>Ga0209108_10000494_pt1 | contig 21811 bp, 20 predicted proteins | sample Rifsed10ft1_FD_184003 | JGI IMG/M metagenome (GOLD analysis project Ga0209108, IMG submission 184003) | Soil microbial communities from Rifle, Colorado, USA - sediment 10ft 1 (version 2) | ecosystem: Environmental > Terrestrial > Deep subsurface > Rock core/Sediment | place: Rifle, Colorado...
AGCCGCGGCGAGTCGACGTTCATGGTCGAGATGCTGGAGACGGCGGCCATCCTGCGCGGCGCCACGCGCCGCTCACTCGTCCTCTTCGACGAGGTGGGGCGCGGCACCAGCACCTACGACGGCCTCGCCATTGCCCGCGCCGTGGTCGAGCACCTGCACGCGCGGCCGGAGCGCGCCGCGAAGACGCTCTTCGCCACGCACTACCACGAGATGACGCAGCTGGCGCAGACGCTGCCGCGCGTGCGCAACTACAGCGTCGCCGTCACGGAGCAGGAGGGCAGCGTCGTCTTCCTCCATCGCATCGTCCCCGGCGGCGCCGACCGCTCCTACGGCATCCATGTAGCCGAGCTGGCGGGGATGCCGGCGCCGGTGATCGAGCGGGCGCGGGAGGTGCTGCGCTCGCTGGAGGAGGCGGCGCGAAACGGCGCCGGCCGGCGGCGGGCGACGGCGCCGCAGCTGCCGCTCATCGCGCAGGCGTCGGCGTCGGAGGTGGAGGCGGCGCTGGCGGCGCTCGAGCCGGACGCCCTGACGCCGCTGCAGGCGCTGACGAAGCTCTACGAGCTGAAGGCGAAGCTGGGAGAGCCAGGGTAGGCAACGGATTAGCAGCGGATCAGCGGAACCGTTCTTCACCAATGCGCTTATCCGTTCCCCTATCCTTCTATGGGGTAATCGTGCGCCGGTAGCTCTCAAGTACCAGTCAATACAAACTTAGTCTGTTCGTCTCACGAATTCCCGGATGGCTTCGATGACGACAGGTTCTGGATCGCGAATGAGCGCCGGATGATCCGAGTTTGGGGCAATTAAGAGCTTGGCCTGAGGGCAGGCCCGGAGTTGATCCCGAACGGCGTCATCCGTCAAGTACGCTCGGCCGTCGATCCACGGCCGTTTGGCGTGAACTATGAGGACGGGACAACGGACCTGACCCAGCGCCGCCAACGTATCCGTACGTCCGGCTGATGCGAACGACTCTTCCAGTGCCGAGCGCAACTCCCGGCGACGATATGTGCCATCGGACAGAGGAGCTAAGCGGAAGCGGGCGAATCGCTGTAAGAGACGCTGCGCCTCGTCGGTGTATGGAATCTCCGGGCTCTGCATCTGCGCCAGGTAGGCGCTGAAGCCTGCAAATCGCGACTCCAGTGTTTCTCCCAATCGGGGAACGACCAGCGCCGCGGCGTTGTCCATGAACGCCCGGGTACCGATAACGCCATCGAGGAGAATCAAGCCTCGCGGAGCAAGCTGCGCCGCGAGCGCTGCCGCAATTGCTCCTCCCAAGGAAAACCCGAGTATGAAAGATGTTTCCAGACCGAGTGCGCTGAAAAGGTCGGTAATATCCTCAACGTGCTGACCAAGTTCGTACCCTGAAGGCGGCTTGTCGCTGAAGCCGTGGCCGCGAAGGTCGGGGGCAATAAAGCGAAACTCAGGAGAGAGGCGCTCAGCGAGAGCAGCCAGGCTGTGACCACTTCCAGCGGAGCCGTGTATAGCTAGAATCGGCGGCTCACCTCCGCGCCATTCGACGACGTGAAGAGTCACCTTGCGCAAGGGTACGGGGCCTTCGCGAGGAAGCACGCGGCCTGTACCTCGTTTCGACCCGTAGCGCTGGGAGATCGACGGCCTTGGCTCGGCTTGGAGCTCTTCGCGGACCATGCGCTCATAGCGCTCGAAAGCTGCTTTCGCCGCCTGCTTTTGGCCACAAGCTTCGTGCACTTCTATCAGCGCAACGTGAGCATCCTCGCAATACGGATCGACCGAGAGCAGCCGCTGAAGGTGCTCTACCGCCTCTTCGGCGCAGCCGGCACTCGACGCCCAGCCAGAAAAGGCCAGCGCTGCTTCACGGAAGCGGCGGCGAAGCTGGTCCTGGAGGCAGAATAGCCAGGTATCAAAGTCAAGGGATGCGGACACTGCAAGGCCCGCGCACATGTCGGCTCGGTAAAGACTGAGTATTGGGCTCGCCCAGGTTCCAGGGTCGTCGATCACGTCTTTCGAGCGCAGGAGGAACGTGGCGGCGTCTGTAGCCACGTCCAGGCTGATCAAGTCCCCGTCGACTCTCAGACAAGCGCTCACGCCGGGCGGAAGCTCGCGGCGAAGGTAATGCAGGTGCCATCGCAGGGCCGCTCTCGGATCATCCGCTTCGCCAAAGAGCAGGTTCGAAAGCTCGCTACGCGTCACCGGTCCGTCGGCCAGGGCGACGCGCGCCAGCAAAGCCCTGGCCTTTGGACGCAATTTGAGAGGCGCTAGCTCGCCGTTCAGCCTTACGGCGGTGGGTCCTAGGAAACACAACATTTCCGCTTCGTTCATGCGCAAACGTTTCCGCAAACGGCAGCTTCACTAGAATCTAGCACAACTGCACAGGGCAGCCATCACAGAGGACAGGAGCCAGCCATGTCGAAGTTCATCATCATCCTTCTGGTGACCCTAGCATCACTCGTCGTGAACCTGCCGACGCACGCGGCGCAGGGGGCGATCGACTTCCGGATACTGGTGCAGCAGCACGTCGACGCCCTTAATCGGGGAGACGTGGCCGGCGTCATGGCTACCTTTAGTGACGACGCCGTCGTCTCCAACGTGGGTCTCTGCGCCGCCAATCCCTGCGTTGGGAAGGCGGCAATTCAAAGAGAGATCGAACGCCGGGTAAATATCCATGTTCAATTCACAATCACGAGTCTTCAGGAGTCGAACGGCACTGGCGTGGGGCGAGCGGAGATCGCAGCAGACAACGTCCGCGCCTGTGGAGTGCAACGAATCGTCGCAAGTTTCAACGTTGACGTGAAGGGCGACAAGATTACGTCATTCCCTGTACGGTTTGACGCCTCAGATCCGCAGACGGCGGCTTTCCTTGCCTGCGTAGCAGCCCCGGCTCCCTCTATCGCCCCGCCCCGGACAGGCGATGCCGGTCTCTTGAACAGTACCGGCTCAAGCTTTGCGGTCCCCTGGGCGTACGGATTAGTCCTGGCGAGTTTGACAGTGGCTGGCTTTCTGTCAGCGCTCTATCGCCGAATGAGGTAGACGAAGGGCGCTGCCAGCCCCTGTAGCTCCGCAGTCTGTGGGCATCCGACTGGCAGCGCGCGTCTACCATTCCGCATCGGCGTCCGCCCATACGTCATTACGTTAGCCATAGGCATGGCCTGCCTCAGACGCCGGTGGAGACGCCGATGAGCTTGCCGAGGCCGAAGGTCACCGCCGCCGCGACGGCGCCGATGATCAGCTGGCGGCCGCCGCTGAACAGCACGCCGCGGCCCGTGAACAGTGAGATGAGGGCGCCGACGCTGAACAGGGCCAGGCCGCTGATCGCCAGGCTGACCACGACCAGCGGCGTCGAGGCGCCGAAGAAGTAGGGCAGCACTGGCAGCACGGCGCCGAGGGCGAAGGCGAAGAAGGAGCCGATGGCGGCGCCCCAGGGTGAGCCGAGCTCTCGCGGGTCAAGGCCGAGCTCCTCGCGCACCAGCGTGTCCAGGGCGATCTCCGGGTCCTCCGTCAGGCGGCTGGCCAGGCGGTCGGCCTCGTCCTTGGCCAGGCCCTTGGCGCGGTAGATGAGGGCAAGCTCTGCCACCTCCTCCTCCGGCGTCACGGCCAGCTCCGCCGCCTCCAGCTCGATCTGGCGCTCGAAGAGCTCGCGCTGCGCCTTCATGGAGACGTACTCGCCGGCGGCCATTGACGAGGCGCCGGCGAGCAGGCCGGCCAGGCCGGCCAGGAGGACGAAGTCGGCGTTGGCGCTGGCGCCGGCGAAGCCCATGACCAGGCTGAGGTTGGAGACGAGGCCGTCGCTGACGCCGAAGACGGCCGCGCGCAGGGTGCCGCCGCCGGCCGAGCGGTGCCAGCGCTCGCCGCGGGCAATGCCGCGCGAGAGCTCGCCCAGCGTGCGGGCGTGGGAGCGCTCCTCCGGCGCCAGGGCGGCGGTGCGCGCGTCCTGGGCGGCGTAGTCGGCCGTGCCGCTGATCTCGGTGCCGTGGAGCAGCGGGTAGACCGCTCCCGGCCCGCCGAGGCGGGCGAGAAGCTTCAGCAGCCGCGTCTTGAGGCTGAGGCGGTGCGCCGGCAGGGACACGCCCTGGCTGCGCAGGCCGCGCTCCATCACGGAGGCGTGGCGTGCCTCCGCCTCCGCCATCTCGCTCAGCAGAGAGGCGCGCCGGTCGTCCGCCTCGCGGGACGCCAGGAAGCGATAGAGGTCGGCGCTGTCCAGCTCGTTCTGGAGGTTCGCGAGCAGGAGCTCAGGTCTCGGTTTGGTGTCAGTAGCCATACATACATGCTAGGAAACAGACCGGCGCCAGTCCAGAGCAAGACGGCAGGTACAACCGCGCTTCCTCGGCCCCGCCTGTGCAGCGGCAGGCCGGCCGACGCGTGGCTGGCCTAAGGCGACCGCGAAGGCGCTAGAATAGCTCGACCTTGCCGATCCGAGTCCTCCCGCCCGAAGTCGCAAGCCGCATCGCCGCCGGCGAGGTCGTCGAGCGCCCGGCGTCCATCGTCAAGGAGCTGGTGGAGAACGCCCTCGACGCCGGCGCCGGCCGCGTCAGCGTCGAGGCGAACGAGGGCGGCGTCGCGCTCATCCGCGTCGTCGACGACGGCTGCGGCATCGAGCCGGAGGAGTTGGCGCTCGCCTTCGGCCGCCACGCGACGAGCAAGCTGGGCGCCGACGCCGACCTGGAGGCGATCGCGACGCTGGGCTTCCGCGGCGAGGCGCTGCCGAGCGTCGCCGCCGTCGCCGAGGTCGAGGCCGTCTCCCGGCCGCCGGACTCGCCGACGGCGGGTCGCGTGCGCCTGCGCTTCGGCGAGTTGGTCGATCAGGGGGCGAGCGGCGCCCCCGCCGGCACCTCGGTGACCGTGCGCGGCCTCTTCCGCCAGCAGCCGGCGCGACTCAAGTTCCTCCGCTCCCCGGGGGCCGAGGCGGCGCAGATCGCCAGCGTCGTCAGCCACTACGCCCTCGCCTATCCGGAGGTAGCGTTCTCGCTCCGGCTGGACGGCCGCGAGACCTTCGCCACGGCCGGCTCCGGCAGCCGGCGCGAGGCCGCCGCCGGCGTCTACGGCCCCGAGGTCGCCGCCGCGCTGCTCGAGGCGAGCGAGCAGGGCGAAGCCTACGCCGTCGAGGCGCTCTTCTCGCCCCCTCCTGTCTCGCGGGCCAGCCGCGGCTACATCACCGTCTTCATCAACCGGCGCTGGGTGCGCAGCCGCTCCCTGTCCTACGCCGTGGAGGAGGCGTACAGCGGCCTCCTGCAAACGGGGCGCTTCCCGATCGCCATCGTCGACCTGCGCCTGCCGCCCGGCGAGGTCGACGTCAACGTCCACCCGGCGAAGGCGGAGGTGCGCCTGCGCAACGAGCGCCAGGCCTTCGCCGTCGTCCAACGGCCGCTGCGGCGCGTCCTCGCCGGCCTGCCCGCCGCGACGGGCGAAGCTTTCGGCGGCTGGCCGCGCTCCTTCTCGACACCGACGGCCCAGCCCGCCGAGCCGCCCGCCCTCGTCCTGCGCGGCGAGCCGGTCCAGTCCGCCCTCCAGCCGTCGCCGGCAGCGGGAATCGAGCCGGCCGCGGCGCAGCCGGCGTTGCCGGGACGCGTGCCGATCCTGCGGCCCCTGGGCCAGGCGGGCGCGACCTACGTCATCGCCGAGGGGCCGGCCGGCCTCTACCTCATCGACCAGCACGCCGCCCACGAGCGCGTCCTCTACGAGCGCTTCCTGGCGGCGGAGATGCAGCCGGCGCAGGCGACGCAGCCGCTGCTGGCGCCGGCGGCGCTGGAGCTGACGCCGGCGCAGCAGTCGCTCGTCGCCAGCCTGGCGCCGGCCCTCGAAGCGCACGGCTTCGCCGTCGAGCCCTTCGGGCCCGGGGGTCACGTGCTGCGGTCGGCACCCGCCGGCCTGCGAAGGGACGACCCGGCCCGCGCCTTCGTCGAGCTGCTCGACCTGCTGACGCGCGAGGACGCGCCCGCCGACCCGCGCCTGCGCGTCGCCGCCTCGCTGGCCTGTCACGCCGCCGTGCGCGCCGGCCAGGCGCTGGCGGTGGAGGAGATGCGCGACCTCATCCGCCAGCTGGAGGCCTGCGAGCTGCCCCAGACCTGCCCGCACGGCCGGCCGACGATGCTCCACCTGAGCGCCGACGAGCTGGCGCGCCGCTTCAGCCGCAAGTAAGTCGCTTCGGCCCGAAGAAGGCCGTCAAGGCCTTTCGGCCTGCCCGACAGAAGCCGCCTGACGACGAGTAGGGCGAATGCCCTTAAAGCTCTGCGCCGCCCCTGACGACTATCCCTATGGAGGCCCGAGGGATGCGGGCCCGAACCCCCGCACCATCCTTCGGACAGGCTGCAGGGAAGCGGCCCTTCCGGCAGAAACGCGCTCCGAGCGCATCGGGGCGCTACGCCAGGAGGGCCGGCCACGAACCTCGGAACGCTCGGCCAGAAACTCGAAGAGCTCAGCCAGAAGGCGGGCCGGAACCTCGGGGAGCTGCGTCTGGTGCTCGTCGCAACCGGCGGCCTGGCGATCGCTGGCGGCTTCGCCCTTACCGGCCTCCCCGACGCAGTCGGGGGCGGCAGCTCTCAGGAGGCGCAGCACGAAGCCGTGGCGCCGACGCCAACGCCCGCCGAAGCCGCACCGCCCGCCGCTCTCCTGGACGACTTCCCGAGCGCGGCCGAGGCAGATGCGCCGGCGGCGTCACCGACGCCTCTCCCGCCCACTGCGACGCCGCTGCCGCCGAGCGCCACGCCGGACCCGCCGACACCAGCGCCGCCTACGCCCATCCCGCCTACACCCGTCCCGCCGACGCCCACGCCGGTCCCGCCTACAGCACCGCCACAGGCCCCCGTCTCCCTCACGGCGATGGAGCAGGAGATGTTCAATCTCCACAACCAGGAGCGGGCGGCAGCCGGCCTCAGCGCGTTGAGGCTGGACTCCACCCTGGTCGCCATCGCCCGCCGCCGGGCGCAGGACATGGCGGCTAACAACTACTTCTCCCACACCTCGCCCAGCGGCGAGACGGCCTTCTCGCTCATGAGCGCGGCCGGTTACTCCTACCAGATGGCCGGCGAGAACATCGCCCGCAACAACTACCCGGACGCCCAGACCGTGCAGGTGGCGATGCAGGGCTTCATGAACAGCTCCGGCCACCGGGCGAACATCCTCAACGGCGGCTACCGCCGCGTCGGCATCGGCGCCGCCGTTGGCGCCGGCGGCATGAAGTACTTCGCCATCGTGTTCTCGGACTGACGATCGCGCGAGCCGGATGACAGAAGGGGCGCCCTCGGGCGCCCCTTTCTTAGCGTCAGCTTGTCGACGGCAGCTAGAGGACCGCCGGCTCCTCCTTGCGCTCGTCGATGAAGTAGGAGGCGCAGGCGAGGTCGATCCACTCCGGCGTGAACTCAGGCGTGCGACCCTGGAAGCTGCTGATGTCGAGCAGGAGGTCGATGATGTCGCGCGGGTGGACGCCGCGGAAGTGGCGTGAGGCCGGCTTGTAGTAGCGGTCGATGAGGTAGCGGCCGCCGACCTCCGAATAGTGGATGGAGTTTCGCTCGCAGACCATGCGGAGAATCTGGAGGAAGCTCGCCTCGTCCGGGTCGCCCACCTCGATCTTGTGGCGGATGCGGCGGAAGAAGGCCTCGTCACCCAGCCTCTGGGGCGGGATGTTCGTCGAGAAGACGAGGAGCAGCTCGAAGGGGACCTCGACGGTCTCGCCGCTGAGGAGCGAGAGGTAGTCGACGCGCGCCTCCATGGGGATGATCCAGCGGTTGAGCAGCTCCTTCGGCTGGACGAGCTGGCGGCCGAAGTCGTCGACGACGAGGATGCCGCAGTTCGCCTTCATCTGCAGGGGGGCGATGTAGAACTTCGACTGGGGCGAGAACTTGAGCTCCAGGTCCGCCAGCGTCAGCTCGCCGCCCGTGAGGATCAGCGGCCGCTGGGCGATGGCCCAGCGCATGTCGCGGCGGCGCTCGGCCCGCGCGGGCATGCCGTTCCCATCGCGGCGGTCTTCGTCCACCGGTATCATGAGCTCTCTGTGGACGCGGGGGTCGTAGACGCGGATCGTCTGGCCGCCGACATCGACGGCGTGAGGGATGAGGATTGACCCGGTGAGCATGCGGCCGATGCCCTTGGCGATGGAGCTCTTGCCGTTGCCGGGGTCGCCATAGAGGAGCAGCGACCGGCCGGAGTTGACGGCGGGGCCGACGAGGCTGCGCGTGGTGCGGGTGAGGACGAGGTCGGTCAGGGCCTCGTCGACGGCCGCGGCGTCGACGCGCACCTGCCGCACGGACTGCTGCTTGACGACCTCGACGTACTCCTCGAAGGGCACGGGCGTGGGGCCGATGTACTGGTTGCGCTCCAGGGTCTCTGCCGCCTTCTCGGCACCCTTTTCCGTCAGCGCGTACTGGTACTGCTGCTCGCCGATGCCGACGGAGCCGACGACCTCGATGAACTTCTCGCGCTTGAGGAAGTTGAGGGCGGTCTCGACGATGTTGAAGGGCAGCGTCATCTGCTCGCTGATTTCGCGCGCAGATGGCCGGCCGCCGTAGTAGATGGTCTTCGTGCAGAGGTCGAGGATCTGGCCGAAGCCGATGCCCGTCTCCTCAACGCTGTTCGGCTGTGGCCGAAAAGCCGCCTCGTCTTCTCTCGGGGGGATCGGTTCCGGACGCATGAAGCTGATAGTAGCAGAGGCCTCCACAGCCATTGTTACTCCTTGGCTACGAGTAGTTCCTCATAAAATCTTCGACACTTTTCGCCCAGACCGCAGCGCCGCGCTTCGCGGCATGCGATCGGAAGCGCCGGCGCCACCTGGAGCCGCCGCGAAACTTCGCCGATAGGAAACTGCTGGAAACAATTAGCGGGTCCGAGACCGGAGGCTGCGGCCCAGGCCCCGCCTCCTGTGCCTCAAGCCTTCCGGTCCGGTCCCGACGCTCGTGTGCCCTTCCTTGCTGGGGAAGGACCGAAGCTTGCTAGCGTGCAGTCCCTTGCTCACCCGTCAACGCATCCCTGCTCCGCCGGGCCCTCAAGGAACATCTCTCACCTGCCGATTCTCAAGCTGGAGCTTCAAACCAGCGAGGCGGGCACATCGTGCCATAACGTTTTGTGTTAAGTCAAGCCTTTTCCGCGTGCTTTTTTCGTGTGTCGAAGCGCAGACACGAATTCGGAACGCCGAATCGGCGCTGGAAAGGCTAACCGAAACGCTTAGCAGGCCGGAGACTAATGCCACCGCTTCCGGCGTCCCTCTTCGTCCCTGGCTCGCCCTCTGAAATCGACAGCGAATGGGCCGACAACAACTGTAGAGGTTAGCATGAGGCTGATAGCAGTCGCAGCCGCCCTTCTCGTCGGCGCTCTTACGCCATCGCTGTACGCCGCCGAGCCCGTGGGGACCGAGATCGTCTCCGTCGACGAGCAGAGCGGGCGGATGGCCATCTCCGTCAACGTCGTCGGCGGGGACGGCCGGCCGATCACCGGCCTCGGCGCCGCCAACTTCCAGGTCGACCTCGAAGGGACGCCTCTCCCCCTCAGCGAGGTCGTCACCGTCTCCTCGAACCGGCAGCCCGCCGCCGTCCTCCTCCTGGTGGACGTCAGCGGCAGCATGCTGGGCGCACCGATTCAGCAGGCGCGCGGCGCGATTCAGGAGTTCATCCGGAACCTCGACCCGGCCGACCAGGTGGCGATCATGACATTCAGCAACCAGGTCGGCCTCCTGCAGGACTTCACGGCCGACCGCAAGGTGCTGAGCCAGGCCGTAAGCCAGCTGAAGCCCGTCGGCGATACCGCCCTTTTCGACGCCGTCATTCAGGCGGCGGCGAAGATCGGCGCTGCGCCCGCCGGCCGGCGCCTCGTCGTCCTCCTCAGCGACGGGGAAGCAACGCTGGGCGTCGAGCAGCGCGCCGCGTCACTGGACGCCGCCCGCGCCAGCGGCGTCGGCTTCGCCTCCCTCGGCTTCGGCGCTAACCTCGACCGTCAGTACCTAGGCGAGCTGGCCCAGGCGACCGGGGGGCGGTTCCTGGAGGCGCCCAACGCCGACGCGCTGCGCAAGGCCTACATCGACCTCGCCTCCGCGATCAAGAGCCAGTACACGCTCATCGTCACCGTCCCGCCCGGCGTCGACCGCACTGTGCCCGCCAACCTGCGCGTGAAGGTCTCGCTGAGCGCGGGCAGCGCCGAAGCTGTGCGCCTGCTCAATCCGCTCGCGGGCGCCACGGCACCGCCCTTCGACCTGGGCGTTGGCGGCGTTGCCGCCGGCGGCAAGCTCGAGGCGCTGACCACGGTGCAGCCGCTGCCACCTGCCGGCGTCGCCCTCGCCCGCGTCGAGTACTGGCTCGACGGCCAGCTCCTGCGCGTCGAGACAGCGGAGCCCTTCACGTACGACCTGGACCCCGGCCCGCTGGCCGCCGGTAAACACCTTCTGGAAGTCGTCGCCATCGATTCACGCGGCAGGCGGGGAGAGGCGCAGGTGCTGTTCAGCATCGGCGCGGCCGGCGGCGGGCTCGTCTCGAGCCGGCTCCTGCTAACCCTCCTCATCATCGTCGGCGCCGTCGCCGCCTCGAGCTACATCCTGCGCAAGAAGCACACCCAGATCGCCGCCTACGCCCACCGCATCAAGCCCTGGGCGAGCCGCCTGCCGGAGCCGGCGGGGCCGATAGAAGGCTGGCCGCAGCGGGCGGCGCCCCGTTCGGCGCCGGTGCGACGACCGAAGGAGCGCCTCGGCCGCATCGTCCTCATGGTGGAAGAAGCCGTGCGCGCCGGGAAGCTGGACGCCATCACCGAGTACGCGATCCAGTCTGCTCCCCTCACCTTCGGCACCGGCCCGAGCTGCAACATACGCGTCCAGGACGACGACGATGGCCGCATCGCCGTCGAGGAGGCGCGGCTGTGGCTACGCGGTGGTCGGCTCGTCTACCACAAGCTGACAACCCTCAGCGCCATGGCCACGGAGGGCGTGACCAGCGGCTGGCATTTCCTGGAGAGCGGCGAGGATCTCCGCATCGGCCCCTACCGCCTGGTCTTCCAGCTGGAGGCTGAGCCCGAAGCCGAGCCGGACGAGCCGCAGGGGCCGCAGGGAGGCTCGGACGCGGGCGGTCCGCCGCAGGACCACGGCATGGCCCTGCGCGAGCCGCACGCCGCCTCCTAGCCCCACCCCTGCGCCTCCGCGGAGGAACGAAGCCTTTAGAGCCATCGCTTTGTAGCCGAACCTTCCCTAGAGGAAGTTCTCGGCCGCATGACATCGATCCCCTTCGGAACGAAGAAGAGGCCCGCCGACGAGGCGGAGGCGGATGAGGAAAGGGCGGAGCGCGCCGCCGAGCGCCTGCAGGTCCAGCGCGCCGTCGAGCGGGACGTCGACGCCTTCGCGGCGCTGTATGACCGCCACGTCGTTCGCATCTACCGCCACATCTACTACTTGGTGAGCGACTCGCGCGAGGCGGAGGACCTGACGGCTCAGACGTTCCTGAAAGCCTGGGAGGCCATCGGCCGCTACAAGGAGCGTGGCGCCCCGTTCGTCGCCTGGCTCCTGCGCATCGCCCACAACCTGACGGTGAGCTACCTGCGCTCCAAGCGGGAGCACAGCTCGCTGGACGAGAGCTTCGTCGACCAGAAGCTCAACCGCAACCCGGAGGAGGCGCTGGAGCGCTCCAGCGAGCAGCGGAGCGTCCGGGAGGCGGTCCTGCGCCTGCGGGACGAGCAGCGCCAGGTGATCATGCTCCGCTTCGTGGAGGAGCTGGACTATAGGGAGGTGGCCAGCGTCATCGGCAAGAGCATACCGGCGGTGCGCGTGATCCAGCATCGCGCGCTGGGAAACTTGCGCAAGCTGATGCAGGCCTAGGGTCAGAAATCGGCTCCAGGTGCCGAAACTAAGAGTGATCCCAGCTTGCCTAGGAATCGAAAGATGGAGCTAAGAGACTTCGCTACCCGCCAGGCGAAAGAGCCGGACCTGCAGACCGTGGCGGCGCAAATCCGCCCCCTGCCGGACAACGTCGTGCCTTCAGAGCAGTTCCTGGAGCAGATGCGACTCCGCCTCCTCAAGCTGGCAGCCCGCGACAAGCGACCGGCCCCCAAGCGAGCAGCCTAAGACGGGCAATGGCCATCTCTTCGCAGGATGCCGGCCTGTCGGAATCTGCTGGCGGCCTGGTCTCCACGAGTGGGATCGTCCTGGCCGCCAGCCGCACCGGTCGTTACCTCTCCATCGTCGCGTTGCTGCTCATCCTCTGGCTGATGAGGCCCCAGGCCAATCCCCTTGTCAACCTCCTCTACACCGGCGCGGCAGTCGGCTGCCTCTACTTCGCCTTTGGCCGCCGCGAGAGCTTCAGGCCGCTCATCCTCTACGCCGTCGCCTTCGGCACTTTCGCTCAGCTGCGCTCCATGGCGGATGACACTGGGCTGCCGGCGCAGTTCGCTTACGTGGTGGACATGGAGGAGCGCGTGTTCGGCGTAATTCCCAGCGCCTGGCTTCAGGAACGCTTCTACCGGCCGGGCGTGATCGGTCCCCTGGATGGCTACCTCGCCGTCATCTACGTCAGCTACTTCGTTGTGGCGCACGGCGTAGCGCTGCTGATCTGGAACAAGAAGAGGGAGCTATTCCTCCTCTACGCGGGCGCCCTCTTTCTCACGCTTTATGCGGGCCTGCTCACCTCTTTCTTGCTGCCGACGGCGCCGCCCTGGCTGGCGGCAAGCGACGGCTACATTGAGCCGGTTCACCGCGTCATGGGCAACATCCTGGCCGAGATTAACCCCGGCGCTCAGGCAGAAGGCGCGACGATCGTCGGCGTCAATGACATCGCCGCGATGCCTTCGCTCCACATGGCCACCACGGTCCTCGTGGCCCTGGCGGCGCTCCGCTTCGCGGCGCCCCTGAGGCTGGCGGGCGTTGCCTACGCCCTCTCTATGGGCCTTTCGCTTGTCTATTTGGGCGAGCATTACGCCGTCGATGTCATCGCCGGCGCGCTCTTGGCCGTTGCGGCCTGGCAGCTCGTGCCCCGGCTCTGGCCGTCGCGGGCGGCCTCGCGTTTGACGGCGATTGCGCCCCTCGCTTCTGCGGGCGAAAGGCACGCCGAAGAGAGCACGGCGGCGTAGTAGAGCGCTCTCGGCGCGGCTGGCTCCGCCAGTAACACTGCGACCAGATCCCTGCGCGGCGCTGGGCGTGACCCTTAGGGATTACCCCTTCAGACGGCGGCAGAACTGCCGACTAATTCAGTGTGAGAAGAGATCACCAAGCAAGGCCGAGGCGAGGGCCTGGTGAAGACGGAGGTGTCGCCTAGAGACGACTGACGCAGAGCCGACTCTGAACTCCCCGGCCAGCGCCGACGCAGGATCGAAGGGCTGGCGGGGTCTGGCGAGAATCCGGACGGGATGCCAAGAGCTGACAAACGCTGCCCGAAACGGGTAAGACAAGGAGAACAGAACTTGGAGCGCATTAACAGCTTCGTGACGAAACTGATGATCCGCGTGATGAACCGGCACTCGGACGAGGAAGGCCAGACGCTGGTTGAGTACGGTCTCATCGTCGCGCTGATCAGCATCGTCGCGATCGCGGCCCTCGAGCTGATTGGCTCGAGCGTCACAGACGTCTTCAACTCGGTTGGCACGACTCTCGACAACGCCACGTCGTAGTCGACTATCAGAACGGCGGAAGGGCGCTGTCGGCCGAGGCTGACAGCGCCCTTTCCTTGAGAGATTTTCCTCTCAGGAACTCTTGAATGGGGAGGCACGGGCCGATTCTAAGAGCAGAAGACAGAGAGAGGTGGACCATCGGTGCTTAGGAATCTGTGCGCCAAGCGGGTGTACTTCGGCATGGCGGCTCAGCACGGCCAGGCCCTTGTCGAATACGGCCTCCTGCTCGGCCTGATTGCCCTGGTCGCGGTCACCGGCCTGACAGCGGTGTCCAGCGAGACGAACGGCATCTATAACACCATCGAAACGGCGGCGGACTATCTCATCAAGTACCTGTGATTGGCCGCTGCCCCCTTCGAGTTGAACTTCCCGGCGGGCCAGAGCACGCTCTGGCCCTAATGCCGGGGGGACGAGAGCCGAAAACAGATAGGAATGCTGTAGGCGTCCGGTGCGTGACGCCTGACCTTTCGGGAGGATATCAATGAGTCGAAACCTCGCCGCCATCACCGCAGGAAGCTCGAACCGGCGGTTCATCATGCTCGCGGTGGCGCTGGGTCTGCTGGGTGCAATCCTCGTGTACGTCGCCGCGTCGCGCGGCGATTCGTCTAGCGGCGGCGGCCTAGCCGATACGGCCGTGGTGGTCGCTAAGCAGGACATCCCGGCACGGACGACGATTACGCAGTCCATGGTCGAGGTGCGTCTCGTCCCGTCCGACAGCGCGAGCCAGTTCGCCTACGAGGATGCCGCGGCGGTCGTCGGCGAGGTGACGCGTTTCCCCATCGCCGCCAACGAGCAGGTACTCACGACCAAGGTTGTGCCGCTCTCCAGCGCGTCCTCGGCGTCCAGCCGCTCCCTCTCCTTCGTGGTGCCGCAGGGCATGCGGGGCATCGCCGTCTCCACTTCAGAGGTCACGGGCGCCGGCGGCCTCGTCCTCCCGGGCGACTACGTCGACGTGCTGATCATCTACGACGTCGAGTTCCGGGGCGGTGAGGGCAGCCAGACGGCGGAGAACTTCATCGTCATGACGCTGTTCCAGAACGTCGAGGTGCTCGCCGTCTCCCAGAGCGTGGTCGACGTCGTCCCGGAGGCGACACCGTCGGCCGGCGGCCAGCGCGTCCGCAACAGCGAGGCGAAGGCAAGCCCGGACGCGAATACTGTGACCTTGGCGCTCACGCCGGAGCAGGCGCAGCGCCTCTACCTGGCGGAGAGCAACGGCCGCATCCGGATAGCCGTGCGTCACTTCGGCGACGCGGACGTGCAGCCGATCGATCCTTTGCTGCAGATCGAGCTCATCCCGCCGAATCTGCCGAACCCGTTCTTGCGGTAAGTCCCAGGAGGGTCCCCCCAGGGATGGAGGGATAGGAGGAACCTTTGCCGAAGAACCTTGAAGTCGTAGTCATCGACCCGGACGTCAACAGCAGGGCCGATACCAACCGGGCTCTCACGCTGGCGCGGTTCACGGTCACGGGCGAGGCCGGCTACGGCATAGAAGCCGTCACCATCGCCCAGGAGAAGAAGCCGGACATCCTAGTCCTGGCCATGGAAGAGCCGGTGGCCCGCGCCGCGGCGACCATGAGTGCCCTGGCGGACGCGCTGCCGGAGACGCCGATCATCGTCTACTCCAGCCTCGCCGACGCGGCCTCCGTCCGGCGGGCGATGGTCGCCGGCGCCCGCGACTACCTCGTCAAGCCGCCGCGGCCGGAAGAGCTGGCGCGGGCCGTCTACAGCGTCCTGGAGCAAGAGGAGCGACGGCGCACTCGCCTCTCCGGCGAAGCATCCTCCAGCGCCGCCCGCGGCACCGTCATCACCATCTTCGGCGCCAAGGGCGGCATCGGCAAGACGACCATCGCGACCAACCTCGCGACCTCCCTCTGCCGCAACACCAACAGCTCCGTGGCCATCGTCGACATGGACACGCGCTTCGGCGACGTCGCGATCATGATGGACGTCGTCGTCGAGTACAGCATCGCCGACGTCGGCCGCAACATCGACTCCGTAGACCGCGACTCCATTCGCGACTACCTGGTGCAGCACGGCAGCGGCGTCCAGATTCTGCCGGCGCCGCTGCACCCCACGGAGTGGGGCGCCCTGCACCGTCATCACATCGGCAAGGTCATAGAGCTGCTCTCGCAGACCAACGACTACGTCGTCGTCGACACGCCGGGCGCCTTCAACGAGCTCGTCGCCACGGCGCTGGAGACGGCGGACATCATCCTGCTGGTCACGAGCATGGACATCGCCAGCATCAAGGACACGGCGCTGGCGCTGGAGATGCTGCGCGCCGCCGCCGTCTCCGAGGACAAGGTCAAGCTTGTGATCAACCACTCCACCTCGTCCAACAGCCTGCGGCCGGAGGACGTGGAGCGGGTGCTGGAGTACAACGTCTACTGGCGCATCCCGCACGATGTCGCCGTGAGCAACAGCAACCAGCTTGGCCAGCCCATCGTCATGGCGAAGCCGTACGCCCGCGCCTCGCGGGCGATAACCGACATGTCTTACAGCCTCGCCGGCCTGCGGCGGGACAAGAAGGGCTTCCTGGACCGCGTGCTCGGTCGCTGAGCCCGGCGAAAGCAAGGATGAGGAGGAACTAGGTGGTGAACGAATTCGGTCAGAGAAGGCCGATCTTCTCGCCGGCCCAGCCGCGCGGCGGGGCGGCGACGCGCAACCCCCTGCTTCAGTCCAGCGAGGCGTTCAACGAGCTGAAGTTCCGCCTCCATCAGCGCCTCATCGAGGAGCTGGACCCGACTAAGATCGAGAACGGCGACTCCCAGAAGGCGCGCGACGCCGTTGAGTCGGCGGCGCGCGCGCTCATCCAGTCGGAGATGCCCGGCGTCGTCGGCTTTAGCCGCGACGAGCTCATCGCCGCCGTCTGCGACGAGATCCTGGGCTACGGGCCGATCACGCCTCTCTTGGATGACCCCACCGTCTCCGAGGTGATGGTCAACAGCACGGACACCGTGTACTTCGAGAAGGATGGCCGGCTCTACCTGAGCCCCATCCGCTTCCGCGACCACGCGCACATCACGCGCATCATCGAGCGCGTCCTGGCGCCCCTCGGCCGGCGCGTGGACGAGACCTCGCCGATGGTGGACGCCCGCCTGCCGGACGGCTCCCGCGTCAACATCATCATCCCGCCGGTGGCGCCGAAGAGCCCGACGATCACCATTCGAAAGTTCCGCGCCGACAAGATGACGATGGACGACCTCATCGGCACCGGCACGATGACGCACGAGCTGGCGGAGTTCCTGCGCGCCTGCGTCCAGGCCCGCCTGAACACGATCATCTCCGGTGGCACGGGCTCCGGTAAGACAACGCTGCTCAACGCGCTCTCCGGCTACATCCCGGACACGGAGCGCATCGTCACCATCGAGGACCCGACGGAGCTGCGCCTGCAGCAAGCCCACGTCGTCACGCTGGAGGCGCGGCCGCCCAGCCTGGAGGGGCGCGGCGAGGTGACACAGCGCGACCTGGTGCGCAACTCATTGCGTATGCGTCCCGACCGCATCATCGTCGGTGAGGTGCGCGGCCCGGAGGCCTTCGACATGATGCAGGCGATGAACACCGGCCACGAGGGCTCGGTAAGCACGGTGCACGCCAACACGCCCCGCGACGCCCTCGCCCGCATCGAGAACATGATCCTGATGGCGAACCTGGACCTGCCCTCGCGCGCCATCCGCGAGCAGATCGCCTCGGCGCTGCACGTCATCATCCAGATCAGCCGCTTCTCGGACGGCTCGCGCAAGCTGACGCACGTGAGCGAGGTGTCCGGCATGGAGGGGCAGGTGGTGACGATGCAGGACATCTTCCGCTTCGAGCAGACGGGCATCGACAGCGAGGGGCAGGTGAAGGGCGCCTTCCGGTCTACGGGCATCCGCCCGCGCTTCGCCGAGCGCTTCGAGAGCATCGGCATCCAGCTGGCGCCGGGTATCTTCGCGGGGGTGGCGGCCTAACATGGACACGCTAGCCCTTGCCGCGGCGGCCACCGTCATGGCCGCCATCGTTAGCGTTCTCCTGGCGGTCTACCAGTCGACGGCGAGCCCCCGCGGCAGCCTGGAGCGGCGCCTGGGCCACGTGCTGGGCGAGTCGACGGGCTTCCAGGTCACGGTACCGACCTCGGAGGCCCTGCGCCCGAGGCGCGCCGGCCATCTGCCCTTCGTCAGCGCCTTCCTGGAAGGCCGCGTCTGGACACAGGAGATGGCGGGGGAGCTGGAGCGGGGCGACATTAAGCTCACCGTCGGCGAGTTCGTCGCCACGCGCATCTTCCTCGCGCTCATGGGCATCGTTCTCGTCCTCTTCTTCACGAACAACGGCGTCCTGCGCCTGAGCTTGGCGGCGCTGGCGGGGTTCATCGGCTACTTGCTGCCGATGTTCTACCTCCGTTTCTCCCAGGGCCGGCGCTTGAGGAAGCTGAACAACCAGCTCGTCGAGGCGCTAAGCATGCTCGCGAACTCGCTGAAGGCGGGCTTCGGGCTCATCCAGAGCATGGACCTCGTCAGCCGCGAGCTCCAGCACCCTATCGCCACGGAGGTCCGTCGCACGTTGCACGACATCAACGTCGGCGCCTCTACAGAGGACGCGTTGCAGCACCTGGCCAAGCGCTGCGGCAGCAACGACCTGGACATCGTCATCACCGCCATGCTCATCCAGCAGTCGACGGGCGGTAACCTGGCGGAGATTCTGGAAAACGTCGGCCACACAATGCGGGAGCGCATCCGCATCCGCGGCGAGATCACAACGCTGACGACGCAGCAGCTGCTCACCGGGTTCATCGTCGGCGGCCTGCCCTTCGTCATCGCCGGGTTCATCATGATGCTGAACCCGGGCTACCTCACGCCCCTGTTCCACGAGTTCGTGGGCCAGCTCCTGCTCGGCGGCGCGCTGCTCATGGAGCTGTTCGGCGTCGTCCTCATCAAGCGCATCCTGGACATAGAGGTGTAGGCATGCTGCTTCTGTTCGGCTCCATCATCGTCTTCGCAGCTATCGCCAGCCTGGTGTACGGGCTCGTCGCTCGGCCGGAGAACCAGATGAGCGCTCGCCTCGCCGGCCTGCGCGGCGAACGCTCCGAGTTGGGTTACGCCGAGTCCATCCAGCGCGAGTCGCTGGCGGCGCGTGTGTTCCTACCCATGGCCGATTCCCTGGCGCTGAAGCTGGAGCATCTGCTTCCCACGCGCTTCATTGCCGGCATCGAGAACCGCCTCATTCAGGCCGGCCAGCCGGTGACGCTGGCGGGCTTCCTCATCGGCTCGGTCGTTGTGGAGGCGGTGCTGCTGACGCTGGGCTTCACGCTGGTGACCTCCGCCGGTGGCGGCCGTTCCTGGCTGCTGATGGGCGCCCTTGCCGGCTTCGGCATCATCATGCCGAAAATCTGGCTGGACAACAGGGCGCGGCACCGCCAGAAGGAGATCCTCAAGAGCCTGCCGGACGCCTTCGACCTCGTCACGGTCTGCGTCGAGGCGGGTCTCGGCCTGGAGGCGGCGCTGGCGCGCGTCGCCGAGAAGCAGGAGGGCGCCTTCGGGGAGGAGATCGCCCTGACGATGCGCGAGATTTCCCTCGGCAAGCTGCGCCGCGACGCCCTCAAGGAGCTGGCGACGCGCATAGGCGTGCCGGACCTGACGACGTTCGTCAACGCCGTCATTCAAGCCGAATCCATGGGAACGAGCATCGCCACGGTGCTTCGCGTCCAGGCGGACCAGATGCGCACCAGGCGGCGCCAGCGAGCCGAGCAGCAGGCTCACCAGGCCCCGATCAAGATGATGTTCCCGCTGGTCCTCTTCATCTTCCCGAGCCTGTTCATCGTCATCCTTGGACCGGCCGGCATCTCCATATACCGGACGCTCGTCGAGAAGTAGACGCCTGCGATGATCGTTCGCAACGCGGACCGCGACACTATCCTCGGCGAGGCCATCGAGGTGGCCGCGACCGCGGTGAACCGCGTGAAGGGGCTGCTGGGACGGGAGTGCCTGGAGGACGGCCAGGGCCTCTTCTTCGAGCACTGCTCCTCGCTGCACACCTTCTTCATGCGCTTCCCCGTCGACATCATCTACGTGGACAAGTCGGGCAAGGTGCTGAAGGCGGCGGCGGACGTCAAGCCCTTCAAGCTCGTCGCGGCGCCTCTACGCGCCTACTACGCCATCGAGCTGCCCCTTGGCGCCATCCGGCGCTCCAACACCCGCGTCGGCGACCATCTGCGCTTCATCGAGGTCGAGGACCTTCACGCCCACCGCCACCTGCGGCACGCAGCCTAGGGCGCCCAGGTGACGATGCCCAGGTAGCGCGGCCGGCGCGCCAGCCCGAAGCCTTGCTCTGTTCGAACGGCCAGCGCGCGCACTGCGCCGGCCAGCCGCTCGTCCGCGGCCGTGCCGGGCAGGACCCACAGCGGCCGGCGCGCCGCCTGCTGCAGCGCCTCGATGTCCGGGAACGACCGCTGCGGCGCGTGCAGACCCTGCAGCTGCGGCTCCCGGCCACGCGCGAAGAGGAGCGTCAGCAGCTCTCGCAGGGCCGGCAGGAGCACCCGCGGCTCGCCGTGCACCGGCTGCCAGAGCGGCGCGAAGTCGGAGATCGGCGCCTGGTCGAAGAGGACGGCCACGCAGAGGCGGCGGGCATGCGCCTCCAGCTGGTCGAGGAAAGGGCCGATCGCCTCGATGTCGTAGCCGACGTGGCTGATGAAGGCCGCGTCCGCCACCGGCGCCGCGCTTTCGCCCGGCCAGCGTTCGGCGAGAACCTCCAGGTTGTCGATGCCGCTCTCCTTCGCGCCGCGCGCGAGGACAGCGCGCATCCCGGCTGAGGGCTCGACGGCGTAAACGCGCCGCGCTCGCAGGGCGATGGGCAGCGTGTAGCGGCCGCCGCCAGCGCCGACGTCGATCCAGGTCTCCTCCGGCCGGACAAGGCTCAGGAGCACATCGAGGACGGCGTCGTCCGTCCGCCGCGCGTCGGCGCTAAACGCCTCGGCCACGGGGGCGTAGAAGTCCTCCGGCCGCGGCCGCTCCGGCAGGCGCTCCACCTGCGCGCGCTCGGCCGCGACCAGCGTCCGCCAGGCGGCGAGGGCCTCTGCCACGCTCGGCCGCAGCGTACGCTCGGCGAGCGCCAGCTCCTCCGGCGTTCCTTCGGGAGTCACGGCGAGATGATAGGCGCCGGCGACGCCTGGCTCAACCGCGGGCGATGCTAAGGTATCTGGAAGACCTGCCCGGGATAGATGAGGTTCGGGTCGGCGATGCCGTTCAGCTGGACGATGGCGTCCACCGTCGTGCCGAAACGGCCGGCGATGGCGTAGAGCGTGTCGCCCGGCTGCACGGTGTAGGTGCGACCGCTGCTGGCGACAGGCGCCGGGCCGCTGGAGACGGGCGCGACGGACGCCGGCGCCGCTGCCGCGGCCACCGGCGCCACGCCGCCGATCTGCAGCTCCTGGCCGACGTAGATGTAGCTCGGGTCGCTGATGCCGTTCGCCTGCGCTATGGCGTCGACGGTGGTGCCAAACTGGACTGCGATGGCAGAGAGGGTGTCGCCCGGCTGGACTACGTAGACGGTGACCTGCGGCTCCGGCGGCTGGCGCGGCGGGATCTCGCGCAGGAGGGCAAAGACGCCCTCCGTGGTGACGCCATAGCGCCAGACGCTGACGATGTTGCTGCCGGCGCCGTAGGCCCCCTCTATGAACCGTCGCCACTCCTCCGGGTCGGTCGCCGCCCCCTGTCCCACGTGGATGATGGGCAGGCCGTAGGCTGCCAGCGCCCGCATCGAGATGTCGAGGAGGAACTCCGGCGTCACGCCGGGCGGCGGCACGGGGAAGCCGGCCTGGGCGAAGCGGTCGTAGTTGGCCTGCGTGTTGAACGTGACCCAGTACTGCTGCGGCGCGATGGCGTTGCTGAACGAGGCGAACTCGCGGATCGGTATGCGCTCGAAGAGCCAGGGCCGCGGGTCGATGGAGAGGACGACCTGCGCGTCCGGCTGCAGGCGCCGCAGCTCCTGGCCGAAGGCGAGGGCGTCCGCGGGCGTCCCGCGCCAGAAGCCGGGGTGCGGCTCCAGGTCGAGGAAGATGCTGCGCGCGCCGGCGGCGAGGACCTCAGCCGCCATTTGCGCCTCGCGCACCGGGTCGGATCCGTGAACGACGGCCCAAGCGTGAAAGGGCACGCCGGCCGCCTCGAAGTAGTTGGCGAGGACGCTGAGCTGCGCCGGCCCGCTCACGGCGTAAGGCGACTTGTCGTACTCGGCCATCCACTGCAGGCCGTCGTGCGTCTTGAGGACGATGCCGAGGCCGAGGTCGCGCAGACGGGCGCCGACG
>Ga0209108_10000495_pt1 | contig 21802 bp, 19 predicted proteins | sample Rifsed10ft1_FD_184003 | JGI IMG/M metagenome (GOLD analysis project Ga0209108, IMG submission 184003) | Soil microbial communities from Rifle, Colorado, USA - sediment 10ft 1 (version 2) | ecosystem: Environmental > Terrestrial > Deep subsurface > Rock core/Sediment | place: Rifle, Colorado...
CGGCCTTGTGATCGGCCATACCTCCTCGGGCGCGGAGGCGCTGGCAAAAAGGGTACCGAAGGCTCGCGTCGTTTGTGCGTTCAACACCGTACCGAGCGAAGTGCTTTTCGGCGTCTACGAGGCTCGGCGCAAAGCCAATAGACCCAGCCTTGTGTACTGCGGGGACGATGCGCGCAGCAAAGAGGTTGCCGCCGAGCTCATCCGCGACGTGGGTTTCGATCCTGTTGACGCCGGACCCTTGCGGATCGCCCGCTACACGGAGCCCTTCGCGTTGCTCATGGGTCAGCTCGCGTACGAGGGGAATAAAGGCCCGGAAGTTGCGTACCGGTTCGAGCGGTTCGGGGATTGAGCGTCATGTCAGAGCTATTCCAGTCACACCGGTAACGGTGCATACAAGTTGTGCTTACGATTTCCAGACCTCAGTAAACAGCCAAGCAAAGTTCTTACCGAGAGTCTTCTCGATTCGACCGGATGTCCACCCACGACGTGCCAAGTCATTCGCCAGCGTTTCAAAACGGCGCGGGTCGGTGTATTCAGGAATCAGGTTGAATACAACTACCGCTTCTCCGGGGGCGGCAATCCCCGCCTTGGCCCGATCTTCGAAAAACTTGCGCGCCCACATTGAGTGCTCATGCGGCTGTTGAAGCCCACATGGAAGGCCCAGGAAACGGGGCCTTTCGCATTGTTCCCGCAGATAGCGCAGCGTGGTAGCGTCCAGGCATCTTCCGAGGAGACGTCCATGCGCGCTGACCCGCGTACCGTTGTCGACGACCCAGCCATTTTCGCCCTGCGGCGTCTGACTCGCCGCGATGCACTGATCGGGGCGGCCGTCCTCCTTGCCCCGATCCCTTCAAACGTCCTCGCCGCAGCACCGAGCGACTCGGCAGGCACGCCGGGCTTGATCCGGCTCGACGGCAACGAGAATCCCTACGGTCCCTCTCCGGCGGCCCGCCAGGCGATTCTCGCAAGTGTCGGTGAGGCTTCGCGCTATGCAGACGCGACGATCGAAACGTAGACGCATCAGCTCGCCGCGCACGAGGGCGTTGCGGCCTCCCAGGTCGTGATCGGTACGGGGTCGGGTGAACTGCTCAAGATGGCGGGGCTCCTAGCCCTGACGACAGCATCCGGCAGCGAACTCGTCGCCTCGCGACCGACCTATGAAGAGCTGCCGGTGTTCGCCGAGAAACTTGGCCTGAAGGTGCACTGGGTAGCGCCGGACGCCGATCATCGCCACGATCTTTCGGCAATGCGGGAAGCGGTCACGGAGCTCACGCGCCTCGTCTACGTCTGCAACCCCAACAACCCGACCGGGACGGCGGTCACGCGGGACGCGCTCGAGACCTTCATTCGGTCGGTTCCCGCCCACTGCACCGTGATCGTCGACCAGGCCTACATGGATCTCGTCGATCAACCAGGTGTCGCGACGGCCGCGGGGTTCGTGAAGGACGTCTCCAACATGATTGTGCTGCGGACGTTCTCCAAGCTCCACGGACTTGCAGGACTTCGGATCGGTTTCGCGATAGCTCCCCCAGCGCTCGCGCAACACCTCGCCGCGCTGTCACTCACGTGGCCGAACACGACGGGACTTTCGGCCGCGATCGCGAGCTTCAACGATCACGCGTTCCTGAAGACGACGCGTGCCGCGCTCATCGGCGACCGCGCGCGCGTGCACGCGACGCTCGATCGGATCGGGCTTGAGCGAACCGACGCGCAGGGCAATTTCGTGTTCTTTGATACCGGAGGGCCCTTGAAGCGGTTCCAGGACCGCATGCTCGCCGAGGGCATCAAGGTCGGTCGCCACTTCGACGGCTACGACACGTGGGCGCGCGTCACGATCGGAGTGCATGGCGAGGTCGACCGTTTCCTGGCCGCGCTCCCGCGGGCGCTCGGCGCATGAGCTCGCCTTTTTCTCAGGTCGACCCCGTTGAACTGCTGGCGGGCCACTCGATGCTGAACGCACCGCGCAGGTCGCCGCTCTTGAAACCGGTGGCCTGATCCTGCGGATAGTGCTCATCGAGGGCCTTCTGTACGGCGGGCGCGATGCCCTCGCCGTGGCAGACGAGGCACAGCGGCTGAGTGACGATCGCTTTCAGATAATGCGCGCTGCCGTCGGCATGCACCTCGAAATATTCGAGCTCCTCAGGCCGGGTTCCGGAAGCGAGCCGCAGCGTAAAGCTTTCGAGCACCGTTCGTTGCCACGGTAGCGCGGCGTTGGCGGGATTGCGCACGCGCAAGCCGGTACGGGCGACGGAAGTTCGAGTCTCGGCGGACAGTCGAGCCGCGATCCGCGGAGCCTCATTCTTGCACACGGCAATGGCCGCCACCGGGCCCTGGTCGGTCAATGCCTTTTCGAGCGCGGCCTTCAACTCAGCCTGGAACGCTGCAGACGTGTTGCGCGCGGTCTCCCGCCTCGGATCGATCACCTCGGCCGGTTCGGTCGGCACGACCCGCAACGCTGCCATCATGCTCACGCACACGGTGACCGCGAATACAAGCCGACTGCGTCTATTCATCGCTATCCTCCGGGCCAATTCTGCAGCGAAGTGATTTGTGTCGCACGCCCGGTTTGCTAAGTAGTTGTACGACTTGCCGCACCTGACTGTGCAGCTACCCTTGTATGAAGGGTGCGGGCCGCGCGAGTGCAATTCCAATGCGGCGCCCGTGTATTTCTCTGTTTGAGTCCGAGGAGCTCTATCGATGACCGATCACTCGACGAACCGACTGACGCGGCGCAACTTGATGCTTGCAGTCGTGCCGGCCTGTGCAGTCCTGCTTGCCACTCGCGATGCGGGTGCAGATTCTGCAGTGCCTCATCTCGACGAAGCGGATCCGCTCGCCAAGAGTCTAGGCTACGTTCACGATGCAAAGAGCGTCGATCCGAAAGCCAATCCGATGTTCAAACCCGGCTCGAGCTGCGCGAACTGCGTTCAGATCAAGGGTGACGTGGGCGTCGCCTGGCGCCCGTGCACGCTCTTCCCCAACAAGCTCGTCAATGCAAATGGCTGGTGCAGGGTGTGGGCCCCGAAGCCCGCGCCCTGATCAGCGGGCAGGCGCCGGTACACGGAAGTACCAGCTGGCGCCACGTGCAAGGACGCTAAATGCTGCTACATTCGCTTCGACGCGCCCGTAGCTCAGTTGGATAGTGCATCCGGCTTCGAACCGGAGGGTCGGGAGTTCGACAAAATCGTAGGGAACGATTTTGGTCGACCACCAGGTCGACCCGATGGGCGCCGGCCATGGACGGAGTAGGTGCAATCTCTCCGGGCGCGCCAATCTTCGCGCCCGGAGAAGCGGACTGGGTATGGGTCGGCAGCACTGCAAGAATTGCCGGCCGATTCATCGGGTGTCACTCAATCAGCGTTTACCTCGGCCAGTAGTTCCGCCGCGTCATCTCGGATGTAGCTCTGCTCATCCGCCAGTGCCTGGTGCAAGAGTTGGTTGGCGGTCTCGCCACGAATCTCGCCAAGCGCGTCCACGGCCTCCGCGCGCAGCGAGGCGTCGCCGTCGTTCAGCACGACGGCCAGTGCCATTGCTGATCGGTCGCCACCGATATCGGCAAAGGCTCGGATGGCTGCTTCCCTGATTTCGGGGTTCGAGTCGATGAGAGCCTGCTGGAGACCCCGGATGCCGGTCTCACCGCCGATTGCGCCCAAGGTGTACACCGCCTCCTGCCGCACCGAGGAGTCGCCATCGTTGAGGGCCGCTATGGCGAGAGCGGCCGCGGCCTGATCGTCGCGAATTTCGGCCAGGGTGGAAACGGCGTCTGCGCGCACGTTTGCGTCGCCGTCTGTCAGCGCCAGGCTCAAGGCTCCTGCGAGATTCTCCGCATCGAACGAGTCCAGATCCTCGAGGCGACCAGCAGAAGCGACTCGGGATGAGGGGGGTTCGCGCTTTGGCCCCTCCGAGAAAACCCATAGTTTTCGCAGGCGTGCAGCGCTCGTGTTCCCCTCGCGGGACAACGATTCAACGTCCTGCAAGGTGAAGCTTTGATCGCGCAGGATGACTTCCAATGCTTTGCGCAACGGGAGACGCTCGAACTTCACGGTGATGCGAGCAGCGAGTGCAGCATGCGACACGACGACGAGGCCGCTTTGACGCGCAACCTCGTCGAGGAGCATCCCGACGCTCGCATCGCGTGCCCTCACGGTCAGCAGGTCATCGGTAATCAAGACCCAAAGGTCGTCCTGTGAGGCGTCAGCGGCAGGCCGCACGACCGCGGCACTGTCCTGAGCTTTGACGCAACCGAGGAGCAGCGCGGCGCATGCGGCGAGCCAAACCACGGGGGCCGCGCGCCGCGTCAGGGCGCGCCGAGCGCGCGAATGGTAGGCCCACTGCATGCGCGCGCGCTGCCTCGGATCGCTACTCGACTTCAAAGCAGCTTTCGACCGCTGTCTGATTCCCGGTGCCCGCTCCTTTCACGATGATCTCAAACTTGAACTCATCGCCGAGATTGATGAAGCCCGCTGGGACCCTGAACCGCGTGACGTTGGCGGGAAGCTCGACACTGAATATCAGAAGAGTCGGCTCCTCCCGCTCCAGGACGAGCTGATACTTGTCGACCGCGACCGGTACTCCCGGCGTGCCAATCTCGGGATGTGATCCAGTGACAGGATCCCAGTCGATAATGACGGGCCCGCTGACTGACGGGAGGGGATCGACATCGCAGTTCTCGGCCGCGGGTATGCCGGAGATCGTGATGTTCTCCGGGGGTGCTGGCATGACATGCGAGAGCACGGCCGTGCTCTCCAGCTCTTCTCCTTCAAGCGTTGTGCCATCGATTTCGTACGGTCCCTCCGGGAACCGACGCAGAAACTGCGCGGGCGTCAGCTCGTCGAACGATGGCTCGTCGCTCTCGAAGAATATCTCGGTGAGGCCCTGGCGCCGCAAGCGTCCCAGTACTCGGATATCGAGCATCGCTCGCTCGTTCGGGTCTTCAATCTCGAGCCTCTTCCAGGCATCGCCATCGATCAGGGCGTGAATGCCCAGGTCTCCGTCCGTGTCGTTGAGTTCCAGGAAGATGTGTGCTTCCTCGAAAGGGATTTCGTTGTCGTTGGCTTGCGCCCAATTCACGGGAGCGGCGGCCACCCCTATCAGAGCGGCCGACAGCATCGGAACCGCCGCCAGCTTGCGCGTGGGTCTTTTCATGTCAATTGCTCCTGTTCACGTGCCAGCGTTACCGGTCGTAAACCCGGTCGCGCCGGGATTAGCCGGGCACTTCAGGGCGATGGCCCTTCAGGTCATCCTGTGCGTGCCTACACTCTGACGCTCGACGGTGGATAATCCTTCGCGGGCGCCGGGAAATGCCGCTCGGACCCGCGCTGGCAGCGCTGCGTCATGAGAGCCATCGCGCACCATCAAGACCCCCCGGCGCTGAGGCGTGGTGCGGCCTTCAATCAGCGTCATCGTCGCCGTAGACCGCGAACAGTTCGAGGTCATCGTCGATCACCAGGCCGACATCGCGACAGTACACCTTGGTTGACTCTTCATCCGGGTTGAGCGGCGTGGTCTCGGTCACTTCGATGCAGTCTTCGAACACACCGGCCGGAACCTCGACTTCCTCGCCTGTTGCCACGTGTTCGGCGCGATCGAGCGCAACTCCCGGCGCGACTTCCTGGAAGTAGCGGCTGCCGACGATAAAGGCGGACTCGGGCATGATCATCCCGGGCATTGCGCGGTGCTTTCCGGCCAGCCAGGACCCGCCATGATCGACGATTTCGCCGTTCTCATAATTGTCGACGTCCTCACCAAAGTAGTAGACGTCGTGCGTCGGTCCGCAGTCGGCAAAGAAGTTGCGTGAGACCTCTTTCAGTTCCGAATCCGCGGTCTCGCGCTCCTCGACAACGCGCGTCCACACGTGGCGGACTCGGTGGTCAAGGGGCAGCCGAATCTTGCGCAGGTCCCGCGTCACAGTGATCCAGACTTCCTCCAGCTCGTCACAGTCACCGGCGTCGACACAACGCAGATTGCTGAAGTAAAGCTGGCGGCCGGGCTTCAGGACGAAGTAGGGGTTCCCGCCCCAAGGTTTGAAGCTGCAGTCCTCCAGCGGGAATTCGTCGGTGAATTCCGGCTCTTCCTCCTGGGCAATGGCCGTGGTAAGGGACAACAACATGACGATCAGCAGGCCCGCGAGGGCGGTGATATTGCGCATAGGAGCCTCGGTAAGTCGTTTTGAGATCGGCTGCCACCCTTTAGACGAAACACCGGGCCAAATCCCTTCAGAAGTGCGCCGCCTGGGTTGGGCCGGGTCGATAGACGGGTGCCGTGCACGCGCGCAGGCGGTCGAAGGAGAGATAGTCGGCGCGTCGAAATGGCAGCATGTCCACGCCGAAACAGTCCAGGTCGAGCGCCAGTCGTCGCGGATAGCCGATGCACAACAGGTCGATTTCGCCTTCGCCAACCAGCATCAGGTCGTCGGCGCGCGGCTGTCGGCCGTCGGGCAGATCGACGCGCCAATAGTCGATGGGTACGACGGAGAGGGCGTTCGGATTGGAGCCGATGTTGGCCAGATGGGCCCGCAAATAGGCGGGGTAGAGGACGCAGTCGTGGCCCAGAATGATGACGTGACTCCCCGAAGTCTCTTCAAGCGCGCGGCGTCTAAGGTGGTTCCCCCAGTACTTGCGGCGGCGCGCGACCTCGAGATATCGAATCGGGTGCCGCTCTCCGAGCGGCTCAAGAATGCGCCGCGTGGCGCGGGAGGAACCGTCGCTGAAAACGATGATTTCTTGACAAGCGTGGTCCTGCCGGAATACGGATTGCAGCGCATGGGGCAGGAGGAATTCGCGTTTCCAGACCGTGATGGCAACCGAGAATCCAATCGTGGTTTCCATGCGCAGGTGATTGGACGGCCACGCCACGCGAATCCTTCGCGGATGCCGCCGCCCTTCCGAAGGAATTCGCCGCGAGCGGCGTCTAACGGTCGGATGATCAAGTGGCTGTGCGTGTGAGCGACGCGATCCATGTGGATCGGGCATTGGCCCGGAGAATTCTGGGAGGCGATGAAACGGCCTTTCGCGGGCTGTTTGACAGTTTCTTTCCGCGGCTCTACCGCTTCGCGCTGGCGCGCCTCAACGGCGACCACGAAGCCGCCCGTGAAGTCGTGCAACGAACATTCTGCAAGGCGATCGAGCGCCTCGACACGTACCGTGGCGAAGCCGCCCTGTATACCTGGTTCTGCCAGGTGTGCCGGAACGCATTGATCGATTACCAGCGTGCGATGAATCGTGAGGCCAGAACGGTGGTGCTGCTCGAAGATCAGCCCAACCTGCGTGCCGTCCTCGAAGCATTCGTCGCGCCGGCGAGCGCACAACCCGAATTGGCGGCCTGGCAACAGGACGTGCGCCGGCTGGTGCAGGCCACCGTGGATACTCTGCCGGACCATTACAGCGCGATCCTCGAGTGGAAATACGTCGATGGACGGTCGGTGGACGAGATCGCACGGCAGCTCAACGTCGGCGTGAAGGCGGCCGAGTCGCTGTTGACGCGGGCACGGCATGCGTTTCGGGAAGCAATCATGGCGCTCGCGGAAACCCCCGACGCGCTGCGCCCGCCGAGTGAGGGCGGTTAGAGGAGTGGCCAACAGATGGCGGCAGATCGGCACGACCCTGATACCAAGGTGGACGATGACATGGACACCGTCGCGCGGTTGATTCACACCGCGGGGCGGCGCGCGGAACCGCCGGCGGAAGCTTTCGAGCAGACGTTGGCGAGCGCAACCGACGCATGGCGCGCCAAAGTGCATCAGCGCAGACAGCGGAACCTGTTCGTGGGCCTTGCGGCCTCACTCGTGGTTGCGGGAAGCGTGGCCTTTCTGGTCGCAAACCTTCCGCCAGAATCGGTGCCGAGCGTGGCGCGCGCCGACCGTCTGATTGGAACGGTTGAGATCCGATCCGATGCCAACGGTGGCTGGTCCACTCTGCGCGACGAGACAATGCAGCTTGCGGCCGGAAGCCACCTGCGAACGCATGCCGGGAGTCGCGCCGGCATTGTCCTTGACACCGGCGTATCAGTGCGGCTGGCCGATGCGACCAACGTCGTTCTGGAATCGGGCTCGAGCCTGCGCCTCGTCACGGGCAGGGTTTATCTGGACACGGGCGAAACCGGGCACGTCGCTCGACGGATACAGGTTGTCACAGCGGCGGGCACCGCCCGTGACGTCGGTACGCAATTCGAGGTGCTCTACCGCGGCGAAGCGTACCGCTTGCGGGTGCGCGACGGCCGCGTTCTGCTGAGCCGCGACGCGGGCGATTTCACCGGTGGCGCGGGTGATCAACTGACGATCGATGCGAGCGGGGGACTCGAGCGAACTCGCATTGCTCAAGACGACGCCGAATGGCAGTGGGTGGAATCGGTCGCGCCAGCACCCGATATCGATGAGAAGCCTTTGAGCGTTCTGCTCGAGTGGGTTGCGCGCGAGACCGGAAGAGCCGTCGCATTCGACAAGCCCGAGGTCGAACGCAAGGCAAGTACCACCATTCTTCATGGCAGCATTCGAAACCTGACGCCGCTCGAAGCGCTTTCTGTGATGCTCGCCACTACTGATCTCGAGTACGTGCTCCCCGACGACGGTACAATCCTGATTCGGCTGAAAGTCACTCGATAGCGGCGACGGTGAAATCAGGGCCGCGGAAAATCTGCCGGCAGCGTCCGGTCAGCTGCACACGTGTGCCGCTGGCGCTACTCGCGGCAATCGCACTTGGCCTCGCACTGCTGGGCCCGGGACTGGCTCTTGCCGAAGAATTTCGCGGCCTGCCGCTCGAGCAGGCGTTGCAGCGCCTCGAGGAACGCGGGCTTTCAATCCTCTACAGCAGCGACGTGATCCAGCCGTGGATGCGCGTACAGGAAGAGCCGGTCGGGACCGACGAGCGATCCATTCTCGAGGAGATCCTGAAGCCTTATGCCGTGGAAGTCGCCGCTGGGCCGAATGGCTCGCTGATGCTGGTGCGTGCACCGCCGTCGCCTTCAACGCCAGTGCGCGTGGTCAATGCAGCACCCCGGCCAGCCTCAATGCTTGCGCCGGCCCTCGAGGAAGTCATCGTCAGCGCGAGTCACTATCAGTTCGTGCGAGAGCCCACACCGTCGCTAGCATCCTTCACGGCTGCGGATCTCAAGGTGCTTCCCGATCTCGGCGATGATCCGTTGCGCGCCGCTGCACGGCTCCCCGGCACCGCCAGCGGCGACTTCAGCGCCAAGGTCAACGTCCGGGGAGGTGAGACGGATGAGACGCTCGTGCGTTTTGACGACCTCAGGCTGCAGAATCCATTTCACCTCAAGGATTTTCAGAGCACTTTCAGCACCATCGACCCGGGGATCATCAGCGGCATCAACGTCTACGCCGGCGGTTTCCCGGTGTCATTCGGCGACCGGATGAGCAGCGTGATCGACATCGATCCGGTGCCGCCCGGCGAGACGGGGTATCGCGAACTGTCGTTGAGCGTCTTCAACGCTTCCGCGCTGGCCGCAGGCAACTTCAACGATGGCACGGGCGACTGGCTGATTTCGGCCCGCCGCGGCAACCTGGATTTCATCATCGACGTCGTAAACGCGGACATCGGCCACCCGAGCTACGTGGATATCCACGGCCGGATCCGCCAGCGCCTGTCGGATTCCCTTGCACTGTCGGCCAATGTGCTGGCATTTGACGACGTCGTGGTGCTCTCCGACAGCGATCAGGAAGAGCAGGCCAGCGCCGACTATCGCGACGAGTACTACTGGTTGCGTCTGGACTACGAAGCGTCCGCCGCCTTGTCGGGAAATCTGCTGATCGCGCGCAGCGAGCTGAAGAGCGGGCGCCGCGGCAGCGCGGACCAGGAAGGTATCGGGCGCGGAACCCTCAAGGACCGCCGCTCGTTTGCGATCGACTCGCTGCAATCGGAATGGGTGTGGCGTCTTGCCGAGAACGTCCTGCTGCAATTGGGCGGCGAATGGCGCGGAATGCGGGGGCAATACGACTATAGCGACCAGGCGGAGTTCGACGTGCTGTTCCTCACGCCTGGCGCGTCGCTCGAGCCCAGTCGATCGCGGCAGTTGAGCACGAATCCGCAAGGCGATCAGTTCGGCGCATACACGAATCTGCGCGTGCAAACGGCCTGGAATACCACCATCGATGCCGGCGTGCGCTGGGACAAGGAATCGTTGAGCGAAGAAGAGAACGACCAGCTCAGCCCCAGGCTCAGCCTGCTGTATTCGGCCGGCGAGCGGACGCAGCTGCGTGCCAGTTGGGGGCGTTTCTACCAGGCTCAGGCCATCAGCGAGCTGCAGATTTCGGACGGCGTGATCGAGTTCCAGACACCGCAGCGTTCCCATCACCTCGTTGCCAGCATCGAGTATCGGCACCCGAGCGGAATCGACGTCCGGCTCGAGGCCTATCGCAAGGACTACCGTCAGGTTCGCCCGCGGTACGAGAATCTCCTGAACACGTTCGTGCTGTTGCCTGAGCTCAAGCCCGACCGCATCCGCATTGCGCCTGACACAGCCACCGCGGAAGGCGCGGAGTTGACGCTGCGCCGAGCGGGGCAGCCGCCATTCAGCTGGTGGCTGAGCTACAGCTGGTCTTCAGTGACGGACGAGTACGGCGGGACAGAGGCGCAGCGCAGTTGGGACCAGAAGCACTCGTTCAGCGGTGGCGTGACCTGGCAGAGCGATCGGTGGGAATTGAGCCTGGCCGGGACGTATCACACCGGCTGGCCGACCACCGAGATCGAGCTCGTCGCCACGGATCCGATTCCGCTGCTGGCCACTGGACCGCGCAATGCGGAGCACTTGGATAGTTACTATGCGCTCGATGCGCGGGTGGCACGCAAGTTCCAGTTCGACAGTGCGGGTGCGCTGACGTTGTTCTTCGAACTCAGCAATGTGCTGAATCGCGCCAATGACTGTTGCGTCGAGTACGAGGTCGAGGACGAGAGCGGCGAGCTCGCGCTCGATCTCAGCACTCGTCCTTATCTGCGCATGACGCCGTCATTGGGATTCGTGTGGCGCTTCTGACGCTGCGCCGGAAACTTGCAGGTGTCGACGGGTTAGCTTCACGACCTCGGGCGTGACCGGCCCGGCGTTGTTGCCGAATCTTGCACGCACGTAGGTGAGCACGGCGGCGAGCGTCGCATCGTCGAGATAGGTGAACGCAGGCATCACATTGTCGTTGGGCCCCTCCTTGCGTTCACCGCTGTTGAATCCGCCGGTGAGCACGAAGGCTGCGAGGGCCTGCGGTTCGCCCATGACCCACGGGCCGTCGACGAGCGGCGGCTGGAAGTAAGGAACGCCGCGGCCGTCCGCCTGGTGGCAGGCTAGACAATTCGCGCGGTACGCGGCCTCTCCGTCGACGACCGTGAGCGGATTCTCCGGATGACTCGCGCAGCCCGACAGCGTCACGAGGCCGGCAAACAAGAGAACGCGGATCAAAGCCCGCATCCGCGTCGTCATGTTCCCGCGTAGGTCACTCGCCAGATCCGGCCGTTGACGGAATCAGTGATGTAAAGCGAGCCGTCGGCGGCAACCGCGAGGCCTACCGGTCGGCGTTCGGCGTTGGCGGGGCTGTTGTCCTGCAATGGATCACTCGCGAAGTGATCGGCGAAGACCTGCCATTCCCCGGATGGCTTGCCGTCCTTGAACGGGACGAACACCACCTTGTAGCCGGCTTGTGGCAACGGTGCGCGGTTCCAGCTGCCGTGGAACGCGATGAATGCACCACCGCGGTACGACTCGGGAAACGCGCTCCCCTCATAGAAGATGATGTCGTTCGGCGCCCAGTGAGCTGGAAAAGCCACCAGAGGATCCGCGTACTTGCCGGGTTCGGCCGGCGTCTTGCCGTCGCCACCGTATTCGGGGCCGAGCATGCGGATGCCGCGCTTGACATCGAAATAGGTATACGGCCAACCGTAGTTGCCACCCTGGCGAATGACATGCATCTCCTCGGCGACCCGTTCGGCATTGGCCTCGGCCGTGAAAAGCTGCGGCCACAGTGTGTCGAGCTGATCGCGGCCGTGCATCACTACGAACAGTGCGTCGGCCTGGCTGTTCCATTCGAGCGCAACTGCATTGCGCAAGCCGGTCGCGTAGCGGGTGCCATCGGCCACTTGCGACTGTTCCGTCTTTTCTGCATTGAACTGCCAGATGCCACCGTAGCGCTCGAGCAGCGGGCAGGGCCGCTTTCCGGGTGAACCCGGAGTTCGATCCTTTTCCTGGCAAGCGTTCGCCGGTGCGCCGACGTTGATGTAGATGTGACCGTTGCCGTCGAATGCGAATGGCTTATCCGCGTGCTGACGCTCCTGGACGAATCCCTCGATCACGGTCTCCGGCGCGGCCTTCGGCACGAGCTCGTCAGCTTTGAAGCGGAAGCGGTATACGGCCACATCGTTCGAGGCATAGAGCATCCCCTTGTAGAATTGGAGCCCTGTGCCTCTGACTTCGCTGAAGTGCTCCACAACATCGGCCTTGCCATCGGAGTTGGTGTCGCGCAGGGCAACAATGCCAATATTCTTGCTCGGGTCTTCACGCACGAACGGCGGCTGGCGGGTCGCCACGTAGAGGTCGCCGTTGTCGCGGATCGCGACGTGCCGGGCAAAGCCAACGCCTTCATGGACGACAGTGGCCTGAAATCCCGGCGGAAGGCTGAGGCCATCGTTGTCCGCGGCCTGTGCGGTGGCAGCGATTGTGAAACCCACGATGAGTGTCAACGATGGAAGCCTTGGCATTTACAGTCCCCTACAAATGGCTGAAGCGCCGATAATAGAGTCCCACCCGCCGTCGATCCAACAATACGTCTCGATTGGATTGCAGCGAGTGGCGGTCGCGCAAGTCGGTGCTCGGCTGGACCGCGATGCACCGCTGTGTGAGCATCTGTTCATGCCCGTTCGACGACGCGGACCGCCCGAGCTCCATACCAACCAATGGCGCGCCACGCGCGATGCGCTGCATTCCTACGCACAAGTCGCCGGCGCAATCCGCGCTGCGCTGTCGCCGCCCGAAAAGCATTGGTATCACGTCAGCTTGCGCGCGACGGCCGGCGGGCTAACTACAACTCCCGTTGCGACCGCGGGTAGCACGTTCGAGATCACTCTCGAGCTCGCGAGTTGCCAGTGGGTCATTGGCACGAATGCCGGGATGCGCTGGCAGATTCCACTGCTGGGCCAATCTGCGCGGGAACTGCTCAACGCTACTGCGAGCGTGCTCGGCTCCGCACTCAATCGACACAAGATCGACTCGAGTCAGCTGTCCGCCAAGCCCGCGCGCAACTTCGATCCGGACGCCGCCCGGCGCTATGGGCAAGTGCTTGCCTGGGTGGATACTCAGCTCAAGGCGTTCAAGGCAGGACAGCGGGGTGAAACATCGCCCGTGCAGCTATGGCCGCATCACTTCGATATCGCCGTGCTGGTCTTCTCCGGGCGAAAAATTCCTGGGACTGATCCGCGCGATCCCGAGATGAGCGACGAGCAGATGAACTTTGGATTCGTGCCCGGGGACGAGGCGATTCGCGAGGCCTATTTCTATGCCACCGCATATCCAGGACCTAAGCATCGACGGAGACCGCAACTGCCGAAGGGTGCGCACTGGCACACGCGGGGTTGGGAAGGGGCCGTGATGCCATACGCCGCGCTCGTTAGAGCGGGGCACCCGGAACGAAAACTGTTGATGTTCTTGCGTGCCTTTCGCGGGTGGGGAAACTTCTGACAGGGGGTTGGAGATGGCAGTGGACAGATCAGCCGCTTCCTGGATCGATCTCGGCCCCGCGGACGACCTCAAGGAGCCGGCATTGCGCGAATTGACAGTCGGCCGGCTGCGCATCGCGCTGTCGTATTCCAATGGGCAGTTCGGCGCGGTTTCAGGAGTCTGCAATCACGTGGGCGGTCCTCTCGGCAAGGGTCATCTCGACGGCGAATACATCGTCTGCCCGTGGCACCACTGGAAATTTCATCGCGGCACCGGCTTCGGTGAACCGGGATACGAGGAGGATCGTGTTCCGGGCTACGCGCTGAAGGTCGAAAACGGCCGGCTGCTGCTCAACCCAAAACCGGTGAGCCCGCGCGGCAGGCTGCCGCACCCGCCGCATCCGGTCGCGCGCAAGCCCGAGCGTCAGCCCGGGCCGATGCGTGTCGTCGGAATCTCAACCACGGCGATGGACGAGAACCACCCGCGTTATTCGACCTCCGAAGCGCTGCTCGAATCCGCACTGGCCCACGCGAAGGAAGCTCAGAGTGCCGAAACGCGACTCATCCGGCTGAATGCGCTCAAGTTCCGCCATTGCGAGGGCTACTATTCAAAGAGCGCGCGGGCCTGCACCTGGCCCTGCTCGATTACCCAGATGGACGACAAGGATCAGCTCGATCAGGTGTACGAGGCGTTGGTTCACTGGGCCGACATCGTGCTGATCGCCACGCCGATCCGCTGGGGCTCGGCGAGCTCGCTCTATTACAAGTTGGTTGAGCGGATGAACTGCATCCAGAACCAGATCACGCTGCGCAATGTCGTCCTGATCCGCAACAAGGTGGCCGCATTCGTCATCACCGGCGGACAGGATAACGTGCAGGCGGTCGCGGGCCAGATGCTGGCCTTCTTCGGTGAGATCGGCTTCGTGTTCCCGCCATTCCCATTCGTCGCGCACACGCTGGGCTGGAACTCCGAGGATATGGAACGCAACGTGGAGTATGTGCGGCAGAGTGAGGAGCTGAGAGAGGGAGCCCGCAAGCTTGTCGAACGTTCGTTGCAGATGGCGCGCAGCCTCGTCGAGCAGAACCTCTGTCCGGCGCAGATCGAGCGGGGCGGGCGCAAGGCACATACTCCCGCGGCAGAGCGTGAAGCACCGGCCATCGCCGAGTGAGAATGGTTTGATCCTGACTGGCGGACAAGCATGAAAGTGACAGATCTGTTCAGCGTGAGGGGATACGGCGCCATCGTCACCGGAGGCGCCAGCGGCCTCGGTCTCGCCTTCACCGAGGTGTTGGCGGAGAACGGAGCGCGCGTGACGATGCTCGATCTCAGCGCCGAACGCATCGCCGCGGAGACCCAGCGCCTGCGGGCCGCGGGGTGCGATGTGCGTGGCGCAGTGGTGGATGTCACCGATCGCCCCGCACTCCAACGGGCATTTGACGCGGCGGCGGCGGAATACGGGCGACTCGACGTGGTGTTCGCCAACGCCGGAATCGATTCCGGTCCCGGCTTCGTGAGCCTGGACCGCAAGACGCGCGTACCCGAAGGAGCGATCGAAAACTACGCGGATGCGCGCTGGAACAAGGTGATCGAGACCAACCTGAACTCCGTATTCACGACCATCAAGGCGGCGGCGCGGCACATGAAGCCGCGCAAGTCGGGGCGAATCATCGTCACGACGTCGGTGGCGGGTCTCTTGATCGAGGCTGGAATCGGAGCGGCTTACATGGCGGCGAAGGCCGGGGCGGCACATCTCATGCGCACCATGGCGCTCGAGCTGGCGCGCTACAACATCCTGGTGAATGCCATCGCGCCCGGTCCATTCATCACGAACATCGGCGGCGGACACGCGCACAAGCCCGAGGTGCAGGCGGCCTTTGCCCATACGGTGCCTCTCGGTCGCATGGCCAGCACCGAGGAAATCAAGGGTCTCGCGCTCTACCTCGCATCGCCCGCGTCGAGCTTCATGACCGGGTCGCAGATCGTGATCGACGGCGGTTGCCTGCTCGGCAGCGTCGATTAGTCCGGCGGCGAGCCGGCACTATTCTTCAACATCCCGGTGCGGCTTGGGCGTCGCCAACGAATCCCGTGCGAAATTCCGGCCGTGGATCTTCGAAGAACAGTACGACGTTGAGAAATGGATCCCTCGCGCTAAGCGAGGCCAGTGAAGAAGAACACGGGACTCGGGACTCGGGGCTCGCAACTGAACGCTGCCTTCCCTATTCGAGTCCCGAACCCCGAGCCGCGTGCTTTACAGTCGCACGGTAACCGCCTTCGTCTCCGTGTAGTTCTCCAGCACCGCCTCGCCCATCTCGCGGCCCCAGCCCGACTGCTTGTAGCCGCCAAAGGGCAGGGACGCGTCGAAGACGTTGAAGCAGTTGACCCATACCGTGCCGGACTTGAGTTTCGCGGCCAGCGCGTGGGCCTTGCTGATGTCGCGCGTCCAGATGCCGGCGGCCAGCCCGTAGATCGTGTTGTTGGCTTCCCGCACCAGCGTATCGTCGAACTGCTTGAACGGCATCGCCGTCACGACCGGTCCGAAGATCTCCTCGTCCACGACCTTCATGCCGGGTTTCGTGTTCACCAGCACCGTGGGTTCGACGAAATAGCCGCCGCCGTCGCGTTTGCCGCCGCCGACGACCGTCTTCGCGCCTTCCTTGAGGCCGGATTCGAGGTAGCTACAGACCCGCATCAGCTGCGTCTCGGACACCAGCGGGCCCATTTGCGTCTCCGGATCCAGTCCCGGCCCGATCTTGATTTTCTTCGCTTCCGCGGCCACGCCTTCCACGACCTGGTCGAAGACTTTCTGCTCGACCAGCAACCGCGAGCCCGCGCAGCAGCATTGGCCGTGGTTGAAGAAGATCGCGCTGGCCGCCCCCGGGATCGCGGTGTCCAGATCCGCGTCCGCCAGGATGATGTTCGGCGATTTGCCGCCGAGTTCGAGCGAGACCTTCTTGAGATTGTTCGCCGCCGCCTTGACGATCAGCCGGCCGACCTCGGTCGATCCCGTGAAGGCCACCTTGTCGACGCCGAGATGTCCGGCCAGCGCCGCGCCGGCGGTCTCGCCGAAGCCCGTGATGATGTTGACCACTCCGTCCGGAAGGCCCGCTTCCTGCAGGATTTCCCCGAGCCGCAGCGCCGACAGCGGCGTTTCTTCCGCGACCTTCAGCACGACGGTGCAGCCCGTCGTCAGCGCCGGGGCCAGCTTCCAGGCCGCCATGAGCAGCGGGAAGTTCCAGGGAATGATCTGCCCGACCACCCCGACCGGCTCCGGGCGGGTGTAGCTGTGATACTGAACGCCCGGCGTGTACAGGCAGTTCACCGGGATCGTGATGCCGTGCCGCTTCGTGCACCATCCGGACATGTAATGAAACATGTCGGCGGACAGCGGCACGTCCGCGGCGCGGGCCACAACGACCGGCTTGCCGTTGTCGATGGATTCGATCTCGGCCAGTTCATCCGCGTATTTCAGGATCAGATCGCCGATGCGGTGCAGCAGCTTGCCGCGCTCGGAGCCCGACATCTGCGGCCACGGGCCGCTTTCGAAGGCGCGGCGGGCGGCCGTGACCGCCTTGTCGACGTCGGCCTTGGCGCCTTCCGCCACCTTGCCGACCGTCCGGCCGGTCGCGGGATCGATCACGTCGAAGGTTTTGCCGGATTCGGCATTGACCCACTTGCCGTCGATCAGCAGCTGCCTGGGCTTGGCCAGGAAGGCGGAGACGGTCCTGCTCAACGAAAAGACTTCCTTGGGAACTGCGCTCATGTGAACCCCCTTCCGCAGGAGAGCGGAATTGACCCGGCCGGTCGACCGCCGGTTGCTTGACCTAATCTTAGCAACTTGGACGACGCATTGGGCGTGGAACTCGCATGGATGGGGCCATCGGCAACGTCCCAGATCAGGAAAACGTAGCCCCCAAAGCGCGGTGTCCGATCTGTGACCGTCGCCGAACCGATCACTCAATCGGAGCAGATCAACGCGTTACGCAGCCCGATTCCTTTCCTTGCGTGCCGCCGTTTGACGCTATCGCTGGCGCCGGACTTGGCGCCTCGATCACTCGCCGACAACAGGATGTGGTTTCTGCGGCACACTGGCGTGCGGCCTTGTGGTGAGCACGCCCGCGACCTTGGGTCCAAGCCAACGCTCGAGGTCGTCGATGAAGGTGAACGCCGCGGGCACGATCACCAGCGTGAGCGCCGTGGAAGTGATGAGTCCACCGATTACCGCGACCGCCATGGGTGCGCGGAACGCGTTGTCGCCATGGAACCCGATCACCACCGGCAGCATGCCGGCGACCATGGCTACCGTCGTCATGACGATCGGGCGCGCGCGTTTGTGTCCCGCTTCGACCAACGCCGTCAGGCGATCCTTTCCTGCGCGCATCTCCTCGATGGCAAAGTCCACCAGCAGGATCGAATTCTTGGCGACGATGCCCATCAGCATCAGGAAGCCGATGACGGCGGGCAGAGACAAGGGGTACTGCGTGATCAGGAGCGCGACGGCGGCGCCTCCGATCGAGAGCGGCAGTGCCGAGAGGATCGTGATCGGCTGAAACACCCGCTGGAACAGCAGCACGAGAACCGCGAACACCATCAGCACGCCGGTCCCCATGGCGATGCCGAAGTTGGCGAACAGCTCGCGCATGACCTCGGCATTGCCGGTCTCGACCACCCGAACGCCCTGCGGAAGATTCTTGAGCGTCGGCAGTTCGTAGATCTGGGCCATCGCTGGACCCAGCTCGGCGCCCTTGAGATCGGAGTCGATCCACAGGCGACGACTCTGGTTGTAGCGGCGGATGCGAGTCGGGCCCTGGCCGAAGCTGATGTCGGCCACCGCCTTGAGAGGAACGGTGCTCCCCGACGCCGTTGGGACCGGCAGAGTTTCCAATGTCGAGAGATCGCGCCGTGCGGTCTCTACGAGGCTCACGCGAATCGGGATCTGGCGATCGGCGAGCGAGAACTTGGCGGCGAACTGGGGCAGGTCGCCCAGCGTCGCAATGCGGATCGTCTGGCTGATGCTCGCCACTGTCACTCCGAGGTCCGCGGCCAGGTCGAGGCGCGGCCGGATCACGATCTCCGGCCGCTGCAGGTCGGCATTGATGCGGGGATCGCTCAGGATCGGCAGCGTACGCATCTCATCGACGACCTTGTGCGCTGTCTCCTGCAGCAGAGCGGGGTCATCGCTGGTCAGGTAGATGTCGATATCGCGGCCACCGCCGGCGCCCGACTGGTTGGCGAAAGTGATGCGCGCATCGGGGATCTTCTTCAATTCCGTGATAGCGAGCTCCTGCCACTCGCCCTGTTTCAGGTCGCGCTTCTCGCGTGGCACGAGGCTGATGAACTGCGTGGCCCTGCGCACCTCACCGGTATCGTCGGTGCCCACGAACTCGACCACATCCGTCACTTCTGGATACTTCTTGAGAACCTCGTAGGCAGCGTTCGAAACGGCCGCCGTCTGCTCGAGCCGCACGCCCGGCGGCAATTCGATGTTGAGCTGTGAGCTCGCGAGGTCCGACTCCGGAATGAAAGAGGTGGGCACCATCCCCAGTGCCAGGATCGACAGGAAGAAGAAGACAATCCCGCCGATGAGCGTGCGCCAGCGATGGCGGACGCACCAGCGCAACGCGTTGAGGTAACCCGTCATGATCGGGCCATCACCGTGCACGACGTGCGGGTCCGCCTTGAGTGTGTAGGCGGCGAGCACCGGCGTGATCAGTCGCGCCACCAGCAACGAGAAAAAGACTGCCGCCGCTACGGTGAGTCCGAACTGAATGAAGTACTGGCCGGTGATGCCCGGCATGAAGCTCACCGGGACGAACACGGCAATGATCGTGGCGGAGGTCGCCACCACGGCCAGACCGATCTCGTCCGCCGCATCGAGCGCCGCCTGGTAGCCGGTCTTCCCCATGCGCTTGTGGCGTACGATGTTCTCGATCTCGACGATCGCATCATCGACCAGCACACCGGCGACCAGCGACAGCGCCAATAGGCTCACCTGGTTGAGCGTGAAGCCCATCCATTGCATGAAGGCGAAGGTCGGGATCGCCGACAACGGTATCGCGAGTGCCGAGATCGCGGTGGAGCGCCACTCGCGCAGGAAGAACCACACGACCACCACGGCCAGGATCGAACCCTCGATCAGGGCAGTGATCGCGGAACTGAACATCTGCTTGGTGTAGTCGACAGTGGTAAAGACCTGCTTGATCTTTACACCCGGTGCCTCCGCGGAAATCTTCTCGAGAGCGCGCCCGACGTCTTCGAGCACCGTGACGTCGGAAGAGCCCTTCGACTTGAAGACGCCGAACGTGGTGGCCGGACGTCCGTTGAGCCGCGAGAGCGTGCGAATCTCGGCGATGCCGTCGCGGACTTCCGCGATATCACCGAGCCGCGCCACCCGGCCGCCGGGCAGCGCAATTTGCGTCTCACCGAGCACTTGTGCGGACGAAGCGCCGCCCAGAACGCGGATCGACTGTTCGCCGCCGCCGAGCTGCGCGCGTCCGCCGGGCGCATCGAGATTCAGCTGCCTGAGCTGCTGGTTGACCTCGACCGCAGTGATGCCGAGCGCCTGCATGCGCGAGGGATCGAGCTCGACGCGGATTTCCCGATTCACACCGCCGCCACGCTGAACTTGCGCAACGCCGGATACGGACAGCAGGCGCTTGCCGATCGTATTGTCGACGAACCAGCTGAGCTCTTCTTCCGTCATGGCGGTCGTGCTGACCGCGTAATAAACGATTGCACCGCCCTCGATGTCCTGGCGCTGCACCAGCGGCTCGTCGATGCCTTCGGGCAGATCGCTGCGCACCTTCGCGATCGCGTCGCGTACATCGGCGACTGCGCGGTCCACCGGCGTGCCAATCTGGAACTCAATGTAGATCCACGCCTGGCCCTCGAGCGCCGCGGAGGTGATGCTCTTGACGTTGCCGACGCTCGCGACCGAGCCCTCGATCTTCTGCAGGATCTGGGTCTCGATTTCCGGCGGCGCCGCGCCCGGATGCTGCACGACCACCTGAACGAGCGGAAACGAGATGTCGGGCGACAGATTGACGGGCAGGCGGACGAAGGCCACCACGCCCATGAAGAACAGCACGACGAACAGGACGATCGGCGGAACCGGATTACGGATCGCCGCGGCTGAAATGTTTCTGATCACGGCTGCGTGCTCTGCTCCTTCGCGACGGCAACCTTCTCTCCCGCGCGTAGAAAGCCGCCCGCGGTGCTGATCACGCGCTCGTCACCCTGCAGTCCCTCGCCAATCACGATGCCTTCGGCGATGGTGTCGGCCACGCGCACGTCACGGCGCTCGGCCTGCTGCTCGGCGTTGACTATCAGGACATAGTTTCCTTTTTGATCCGCCAGCACCGCGGTTTGCGGCAGCACCGCACGTTGAGCTTCGCTGACGCTCACCTGGCCGCGTGCAAATGCACCGGGGCGCAGGGAGGGATGCGGCTCGAGCGCGATGCGAATCTCGCCCAGGCGCGTGTCCGGGTCGATCACGGCTCCGAGCAATCGCACGCGGCCGTTGAAGGGCTCGGCGATTCCAGTGACAAAAACGGTTGCCGGTTGGCCGATGTGCACGCGCGCCAGGTCCTGCTCTGCGATCTGGCCGCGCATCTCGATTTCGGCGCCGCTCGCGAGGCGAAACAGCGGCTCACCCCCGGGCACGGCGTTCTGGCCTACTTCGGCATTGCGTGTGAGGACGACACCCTCCGCGGGGGCACGGATTTCGGTGCGGTCGAGGCGCGCGTCCACTTCTGCGAGCTGCGCGGCGGCAACATTGACGCGCGCATCGTCCGTCACGGCCGCGGCCCGGCGTCGCTCGATTTCCTCCGACGACAGTGCACCCGCGGATTCGACGCCCTTGGCGCGCTGATATTCGGCTTCTGAAAGCGATGCCTGCGCGCGCGCTTCCTCCAGAGACGCAGCGAGTCGATTCACTTGAGGCTGGATCACGGATTGGTCGAGCCGGGCCAGGATCTGGCCGCGCCGAACCTTATCCCCGGCCTCCACGTACACTGCGGTGATCCGGCCGCCTTCGCCGTCGGCGCCGATCGGCATATCGTGACGCGCGCTGATCGTGCCCGTGAAGCTGACGGTGGCTGTCACCGACCTAAAGCTCGGCTTCATCACGGTGACAAGCGGCAGCGACTCCTCGCCAGCGGCT
>Ga0209108_10000498_pt1 | contig 21724 bp, 21 predicted proteins | sample Rifsed10ft1_FD_184003 | JGI IMG/M metagenome (GOLD analysis project Ga0209108, IMG submission 184003) | Soil microbial communities from Rifle, Colorado, USA - sediment 10ft 1 (version 2) | ecosystem: Environmental > Terrestrial > Deep subsurface > Rock core/Sediment | place: Rifle, Colorado...
CAATGGTATATCTCCGGTTATGCGCCGCTCTTTGACGTGCATGACCGGGGTGTTGGAGTGCTGCATGCGGGCTTTCTCGAAGCGCCGTATCGGCGCGCTTATTATTGGGCGGCACTGTTGCACTTGCTGATATTACTGGCCCTGTTCAGCGCGTCGGCATGGGTTGCTTATCGCGGTGCCAAGAGAATTCTCAAACCTGTCGGGCAAATGATGGCGGTGGTACGGGCCACGCAAGCGGGGCTTGAACGGCGTATCGGTGAGATTGATTCGAGAGACGAGCTCCGGGAACTCGCGCGCCAATTCGACTCAATGCTGGATCTGTTGCAGCAACGAAACCGCGAAATTCAGCGGGCCGCGGCTGAGCTCGAAACCAAGGTCGAGGAACGCACACATGAACTGGAAATGAAGAACACCGATCTCGAGGCGACAGTGGATCTGTTGCACAAGACTCGGCAACAACTGGTGATGGCGGAAAAACTTGCGGCCGTTGGAGAGTTGGCTGCCGGCGTGGCACACGATATCCACAATCCCACGGCGGTTATTCTGGGAAATCTGGACATCCTGGCCACTGAACTCGGCTCGGCCATCGACCCGGTCAGGACTGAAATTGATTTGATCATGCAGCAGGTGGAAAGAATACGCCATATTGTCAACCGGTTACTGCAATTCTCGCGGCCATCTCGGGAAACCGGCGAGGTGGTGGAAGTCGAGATTAACCAGCTGATAAAAAATACCGTGCCCCTGGTGCGACATATGGTGGAGGAAAGGTCCATCACATTCCGCCAGCGCCTTGCCGCAACCCGGCTGATTCGGATCAATCCTTATGATCTTGAGGCGGTTTTGATCAATCTGACGATTAATGCGTATCATGCCGTGTCGCCGGGCGGAATCGTTGAGATCAGCACGGCAGACTGGGATCACCGGGGCGTGGTCATCAGTGTACGGGATGACGGTATTGGCATTCCGCCGGAAATGCTGCATCGTATCTTTGACCAGTTTTTTACCACCGACCCGCAACGGCGAACGGGTCTTGGTCTGTCGATCAGTTATGGTCTCATACACCGTTACGGCGGCGACATAACGGTGGAATCGGAGCCGGGCAAGGGCAGCGTATTCCATGTCTGGCTCCCTCAAGAACCGGTATTCGCGCCACAGCTTGAGGTGATAGATTATTCGCTGCAAGCCTGAACCGGCGCCGGACTTATGAACGGTCGTGCGTTACGGAGAAAAAGTATGACTAAATCATCCATTGATGAAGAGCAACTTAACATGGAAATTCGCAAATTTCTGAAAAAAGTCGGTATCACCTCGCAGCGCGAAATTGAGCGCGCCGTGCGTGAGAGTCATCACGCGGGTAAAGTAAAAGCGGGCGATAATCTCAAGGCGCAAATGACGCTTGAAATAAAAGGAATTGGCTTGCGTCATACCGTGGAGGATGACATAACTCTGGGATAAATCTTCAAGGCAGCCCCGAGGCCGGTTCAGCAACGACGGAAAAATTCACGGGCGGCACCGATGGGAAGTTACTGCGCCGCGGGCACAACATGGACAATATCCCGTCCAATGGGTAGTCTAGATTGCACGGATTTTAGCTGTGTCGTTCTATTTTAAGGGTCGGCACCTCACAATAACATCAGGCGGTAGGAGGTATCATGAAACGTTCGGCAAGTTTGCTGCTTTGGGTAGTTTCATTCGGTTTGCTGGTCGCTCCCGTGATGGCGGAGCAATTGACCGGTACGCTCAAAAAAATCAAGGACACAGGCTCGATCACCATCGGACACCGGGAATCCTCGATCCCTTTTTCATACCTCGACGATAAGCAGCAACCGGTGGGCTATGCGATGGACCTATGCATGAAGATTGTCGACGCGGTCAAAACCGAGCTCAAGATGCCGAATCTGAAAGTCAATCTCCAGCCGGTAACCTCGGCCAACCGGATCCCGTTGATGCAGAACGGCACCATCGATCTCGAGTGCGGTTCGACCACCAATTCCGTTTCCCGGCAATTGCAGGTGGCTTTTGGCCCGACGTATTTCGTGATCAACGTCACCGCGGCGGTCAAGAAGAATTCAGGCATCAGGAGCCTGGCTAACCTGAACGGCAAAACGATTTCAACCACATCGGGCACCACCTCGGTTCCGTTGCTCAAGAAATATGAAAAAACCGCCAATGTGAGCGTAAAGGAGATTTACGGCAAGGATCACGCCGAATCGTTTCTCCTTCTGGCGCAGGATCGCTCCTCGGCGTTCATTATGGACGATATCCTGCTCGCCGGGCAGATTGCCAATTCAAGCAACCCGGGTGATTTCACGATACTCAAGGAATCGCTGCGGCAGGAACCTTACAGCATGATGCTGCGCAAGGACGATCCGCCATTCAAGGCCTTGGTTGATAAAGCCATCGGGGGTGTCATGAAATCCGGTGAAATCGACAAGATCTACGCCAAGTGGTTTAACAATCCGATCCCGCCGAAGGGGATCAACATGAATTTCCCGCAGACGCCCCAGATCAAGGAAGCATTTAAGAACCCGAACGACAAAGGCGTTGAATAATCGGGACCGTCCTCAGCCCGCTGAAATAATCATGGGCCGGAGCGCGAGAAACCGCTTCCGGCCCTTTTTTTGGTAAATTGTCTAGCCGCTGATGTATGCCGTAAAACGAAAAATGTTGCGCCGCTTCCCGTGGCGCCAGCTTGAGGGCATGGTGTTCGATGAATTATCACTGGAACTGGGGCGTCTTCTTTCAGGAAATTCCTGGCGGCGGTGAGTATTACTGGGAGCTGATGGTAGCGGGAATCGGCTGGACGCTGGCCGTGTCGGCCTGCGCCTGGGTTATCGCCCTGGCGCTCGGTTCTGTGATCGGCACTATTCGCACGACAACCAATCCCTGGTTGGTGCTCCTGGCCAAGACATGGGTTGAGGTCTTTCGCAACATACCCTTGCTGGTGCAGATGTTTCTCTGGTATTTCGTGGCGCCGGAACTTATTCCGCCGCTCAAGCGCTGGGTGATTCAAGTCGATCCGGGAACCGCTCAATTTCTGGCGGCGATCGTGTGCCTGGGGTTGTTCACGTCGGCCCGGATTGCCGAACAGGTTCGCGCCGGCATTCAGTCGTTGTCGACCGGTCAGCGTTACGCCGGCATGGCGCTCGGGCTTACGCCAACGCAAGTTTATCGGCATGTATTGCTGCCGATGGCGTTTCGCATCGTCATTCCGCCGCTGACCAGCGAGAGCATGAACCTGATCAAGAATTCCTCGATTGCCTTGACCATCGGCCTTGCGGAGTTGACGTTCCGTGCGCGCGAGATGGGTGAATACACGTTTAATTTCTTTGAGGCGTTCACGGCAGCGACCTTGATCTATATCGTCATTGCGATGACCGCCAACCGGGTCATGGCGACTATCGAACGAAAAACCGCCGTCCCCGGCTTTATCGCCGGTGGATCGAGGTAAACCGCCCATGACGCTCGATTTCGACGTCATTCAGCGCTCACTGCCCTATCTCTGGAAAGGGTTCCAGTACACCGTCCAGTTGACTGGCACGGCGGCACTCGGCGGACTCTTCTTCGGCACGTTGTTGGCGCTTGCCCGGCTTTCCGCGGTCAAATTTCTGGCTTATGTTGCCGCCGGCTACGTGAACCTGATGCGCTCCATTCCGCTCATCCTGGTTATCTTCTGGTTTTTCTTTCTGGTTCCTCTGGTAGTGCAGGGCATTTCCGGTGCCGAGCGTCCGCCGCAGATGGGCGCCGAACGGACGGCGATTATTACCTTCATCATGTTCGAAGCAGCCTACTTTTGCGAGATCATGCGTGCCGGCATTCAGTCGATTCCAAAAGGCCAGGTGTACGCGGCCTACGCGCTCGGACTGACCTACGCCCAGAGCATGCGCCTGGTGATTCTGCCGCAGGCGTTTCGCAACATGATCCCGGTATTGCTGACCCAGCTTATTATTCTCTTCCAGGACACCTCGCTGGTTTACGTCATTTCGGCGACGGACTTCGTGGGCGCGGCCGCCAAGGTCGCCCAGCGCGACGGTCGTCTGGTGGAAATGTATCTGTTCGTCGCTCTTGTCTACTCCGTGATTTGTTTCACCGTGTCCCAAATGGTGAAGCGGTTGCAGAGCCGGATCGCCATCGTTCACTGAGGATCGTATCATGCCGGAACCGATGATTGTCGCAAAGCATGTAAGCAAGTGGTACGGCAAGTTCCAGGTATTGAACGACTGTTCGACCGAAATTCACAAGGGCGAGGTGGTCGTCGTGTGCGGTCCTTCCGGCTCCGGCAAGAGCACGCTGATCAAGTGTGTCAACGGGCTCGAGCCGTTCCAACAGGGCGAAATTTCTGTTGACGGGATCTCGGTGGGCGCTCCCACGACCAAGCTTTCGAAACTCCGGTCGCGGGTGGGCATGGTGTTTCAGCACTTTGAACTGTTCCCGCATATGACTATCATCGACAATCTCTGTCTGGCGCAGACCAAGGTGCGCGGTCGTACCCGGGAGGAGGCGGAGGAGCGGGGTCAAAAACTCCTGAAGCGGGTGGGATTGACCGAACAGGCGCACAAATACCCCGGCCAGCTCTCCGGCGGCCAGCAACAGCGCGTCGCGATTGCCCGGGCCTTGGCCATGGATCCGATCTGCATGTTGTTCGACGAGCCGACTTCGGCTCTGGATCCGGAAATGATTAATGAAGTGCTGGATGTGATGGTGGAGCTGGCCAAGGAAGGCATGACCATGATGGTGGTCACCCACGAAATGGGTTTCGCCAAGAAGGTCGCTCACCGGGTTGTTTTCATGGATGAAGGCCGGATCGTCGAGGATGCCGGAAAGGAAGAATTTTTCGGAACGCCGCGCAGCGAGCGGGCAAGGGAATTTCTGTCGAAAATCCTGCATGATTAGGGCACGATTCGCCCTAAAGAATAGATGAGGTTTTGTCACGCTCATCGTTTACCCGCAGCGCAATTTTTTCTAAATTCCGGGGAAATTTATCATGGCGGAATTGTTTTTGGACGACTTCAAGGCAGGAGATACTTTCCTGTCTGACGGCGTAACGATCACGGAAAGCGAAATCATCGACTTCGCCCTGAAATACGATCCGCAACATTTTCATCTGGACGTTAACGCGGCGGCGGATTCCATTTACGGAGGATTGATTGCGAGCGGATTCCAGACATTGGCCGTCTGTTTCCGCCTGTTCATCCAGAAAGGAATATTGGCGAAATCGAGCCTGGGATCGCCGGGAATCGACGATCTGAAATGGCGCGCGCCCGTGCGACCCGGCGATACCCTGAAAACCAGAACCGAAGTGCTGGAAATCAAGCCATCCTCGTCGAAACCGGACCGGGGAATTCTGAGGCTGCGTTACTCCGCCATGAACCAGCACGGTGATGAGGTGTTGTCATTTGTGTTAAACCACTTGCTGAAAAGGAATGAAAAGCGGTGACTTGAATCGCTGCACACTCCTCACCATGAGCCGGATCGCCGGCATCTGACTTGAATCCTGGAGGACTACCTCATGAGCAAGATTCGCGCACTGATCCATTTTCCCGGTGCCCTGGGAGACCGGCTCGCGGCCCGTCTTGATCTCCCCGTAACGCCGCCCGCGGCCTTTGTCCTGTTTGCGCATTGCTTCACGTGTTCCAAGGACAGCCTCGCCGCGTCCCGCATCAGCGCCGCGCTGACCGATAACGGCCTGGGTGTTTTACGGTTTGATTTTACCGGTCTGGGCGCGAGCGAAGGAGATTTTGCCAACACGAATTTTTCCTCCAATGTTGCCGATCTCGTCGCGGCGGCTTCGTGGCTGCGTGAGCACCATCAGGCTCCCCGTATTCTGGTCGGTCACAGTCTGGGGGGAGCGGCCGTCCTGGCTGCGGCGGAACAAATTCCGGAATCGGCGGCAGTATCCACGATCGGCGCACCGTACGATCCGGCGCATGTGCGCCGTTTGCTGGAGGGAGTGACACCGGAAATCGAGGCGGCGGGGACGGCCGATGTCACGATTGCCGGAAGAAAATTCCGCATCAAACAGCAGTTTCTGGACGATATTTCCAGTCAGAACAGCAACCGGTACCTTGCCCAGCTGCGCAAGGCGTTATTGATATTTCACTCTCCCCGCGATACCACGGTCAGTATCGAGAATGCGGGCATGATCTTTGCGGCCGCGAAGCATCCGAAAAGTTTTATATCGCTCGACGACGCCGACCATCTCCTGACGCGAAAGGAAGACGCGCTTTATGTCGCTTCCGTTCTGGCCTCGTGGGCCAGCCGTTATGTCAAACAGGCTCCGCGCCCGGCTGTTCCTGCGGAAGAAGGCGTGGTGACTGTCAGCGAAACGCTGGAGAACAAATTCACGCAATCGATCGGCGTCGGCGGTCATCATCTGCGTGCCGACGAGCCGGAAAGCTTTGGCGGCACCAATACCGGTCCCTCGCCCTACGATTTGCTGCTGGCGAGTCTCGGCGCCTGCACGTCCATGACGCTGCGTCTGTATGCCGATCGGAAAAATTGGCCGTTGGAGCATGTCTCGGTGCGTCTCAAGCATGAAAAGATCCATGCCCGGGACTGCGCCGAATGCGAAACGAAGGAGGGGAAGATCGACAGGATCGATCGGGAGATTGAGTTGCAGGGCGCTCTCGATGCTTCCCAGCGCGCGCGATTGCTCGAAATTGCCAACAGATGCCCGGTGCACCGGACACTGCATTCCGAAGTGGTGGTTCCGACACGGCTCATCGACTGACCGCAAGAATCGCCGTATCGCGTCGCCAGGGAGTCTTTATGTGACAACTTTTTCCCTGACCCGGGTATTGGCGCGGATGAAATCCGCCATGCGTGCCACCCCTTGCTCGATGGCTTGCCGGGAAGCAGCGTAACTGAAACGAATATGCTGACCTTCGTTCGGCACGCGCGCACCGAAATGAATATCGGCAAGCACCGCGACACCGGCCTCCTTCAGCAGCCGCGAGCGAAATTCCTCAGAGTCCTTGGCACCGATCAGCGCACACGCTGTGGTCACATTCGGCCACACGTAAAACGCGCCGCCCGGGTTCTGGCAGCTGACTCCCGGCACCTGGTTGAGCAGATTGACGATCAAATTGCGGCGTTCCATAAAACGATCGCGCATCTGTCCGGCCGCGTCCTGCGGGCCGTTGATGGCTTCGACCGCGGCCCACTGGCTGATGTGCGAGGCGCAGGACTCGGTATTGGTTACCCAGCGGGCGAAGGCGGGCGCCAGCGTCTTGTTTACCGCATAGCCCAGACGCCATCCGGTCATGGCCCAGGTTTTTGACGCGCCGTCACAAATGATGGTGCGCTCAAGCAGGCCGGGAAATTGCGCGATCGAGACAAAATCGCCCTCGTACACCAGGCGGGAATAAACCTCGTCGGCGAAAATCCACACCTGCGGATGTTGGCGCAGAATATCCGCGATGGCCTCCATCGCCGGGCGCGGGATGATTCCGCCGGTTGGATTGTGCGGTGAATTCAGAATCAGCAGCCTGGTTTTTGACGTGATTCTGGATTCCAGCTCGCGCGGTTCGAAATTAAATCCGCGCGCCTCGTGCAGCGGGATCGGTACCGGTACCGCGCCCAGGGCGCGAACCTGCGATTCGTATATCGGAAATCCGGGATTCGGGTAGATCACCTCATCGCCCGCGCCGTGATCCGTAACCGAAAGAATGGTATAGGCGATAAACGGTTTGGCTCCCGCGCCCACCACCACATCGTCCGGACTGACCGGAACGCCGCGCCGCAGGCCGATGTCCCGGGCCACCGCTTCGCGCAGTTCGAGAATGCCGGCAGAGGGCGTGTAACCGTGCTTGTTGTCATGAATCGCCTTGATCGCCGCTTGTTGAATATTGACCGGAGTGGGAAAGTCGGGCTGGCCGATGCAGAACGAGATGATGTCCTGGCCTTGTCGTTGCAGATCGCTGACTTCCGCCAGTACCACGAAGGCATTTTCGGTACCGAGCTCACTGGTACGGCGGCTGAGGGCGGGCATCTGGTGATTTCCTCCGGAGAAAACCGGGATTCGTCCGAATGTGATATATCATGCGCCCGGTTTAGGGGTCAAATTAAGAATGATTTTAAAGCAATACGAACAGACCGTCGATTCGTTCAGGAATAATTTTCCGTATCATGATAACTGATTAATAATGGAAATTACGCTCGAATTGAAAAGATTAATAGACTTAATCGATTGTTTTTCACAAATAATCGCAAGCTAACCGCTTTCTCACATTAAATACTCCATCCATATATACGGCTCCGGAGACGGTTTATGGGATATGTTTCGCTACAGTTGGCGATACATGCTTCGTCAGGTATGCTGATGCCATGGTGCTGGCGCATGTTTGCAAATATACCGGTGACACATAATTTCCTTAATGTTGTAGGCCAAGATTTGAATCCGGGGTGGCTCGCCAGAGCAGAAAATGTACGTTAGACTGACTTGGTTTTTACAACAGCGGATAGGGTCGAGCCGGAATTCGGATCGGAACCCGTTACTGCAATTTTAACGAGACAGGAGGGGCAAATGGTGAAATCTGAGAACAAACGAATGTTTTTGGCGCTTGGTGTCGCATCGCTGTTTCTCGCGGTGTCCGGTACCGGCAACGCCAAAGTTGAGGGCGATACAATTGTTCTGGGCGCCGCGGTATCCTTGACCGGCAAGTACTCAACGAACGGCAAGAACACCCATGACGGTTACGAGCTTGTCGTCAAGCGTATTAATGAAATGGGTGGCGTCAAAGTCGGCGGGAAATCCTACAAACTCAAGGTAACTTACTACGACGATGAATCCACACCCGCCCGCGGCGCGCAGCTCGCCGAACGGCTGATCAACCAGGACGGCGTTCAATTCCTCCTTGGGCCGTACAGCTCGGGACTCACCAAGGCGATCGCGCCGGTAACCGAGAAGTACAAAATCCCGCACGTGGAGGGCAACGGCGCCGCGCGCGAGCTGTTCAAGCAAGGCTACCGCTATCTGTTCGCCGTGCTGTCGACCTCGGACTATTATTTGCGCGAGGCGGTAAACCTGGCGGCTGAAGTGGCAAAGAGCCAGGGTAAAAGCCCCTCCAAGCTGAAGATCGCCATGGCGTTTGAGAATGACCCCTTCAGCCAGGACGTACGGGACGGTGTCATTGAAGACGCCAAGCGTCACGGCATGAAGATCGTGATCGACGACAAGCTGCCGCCCGAACTCAACGACATGTCGGCCACGCTGACCAAGGTCAAGGCGGTGAAACCCGATCTGCTTGTTGTTTCGGGTCATGCCAAGGGTGCTGTGCTCACGGCGCGCCAGGTGAAAGAAATGCAGGTGGACGTTCCCATGGTGGCCACGACCCATTGCGACTCGGCTAAACTTGCCCAGACCATGCCCGCGGAATCGGAAGGCCTCCTGTGTGCTTCGCAGTGGGACCGGCAATTAAGCTATAAAGACAAATGGTTTGGTTCCGCAGACGATTATGCCATTCGCTTCGCGAAGGAGTTTAACTATACTCCTCCTTACCAGGCGGCCGAATCGTCGGCGGCGGTGCTTGTCTACATCGATGCCTTCACGCGCGCCCAATCGTTCGACAAAGAAAAAGTACGCGATGCCATTGCCGCCACGGACATCATGACGTTCTATGGGCCGGTCAAGTTCGACAAGACCGGCATGAACACCGCGAAGCCCATGGTGCTCTACCAGATTCAGAAAGGTGAGTACAAGGTGGTGGCGCCGTCCAAGTTCGCGTCCTCGAAGCTAGAGTACCCGCGTAAGCTGCCGAAATAAGAAAAATATGAAAGAAATGCCCCGTGCCGGTAAGCAAGACCGGGCGGGGCGATTTCTCGACCATGGACAGTATTCAGCTTCTCTTTCAGGCGCCGGTGTTGTCGGTGCAACTGCTGCTCGACGGCATGCTGATCGGCGCCATCTTCGCCTTGGCGGCTTATGGCATGGCGCTGGTCTGGGGCGTCATGAACGTAATCAACATCGCCCAAGGCGAATTCGTGATGCTCGGGGGATATGTCGCCTTCTTTCTTTACGCCGCCGGTGTGCATCCGTTCTTCGGCATTCCTTTGGCCGCGGTGGTATTGTTTCTGTTCGGGTGGTCGCTGTATAAAACCATTATCTTTCGCATCGTTGACAAGGATTTGTTCATTTCAATCCTGGCGACATTCGGCCTCAGTATCCTGCTGCAACAGCTCGCCAACGAACTTTTCGGCGCCGACGTCCGTACCGCCGAGTCCGGTTTCGGCACGCTGGTGTTATTCGATGGCCAGGTAACGGTCGCGGAAATCAAGCTCGTGGCGTTCATCGCGGCCCTGGCGCTTGGCGGGTTGCTGCTGTTGTTTCTCAAGCAATCGCGACTCGGTCAGGCGATTCGCGCGACGGCGCAGAACGCGCGCGCCGCGCGCATCATGGGCATCGACACCGACCGGGTTTACGCCGCCACCTTCGGCCTCAATGCGGCGATCTGCGGCGCCGCCGGCGCGCTCGTCGCCATGACCTGGATCATCCATCCTTATCTCGGCCTGCCGTATACCATCCGCTCCTTCATGATCGTGATCGTGGCGGGATTGGGTAACGTGGCCGCGGTGTTGGTCGCGGGCCTGGGGCTCGGCGCGGCGGAAAACTTCGCCGGTTTTATTTTCGGCGCCGAATACCAGGCGGCGTTCGTATTCGGACTGCTGGTGATTATCCTGATGTGGCGTCGCTTCTGGCTGAACCGCCAGCGCCGGTATTTGAAATGACGGATACGGTCAAACGCATATTGTTTTATTCAATTATCGTGGCCGTGGCGCTCGCCGCCCCCTCGGTCGCCCCGGATTATCGCACGCAAATGGCTTTTCTCTGGGTGATGGTTGTTTTCGCACTGACGTGGGACATCCTCGGCGGCCAAATGGGATATAACTCGTTTGGCAATATTCTGTTCTTCGGTGTCGGCATGTATGTCTGTGCCGTCATCCAACGCGACTCCGGTTTGGGATATTACCCCGCGCTCTTTCTGGGGATGGGCGCGGGTGCGCTGGTCGCGGTCGTTTTCGCGGCGATTTTCGGGGCAGGCATACTGGGATTGCGGGGCCACTACTTCGCGATTTGCACGCTTGGGCTCGGCATCGCGGCGGGTGAATTCGCCAGCGGGTGGGATTACATCGGGGCCGGCTCCGGCATGGTGACACCGATTTTTCCCGGTGAAGCGGGGGGCCGCGAGAAATTCTTTTACTACGTCATGTTTGCCTTGGCCGTGATCACGTTTCCGGTTTTGCGCTGGTTGTATTCCGGAAGATTTGGTTTGGCGCTCAATGCCATCCGCGACGATGAGGATAAAGCCGAGGCGATGGGGATCCATACAACACGGTACAAAACCACGGCCTGGTGTATCTCGGCATTTTTCCTTGGTTTGACAGGCGCGGTGGTCGGAAACATGATTGGATTTATCGACCCGCGCGACGTGGCGTTCGCCGGCCCGACCTTCGGGGTATGGATGGTTCTCATGGCCATCCTCGGCGGCAAGGGAACACTCTGGGGACCGGTGCTCGGGGCCGTGGTGTTTCACGTTACCCAGGAGGTTTTCTGGACGTATTTGCTGGGCTGGCAACGCGTGGCGCTGGGCCTGCTCATCGTGTTGATTGTCGTGTTTTTCCCGCTCGGCATCCTGGGCTGGGCGCGCGAGCGCTGGCCGGAGCGTTTCGGTCATGTGGTTGAGGAGAAACCCGCCGCGAGGGCGACGGAGTGAAGTCGATCCTCGAAGTGCATGGAGTACGCAAGACCTTTGGCGGGGTAGTCGCCAATAATGACATCAGCCTCAAGGTACCCGAAGGCAGGATCATCGGGCTGATCGGTCCCAACGGATCGGGCAAGACCACGCTTTTCAATTCCATTGTCGGCTATCATCCCATCGACGCCGGCACCATCCGCTTTGAAGGCGATGAAATTTCGAAACTGCGCGTTCCGCAGATCGCGCGGCGTGGGATGTTACGCACGTTTCAGCAGACGCGCATCTACGGCAAGATGACCTGCGTACAAAACATGCTCATCAGCGTCCCGCAGCGTGAAGCGACGTGGTATTCGATGTTCTCGCGGCTGGATTCCGAAGATACGCAAAAAGCCGAGAGCCTGCTCGAGTTCGTGGGACTTTACTCCAAGCGCCGCCTGCGCGCCGGCGATCTTTCTTTCGGCCAGCAAAAGTTGCTCGAATTTGCCATGGCGTTGATGACCAAACCCAAGATGCTGTTGCTCGATGAACCAACCGCCGGCATCAATCCCACCTTGATCAACGGGCTGATGAACCGTTTGCAGCGGGTCAACACGGAATTCGGCATTACCCTGTTCGTGATTGAACACAACATGCGCGTGATCATGAACCTCGCGGAATACATTTATTGCCTGGCGCACGGGGAACTCCTCGCCGAAGGCAAGCCTGACCAGATACAAAACGACCAGCGCGTGATCGACGCCTATCTCGGCGCACACTAATGGCGAAAAAGCGCAAATCTTCCACCGGCAAAGACACGAGGCGCCATCAAGTGCTGGATGCCAACGCCGGCGACGACATCCTGTCGGTTGACGATGTCGCCGAAAAGGCCGCGCAGCTCGCCAAGCAAGGTCCGGGTATCGAACGCATCGGCGAACTTGCGAATCACGCGCCGCTGCTCCGCATTGACAATTTGGTCGCCGGCTACGGCATGATGGAAATTCTGCACGGCATCAACCTGCAGGTGGCATCGGGCCAGTCGCTTTGTCTCATCGGTCCGAACGGCGCCGGCAAGTCCACGATCTTGCATTCGATTTACGGCTTCACGCGCATTTTTTCCGGCAGCATCTCCCTTGATAGTCAGGACGTCACCAAGTTATCCCCCAACCAGAAACTCAGGCAGGCGGGAATCGCCTACATTCTTCAGGATAATTCGGTATTTCCCGACATGACCGTCGAGGAAAACCTTTGGATGGGCGGATATCTGATGGAAAAAACCGACCAGGCCAAAGAATCGGCGGAACGTGTGTTTGAAAAATACGATCGTTTGGCCAAGCGCCGAAATCAGCCCGCGCGGGTGCTTTCCGGCGGCGAGCGCCGTTTGCTCGAAATTTCGCGCGCGCTCGTTATGAACCCGCGCGTGTTGCTGGTCGACGAGCCATCGATCGGACTCGAGCCGCGCTTCATCGGTATGGTGTTCGAAATTTTGACAGATCTGCAACACAGCGCAGGCAAGGCAATTGTGATGGTGGAACAGAATGCCAAGAAAGGTCTTGAATTTGCCGACATCGGATATGTTCTGGTGTCCGGCTCAGTCGCCATTGCCGGCGAGGGACGTGAACTGCTGGAGCACCCCGACGTCGGCCGTTTGTTTCTTGGCGGTTGAAAACCGCAGCGTACGAGCAAGGAATGTGTTTGCAGTGAAGCATGCGTTTGTGTGCGACCCGTCCCGCGAACACAGTCATTTTCCCGGATGTTACGTCCGGCTCTAACCCGGTGATATCCGACATTGCCCATGCTCGGTTGGGTTGGCCGGTTGTCTGGCGGTTATCCCGGGTGCACCGCTAGATGGGCCATTGCCGGGCTTTACGTCTTGTCCATGTTGCGGGAATTGCTTCGCGATGGATACCTGACAAGGTAGCGCATCACGTCTTAACCTTATTGAATATATGAATGTAAGCCGCAAGCGAGGGTTCAGGGCGGGCGTTTCAGTCATCCCCAGTTTTATCGCTATCTTTATCGGTTTTGGCGTCGCGGCTCGTGTGGCGGACGTGCCCGCGCCGGCCGCGGTATTGCTTACGATCGCTGTGTTCGCGGCTCCAGCCCAATTCGCGATAATCGAACTCACGGGTCAAGGTGCGGCGGCAATCGTGCAAATGATTTTTGCCGGCGTCCTGATAAACCTGCGATTCTTCCTCATGAGCCTGACGTTGTCGCATCTCTTCACCGGCGTGCCGCGACTCCGGATGCTGACCTCGGCGCAATTTGTGGCGGCATCGACATTTCTGTTGACTTTTTTCCAATCGCGCAAAAAAAGCGAGCGCGTCAATCTTCACGAGTTTTTTATCAGTATGGCAGTGGTGGTATTTCCCGCCGCCGTGGTCGGAACGCTGATCGGCGTCGCCTTCGGGGCCAATCTCCCACCGGCGTTTATGTTCGGCGCCTCCCTGTTTCTTCCGGTTTACTTCGCGTTGTTGTTATCCAGCGACGTCAAAGGCCGGTACGAAATCATGGCGGTACTGTGCGGATTCGTTTTTACCCCGCCGGTAGAAATGTTGCTTCCCGGTTGGGGCGTGTTTGTCAGCGCACTGGGTGTGGGAGCCGCGATTACCGTTGCGGAAAAAAGATGAATACCATCGAATGGACCCTGGTGATCGCCGGCGCGGGGCTTGGCACTTATGTCCTCCGCGTCGCCCCGTTTATGTCCCTCCGGCTTTACCGTGTCGGCCAAAACAATCTGCGCTTTTTGACCTTCGTATCGCTCGCCATCGCCGCCGGTATTGTGGCGCGTTCGATCGTGTTCGACGGGGGTTCGGTCGGGCAGCCGCCGGAATTGGCCATCAAGGTGGCTGCCGTGATGACGGCGCTGATCATTCAGTATCGCACGAAGAATTTGCTTGTCGCGCTGTTCGGCGGTGTCGGTGTGGCTGTGTTGTGGAAATGGCTGACGATGTAAGTCATGAAGTATTTTGGCCAACGTCGTTATTTATCCGTTGGATATTAAACTGACGGTATGCCGACGTGACATCAACCGACTCCGCCCAATTACCCGATAAGAAGGTAGTCATTGTGCTATGCACGGCAGAGGTGCTCAGCATGATTCCGTTTGCCACGGCTCCGGCCCTGCTGTCGTTGCTGATCGATACCTGGAGGCTGTCAAATTCTCAGGCCGGTCTCATCACCGGTATTTTTTTCGCCGGTTACATGGCGGCCGTTCCCGTGCTCACGAGTCTTACCGACCGGATTGACGCGCGCCGGATCTATCTGTTCGCCACCATGCTTTCCCTGATCGGTGCTTCGGGTTTTGCGCTGTTGGCGGATGGTTTCTGGTCGGCATTGCTGTTTCAGGCCATTGCCGGAGCCGGATTGGCGGGTACCTACATGCCGGGATTGAAGATCCTTTCCGACCACATCACCGGGAAAAACCAGTCGCGATCCGTGGCCTTTTATACGTCAACATTCGGCGTGGGTGCAAGCCTGTCGCTGTGGTTCGCCGGAACCATCGCCACCGCGGTTGACTGGCGCTGGGCATTCGGTCTGGCTGCGATCGGGCCAGCGATCGCGGGTATGCTGGTGATGGGTGTTTTTCCACCGAAATCGCCCGATCAGGTGCACGCGCACATAAACCACTTGCTCGATTTTCGCCCTATATTCCGCAATCGATCCGCCACCAGATACATCCTGGCCTATTCCGCGCATTGCTGGGAATTATTCGGTTTCCGTTCCTGGGTTGTGGTTTTTTTTGCCTTTGCGCTGAGCATGCAATCAGGAACGGAACATCCGATCCGGAGCGCCGCCACGTTCGCGGCCATCGTCAATCTGCTGGGGCCTGGCGCGAGCATTCTCGGGAACGAACTGGCTTCTCACTGGGGACGCCGACGCGTGGTGTTAGCGATAATGACGGCCTCCATCGTACTGGCTTGCATCGTCGGATTTTCCGCCACACTACCCTGGAGTCTGGTGCTGGCAACGATCATTGTGTACTTTCTTGTCATCATGGGAGATTCGGCCGCATTGACCGCCGGGGTCGTCGCCACGTCGTTCACGACTCAGCGTGGGGCCACCATGGCGGTCTATTCCATGCTGGGTTTCGGAGCGGGTTTTGTCGCGCCAGTCGTGTTTGGCGGCGTGCTCGACCTTGCCGGAGGAAACAACAGTCCCCTGGCATGGGGATTTGCATTCGCCAGTCTCGCGCTGGGTTATGTTTTCGGACCACTGGTGTTGATATGGCTGCGTGGTTACATGCCGCCGTCCCGGCAACGCTAAGTGTCTTCCGCGCGCGCCGGTTCATCGGCAGCGCTGCGTGAAGTTCTTTGCACAATGCGAGAATATGAAATGCCAGGGAAGCCGGAAAACGTGATTTAATCGCGGCAGGGACCGGCGACGGCAATGCTGCAAGACCCCCGGAGATTCATTCCTTTCGCCGGTGGGCGCGATAAATGCCATTCACTGAAATATTTGATTTTATTAAGAGGAATGCCGATGAAGAGTTACAGAATTGCGACGATACCCGGTGACGGAATTGGCAAGGAAGTCGTGCCCGAAGGGATACGGGTACTCGACGCAGCCGGCCGCCGCTTCGGTTTTGGTTTTTCCTGGGATCACTTTCCCTGGAGCTGCGAGGTCTATCATAAAACGGGGCGCATGATGCCGGACGACGGGCTGGCGACCTTGCGTGATTACGATGCGATTTACCTCGGGGCCGTCGGCTATCCCGGCGTGCCGGATCATATTTCTCTCTGGGGACTGTTGATCCCTATCCGGCGGGAATTTCAGCAATACGTCTCGCTGCGTCCCATGCGGCTGATGAAAGGCCTGCCTTGCCCCTTGCGCGACCGCCAGGTCGGCGACATTGATTTTCTCGTGGTGCGCGAAAACAACGAAGGCGAGTATTCCAACATTGGCGGTCGAATCTATGCCGGCACTGCGGCCGAAATGGCCATGCAGGAATCCGTGTTTACCCGCACCGGGGTCGATCGCATCATGCGTTATGCGTTCGAACTCGCGCGCACACGCAAGGCGCGCCATGTCACGTCGGCCACAAAATCAAACGGCATCATCCACACCATGCCATACTGGGACGAACGATTTGCCGCGATTTCCCGCGAATACTCCGATATCCGGACGGATCAATATCATATAGACATCCTGTCGGCCCATTTTGTCTTGCATCCCGACCGGTTCGATATTGTCGTGGCCAGTAATCTGTTCGGCGATATATTGTCCGATCTCGGCGCTGCGGTCGTGGGCACGATCGGCATCGCGCCGTCGTGTAATATCAATCCGGAGCGAAATTTCCCCAGCATGTTCGAGCCCGTGCACGGTTCGGCGCCCGACATCGCCGGCAAGGGTATCGCCAACCCCGTTGGCCAGATATGGTCGGGTGCCATGATGCTTGAGCATCTGGGCCACAAGGAAGCGGCCGCCGCCATCGAACGGGCGATTGAAAAGGTGATTCAAGATCCTCGGCTGCTGACTCCGGACATGGGAGGTCGCGCCAAAACCGTGGATCTAGGCAAGGCGATCGCTGAACTGGTCAAGTGATGCAGACAGGTTTTAGAGTGCGCAAGGGAATTCAAACGCGGGGTAGCCCGTCTCCCTGGCGTTACAAGTTACATTGAACTTTCAACGGAGCGCGAACTTGACCGGTGGTTAATCGCTCCACACCAGGCGTTCCATGTCGGTGAAATCGTAGCCGCCGAGTAATTGCGCCAGGCGCTGACACTCCGGTCCTCGCAATTGTTCCAGAAGTTTCCGGAACAGGGCACGGAAATAAACACCCCGGTACAACGCGAAATCGTACGCTTCCCACCCGATGGGAATAAAATCGAGCCCGAACTCGGCGGCCGCGCTGCGCGCGCCGGGAGCCACGTCCGCCTGCCCCATGGAAATCAGGGAGGATACCTCGCGTTCTGAGTTGGCCCGGGCCGTGACCCGGAGCCGGGAAGGGTCGACGTTATGCATCGCGAGCGTCTCGGCGAGAAATCGCTGCGATCCGGCGCCTTCCTGACGCATCCCCCAGCGAACCTCGGGCGCGAACAGGCACATGATATCGTCGGTCGGGTTTTTGAAACCCGGCGCCAGAATGAGGCCCTGTTCTCGATAAAATGCCCGAACCACCACCCAATCGCGGTGCTGCGGGAATTGGGCAATCAGGGCTGGATGTCGTTTTTCGCTTTCTGCGGCCGGTCCCCAATGTATGGCACAGATATCGGCGCGATGCCGCGCCAGCAACGACAGACCGAGTTGTGTCCCGGTACAGGTGTAGCTGACCAGCGCGCGCGTTTGAATCTGGTTGGTGAGCAGCATGATGGCGCGATTGATCAGCGGATCGTCGCTTCCCACCAGTACGATCCGGTCGGTGAGCACGCCGCCGTGACTCGATTCCAGCAACCACTGGTCGATGAGGTGGCGCGGGAACAGCCATTTGCCGGTTATTTTTGTCGCCGGGATATCGCCCTCGCTGGCCAGGGCATAGATTTTTTTCTCGTTCAGATGCAAATAGTCGGCCACCTGCCGGACGCTCATAAAGCGGGGCGGTTCCTCGACCGCCGTTTTGGCCGCGCGCGGGGTTTCGTCAACGAGCTTGAGCGCTGGCGAAACGGCGGAGGCCGATTTGTCCGCGATCGATTGCGTCATGCGTCGCCTGAAAAGCCGGCCGCCTTGGACTGGGGCGGCATATTTTTGTTTGCCGGCGGTTCATCGAAGACGATGTCGTCGGACCCGTGGTAGACCAGGAAATGCCTGCCCTTGGTGCGGGCGATCATGATTATTCCCAGCTCGCGCGCCAGTTCCAGTCCCATGTGGGTGATCCCCGAGCGTGACAACAGCACCGGTATCCCCATGTGCGCGGCCTTCATGACGATTTCCGAAGTGAGACGGCCCGTGGTGTAGAAGATCTTGTCTTCGCCCGTTACCCGGTCCAGCCACATCCTCCCCGAGATGGCGTCGGCGGCGTTGTGCCGGCCGACATCCTCGACGAAAATCAGGACTTCATCGGCCCGACACAGCGCGCAACCGTGTACCGCACCGGCCTGCTTGTAAATTTCGTTGTATTGACTGATGGAGTGCAGCAACTTGTAAATCATCGACTGACGCAGCGTGACCCGCGGCAGCCGCACATCGTAGAGTTTATCCAGGGTGCAACTGAACACCGTTCCCTGGCCGCAACCGGTGGTCACGGTGCGTTTTGATAATTTCTGTTCCCAATCGATGATGCCCTGACCATGGGTGGTTTCGATCAGCACCACCTCCCGGTCCCAGTTCACCTCCACCGATTTGATCTGTTCGATATCCTCGATCAGGCGCTGGTTCCGCAGATACCCAAGCGAGAGTTCCTCAGGGCGGGTACCCAGCGTCATCAGCGTTACCACTTCACGCCCGTCGACCTTGAGCGTCAGGGGGAATTCCCCGGCAATGTGCATGTCGCGTTCATGCCCCGATTCATCGACAGCCACGACCGCGTGTGTCGGGGCGAGTCCCGCGTTCGACAGCCGCGGACGATAGGGCGCTACTTCATCCGACATGTCAGCCACCGGTCACGCTCATATGGCGCAGAATAACGGGCTGTTCCTTCAGGTTGAAATCGTGCCCCTTGGGCTTGATCGCCATGGCCTCGACGATAGTCCGCTTGAGGCGATCGAGATCGCGGGGATAACCGCGGACAACGCGGCGTAAATCGACCGAATGTTCCTGACCGAGACACAACAGCAGGCGGCCTTCGGTCGTCACGCGCACGCGGTTGCACGAAGCGCAGAAATTATGGCTGTGGGGGGAAATAAAACCGACCCGGGAGTTCGTTCCGGTGACGCGATAGTAACGTGAGGGTCCCCCGGTCGTTTCGGTGGTTGCGATGAGCGTATAGCGCTGCTCCAAATCATGCTTGATTTCATCGCTCGAATAATAGGCCTCGGCGCGATCGTGTTCGTTGATGATCCCCAGCGGCATTTCCTCGATGAAACTGATGTCCATGCCCCGGTCGATGGCAAAATTGACCAGATCGCACACCTCGTCGTGGTTACGATTTTTGAGGATCACGGAATTGAGCTTGATTTTTTCAAAACCGGCCGCCTGCGCCGCTGCAATCCCGCGCAAAACCTTGTTGAGATCTCCCACGCGCGTGATTTGGCGGAAGCGTTCGGGATCGAGGCTGTCCAGGCTGATATTGATGCGCCGCACGCCGGCGGCGCGCAGCCCGGTCGCCATTCTTTCCAGTTGGGAGCCGTTGGTGGTAAGCACCATCTCGCGCAGCTGCGGTAACTGGCCGATTTCGCGGAACAGCCAAATTACGTTTCCCCGCACCAGCGGCTCGCCACCCGTCAGCCGGATCTTGTACACGCCCAGCTCCGAGAAGGCGCGGGCGATAAAGGCGATTTCTTCCAGTGTCAGAATCTGGGCGCGAGGCAAAAAAGTCATCTTTTCGCTCATGCAGTACACACAGCGAAAATCGCAGCGATCCGTGACCGAAAGGCGTACATACGTTACGCTGCGGCCGAATCGATCGATAAGCTTTGGCGTAGTCTGAGGTGTGGTAATGGGAGCTCCGTTCACGTTTTGTGTTCCTTTTAGAGCGAGAGCGTATGACCGACCGGATACGCTCATTTCGCGCGTTTGTTATTATGCGCCGAGTGGTTGAAGTGCAAGAAACATACCTTAGTAATTTACGTGAATGCTATTTCGGCGCCAAGTGAAGAATTTGCTGTTATTTAGCAGGCTTGGAATCAGTACCCATTTATTACCCTGCCCCTATCTGGGACAAATTGATCCAATCCATGTGAATCTGGTTAATTTTGTACCAGTTCGTCTCCTGCTTGAAGTTTCAATTGTACAAATGCCCGCACCTTTCCTGTTAATATCGTGTGGTATGCATATTGCAAACCGGCTGGACAGTTTCCAGCCGAATCCGCATCCTACTCAGACCAAATGGCTCTGGAGCGACCGATGGCTGAATCAAAGAGCATGGCGGAGAATGCGATCACCGACTCTTTCCCCGTCTCCATTATCATGGAACGCAGCGAAGTGCGACACCGGGATATGACATTCCCGCAATGGAAGGTTGTCGGGTTTGTCGCCGGCGAGCATATTGTCCGGGACGATTGCCATTGCACGGTCATCCATTCAAGCGCTGGCCGTGAACAGTATTTGTGGACCGGTTATACCGTAAGGCTCTATAAAGACAGCGCCGAGAGTTATTGGTACAACCTGGTTGGCGCCAATCCGTATCTCTTTGTTCTCTGCCGGGAGCATGATGAGTACGGGATGGCGCCATTTATCGTAAGCGCGAATTACGATGAGGCCAACGCGTTTATGGAGGTAAGTGGAACGGTGTTCTCCGCCCCGATTCCGCCGGTGATCTATCAATGGCTGGAACGCTATGTGGTTGAAAACTACCAGCCCCAGGAACCGAAAAAACGCAGCCGAATGAACTGGACGAAGGAAGGGGAAAGTGGCTAAAGCAAAGGACCGGCGTCGAAACGCCAACGCCGGCGAAAACACTGTTCGACAAACCGAGTCGCTCCCGAAAAGCGGGTTGGCGCGCTGGTCGCGCCGCAAAGCCATGGCCCGTGGTCGGCAAAAATCTGCCTCGGTTCCACGCCGGATCGAAGCAGATACGGCACGCACCGCCGCGGCGAGCGCGTTGTCGCTGTCCGAGAAGACCGATGCCGATATGCCGGCAATAGACTCACTTAAGGAGGACAGTGACTTTGCCGCGTTTCTATCGCCCAAGGTGAGCGAAAAACTGCGTCGGATGGCCTTGAGAAAACTGTTTCATTTGCCGCAATATAACTTTCGCGACGAGTTGGATTTTTGTAACGGGGATTTTAGGAATTTCACGCCCCTGGGCGATATTATTACCGCGGACATGCGCCACCATATGGAGCGCGAGTTCATTGCCCTAAAGGAACGTTTGACGTCAGAGACCGATGACAAGCGTGTAACCGAAAAAACATCGGATGCGGCGGCGAGCGAGACACCCGTCAGCGAATCTAACCATGCTGCAGCACTTCCGAAAGAATCAGTTGATGAGCCGACGCCAAAGACCCAGACGTCGACAA
>Ga0209108_10000499_pt1 | contig 21674 bp, 19 predicted proteins | sample Rifsed10ft1_FD_184003 | JGI IMG/M metagenome (GOLD analysis project Ga0209108, IMG submission 184003) | Soil microbial communities from Rifle, Colorado, USA - sediment 10ft 1 (version 2) | ecosystem: Environmental > Terrestrial > Deep subsurface > Rock core/Sediment | place: Rifle, Colorado...
GGGGAGCCGGCGGCTGATGGCGCTCAGCCTGCTCGTTCTGGTCGGCGTGTTCCTGATCCTTCACGCTGATTTCGGCTCGGTGCGCACGGCAAGCATCGTCTTTGGCACATTACCGTTCGCGCTGGTCGGCGCGGTGGCGGCCGTGCTCATCACTGGTGGTGTCCTGTCGCTCGGCTCGCTGGTTGGATTCGTGACCGTGCTCGGCATCGCGGCGCGAAACGGCATCATGATGGTCAGCCACTTCCGCCATCTGGAGCGCGAGGAAGGCGTCCCGTTCGGTCGGGAGCTGGTGCTGCGCGGCGCGGCGGAACGGCTGGCGCCCATCATGATGACCGCGCTGGTGACGGCACTGGCGCTGCTGCCGCTGGTGGTCTCGGGCGACCGCCCTGGTCACGAAATCGAGCATCCGATGGCGATCGTGATCCTCGGCGGGCTGGCGTCGTCGACGCTGCTCAACCTCTTTCTCGTCCCGGCGCTGTACCTGCGCTACGGTCGGCCGTCTCCTGTTACCGCGAACTGACGAGTTTCAGGGGCAACCCGCGATCGACACCTGAGCATCGCGGTGGAGCAGGTATGGCCCCAGGCCGATCGACGCTGGTTCAATCGTCAGGCGCAAGGCATCTCCGGTCAGCCGGCCGGTGGCTCTCACGAAGCGGACCTCGCTTCCACCCGCGCCTCCCTGCCAGTTGACCGTTCCAACCGAGGTGAATTCGCGACCATCGACCTGCACCGGAATGGCAAGATCTCCGGACCAGCACGATGTCTCCAAGCGCGACCGGGTGTTCGACAGCGTGAGGCGCACTCCTTCCGCTGCCCATATACCATAGAAGTCGTCCGGACTCAGGGAGTCCGAACAGCCGGCAAGTGACGCCGCGAGCACAACCGCGACGGAACTCGCGCGAAGGTTACGCAGCGTCACCATGAGTACGTCACCGACGCAGGCGCGCCACGCACGTTCACCCGGATGATGCCGCTCGTCGCCTGATACGAGTCGTGATACGCCGCCTTCAGGGGCGACAGGTCGAACCTGAGCACTCGAGACAACAGCGCCCTGCATGCGTCGCCCTTCGCGTCGTGGGCCAGCCTGACTCCGAGCTGCACCGGATACGATTCCATCCAGGCGCCATCGGCGAGCAGCCCAAACTCGTGATCACGACACCCTCCGCCGAAGGACACCGACAGCTCGAGGGAATCCCCCTTCACCACGACGCCGTGGATGGTGACTGGATCTGTAGGCCACTGCGGGGCATCAGCATCGGGCGTGATGATGATCTGCCCCGACCAGACGTCATTCGCTGACCAGAAGCCGTTAGGCGGTACCGGCTCAGTCGACTCCGAGCAGGCGATGGAAGCAGGCAATGCAACGCTCGCCAGCAGCCACCGAAGCCAATGCCCACCTTCTCGCCTCGTCACCGACATCTCAGCCTCCGCGGCGTCGCGTCCTGCTACAGGACACGCGCGACCAGCGGCTCCCCCGATCACCGTGGCCCTTCACCCCTTACCGTGCGGCCTCGGTGATGACCTGCTGAAAGAGCGCGAACGGAATGGCGCCCGGCACCATCCGTCCGTTCACGTAGAACATCGGAGTTCCCCGGATGCCGAGCTGCTGGGCAATCGCATCGTGGCGCTGGATGCGATGCCGGATCTCCGGGTTCATCGCGCAGCGGCCAAAGGCGGTGCGGTCGAGATTCAATTGCGAGACATACTTCGCCACCAAAGTCCGAATGTCGGTCGACGCCATCCACTCCTTTCGCTTCGCGTACAGCAGGTCGTTCATCTTCCAGAACGCGCCCTGGTCGGCGGCGCATTCGGCTGCTTCAGCCACTTCGCGTGAGTTGTGGAACATTCCCGTCACGAACGGGACCATCTTCCACCGCACGAGTCCCCTGGCTATGTACGCCGAATCGATCTTCGGATACGTCTCGGCGTTGAACTTGGCGCAGTAGCCGCAACCAAAGTCGCCGAACTCGACGATGAACACGCGCGCCGTCGCCGCGCCCAGGTCGTGGCCGACACCGGCGAGTGAGATGCCGCCGCCGCCGCCGCTGAGCTGCGCTCCCGTGGCTGATGCTGAGAGCAGCAGGACGACTATTTGATAGCGGAGCAGATTGAACATCGCTCGAGGGTGTGGCGGTGAGTGTGTCCAAACTTAATCTGTTGGCGTACGGGCAGTTACCCGCTGTTTCTGTGCGATCCGCGTTCGGGGTTGCAGTATCCGACCCTATCTCCCAAAAGAATCCGCCCTTATCCCTCAACGGTTTCGAATCAGACCGTGTCGAAGTAGGCGAACGAGATGACACACGCCGCACTGGCAGCCGAGGCCTCGACTGTTCCTGACGAGCGTTTCCTGATCGCCCGTGCCCAGCGGGGAGACCGGGACGCCGCCCGGAGCCTGTATGACGCCCATTCGCGACGTGTTCACCGCCTGGTCTTCCGGCTATGCGGTGGAGACGAGGAGATGGCCCAGGATCTCACGCAGGACACGTTCATCCGGGTCTTCGACAAGTTGTCGTCGTTCCGCGGCGAGTCAGCGTTCGCCACGTGGGTTCATCGCATTGCCGTCACCGTCACGCTGAACGGTCTCCGAAAGGAGAGGCGGCTCAAGCGGGGCGCGGACGATCTCGATGTCGCCAACGACCTGCCAGCGCCGTCGGACAACGTGGACCCCGATCTCCGCGCCAGGTTGCGCGCGGCGATCGAGGCGCTGCCGCCGGGAAGCCGTGCATCGGTGATTCTGCACGACATCGAGGGCTACACCCACGCGGAAATCGGCGAGATGCTGGGCATCGCCGAAGGGACGAGCAAGGCTCGGCTGTTCGATGCACGGAATAGACTGAAAAAGGCGCTCGCTGCGTATCGCAACGAGTGAGGAGTGAGGAGTGAGGAGTGAGGAGTGAGGAGATTGCCATGACTGAAGAGCGACTGGACGAACTGCTGGACGACGCGAGACGCACCTGGCCGTTGCCACCCGAGCCTGACTATCAGGCGATGTGGGAGCGGATCGACCGGGAGGCGTTTGCCGGAATGCGCCGCACGACGCGCACGCCGTCGTGGCGGATCTTCTCGATCGGCCTCGCTGCCGCCCTCATGATGGGCATTGGACTGGGTCGCTTCTCAATGAAGGAAGCTCCTGCGCCAACCGTCGCCGCGGTCCCGACGGACACGGCGGCGACCGCGTCAGGCGCGTACGATCGCGCCGCGTCCGAGCTGCTCGGACGCACCGTAGCATTGCTGACTTCCCTGCCTTCTCAAGGGCGTAGCGTTGCGGCAGGGGAGCGTTTCTCCAATCAGGCGACCGAACTTCTCACCAGCACGCGGCTCCTGCTCGATTCCCCGGCTGCGTCAGATGCGCGCTTCAAGGATCTGCTCGAGGATCTCGAGCTCGTCCTCGCTCAGATCGCGATGCTCCAAACCGGACGCACGCGCCAGGAAATCGACCTCATCACGGACGCCCTCGAAGAGCGCGACGTCGTGCCGCGGATCCGCTCCGCGGTCGCGCGGCTCGCCGCCGGCGATTGAACACCATGGAGACCAGGGTCATGAAGATCATGTGGACCATTGCCGCGCTTGCAGGAAGCGTCACGGTGGTCAATGCACAACAGAGTCCGCGTCGGCCAACACCGCCAACGCCTGCGCCAGCCCCGGCGACACCCCGCGCGGAGCGTCCCGAGCCGGTGCTCGCGCCCAGCGCTCCAACGCCGCTTCCGAGCATCGACTGGCTGCTCGATCCGCCGGGTGCCCTGACGCTGATCGGGCCAGGGCTGAACGTGATCACGCCATTGCCGCCGCTAGCAGGTCTCGAACCGCTCGCTGCGCTTGCGCCGATGGCGATCGATTGGCCGACGCCCGCGCTTCCCGCGATGGCGCCCATGGCGGTCGACTTCCCGATGCTCGCTCCGCTTCCGTCGCAGTCGCCACTGGCGATTGACCTGCCCATGTCGATCGACATGCCGATGATGCCGCTGCCGCCGATTCCTGTGGAGCCGATGGTGTGGGATCTGCTGCAGGGACAGGGACCGGTCACACCGCGGCCTCCTCGAGCCGACCGCTCCGTTGAAGCTGACCTGAGGCGACTGACCGCCGAAATCGATCGGGCGGAAGCGTCACGACGGCGCGCACTCGAAGCTCAGGACCGCGCCGCAGCTCGTGAGGCGGAAGCGCAGCAGCGCGCGCTGGAGCAGCAGCTGGATCAGGTGTTGCGCAACTTCGAGGCACAGGATCGCGCCGCGCAGCGCAACCTGGAACAGCAGCTCGCCCAGTCTGTTCGCAACATCGAGATGCAGGATCGCGCCGCGCAGCGCAACATGGAACAGCAGATCGCGCAGTCCATTCGCAACATTGAGATACAGGAACGTGCAGCAGGGCGAGCGCTCGAGCAGTCGCTCCGGAGCTCGCAAGGCCAGGGGATCAGCCACGGGAGCGGAATCTCGACGACGCACGCTGAACTGGCGCATGCAGCCGACGCGTTGCGGTCGCTGGCGCACGCGGATACGCGCGTGACGGCGCCGGCGCCGTGGGCTCCGCAGGACGTCGCCGACTCTGCCTATCGAGTGGCGCGCGAGCTGTTCAACCGCGGCGAATACGGCCAGGCCGTGCAGGCGTTCCGCGCGCTGCCGACGAGGTACCCGAACTCGGTGTACGCGCAGGAAGCCGCCTACTACCAGGCGTTCTCGCTCTTCCGCATTGGAGGCACCACCGAACTCCGCGAAGCGCTGGCGGCGCTCGAAGCGGCAAAGACGAAGTATCCCAACGCGCGCTCCAAGACCGAAGCCACGAACCTGGCGACTCGCATCCGTGGCGTGCTCGCCCAGCGCGGCGATGCGCAGGCGGCCGCGGAACTGGCGCGCACCGCCAGCGAGCAGGGTGTCACCTGCGACCGCGAAGAGCAAGCCGTTCAGGCCGAGGCCATGAATGCACTGAGCCGTTCGGATGCCGGCAACGTGAATGAACTCATCACCCGGGTTCTTGCCCGCAAGGACGAATGCGCGATTCCGCTGCGGCGCACCGCGGTGTTCCTGGTCGGCAATCGCCGCGATGCACAGGCGGTGACCATCCTGGCCGGCGTGGCGCGCAACGATCCGAGCGTCGATGTGAAGGTCGCGGCCCTGGAGATCATCGGCCGCCTGCCGAACGAAGAGGGAGTCACGGTGCTTGAAGAACTGACCCGGAGCGACGACGAGCGCATCCAGCGCGCCGCGATCCGGGCCCTCGTCAGGCACCCGAGCGCCAAGGCCCGCACTTCGGTGCGCGGCCTGGTCGAGCGCGATGATGTCTCCGAGCGCGTGCGCGCCGAAGCGCTGTCGGCGTTCGACTCCGAACGGGCAACGGCGGACGACGTCGCCTGGCTTCGCGCGCTGTACGCGAAGGTGACCACGCCTTCGCTCAAGGCTCGCACGCTGTCCGCGATCGTCAGAGTCGGTGGTCCTGAAGTCGACCAGTGGCTCGCGACCCTTGCCCGCGACGACAATCAGCCGAGCGAAATCCGCGCGACCGCGATGCGCCGCATCGGACAGACGATGTCGGTGGCCGACCTCGGCCGCCTCTACGACAGCGCCACACAGCAGCGGTTCCGCTCGGAGATCATCAGCGTGCTCGGCAAGCGGAAGGAAGACGCCGCGACCGACAAGCTGATCGACATCGTCAAGAACGGCACCGATCCCTCGCTGCGGAGTGCGGCCATACGTGCCATCTCGAACAAGGATGACGCCCGCGCCAAGCAGCTCCTGCTGGAGATCATCAACAAATGACAAACCTCTATCGGGCGAAGATCGGACTCTCGCTGCTGGTCTGCGCAGCAGGTTCGGTCGGTGCCCAAACGCTGGAGCGCCGCGTCGCCGGCGCTCCCGATGGGAACGTGACGTTCAACTTCGCCTCGCGCGCTGACGTTTGTGGTGACGGACGCAGCTACATCCGTGCCGACGACATGTGGATGGGTTCTTTCAACGATGGCGTTCGCGCGATGGCCTGCGAGCGCGGACCGATCCGCGTCCTGCTGATCCGCGACGGGAAGGAAGTGCTGCGCATCTCGACATATGCCGGTCCGGTGGCCGAGGAGCCGGGAGCGACGAATCTCGGTGCGGTCCCGGCTGTAGAGGCGGCGTCCTGGTTGCTCGGCATCGCGTCGCGCATCGACGGCCGACCGGGTCGCGAGGCGATCATGCCGGCGGCGCTGGCCGACAGCGCACTCGTGACGCGCGATCTGCTGGCCATCGCCCGGAATACCGACCGCTCGCGTGAGCTGCGTCGGAGCGCGCTCTCGTGGGTCGTCAGGCGGCGCGGCGAACGAGGCGAACTGACGGCCGACGAAGTGAGCCGCACGCTGGTGACGATCGCGCGCGATGAGACGGAAGTCCGCACCGTGCGCGACCAGGCGTTGAGCTCACTGTCGCGGCTCGAGTCGGCGTCCAGTCTCGATGCCCTGGTGGCGATGACGACGGGAACGACCGAGGCCTGGCTGGCCCGGCGGGCGGTGGAGATGATGGCCAGCTCGGGTGATCCGCGGGCGCACGATCATCTTCGGAGTGCGGCCGAGCGATCGGATCTGACCGAAGAGGCGCGGGTCGCCGCGATTAATGGACTGGCCGGCTCTTATGCGACTTCGAGGGACGCCGAGTACCTGCGCGGGCTGTATGCGCGGGTAACGTCGGACCGGCTGCGCGACGCGATCATGAGCGGCATCGCGACGATTGGCGGCAAGGCAAGCCGTGACTGGATCGTAGGGATTGCCCGCGATCCCAACGCCCAGATTCAACAGCGGAAACGCGCGATCACCATGGCCGACCGGCTCGGACTGTCGGCGGCGGACCTGAGCTCCATGTACGACGCGATCGACGATGGCGAGGTCCGGGCGACGTTGATCCAGCAGTTGGCGAGCAACGGCACGCGGGTCGCGCAGGACAAGCTGGTGTCGATCGCGAAGAACGATCCGCTGGTGTCCAATCGCCGGCGAGCGATTCAGGCGTTGGGCAGATTCGACGATCCGCGGGTGAAAGAGGCGCTGAGGGAGCTGGTGGGCAAGGCCTCGTAGTCACGGAGTCTCGATGGGATGCCCGGCTTCGTGTGGGCGGTCAGCGTTTTTGAGACGATTCCACACAGGGTTCACTGAGTTCGCAGAGCCGTGAACATCAAGACGGTTCACCGTCTGTTTCTTCTCTGTGAAACCCTGTGGCCCCCGTGGTTCAATCTCTTTGTAGAGTAGAACATTCAGCCACAGGGTTCACGGAGTTCACAGAGCTGTGAACATTAGGACGGTTCACCCGTGCGTTTCCTTTCTGTGAAACCCTGGTGAACCCTGTGGTTCAATCTCCGCGCACGAAGCCGGGCCGCCGATGGCACGTCCGATCCGGTCTGGTGGCCCACGTTCCTGACGGGAGGCATCCTGCTCGGCGCCGTCGCCCGGTTCGCAAGGTAAGAGGCTGGCGCCATCCCATCGATGGCACGATGCTAGTGCCATGAAGTTTCTGCCGTTCGGATTCGCGCTGATCGCCTGCGCCAGCGCCTGCCGCCAGTCGACGGAACCCCCGGTGTCGCTCCAAGTCACGCTGGAGTCGAGCCAACTCACCGCCCTCGCCGGGGACACCGTCAGCTTCACGGTGCGCGCCACCGGAAACAACCTGATCGGCGTGGTGATGGACTTCGGTGACTCCGGCTCCGACCAGTACGCGATGGGCGGCGCCCTCACAGCCCGGGTCACGTTCAAGCACGCCTTCGAGACGACGGGCACTTTCACGGTCCGCGCCACGGTGACCGACGCCGTCGCCGGGCAGAAAGAGGCAACCGTGGGCGTCCTGGTCAACTGACGTTGCCTGCTGACGCTGTTCCCTCCCGCGTCCGCTCAGCACGAGCTCCGTCCTCCCGCCCAGTGCTGCAGTCGCACGGCCCCCGCTCCTTGACGCCCCTTCGAATAGCCGTAACGTGTGCCACGCGAGTTTTCGGCTCGTGTCGTTCCCGTGATCCAGGATTGCATCTCTCTCTCTGGAGTTGCTCATGCCTCGATTTTTGCTGAAGCGATTGGCGGGCCCTCATGTGTGGTGGACGGCCTCGCTGCTGGTCCTGGTGGCCGCGCGCGTCGGTGCGCAGACAGGAACGATTACCGGCACCGTCACTTCAGAAAACGGCCAGACGCTCTCGGGCGCCCAGGTGCTGGTGGTCGGCACGAGCCTGGGAACCCGGACCGGCAATGATGGCCGCTACACGATCGTCAACGTGCCCGCGGCCGATTACCGCGTGCGCGTCCAGTTCATTGGGCACCGCCCCATGGATCAGGCGGTGTCGGTCACGGCCGGCGGCACCGTTACCAGCAACTTCGTGATGAGAGTTCAGGCCCTGGCGCTCGACGCCATGGTCGTCACGGGGACCGCCGGTTCGGCACGCAATCGCGAGGTAGGCAACAGCATCTCGCAGATCGACATGGCCAAGGTGCAACTGCCCTCGGCGAACATCGGCCAGTTGCTTCAGGGCCGGACGGCGGGCATGACAGTCATGCCGAGCTCGGCGATGGCTGGGAGCGGTTCGATGATCCGCCTCCGCGGCAACGTCAGCGTGACGATGAGCAACCAGCCGCTCATTTACGTCGACGGCGTCCGTATCCGCAGCGACGGCTACCAGCGAAACGTCCCGCCGACGGGCTCCGACCTGCGCAGTGGCAACGACGTCGCCAGTCCGCTCAATGACATCAACCCGAATGACATCGAGCGGGTCGAGGTCATCAAAGGTGCGGCGGCCGCCACGCTGTACGGCACCGAAGCTGCCGCTGGCGTGATCCAGATCTTCACGAAGAGCGGACGCACGGGGAGACCCGAGTGGTCGTTCAGCGTGGACCAGGGCTTCGTCCAGTCGCTCCCGTTCGGCCCGGATCCCAGCGAAGCGCCCCCCAGTGATACGATTTCGTCGAAGTGTTCGGCGCCCTGTGTCGGCACGATGCAGGCCTATCGCGACTCCTTCCCGGATCGGTTCGCCGGACTTCCGACCCGAGGCGTCTCGCGGGCCGGTGGTACGTCGTCGTACCTGTTCATCGACCCCTGGCTGCGCAACGGACTGCGGCAGCGGTACTCGCTCTCCGTCGGCGGTGGTGGCGAGAACCTTCGCTACTTCGTGTCGGGGACGACGTCGGACGAGGAGGGCGTCCTGCCCAACGACAAGGAAGCGCGCCAATCAGTGCGCGGGAATTTCTCGTTCATGCCCGTCAACAACGTGCTCTTCTCCTGGAACACTTCGTACACGAAGGACAACATCGCGAACACGGCGGCGGGCAATAACGCCCACGGGATCACCCTGAACGCCTTCCGGCGCGATCGCAACTACGCATCGGACGACCGGCCGGAAGTCGTCGGGAAGATGCTCAACCAGGAACTCACGAGCGACATCACCCACCTGATCACCGGAGGCTCAGTCAACTGGAGCCCGAACGCGAACTTCACGAACCGGGTCACGATCGGTTATGACCAGGCCCAGATCGAGAATCGCAATCTGCGTCCCTTCGGGTTCATCCTGGCGCCCAGCGGCATCATCTCGAGCCGGCGGAATGCATACGAGAACCTCACGCTCGACTACGTGGGCAGCTACGTCAGGTCTCTCGCGGGGCTCAGGACCACAGTTTCCTGGGGCGCACAGGGCGTATCGACAGAGACCAGGGAAACTTCCGCGTACGGCGAGAACTTCCCGGGACCGGGCAAGCCGACGGTTTCCAGCGCTGGAACCACGCTCGGATTCGAGGAACGCCAGCGCGTCGTGAACGGTGGCTTCTTCGGGCAGGCGCTGTTCGACAAGGACAACCGCTACTTCCTGACGCTCGGCTTCCGCGTGGACGGCAACAGCGCGTTCGGCGAAGACTTCGGCCTGCAGTCCTATCCCAAGGCGAGCGTCTCCTGGGTCGCGTCGGAGGAGAGCTTCTGGCCGTCATGGAACCCGGAGATGAAGTTCCGCGCTGCCTGGGGTCGGTCGGGTCGTGCGCCGGGCGCGTTCGACGCCGTCCGCACCTGGGAGCCTGTCGGGTGGGGCGGCCAGCCGGCCTTCTTCCCCCGCAACGTCGGCAACGCCGACCTGGGTCCAGAGCGGACAACCGAGGTTGAAGTCGGCTTCGATGCCGCGTTCTTCGGTGACAAGGTGACCTCGAACGTCACCTGGTTCACCCGTGACGTCGATGCGGCGCTGTTCAGCGCCCGCCAGATCCCATCGCTCGGCTTCCAGAATTCGCAGCTGAAGAACGTCGGAACGATGACCAGCAGCGGATTCGAAGCCACGGCCAACGTCATGGTGCTCCGCAACAGCCTGCTCGAATGGCTGGTCGGTGGCACGCTGTTCACGAACTCCACCAAGGTCACCTCGCTCGGTGGCGCCGCCGACTTCTCCATCGGGAATTTCGGCTGGATCATGCGCGATCAGGCCATTCCGGTCATTCGCACGGACTTCTGCGTCACGAATCCGGATGAACTCGGCGCCGCGCCCAACATCAGTTCCGATCCTAACGACTGCGTGTACGGGCCCAACCTGCCGACGAAGACCTACGGCGTGAACACCAACCTGCTGCTGCCGCGCGGCATCAACATCACGGTGCGCGGCGAATACCAGGGCGGGCACTACATGTACGATGGCGCCGCGTTCAACGCCATCACGCGCTCGGTGCGGTGGCCGGGCTGCTACAACTTCTACACGCTGCAGGAAGCCGGCAGGACCTCAGAGATCAAGCCACTCGACCAGGCGCGATGCACGCCGGCGCAGTCGCGCGCCGACTACTTCATCTATCCGTCGAACTTCTTCAAGCTGCGCGAAGTCTCGCTCAGCATGCCGGTGCCCACGCGCTTCATCCCGGGCTCGTCATCGGCGTCGTTCACCCTGTCGGGCCACAACATCTGGCGCTGGCTGAACGAGGACTTCCCTGTGTTCGATCCCGAGACGGGCAACAACGGAGGATTCGACTCCCGCGTGCGCTCGATCCTCGAGCACGTGCCACCCCCGGCGTCGTATACCGCGACGCTGCGGGTCGTGTTTTAAGTAGCGATCAGCGATCAGCGATCAGCGATCAGCGAAGAGCGACGAGATGTCAAACACTTTTGGAGACCAGAAATGTTGATCAATCGGATCAGCTGCACGGCGCTCCTTCTTGTAGCTACGGCGGCCTGCGACACGACGGTGACCAACCCCGGACCGGTCCAGGATGAATTCCTGGCGGACCGGAATGCAGCAACGGCGATGGTGAATGGCGCGGGCCGGGCGCTCTCGTCAGGCATGAACTGGATCAGCTATACGGGCGCCGCGGTGGCGCGCGAGATCCACCCCGCCGGATCCACGGGGAGCTTCGGCATCTCCGCGCGTTGGCAGAACGGAGAACTCAACCTGGATGACGGCGGCCTGAATACGCACTGGGAGCAGGCGCAGCAGGCGCGCTGGCTCGCGGAGGAGACATTACGACGGCTCGAGGCGGCGGGCCCGCCCCCCACAGGCAGCCTGCAGACCCCGGCTCAATACGCCAACCTCCTCCAGCTCGCCTATGTCTACGCGGGCTACGCCAACCGCTTGCTGGGCGAGAACATGTGTGAGGCGGTCATCGATGGCAGCGCTGCACTCCCTGGTTCCACGTTCCTGCAGCGCGCCGAGAGCCTGTTCACGAAGGCGCTGGCGGTTACCGGCGGCACGGCATCCACCATTACTTCGCTGTCGAATGCAGCATACGGCGGCCGGGCGGCGGTCCGCGTCCATCTCGGCAAATGGAACGAAGCGGTGGCCGATGCCGGTCAGGTCGCCATCGCGTTCGTCTATAACATGCCGTACTTCAACATCGGCAGTGATGCGCAGCGGAATCGCATCTTCTACGCCTCAGGTAACAGCCGGGAGAGCGGCTCCGCCTATCGCGCGCACACGCAGTGGAACACCTGGTACTACGATTACCGGGTGGCCACCAACGACCCGCGTGTTCCCATCACCGTCACGCAACTCGAGGGCGACGCGGCCATCGAATGTTGCGGCAAGGTGCCGTTCTGGCCCGAGGCAAAGTATACCTCATCGGCCTCCCCGATCCGCCTGACGAGTGGCCGGGAGATGCGGTTGATCGAGGCGGAAGCCAAGTTGCGCAATAGTGACATGGCCGGCGCGATGACGTCGATCAACGCGGTTCGCACGCAGGCCGGGACCGGGACCCTTACGGCGACCGACCTCACGGACGCCTGGCGCCTCCTCAAGCGCGAGCGTGCCATCGAGCTGTGGCTGGAGGCGCGCCGACTGGGCGACCTGCGCCGCTGGAAGGCGGACAACACGCCGGGAGCCCTTGATCCGCTCGAATCGGTTGGCGCCGCATCGCACCTGTCCCAGCAGGATCTCTGCTTTCCGATCTCGCGTTCGGAACGGGAAACGAATCCGAACCTGCGCGGGGGGTAATGGGAGATGGGAGATGGGAGATGGGAGATGGGAGATGGGAGATGGGAGATGTGAGATGGGAGATGTGAGATAAGCTGCACAGCGATTACCTCGGAGTGGATTGGATCTTCCAATCGAATCCGCCTCCGTCGCGTTGTGCAGGTTATCTCCCATCTCCCATCTCGATCAGGTCCGTACTACGGGCGCCAGCTGAACGAGAAGATGATGGCGTCGGTGCCCCCACCACCTGGCAGCGGCTCCTTGCCAGGCTCGCCCTTCAGTGACTTGAAGAGGATGCTGCCGGCGATGATGGCGGCTGATCCAACCACCGCCGCCGTGCGGAGGCGATCGATCCGGCGGACCTCGATCTCGAGCAGCTCGCTCCGCAGGATCGAGACCCGCTGGTTAGGCGTCCGCCCGAATTCCCTCGTGTCCGTCATCACGGTCGGGACTTCGACGATCAGCGTGTCCGTCGATTGCGTGATCAGCGTGCCGTCCAGACGCCGCGCGTCGGCAGCACCCAGCAGCGGCGCGATCCGCGCACCGGCCGCCGGCGACACCCGGGCGCGAACGGCGATGCCGGGCTCCAACTGGCCGGGCTCTGTGACCGGCAGATAACTGAAGCAGCCCGACAGCAACAGAGCCGCACCGGGTGGAAGGAGGGTTCGCATCATGCGTAAAGTGCGGGTCGATCGGCCTCGCAACAAGCGACGTGGCATGGGCTGAATCCTGACTCCTGTGTCGGGCCGTCCCCGATGACGCGACAAGCACTTGCAGGGATAACTCGCATCATGCTGCCCCACACCATCATCGAGCCCTTCCGCATCCGCACCGTCGAGCCCATCCGGCAGACGACGCGGGAAGAACGCGAGTCCGCCCTCCGGGCGGCGCATTACAACCCGTTCCTGCTCCACTCTACCGATGTCCTGATCGACCTCCTCACGGATTCCGGCACCGGCGCACTCTCCGCGAACCAGTGGGCGGCGATGATGCAGAGCGACGAGTCGTACGCCGGCGCACGGTCCTTCTTCACCTTCGAGAAGGCGATTCACGACATCACGGGCCTGCGCCACGTGCTCCCGACTCACCAGGGACGCGCGGCGGAGCGCATCCTGTTCACGGCCACCTGCCGTGCCGGCGACGTCGTGCCGAACAACACGCACTTCGACACCACCCGGGCCAACATCGAAGACCGCGGCGCGACGGCGCTCGACCTGCCGATCGCCGAGGGGCGCGTGCCCGCGACCGAGCATCCGTTCAAGGGGAACATGGACCTCGCGGCGCTCGAAGAGACTCTCACGCGGCACGCCGGTCACGTACCGCTGGTCATGCTCACCGTGACGAACAACTCGGGCGGCGGCCAGCCGGTGAGCATGGCCAACATCCGCGGCGCGCATGACATCTGCAGGCGTCACGGCGTTCCGTTCTTTCTGGACGCGTGCCGATTCGCCGAGAATTCGTGGTTCATCAAGCTGCGCGAGCCCGGATACGCGGACCGGACGCCGTTCGAGATCGCGCATGAGATGTTCGGCTACGCCGACGGTTGCACGATGAGCGCGAAGAAGGACGGCATGGCCAACATCGGCGGGTTCCTGGCGGTGAATGACGATGCGCTGGCCCGGAAATGCCGCAACAACCTCATCCTGACCGAGGGGTTCGTCACGTACGGCGGGCTCGCCGGCTACGACCTCGAAGCCGTGGCGGTCGGACTGCGCGAGGCGCTCGACTCCGACTATCTGCGCTACCGCATCCGATCGATCGAGTACATCGCCGAGAAGCTGGCCGTGATCGGCGTGCCGATCGTGCGTCCGCCTGGAGGGCACGCGCTGTACATCGATGCCAGGGCGATGCTCCCGCACATCCCGCAGGCGGAGTATCCCGCCTGGGCACTGACATGCGCCCTGTACCTGGAAGGCGGTATCCGCGGCGTCGAGATCGGCTCGGTGATGTTCGGCCTGCAGCCGGACGGCAGCGAGAAGGCGGCGACGATGGAGCTGGTACGACTTGCCTTTCCGCGGCGCGTTTACACACAGAGTCACGTGGATTATGTGGCCGAGGTGCTGGCGTACGTGCACACTCGCGCGGGCGCGATCCGTGGCATGCGGATTGTGGACCAACCCACGGCCCTGCGGCACTTCACGGCGCAATTCGCACCGGCGCACGGCGGACTCTACGTCGATCAGGAGTCCTGAGACACGGGCAGCGGGCAGCGGGCAGCGGCAAGAAAGTCAGCACACTTTGCCCTTTGCCCTCTGCCCTTTGCCCCCTACCGGCACTTCACCGCGGGATTCCAGTCCGCGAACAACCCCGCGCTGTTGGGCGTCCAGACCCACATATGCGTGTACCAGAGCTGAAGCGGGTCGCTCCGGATCATGTCACGCCCCATCAGCTTCGGTGGAACCGAGTCCTTTGGCCACGCGCGGTAAGGAATGATGTACTCGACGCCGTTCAATCCGTACGAGCCGTCCGCCTTCCGCTCATAAAGCAGGATCTCGGGCTTGTCGACCTCGATCTTGTTGTCCAGGAGTGCGCGGTTCATGTGGTGAAAGCCCATCGCGCCGTGGGTCGGGTCGGAGAGGCATTGCGCGACGCTGGCCGGGTAGCCCTTCGCGACGGCCGAGTCGAGCACCTTGAACGCCGCCGTCGAGGCACGAACGCGAGCATACCCGTCCTGCACCTCCCTGCTGAATGCCGACGGCTCGGCAGCGGCGGTAGACATGGACATGGACGTGCCGGTATGCGCGGATTTCGCGCAGGCTGAAACGGCGATTGCGGCAACTACGAAAAGGCGCATGGGAGTTCGAGCTCAGAGCTCGGAGTAGGGGAGAGATTCGGGGCCTTCGCTCGCGCGAAAGAGGTGAGTTTCCGGGAAGACCGAAAGCGGTCGCGCAGTGCGTGGCGCCTGCAGTGCAACCAACGGGATCAGCAGTGCAACGCTCCCACCGGCTCCGGACCTTCGGCTTGGGCCGGGAACGTCATATTCTTTGAGCATGCGCTCTCACGACGGGACGAACCGCAGCCAGGGCTGGCTATCCAACCGACGGACTCTCTTCGCGATCGCGGCGGCGGTATGGATGACCTTCGCGCTCGTTCAGGTCGTCCAGTCATTCGTCTTCGCGCGCGCGGTCGGCCGTGCGTGGAACCTGACTGGCGCGATCGTTGGCGGCTTCCCGTGGTGGCTCTCCTGGCTCGCGCTCACGCCACTCATCGCCACACTGGCCGAACGATTCCCGTTCACCGAAGGGCGACACTGGCAGGCCCTCGGCAAGCACGCGATGGCGGGTGTCGTCCTGGCGCTGGTCCAGGTCGTGACCGTCGGAGCGATCTACTGGTTCACGACGGGCCAGTACAGTGGAGTCGCGACGTCGCTCGGCAACCAGGTGCAGCGATTCTTCGGGAATTTCTTCCTGGAGAGCATCGTGACCTACGCGGGCACCGCCGGAGTCTTCATCGCAATAGACTTCGCGCGCGCGGTCCGTGATGACGCCGTGGTGAGGGCGCGGCTCGAAGCTCACGCGGCGGCGCTCGAATCCTCGGTAGCCCAGGCGCGGCTCGATGCCCTGTCCATGCAGATGAATCCGCACTTCCTGTTCAACACGCTCACCGCCATCTCCGGTCTGGTCTCACAAGAGCGAAAGGCGGAAGCGCGCGAAGTGATTCAGCGGTTAGGCGAGTTGCTGCGCCAGTCGCTGGGCAACGGCAATGGGCCGTTCAGCACGGTGGGTCGCGAAGTCGAGCTGCTCGAGGACTATCTCTATATCCAGCGCATTCGCTTCAGCGATCGCCTCTCGGCCACCGTGGAAATCGATGAGGAGACGCGTGAACTGCTCGTACCGACCATGCTGCTGCAGCCCCTGGTCGAGAACGCGATCCGGCACGGTATCGAGCCAAGGGAAGGGAAGGGGACGGTGCAAGTCAGCGTGAGACGCGCCGATGACATGCTCCGCATCACCATCTCCGACTCCGGCGCCGGCTTCGCGCTCGGCGGCAACGGCCGGCCGGCGCGTGAGGGCATCGGCATCGCGAACACGCGGGAGCGCCTCGACCGTATCTATGGATCCGCCGCGTCGCTCGAGCTCGGGAACCATCGAGGCGGGGGCGCCGAGGCGATCGTGGTCGTCCCGATCGTGTCGGAACCCGCCGAGGTGGCGGCGGTGCGTTAGGCACCATGACCGCCGTTCCGGTGTCCGCCGTGAAGGAACTGCGCGTGGTCGTCGTGGACGACGAACCGCTGGCGCGGGAGGACATCGTCCAGTTGCTGGCCGGCCGCGCCGATGTCGCCGTGGTTGCGACGTGCGCCAACGGCATCGAGGCGCTCGACGCCGTCAGGCGTCTCAACCCCGATGTCCTGCTGCTGGACATCCGCATGCCGGGCATCGATGGATTCGGCGTCGTGGAGAAGCTCGACCGGCGTGAGCTGCCTTATGTCGTCTTCGTGACGGCCTTCGATCGGTTTGCGATCGACGCGTTCCGCGTACGCGCCCTCGACTACCTGCTCAAGCCGGTCCAGCCAGCGCGACTGCAGGAAGCGCTGGATCGCGCGCGCGAGCAGCTCGGCAGGCGATCAGTCGAGGACTGGAGGGCATCGGTCCAATCCGCGGCGGAGGAACACTCGCGGGATGCTGCGCCGTACCTGACCGAGCTCATGGTCCGCGTCGGGACGCGGGACATCGTGCTCAAGGTCGACGAGATCGACTGGGTGCAGGCCGAGACCTATTACGCTCGGTTGCACATCCGCGGACGCTCGTACCTGTATCGCGAGCGGATGCACGTTCTCGAGTCGCAGCTCAATCCGCGATACTTCGCCCGCGTGCATCGTTCGGCCATCGTCAACCTGGATCGCGTGCGGGAGATCGTGCACGACAATCGCGGCGATCACGTGGTGGTGCTGTCAACCGGCGCGCGGGTGAAGACGAGTCACCAGCGGTGGCTGGAGTTCCGGGACATCATGAGGCAGCGCACGCGTCGATAGGCCAACAGCGGCCTGCGTGCTTCTTCTGCGTGCTAGTACTTCGGCCTGGACCCGAACATCGCGCTCGGAGGGGGCCGCATCGCGGCCCCCCGCTTGCGTCCCGGTCCGGACTACTTGACCGTCACCGTAACACAAGCGTCCGTGACGTAGGCCTCGGTGTCACCAGTGTTTGGCGTTCCCGAGCCATCCGTATCATCGAGGATCGCGAACCTTACGCTGAAGAACTTCCCGTCGTCAAAGAGCGGGCCCGGAAACCGACCATAGAAGTGGGCGGCGCCGGCACCTCCAGCCGACGTCGTCAGAACTCTGAATACGGGAGGCGAGCTCGGCGTCACGGCGTCGACAAACTCGATGAAGGGGTTCCACGCAGCGACCGTCGTGCAGTCGAAGACGGGCGGCGCGGCGTCCGCTTTACGGGCGATGAAATAGGTCCGGTCAGGATCGGCTCCGTGCAGGGTGAACTGGCCCTGGACGGTGAATCCTTGATCTGTCGCCCCGGGGTCGCTGGCGGTGGGGGAAACATTTACCTGTCCCGACCCCGGATACCCCGTGTGCGAAACCAGAGGGATGGCGTGATGATCCCCGACGCCGATGTCGGCGACGACCCGACCGAGATCGGGCCCGGGGGTGACAGGTTCGCTGGCGTTGCAGCCCAGCCCCAGGACGGAAAGTGAGAACGCGAGTACGCTGAGCGGCCGAGTCATAGGATCCTCTTCGTGAGTAGTCGAACAGTCCGCCCGGCGTCAATCCAAGCCGGGGAGGGGTGAGGAGCTCGCTATCCCCATCCGCCAGCAGCATTCTTTAGTGGCGGGCGATCGGGATGCACCCCTACTATCGCGTGGGGCTCTGACGGGCGTCTGACCTGGGACTGATCCGGGCGCGGACGAAGAGGTGTCGCGTGATCGAGCTGCGGCTTCTGGGCGGGATTGAACTGAAAGATGCCGGAGGGATGGACCGCCGGAGTGTGCTGGCACAGCCGAAGCGACTCGCGCTGCTCGTCTATCTCGCGCTCCAGCGTCCGGGAAGCTTTCTCCGCCGCGATTCGCTCATTGCCACATTCTGGCCGGAGCTCGACGATGCCCACGCGCGCGGAGCGCTGAGTCAGGCGCTTCGATTTCTTCGTCGCGAACTTGGTGACGCACTGATCGAGCGTCGCGGCGAAGAGGAAATCGCCTTGGCGCCGAATGCGCTCATTTGCGACGCGTTGGAATGCGAGCGCGCTTGCGTCACGGGCGACTTCGCCGGCGCGCTCGCGATCTACCGCGGACCGCTGCTCGACGGATTCTTCATCGCGGGGGCGCCGGAGTTCGAGCGCTGGCTCGACGGCGAACGGCCGCGCTTCGCGCGCGCGTACGCTCAGGCGCTTGAGGGGGAGGCCGAGCGACTGGCGGCGTGCTCTCGGCTCCGCGAATCGGCCGATTGCTGGCGCCGCCGCGCCGAGCACGAGCCGTATAACGCCATCGTGACGCAGAAGTTCATGCAGGCGCTCGCGGCGATGGGGGATTCGGCGGGGGCTCTGGCTCATGCCAGCGAATACGCACGGCGCCTCGCGACAGACCTTGAAGCGCGGCCTGAACCGGGAGTCACGGCGCTCTCCGAGCGCCTCCGCTCGACCGCGGGCGCCGAGTCGCCGCCCCTGAGCTCGCCTGACGAGCCAGCTGTGCTGACGAATGCGGACGGCGTCGCTCGAGGAATGTCCGAAGACGCTCGGCACATCGCGCACAAGCTGCGCGCGGATACGCGAGGACTCGAGACGAATTCGAAGAGGCGTCGTTTGATCGCTCCCGCCCTCGCGCTCGCGGCGCTGCTCCTGGTGACTCTTGCGGTTCGCGTCCGACCGACGGCCGGGGCGCGCCGAGTGGCGGTCGCGGTCTTCGAGGTACACGCAGATGACGCGTCGCTCGCACTGCTCGGAGCGACGGCGACGGAGTGGATCACACAGGGTCTGCAGCAGACGGGTCTCGTGGACGTCGTCCCATCGGAGACCGTGTTGGGGAGCTCTGTCCCCGCTGAGGGGAGCCCAGGGCGTAACATCACGGCGCCCGCGCGGCTCCAGGATCTTGCCCGGGCGACAGCGGCCACCTTCGTCGTCAGGGGCCGGATCGATTTGGTGGAGGACAGCCTCCGACTCCAGGCGGATATCGTCGAGGTGCGCGCCAATCGGCTGGTGGGCGTGCCGCTCCCAGTCGTCGTCCCGCGACGCGATGCGATGCAAGGGATCGCCCTGCTTCGCGACCATATCGTGGGAACGCTGGGGACCCTGCTCGATCCGCGGCTCGCAAGCTGGGCCGCCGCTTCAAGCAATCCGCCATCGCTCGAGGCCCTGTCGGAGTTCGTCGCCGGCGTGGATGCACTCGCACACGTTGGAGACAGGGCGAGCGCGGTCGCTCATTTCACGCGGGCATCGGCTGCGGACTCGTCCTATGTTGTGCCACTGCTCTGGCTGGCCGCCACGTACTCCCGTGGCGGCAGTTTCACTTGGCGGCAGATGGATTCCGTGCTGCGCGTGGTGGAGCGCTCTCGCGCCAGGCTTGCGCCGCTCGATCGGCTCTCGCTGGATCGATATGGCGCGATACAACGGGCTGACGGGGAAGGCGCGTACCGGGCTTCACGCGAGCTCGTTGGCCTGGCGCCGGAATCTCACTTCGTCGAGTGGTTGGCAAGCGATGCGTACGCGCTGAACCGGCCGCGTGAGGCTGCACGTCTCCTGAGTCGCGTCAACCGCGGGCAGCGGTGGGTGCAGGAATCTCAGAATCCGTGGGCCGTACTCGCCTACGCACTGCACGACCTTGGCGACTTCGAGCGCGAACTCTCCGTAGCCAGACAGGCGCGGAGCCTCGCACCTCGCGACATCCGATTCCTCTGGCTCGAGATACAGGCGCTCGTTGCGCTCGATCGTGTGGAAGCGGTCACGGCGCTGCTCGAAGACAGCGAGGCACTCCACTCCCCGCATGAGAATCCCGGCAAGGGCGCATGGAACATGGGAGCGCTCATGCGGACGGTCGCACTCGAGCTCCGTGCGCACGGTCAAGCGAGAATGTCGCGAGACGTACTGCTTCGCTCGCATGCATGGTATGCTGCTCGACCGGACTCGGAGCAATCGCGGCCAATAGCTGTCTACAATCGACTCCAACGGCTCGAGGAGCTGGAGCGCTGGGACGATGCCTGCGTTCTCGCCGACACGCTGCTGCGGACGGATGCAGCCGGGCCCTGGTCCAGGGCGGTCATCGCACAGGCTGCGGCCCTCCGTGGCGATAGCGTGGCGGCGAGGAAACACTTAGACCTCCTCGTCGACGCCGGGAGGTTCGCGCTCGCGGCGAAGATCGCGGCGCGCCTCGGAGACAGAGACGGAGCCATCGACCTGCTGCGCCGGTCGCTGTCGTCCGGGCACCGGCACAGCTTCTACGATCACCTTACTCCCGCCTTCGAGGCGTTGCGGTCCGACCCGCGCTATCGGGAGTTGATGCGGCCGAAAGGGTGAGGCGCAAACGAGCGGCATTGGCTATTCGCGCGGGGCTCCCTTGCGCACGTTGTTTTGCCCGGCCTGCTCACCGATCTCACTGCCATCACCTCGAGTGCCGCGCCAGCATGCGCCGCTGACCAGGCGATAACGGTGCAGCTGGTCAGAAGTAACTGAGCCAGTGGTACGTTCCGCGCGCTTTGAGTTCCGCCACCTTTTCAATGCGGTCCAGCAGTGCCGTATCGAGGGCAAACGCTAACTGCTAACTGCTACGTCAGATCCGGTCGACGCGAACGCAGCGCCAGGCGGGCGAGACTCGTCAGGATGGTCAATCGGCTGCCTGAAGCGGCGGCGACGGCGGTCAGCGGCCAGCATTTGAGTCTCGAGGTTCGGGGCCGGCGTTTCGGGTGGCTGCGCGACGACCATCATGGGGACAGCCGATTGGCGCTGAATTGCCGGGCGCCGGCAGGGGCGAACCGCATGATCGTGTCGGCATCGCCCGAGCTCTTTCACATTCCCAGGTATCTCGGGACCAGGAGTTGGGTTGGTGCGTGGCTGGATCTCGACGAGGTTGATTGGCCGGCGGTGGACGCAGTGCTCAACGATGCGTATCGGCTGGCCGCGCCGCGGAGTCTGTTGCGGCGTCTGTGGGAAGCGGGATAGAGCAGAATGCTCCGCTGGCTGGCACGTTGCCTCTGGGGGCTCGAACCGGTCAAATTACGGTCCGCGCCGCAAGTAGCCGATGGGGTGTAGCTTAGCTGGCAGAGCGCCTGACTGTTAATCAGGAGGTCGGTGGTTCGAATCCACCCGCCCCAGTTCACAGCACTGTAGAGCTGGATATGCGAACGCCCGCCGACCAGGGTCGGCGGGCGTTCGTTGCGTGCGCCAGGC
>Ga0209108_10000501_pt1 | contig 21635 bp, 18 predicted proteins | sample Rifsed10ft1_FD_184003 | JGI IMG/M metagenome (GOLD analysis project Ga0209108, IMG submission 184003) | Soil microbial communities from Rifle, Colorado, USA - sediment 10ft 1 (version 2) | ecosystem: Environmental > Terrestrial > Deep subsurface > Rock core/Sediment | place: Rifle, Colorado...
GACGACATCATCGTCTGCGAGAACGTCAAGAAGTGGTTCGGCGAATTCCAGGCGTTGCGCGGCATCAGCCTGCGGGTCGCCCGCGGCGAGGTGATGGTCATCATCGGCCCGTCCGGTTCGGGAAAATCGACCTTCATCCGCACCATCAACCGCCTGGAGGAGCACCAGGAAGGACGCATCGTCGTCGACGGGATCGAGCTCAGTCACGATGTGCGCAACATCGCCGCCATCCGCAGCGAGATCGGGATGGTCTTCCAGCAATTCAACCTGTTCCCCCACCTGACGGTGCGCCAGAACCTGACGCTGGCGCCGATCTGGGTGCGCCGCTGGTCGCTGGCGAAAGCGGAGGCCAAGGCGGTCGAGCTCCTCGACCGGGTCGGCATCCCCGAACAGGCCGACAAGTACCCCGGGCAGCTCTCGGGCGGGCAGCAACAACGCGTGGCCATCGCCCGGGCGTTGGCGATGGAGCCGCGCATCATGCTGTTCGACGAGCCGACGTCGGCTCTCGATCCGGAGATGATCAAGGAAGTGCTCGACGTCATGCAGGAGCTGGCGCACACCGGCATCACCATGGTCGTGGTCACCCACGAGATGGGCTTTGCCCGCCAGGCCGCCGACCGGATTTGCTTCTTCGACTTCGGCAGCCTGGTCGAGATCGGCCCGCCCGATCAGTTCTTCCACAGCCCGCAGCACGAGCGGACGAAGCTCTTCCTGTCGCAGATCCTGCATCAGTAGGGCGGCCGCCGGGCCGAACCCGTCTGATCGCCACAGCCCGCGCACCGGGCGTTTTCGACTCGGACCGTCAGGAGGTTCCGACCGGCTCGCCGTTCAGCAAGATCTGCGCCTCGGGGGAGAGGGCCCCCAGGGGGATGTTCACCGAGAAGGGAGCCAACACCTGGATGCACGCCTGGGCGCCGTCCGGCACGGCGTACAAGGTGATCTCGATCTCCGAGGCGGACGAATCCGAGATCTCCCACGCCGCGGACGAACAAGGGTTGGGCAGCCATCCCTCCACGTGAAGGACCAGCTGGACGGGAAAGGACTCGAGCTGGAGCATTTCGACCTTTTCGACCTCGATCGGTAACGCCCCCTCGGGAATGGGCCGGGAACCGCGGCAGCTCGAGATCAGCAGTCCCAGTCCGAGAAAGCTCGTCACAAGGATCAAGGGTGTCCGGTGCGTCATCCGGTGCCTCCGAGATTCCGACGCCCTTCGGACCGCGGGGGTTCCCTGGGGTCGTCCAGCCGGGCATGGTAGAGTCGTGGCCTTGAGCCTACCAGCCGCCCGCCTCCAGGGCCGGAGGCGTTTCTCCCCCCGCCCGCCCGTGAATCAACCGCTGCGACTTGAGTTCCTTCGGGGAGCCCGCGATACACTCCCGATCCTGGTCGGGGGCGTTCCCTTCGGGCTGGTCTTTGGGGCGCTGGGCATCGAGACCGGCCTGAGCCCAGCGCAAGTCCAGGGCCTTTCCCTCTTCGTCTTCGCCGGAAGCGCGCAGTTCGTCGCCGTCCAACTCATCGGCCAGGGTGCCGCTCCCCTGGTCGTCGTCCTGACGATCCTGCTGGTCAATCTGCGGCACGCGCTGTACAGCGCCAGCCTGGCCCCCTATCTCTCGCACTTGCCGCTGCGCTGGCGGATGACGCTGGCCTATCTCTTGACGGATGAAGCCTTCGCCGTCTCCGCCCCGCGCTACCGCCAGCCGGACACGACCCACGCTCACGGTTACACCCTCGGCTCCGGGCTGGCGATGTGGTCTGAGTGGCAGCTGAGCACCGCCCTGGGGATCGCCTTCGGGGCGCGCATCCCACCCACCCTCTCGCTGGAATTCGCCCTGCCCCTGACCTTCCTGGCCATGTTGATCCCGACACTCGTCGATCGGCCGGCCTGGGCGGCGGCCATCGCCGGCGGCGCGGTCGCAGTCTTGCTGCGCGGGTTGCCCTACGGATTGGGGTTGGTGGTGGCCGTCATGCTGGCCGTAGGCATCGGCCTCGGCGTCGAGACGGCGGCGCGCGCCCGTGGCGGCGAACGAGGCGGGCCGTGACGGGCGTCGAGATCTGGGCGGTTATCCTGGGCGGGATGGTCGTAACCTACGGCACGCGTCTCTCGTTCATCCTTCTGCCGCATCCGGAGCGATTCCCGGAGGGTTTCCGAAGGGGCCTGCGGCTGGTGGCGCCGGCGGTGCTGGCGGCCATCCTGGTCCCGCAGGTGTTCGTCCACGAGGCGGGGCAGATCGAGATCTTCGGCGCGCGGCCGGCGGCGGCCGTGATCGCCGCCGTGATCGGGTGGCGGACGCGCAATACCTGGCTGGCCATCGGCGGCGGGATGATCTCCCTGTGGATCCTGCTGGCTGCCGGAGCCTAGCAGGCTGCGGAAGGCGGATGGAAGGCGCCACCCCCTCATCCAGCATCCCGCCAGGCGTCGGCGCCGGGCGGTCTTCCCAGGATAGAATCGGCGCGTGGCCTCGCCTTCCCTCTCCCACCTGACGCGCTACGCCTGGCTGTCGATCGGGGCCGCCTTGCTGACGATGGCCATCAAGGCGGTCGCCTACTTCGTCACCGGTTCGGTGGCCTTCCTGTCGGACGCTATCGAGTCGACGGTCAATCTCGGGGCGGCGACCGTGGCTTTGGTCGCCCTTGCCGTCAGGGCCCGGCCGCCCGACGAAGACCACGCCTACGGTCACGGCAAGGTCGAGTATTTCTCGAGCGGCGTCGAAGGCACGCTGATCCTGGTGGCCGCCATCATCATTGTCGTCGAGGCGGGTCGGCGCCTGGTCCAACCGCAGCCGATCGAGCAGCCAGGTCTCGGCATCCTGATCGCGCTGGCGGCCGCCGGCATCAACCTGGCGGTGGCCCTGGTCCTGCGCCGGGTGGGTCGAAAGGAACGCTCGATCACGCTCGAAGCCGATGCCCAGCACCTGCTTTCGGACGTCGCCACGTCGGTGGCGATCGTCGTCGGCGTCGGCGCCGTGCTGATCACCGGTTGGGAGATCCTCGATCCGATGATCGGCCTGCTGGTCGGGGTAAACCTGGGTCTGGCCGGCGTGCGCTTGATGCGTCGCTCCGTGCTCGGCCTGATGGATACGGCCCTTCCGCCGATGGAGCTCAAGGCCGTAACGGGCGTGCTCGAGTCGTACGCCTCACGCGGGGCGCGCTACCACGCCCTGCGGACGCGCCAGGCCGGGGCGCGCATGTTCGTCTCGGTGCACATCCAGGTGCCGGGAAAATGGACTGTCCAGCGTGGGCACGAGCTGCTGGAGGAACTGGAGCGCGATGTCCGCCTGGCCCTTCCCGGCGCCAGCGTCGATACCCACCTCGAACCGGCCGAAGACCCTGTTTCGTGGGCAGACGAGACCCTCGACCGTTCCTAGACGGTAGCGGCGCCAGGCCCTGCGGGCAGCGTGGGTGCGAGAGAACGAAACCCTCCGCGATTTCGAGTTGAAAGGTTTCTCCAGGAGTGCCGCGCGAAGAGCGGAGTCTCTTCTTGGGGGGTCAGGGAGTCGCGCCGGCGGCCAGGGCCGTGGCTGTCTGCCGGCATTGCTGCGACGCGGGCGGCCAACATCCAGTCGGGGTCGAGGACGGGGTGGGGGTCGCGGGGTCGTCTGTCGCCGTCGGCGGCGGGGTCTCCGTCTCGGTTGGCTCCGCGCTCGAGGCGAGGGTGGCCGAGGGGAAGGTGGTGGGCGGCGGTGTGGCGGTAGCTCCCGCCGGCCCGGTCGGCGTCCTGGTCGACGTAGGCGGGGTCACACCTGGCGGATATGTCCTCGTCGGCATTGGCGTTGCCGTCGGGAAGAGCAGGCCGCCGAAAACGGTCGAGGTCGGAGTCCCGAACAGACTATCGCTGGACAGGCCCGGAGGCTCGGTGGGAGCGCCGCTGGCCTCGATCGTCTGCAGGACGGCCGCGTACACCGCTGTCTCCAGCACCCCGGGCGGCAAGTCGGTGCCGTTGTCGGAAGTGTTCGCCGTCAACAGGACGTTGACGGTGGCCTGGATGTCGGCCTCGCTCAGCGACGGCGCGGCGGCGGCCGGGGTGAAGATCTCGGGATAGATCACGGCCACCGCCCCGGCCGAGACGGTGCAAGCCAGGAGCAGGAGGAGAGCTGCCAGGACAGCCGACCGCTGAAACCGTCCCCCCCGCTCCGGCGGCTTGACGTTTTGATACTTGCGATACATCGCCAGCGATCGCTGCGAGCTCAGCGTTTTCCCGTCCGCCGCGGAGACGCGGGCCGGGTCGAGGACGACGGCCAGGGCCGCCTGAAAGGATCGATTCAAGGCTTCCATCGACTCGAAACGCAGGGCCGGATCTTTGGCCAGGGCCCTGATCAGCACCAGCTCGACCTCTTCGGGCAGATTCGGATTGACCGCACGCGGTCGCGGCAGGGGGACATTCATATGCTGGAGCGCCGTCGCCATGGGCGTGTCGCTGACGAACGGAAGCGCCCCGGTGGTGATTTGGAACAGCATGACGGCGAACGAGTATTGGTCGGAGCGGGGGTCGGCGGCGCCGCCGCGGCACTGTTCGGGAGACATGTAGGCGGGGGTCCCGATCAGAGCCGATCCGGTCAGATTCTGAGAGGCATCCTGCGGTCGGGCGAACGAGAAGTCGGACAGCAGCGCGTTGCCGTTCTCGTCGATCAGCACGTTGGAAGGCTTGACGTCGCGGTGGATGACGCCGTTCTGATGGGCCAGCATCAGCGCCGACGATAACTGCTCGACGATTCTCCCGCCCTGGCGCGGGTCGAGCGGGCCGCGGTTGAGGCGATCGAGCAGCGTCCCGCCGGCAATGTAGGGCATGACGATGAAGGCCAGGCCCTCGGCTTCGCCGAAATCCAGAATCGGGATGATGTTGGGATGCCGCAGGCGGGTGAGGAGATCGATTTCCCGTTCGAACCGCGCCTGGAATCGTTCCTCGTGAGCGATGTACGGCGACAGGACCTTCATCGCCAAGGCGCGGCCGTCGGTCAGATCCGCCACGCGGAAGACGCTCGACATCCCGCCCTGGCCGATCTGCTCCAGGATGGTGTAGTGGCTGATCGTCCGGCCGATCAGTCCGTTCAACACCGCCTCCGGTTGGCCCGGAAATCTCGCCCCGCACGCCTGGGCGGCGCCGGTGAGGTCGATTCCGGCCTATGTCATCATGATAAGCGGGAAACCGGCGCGCCGAACCGTCGCCCACCTTGCGGTGGGCTAACGGGCGCCTTGCGGTTCCGGGGACTCGCCGGTTCGGGCTATGGTGTTGGCGTGCAGTAGTGGGGATGTCCCGGGTCGTCCTTGCACTGAATCGGCTTGATGGTAGCCGGAGGAGTGGCGGCCGTCGGAGGCCCCGGGGTTCTCGTCGCGGTCGGTGCGGCAGAAGTCTGGGTGGCCCCCGATGTCGGCGCCGTCGTCGCGCTGGGCGCTATTGTCGCCGACGGAGCCTGGGTGGTGGCGCTGGCGGCCACGGCCGTCGTCGGAACGGGGCCGACATCCGTCAAGGAGATGACGTGCGAGTCGCCGGAGGTCGCTGAGGGGCCGGGGGTCGGAGTCCGGGTCGGCGAAGGCGTTGCGCTGGGCGGCGAGGGACTCTCGCCTGGAGCGAGGGTGTGCGCCAGCGTCGGAGGCGAAGTCGGGAAGACCAGGCCGAACTCCATCGGAGTAGGCGTTCCTACGGGGCCTGCGCCGAGCACGATCTCTTCGAGGCCTGTCTCGCCCACGGATGTCCCGTCCGCGGCCAGGGTCTGGATGACGGCGACGTAAACGGCCGTCTGCAACGCCCCCGGAGGCAGGCGGGTGCCGGCCAACGGTGCATTGAGGGTCAGCAGGACATCGACCGTCCCTTGCACGTCGAGCGCGGCGGGCGCCGCGGAAGCTCCACCACTGAGCAGGTCCGGATACAGCACCGCCGTCGCAGCGGCCGCCGCCGGGCAGGCCAGAACCGCCAACAGCGCCGCCGCCAAGGCGGTTCGCTCGACCAAGCGCCGGCGCGGCCGCGGCTGCACGTTTTGGTATCTGTTGTAGGCGGCCGTCGTCCGGTCGGCTTCGCGCGTCCTGGTCCGCCGGGCTGGATCGAGGGTGAGTCGCAGCGCTTCCTGGAAGCTGTCGTTGAGATCGAGGACGGTGGCGTAGCGCAGCGACGGGTCCTTCGCCAACCCCCTGACCAGGACCCGTTCGACCTCTTCCGGAATGCTCGGATTGGCCAGGCGCGGCCGCGGCAGCGGCTCGTTGACGTGTTTGAGCGCCGTCGCCATCGGGGTGTCGCCTTCGAACGGCAGCCGGCCGGTCGTCATCTGATAGAGCACGACCGCCAGGGCGTACTGATCCGAGCGGGCGTCGATCGGCTCGCCGCGGCACTGCTCCGGGGACATGTAGGCCGGCGTCCCGATCAGCGCCGAACCGGTCAGGTTCTGCGACGCATCCGTTTGATGGGCGAAGGAGAAGTCCGATAGCAGGACATCCCCCATCGAGTTGAGCAGGATGTTCGACGGCTTCACGTCGCGGTGGACGACCCCGGCGGCGTGGGCGGCCGACAGAGCCGAGGCCAGCTGTTCCACCACTCGCGCGCCGTCCTTCGGCGCCAGCGGGCCCCTGACCAGCCGATCGCTCAGCGTCCCCGTGTCGATGTACGGCATGACGATGTAGGCCAGGCCTTCGCCGTCGCCGAAGTCCAGGATCGACATGATATTGGGATGCTGCAGTCGACCAAGGAGCTTGATCTCGCGTTCGAAGCGGGCCTTGAACCGGGCTTCGTGGGCGATGTACGGGGAAAGGACTTTGATGGCGACGGCGCGCTGGTCGCGCAGATCGACCGCGCGGAAAACGCTCGACATCCCACCCTGGCCAATCTGCTCCAGGATGGTGTAGTGGGACATCGCCTTGCCGATCAATCCCAGCACGCCTAAGGTCCTCGAGACGACAAACCCGGGGATTGCGCGCGACTCACGGTCCCCGACGGACCCCGCCGCGCTCCCCGGGCGATCTCAGAACAGCTCCGCCCCATCATACAACGTCTAGACAGCCGCGTGAAGCCTGTTCGTTCTGGCGGGTTGGCAATCGGATTCAGGGCGCGGACGACTCTTCGGCGAACATCAAGGTGACCAATCCGTCCGCAAATGTGGCCAGGTTGGCCCCCGCCACCCCCATCTGTGGGCTGCGCATCGCCGTTTTCAGCGTGGACTCGTCCGGAAAGGTCATCTCCGCCATCATGTAGAAGCCGTCGCCCATGACCGTCCGCGTGAACCGGCTGACGACGGTGCGCTGCAAGCCCGGAACCTGGGCAAGTAGCGGCAGGTGCGTTCCAAAGTAGGCCTGGTCGAAGGCCTGTGGGTCGGGCGGCTGGCGGTAGAGGGCGATCAGTCGCATGGGGGCCTCCAAGGAAAGTGGTCAGTGGTCGGTGGTCAGTGCCCTGGGTTGGATGGGCCCAGTTCATCGAGGGCTCTCGTCAACGATGCCCCGATGACTGTGATTCCCGCAATTCACAATCGACTTGAGCCTTGCTGGCCACCAGCCACTGTCCACTGACCACTGCTCTTAAATCGGTTTCATCCCTTCGAACGGCTGCCGGCACGACCGGCAGAAGTGAATCGTGCGGCAGGGCGTCGGCCCGAACTCGTTGCGGACCTCGGTCTCGTTCGAGCCGCAGTTCGGGCAGGTACGCGGCGTGGCCAGGATTTCGTCGATTCGCACGATCGGCGACGGCGGCGGTGCCAGCCCGAAGGCGACCAGCTTGACCCGCGCCTCCGGCGTCAGGTCATCGGTCGACCACGGCGGATGGAGCACCAGATCGATCACGACGGACGCCGCACCCAGCCGGCGCAGCCGGTCGTCGATCGCGACGCGCATGGCATGCAGCGCCGGGCACCCGGCGAAGGTCGGGCGCAGCGCCACCCGGACCGTCCGGCCTTCGATCTCCACGGCGCCGATCACCCCGAGCTCGACCAACGACAGGACGGGGATCTCAGGGTCCGGGATCGTCCCCAGCTCCTGCCAGACTTGTTCCGGGGAGAAAGAGGCCGTCGCCGGCGTCATGAGGTCACCACTCCCCTTGCGGCTCGAGGCGTGCGACGGATTGCATCTCGGCCAGGAGAGGCTCGAGGTGGGCCGAGTGGATCTGGCGTCCCGATTCGTCGGGTGAAGTCCGCGCGGGGATCGTCAGCCCGCATCCGGTCAGGAAGTCCGTCACCTGGGCCTGCCATTCGATGCCGAGCATCGGAGACGCGGGCCAGGCGCCGGCGTCGACCAGGATCGCCTCGCCGGGCAAGGTCTGGAAGAGCTGGCCGGCCAGCGGCCACAGGTGGTCGAGCGCGGCCTGCATGCGATGCTTGCTCTCCGGTGTCCCCTGCGCCAAGCGGGTAACCCAGGCGCTCAGATGGCGCAGGTGATAGCGCTCCTCGGTGAGGATTTTTGCCGCCGTCTGGGCCAATGACGCTTGGGGATGGGCGGCCAGCGCTTTGAGTCGGACCTGTTCGGCCGAGTCGAACAGGAATTGGCGCACGATGGTGAAGGCCCAGTCGCCTTTCGGATGCTCCACCAGGCGAACGTTGCGGAAGGCCCCGGCCGGACGATGGAAGACGAGCCGATCGGGGTATCGCTCCGCATCTTCCTCTCGCAAGTCGGCCACCAGGCGATACCACAGGGCGGCATGGCCCAACTCGTCCAGCGCGATATTGGCGAAGGCGATGTCCTCCTCCAGGATCGGCGCGTGTCCGGTCCACTCCGAATCGCGGTGCGCCAGGATCAATTCATCGTCGGCCAGGGCCAGCAGGGCCTCGGCCAGCGGAGACCGCAGTCCGGGCTTCACCCGCCCGACTCCTGCCGCAGGCGGCGCAGCGCAGTCTGAATATGGTAGAAGGCCTGGTCGCGGTAGGGTCTGTCGAGCGCCGGGGAGAAGAGTGGCGCGGCTTCGCCGGGTTCGCTGCGCGTGACGAGGGCGGCAGGCACAACCCACAGGACGAACGGGGTCTGCGGTCCGCATGCGTGCACGGCTTCTTCAACGGCCCGCCTTTTCGAGGCCGCCTGCACCTGCCCGACGTGAGTCAGCGTGCCGCGCGGATCGACCTTGGCGAAGACGAGGAACTCGACCGTCTCGCCCGACACGTCGCCCGTCGGCGGGGCGCCGGCGGCGAGTTCCTCCGCCGTTCCTCCGAAAATCGCACTGGCCGGCGCCACCCACAGGCTCGAACATTCCGGTCGGCGGACGAAGACGTCGCGGCCGTTGAGCAAGGCGATCTCGGCATCCGGCGCGTGGACCGATCCGGCGTGCCGGTGCGGCCGGTCCGGGGTTTCCTGTTGGAAGACCTCGTAGCGCGGCCACTGGGTGTCGCTCATGCGCGGGCGGCGTAGGCCTCCAGCGCCTGGCGGACCCACAGCCCGTCGTCATGCGCTGCCCGACGGGCTCCCAGCCGCTCCCGGTTGCACGGCCCGTCGCCGTGGACCACGCGCCAGAACTCGTCCCAGTCGATCTCCCCGAAGCGCCAGTTGCCCTCCACCTCGTCGAAGCGCAATTCCGGGTCCGGCAGGCTGAGCCCCATCGTACGGGCATCGGGGACGACTTGGTTGACGAATTCCTGCCGCAGCTCGTCGTTGGTGCGGGTCTTGATTCCCCAGCGCACGAGGGTCGGCGTGTTGGGCGACTCGGCGTCGTGCGGTCCGAACATCATCAACGTCGGCCACCACCAGCGGCGGACGGCATCCTGCACCATCGTCCGCTGGGCGGGCGTGCCCTGGCACAAGGTCAGCACGATCTCCATTCCCTGCTTGTAATGGAAGCTCTCCTCGGCGCAGATGCGGATCATGGCGCGGGCGTAGGGGCCGTAGGAGCAGCGCGCCAGCATCGTCTGGTTGAGGATGGCGGCGCCGTCGACGAACCAGCCGATGACGCCCATATCGGCCCAGGAGGTGGCCGGATAGTTGAAAATGCTCGAGTACTTGGCCTTCCCCGCCAGCAGCGCGGCGAGCATCTCTTCACGCGAGACGCCCAATGTCTCGGCGGCGTGGTACAGGTACTGTCCGTGGCCGGCCTCATCCTGGACCTTGGCCAACAGCACCAACTTGCGCCGCAGGCTGGGCGCCATGGTGATCCAACCCCCCTCCGGCAGCATCCCGACGACCTCGCTGTGCGCGTGCTGCGAGATCATGCGGATCAACTGCCGGCGATATTCGTCCGGCATCCAGTCCCCCGGTTCGATCTTCTCCCCGGCGGCAATGCGCGCCTCGAAGGCGGCCAGCCGTTCGGCGTCGCTGGTCATCCGGCCTGCTCCTCGGGAGGGCGACCGTCCGGCCACTCGGGCCCTTCGTCCTCCGCCCAGCGGCGTCGGATCTCGGCGTAATCCGGGGGACGTTTTTCCAGGAAGGACTGGACCCCTTCGCGCGTCTCGGGGCTGGTGTTGTGGATCGCCAGCCAGTCGCGGCCGTGGCCGATCGTCAAGTGCCAGCTCAGATCGCGCCAGAAGTTGAGTTGCTGTCGGGTGTAGCGCGTCTTCTCGGGGAACTTGGCCAGCAGTTTCTCGACCAGCTCGTCGACCTTGGCGTCCAGTTCGGCGCGCGGCACGACGTAGTTGACAAGGCCCCATGCCAGCGCCTGGGCCGCCGGGATCGGTTCGTTGAGCAGCAGGATCTGGCGCGCCCGCCGCTCCCCAACGACCAGCGGCAGGAACTGAGTCGCCCCGGCCAGGGCCACGCTGCCGTGGCTCGTGCCGACGTGGCGGATGTAGATGTCGTCGGCCGCCACCGCCAGATCGCAGCTCAGGTTGAATTCGTTGCCGCCCCCGACGACGATGCCGTTGAGCCGCGCCACGGTCGGTTTGCCGATGTTGCGCAGGCGCTCGTGGACCTCGATGAATTCGCCCATCCACTTCCAGTAATCGCGCGGACGTTCGAGGAACTGCTGCTGGTCGTCGAGATCGGCCCCGGAGCAGAAAGCGCGGTCTCCGGCGCCGGTCAGCACCAGCACGCCGACGGAGTCATCCCAACTGGCATCTTTCAAGGCCAGGTTGAGTTCGGCCAGCATCGCCCCATTGACGGCATTGAGGACGTCCGGGCGGTGCAGGACGATCGTCGCCCGTCCACCTTCCTTGCTGTAGCGGACGGCCTGAAAGGCGAAGCTGGCAGGGTCTTTGCCGACGAAGGCGCGCATCCCGGTCCTTTAGCGAGGAGGGGTTCTCGCATCGATTCTACCCCGCCCCCGGTCAAAGCCCGAAGAAGCCGGCCGGCAATCGCTCGATCAGGAACAGGCCCATCCAAGGACGGGCGGACGCCGCACCCCGGACGCCGGCGCCCGTTGCTCCTGGTCGTCCTTCTCAGTGGACTTGGATCCTCCCGCTCGTTTGCGCCCAACGGCGCAGCAGCGGCGCGACGCGGTAGCGCTCCTCGGCGAAGACCGCCCGCAGATGCTCGAGCACGCGCAGGACCTTGGCCGGTCCAGCGCGCCGCAACCACTCGAGCGGCCCGGCAGGGTAGTTGGCCCCCAGCTTCATCGCCAGGTCGATCGTGGCCTCGTCGGCTGTGCCTTCGCCGAGGGCGAAGGCGGCTTCGTTGGCCAACATCGACATGACCCTCGGCAGGACCAGGCCCGCCCCGTCGCCGATCCATTCGCTCCGCAGACCAAGGCTGGCCAGCAGGAAATCGGCGCGGCGGCGCGGCTCGGGGTCGCTGTCGTCCCTTGCGACCAGCGTGACGGCCCGTCCGGCGCCGGCGAACAGACCGTCGAATCCGAAGATGCGACGGCGTCCGGCGAGATTCGCGGCGGCGTCCGCCAGCCTTTGATCGGAGGTCTGACACAAGATCGGGATGTCCGGCGCCAGACCGCGGTCGAGGCGCTCGAGGATGACCCGGCTGCCCTCCTCGCGGCCGGCGGCGACGATCCCGGCCAGCGGTGTCTCGCCGTGAGCCTCGCGCAAGGCGTACCCGGCGGCGGCCAGGCGCTCGGCCAGGCCCGGCGCCCAGCTGCCTTCACTGACGATAACCAGTCCGCTGGCGCCGCTCTCCGCCTGGGGCACGTCCGAGTCCGGCGACTCCTGGCCGCCGTCGTAGCGGTAGAAACCGCGGCCGGTCTTACGACCAAGGGTTCCTTGCTCGACCATGCGCGCCTGCAGGGGATGGGGGCGATAGCGCGGCTCGCCGAAGGTCTGTTCCCACATCGAACGGGTGGCGGCGAAGTTCACGTCGATCCCGATGAGGTCCATCAGGCGGAACGGGCCCATGCGGAATCCCGCCCCGAGCTCGACGATGCGATCGATCTGCTCGTAAGAGGCCGTACCCTCTCCCAGGATGCGCAGCGCCTCGCCGTAGAACGGCCGGGCGACGCGGTTGACGATGAACCCCGGTGTGTCGGCGGTGACCACCGGGGTCTTACCCAGCCGAGCGACCAGCGACACCAGGGCCTCGATCGTGGCGTCGGTCGTGCGCGCCCCGCGGGCGACTTCCACCAGGGGCATCAGCGGCGGCGGATTGAAGAAATGCAGCCCGGCTACCCGCTCGGCGGAGGCCGCGCCCGAGGCGATCGCCGTCACTGACAGGGTACTGGTGTTCGTCGCCAGGAGCGCCGGAGGCGGGCACAGACGATCGAGCTCGGCGAAGATCGCCTGCTTCAGCCCCAGATCTTCCGGCGCGGCCTCGATGACGACGTCGCACCCGGCCAGCGAACCGAGCCGCAGCGCGGTCGTCAGCCGTCCCCGCGCGGCTTGCTGGCCGGCTTTCTCGAGATGCTTGCTCAGGTAGGCGGTGGAGCGCTGCAGGGCCTGATCGGAAGTGTCCTGCAGGACCACGGGCAGCCCGGCTCTCAGGGCAACCAGGCCGATGCCGGCTCCCATCGTCCCGGCGCCGACGATCCCCAGGCGAGTCTCACGCTGCTTGGGCACTCCGGACTCCCTCACCCCGTCGGCCGCAAACTCGCTCGGGGGGTCAGCCCCCTTCTCCGGCGCCCAGCGCGGTCCACGGTGTGAATCGTTCGAAAATCGAGCGGCCGATGAACTCGCGCAGCAGAGAGTTGTCCGGCACCAGGTCGGGCGGCATCGGTAGAAACCACTCCAGGAAGACCAACAGTCGCTTGGCTTCGACGTGTTCAGGCGTGCCGAAAGGGACCTGGCGCAGCAGCGGCTCGGCCAGGGGCGCCAGCGCCGAGACTTCGTAGACCAGCGCCGAGTTGAACATGACGTCGGCGTTTTCCTGATAGGGGAAGATGTATCGCTTCTCGCCGCGCCGCACGGATTCCCAGCGCTGGATCGTGTCGCTGGCGCTGTAGCCGCGCTGGGCGGCGTCGCGGACGATGCGCCGAATCAAGCGCGTATCGGTGGTGGATACGCGGTTGTAGCGGTCGAGGTTGAGCTGCGTCAGGGCGGAAGCGTAGATCCGATAGGCCTGGCCGCGCGGCAAGCGCGGCGTCAGCGCCGGATTGAGGCCGTGAATTCCCTCCAGCAGCAGGATCTGTCCCGCCTCGAGATGGGCCGTCTGCCCTTCCTCCTGCACGCCGCGCTTGAAATCGTAGCGCGGCAGGCGGACCGTCTCGCCGGCGACGAGGGCTTGCAGATCGTGGTTGAGCCGCGCCAGGTCGAGGGCCTCCAGGGCTTCGAAGTCGAAGGCGCCGTCTTCGCCGCGCGGCGTCGCCTCCCGGTCGACGAAGAAGTTGTCGAGCTCGAGGGCGAACGGTCGAACGCCGCGCGCCAGCAGTTGGACCGAAAGGCGCTTGGAGAACGTCGTCTTGGCCGAGGCCGACGGGCCGGCGATCAGGACGACGCGAATCTCCTCCTGGCGTCGGGCGATCTCGCCGGCGATGGCGGAGATGTGCTGCTCGTGCAGCGCCTCCGAAACCAGGACGACCTGCGCTATCTTGCCGGCTTCGATCGCATCGTTGAGCGCCCCGGCATACGAGATGCCCAGCGTCTCGAGCCAATCGCCGTATTGGCGGAAGGTCGCCAGCAGCTTGGGGTACTCCGGCAGCGGCAGGAGCCGGTCGGCGGCGTGGCGGCGCGGGAAGCGCAGCGTAAACCCGCCCTCGATGAGGGTCAGGCCGAAACGCTGGAGCAATCCGGCTCGCGGCAGCATGTAGCCGTGGTGATAGTCCCGGTGGTCTCCGAGCGAGTACAGCACCAGCCGCGGCTTGCGGCGGTGGCTCAGCAGGCGGACCTTGTCGGTGTAGCCCCTCTGGCGAAAGAGGTCGATGGCCTCTGCCAGGGGCACACGCTGCTTGTCGAAAGGGAGATCGGCCTCGGCCAACTGCCGCATCCGGCCTTCAAGAAGCTCGAGTTCCGGCCCGCTGAGTTGTGGGCGACCTCGGACCTGGCAGAAGTAGCCCCCCGAAGAAACCGAATGGTCGACCGTGAGCCAGGCCCCCGGGAAAAGCTCCTCGAACGCGGCCGCCAGCAGGAAGGTCAGCGAGCGACGGTAGATGCGCATCCCGTCGGGTTCGCCGAGGGTGACCGGCCGCAGCTTGGCTTCCATCTCGATGGGGTAGGTCAGCTCACGCAGCTCGCCGTTGACGACTCCGCCGACAATCGGTTCCGGGAAGCCGTCCAGGTCACGCACGAACTCCTCGAGCGAGGCGCCGCGCGGACCTTCGATCACCCGACCGTCCGGTAGGTGAAGTTCTACCGTTGGTCGGGCTTGCCCTCCATGGACGGAAGAAACTGCGGACGCGGGAGACGAAGACGCCATCGGGGCGCGTCATTTTACTCCAGATGACTTTCCCCCTTCAGCCTCTGCTGCTCGCGCGGCGTTGACTCCCCGTTGAGCCGGCCTGATTAGTCTTTGAACAGGTCGATCAGGCTCCGGTGGTCAAGGGGAATCGGGGCTGGTTTCATCAGAGCGCGCGCCCGGCGATCCTGAGCGTGGAAGCAGGACGCCGGGCGCGCGCTTTTCTGTCAACAACTCGCCGGGCGGCCCACCTGGAGCCTTCCACCGCCGATCCACAACTCGCTCACGACAGTCGCTCACGACGGCTTCCCGGAAACTTCGAGGTTCCGGGAAGCCTCCTGCCCGTAGCCTCCCGCCTCACCCCCTTCCCGTCTTCGCCTGGCGACTGTCTTCGATGCAATGGAGCGCGGCGGAGAGGCCCTCCGCTGCGCCACGGGCGGCTTCGCGCGGGGTGGAGATCATCAAGGAGGCGGAGGGCCTTTGGCCCCCCGCCTCCTTGAAAGCCTTACCCGTCCCCCGGCTTGACGCCCTCGCAATCACACCCAACCCGCCGCGGGAGGGGTAAGGAGTGGGGGCTTTGAGGACGATGGTCCCTTTTCCGCAGCCCGCTAAGCCTTCTCCTCTTCCAGAAAGGCGGGGCGGCAGCACAAGACGAGCTCCTTGGCGGCGCGCACTTCGTCCAGCCGCCCAAAGGGCGTATTGTGCGGAGCGGTGTGCAGGACCTCGGGGTCGGTGCGCGCCTCGCGGGCGATCGATTGCATCGCCTCGACGAAGCGGTCGAGGGTCTCGACGCTCTCGGTTTCGGTCGGTTCGATCATGAGCGCTTCGTGGACGATGAGCGGGAAGTAGTTCGTCGGCGGGTGGAAGCCGTGGTCCATCAGCCGCTTGGCCACGTCCAGGGCGCGCACGTCCGGCGCCTCCTCCCAGCTCCCTTCGGCGACGAACTCATGCATGCAGATCCGGTCGAAGGGGACACGGTAGGTGCTGCGCAGCCGGGCCCGCAGGTAATTGGCGTTGAGCACGGCGTGATCCGCCACCGCCCGCAGGCCGCGCTTGCCCTGCATTCGCATGTAGGTGAAGGCCCGCACGTGCATCCCGAAGTGGCCGTGGAAGGCCTTGACCCGCCCGATCGAGCGGGACGGCATCACCAAACCGTACAGCGGCGCTTCCTCCGCCTCGCCGTCTTCGACGATCTCGACGATCGGCCCGGGGAGGAAGTCCAGCAGCGCTTCGGCGACGCCCACCGGCCCGGAACCGGGGCCCCCGCCGCCGTGCGGGGTCGAGAACGTCTTGTGCAGGTTGAAGTGCAACACATCGAACCCGAGATCGCCCGGCCGCACGACCCCGAGCAGCGCGTTCATGTTGGCCCCGTCGCCGTAGACCAGGCCGCCGCAGCGGTGCACCTGCTCGACCACCTCCAGCAAGTGTTCCTCAAACAGGCCGAGGGTGTTGGGGTTGGTCAGCATCAGGCCGGCGACGTTATCGTCACAGGCCGCTTGCAGGCTGGCCAGGTCGACGTTGCCGCGCGCGTCCGACGGCAGCTCGATCACCTGCATCCCGGCCATGGCGGTGCTGGCCGGGTTCGTCCCATGGGCCGAGTCGGGGATCAAGATCTTCGTGCGACCGCTGTGGCCGCGGGCGCGGTGATAGGCGCGCAGGATCAGGATCCCGGTCAATTCGCCATGCGCGCCGGCTGCCGGCTGCAGGCTGACCCCGGCGAAGCCGCCGATTTCCTTGAGCCACTCCTGCAGGCTGTACATCAGCGCCAGATTGCCCTGCACCGTCGTTGGGTCCTGCAGCGGATGCGTGTGGGCGAAGCCGCTCAGCCGGGCCACGTCTTCATTGATCTTCGGGTTGTACTTCATCGTGCACGAGCCGAGGGGGTAGAAACCGGTGTCGATGCCGTAGTTGAGCTGCGACAGGCGCACGAAATGCCGGATCACGTCGATCTCGGCCACTTCCGGCAGCGGCAGGGTCTCACGCGTCAACCCCGCCGGCAGCGGCGCCAGGGGTACGTCCGGCTCGGGCAGGGTCACGCCCATCCGGCCCGGGCTGGACAGGTCGTAGATCAGGGGCTCAACCATGGGTCGCCTCCTCCAGGACGGCGACCAAATCGTCGATCTCATCCTTGCTGTTCATCTCGGTGACGGCGATCAGCATGTGGTTGACGAGGGACGGGTAGTCCGCCCCCAGATCGTAGCCGCCGATGATCTCATGTTCGAGCAGGTGCTCATTGATCTCGGCCACCGGCCCCGGACAGGCGACCACGAATTCATGGAAGAATTCCCCCTCGTTCCAGACGCGGAAGCCGGGGATGCGGCCGATCTCGGCGGCGGCGTAGTGGGCCTTGTGGTAGCACAACTCGGCCACGCGCCGCAGCCCCTGCCGCCCCATCACGCTCAGGTAGACGGCCGAGGCCAGCGCCATCAGGGCGACGTTGGTGCAAATGTTCGAAGTGGCCTTCTCGCGGCGGATGTGCTGCTCGCGCGGCGTGAGCGTCAGGACGAAGCCGCGCTGACCGCGGCTGTCGACCGTCTCGCCCACCAGCCGCCCGGCCATCTTGCGCACGTAGTCCTTCTTGGTGGTGAAATGGCCCAGGTACGGCCCGCCGTACGAGAGAGGGATCCCCAGCGGCTGTCCCTCGCCGACGACGACATCGGCGTCGAAGTCCGACGGCGGCCGCAGCAGCCCCAGGGCCAACGGGTTGACGACGACGCACAACAGGGCTCCGACGGCGTGCGCCGCCTCGCCCAGCGGGCGGAAATCGGTGACGCCCCCGAAGAAATCCGGATACTGGACGGCGACCATGGCCGTGTCGGAGTCGATCACCCGACCCAGATCGGCGGCGCGCGTCCGGCCGTCCTCGTCCCCGACGATCTGCAGATCCATGCCCTGCATGTAGGTGCGCACGGTCTCCCGATAGTGCGGATGCACCGCCGGCGAGAGAACGATCTTGTGTCGTTTGCCGCGGTGATGGTTCAGCGCCAGGATTACGGCCTCGGCCAGCGCCGTCGCCCCGTCGTAATGGGAGGCATTGGAGACGTCCATCCCGGTCAGGTTGCAGATCAGGCTCTGGTATTCGAAGATCGCCTGCAGCGTGCCCTGCGAGACCTCGGGCTGGTACGGGGTGTAGGCCGTGTAGAACTCGCTGCGGCGCAGGATGGCGTCGACCGCCGACGGGATGAAATGGTGGTAGGCCCCGGCGCCCAGGAAGCAGGCGTTGTGACGCATATCGAGGTTGGCCTCGGACAGCGCCTGCAGCTCGGCGGCCGCCTCGAGCTCGGAGACGGCTTCCGGCAGGTCGAGATCCGGGAAGCGGAATTTCGACGGGACGGCCTGATACAAATCGTCCAGGCTCGCCACGCCGACGGCCTGCAGCATCGCCCGCCGATCGTCGTCGGTGTGCGGGATGTAGGCCATCAGGTGGCGCGCTCCTGGCAGTAGGCCTCGTATCCGGCCGCGTCGAGCAGCGCCGTGAGTTCGGCCGGGTCGGCGATCTTGATCTTGACCATCCAGGCCGCGCCGTGGGGATCGCTGTTGATCTGCTCGGGGTTCGCCGGCAGGGCCTCGTTGACGGCGGTCACTGTCCCGGCCACGGGCAGGTAGACTTCCGCGGCCGCCTTGACCGACTCGACGGTGGCGCAGGTGGCCCCCTTGGCGACCGCATCGCCCACGCCGACGGTCGTCTCGAAGAAGACGATATCGGACAGCTGCTGCTGAGCGTAGTCGGAGATGCCGATCGTGGCCTGATCCCCCTCCACCCGAATCCACTCATCGTTCTTGGTGAACTTGAGATCCTGCGGATACGCCATACCAGCCTCCCGGTTCCAGAGATAACAGAGGGGCGCACGCCAAGCGAGCGTGCGCCCCTCTGTCCATGACCTGAGAGATTCACCTCGACGAGGTTTGCCCCTTCGGTGTCGGACGACTTTCCAGAGGGCCGGCCAGCCAGGGTCCTTTGAACCTGAGAGTTTCGTCCCGGGCCTGCACGGCGGTCGGGACTTGCCCCTTCGGTGCCCGGCCGAGCCGGGTCTCTCCCCTGGCTGTGCGATCTGTGAGGGGATTCTAGAGGCGAGACCTGCGGGAGTCAAGCAACAGGTGCCCTTCGTCCGGGCGGGAAGGCTGTTCGGTGAGGCTTCGTTGTGATCGAGACCAGGGGCCACGGCTCCTGGGTGTACCCGCGGATGCGTCATTCCGAGCGAGCCCAAGGCTTTGCCTGGGGCGAGAGAGGAACCCCGAGGCCCAAAATGCGCTCCGTGCCCAGCGAGTGCCATGAACGCCGCGCCCTGGCGATTCCTCGCTCGGACCTCCAACTCCGCTTTGCTTCGGTCTCTACGCTCTTCAGCGCAACCGAAGGGGCGCAGACCGCCAAGGGAGGGAACCATGGTTCGGCCCTCGCTTCGCGCAGCACTCCGGAGGAGCGGAATGACAGTTCACAGGGAACGAGGCTCCCACCTGTCAGCGATACACCCGTGCCACCCGCTCGGTGATCCCGCACGTGACTTCGTAGTTGATCGTCCCCCAGCGCGCCCCGATCTCCTCGGCCGTAATCCGCTCGTCCCCCTGCAATCCGAGCAGGACCACCTCGTCCCCGGCCCGGGCCTTGGGGACCCCGTCGAGCTGGACCAGGCACTGATCCATGCATATTCGACCGACGACCGGAACGCGCCGACCGCCGACCAGGACGAGGTTGTCCTCCACCCGACGGTATCCATCGGCGTAACCGACGGAAACGGTCCCGAGCCGCTCCTCCCCGCGGGTCACGTAGCGGTGTCCGTAACTCACTCCTTGCCCGGGCGGGACGATTTTAACCTGCGTCAGGCGGCTCTTCCATTGCAGTGCCGCTTCGAACGCTTCCGGCAGGCGCACCTCGGCCGACGGGTGCATCCCATACACTCCCACGCCCGAACGCACCATGTCCCAGCGCGCCTCGGGATAAGCCAGCGCGCCGGCCGTGTTGGCGGCATGTACCCACTCCGGCCGCAACCCGGCGGCCTGGAGCGCCTCGACGACTCCGGCAAAGGCTGCCTGCTGTCTTTCTGTCGTGCCCCGGTCGGCGCCATCGGCGCAGGCAAAGTGAGTGTAGACGCCCTGGCAGGTCACCCCGGCGGTGTCGGCCGCCTTGCGGACAAATGCCGCGGCGTCGTGCGGCGGCAGGCCGATCCGATTCATGCCGCTGTCGACTTTGACGTGCACGGCGGCGCTCAGGCCGGTGGCGGAGGCCGCCGCGCCGGCGGCCTCCAGCTGGTCCTGGCTCCACACCGTCAGGCTGAGCCGCGCCTCCAGAGCCTCGGCGACGCGTTCGGCCGGCGTGAACCCTAGGATCAGGACGGGGCCCTCGACTCCCTTGCGGCGAAGCTCGAGGGCTTCTTCCACACGCGCCGTTCCGATCCAGGCGGCGCCGCCGCGCTGCGCCGCGCGCGCCGCCGGCGCCGCGCCGTGGCCATAGGCGCCGGCCTTGACGACCGCCATCACCGCCACATGGCAACGACCACGCAGTCGTTCCGTGTTGCGCTGGATCGCCCCCAGGTCGATGTCGAGCCATGTGCTGTGCAGCGGGTGGTGGTTCATGCGATCGCGTTGGAGGCCGGCCGGCGGCCCGGCGTCTGTCGCCGCCGGGCGATGTCCGCAGGCGAGAGTATAATGCGCCCCGCATGGAACCCGCCGGCTGGGTCACGCTCGCGCTGGTCGGGGTCGCCGCAGTGCTCCTCGTGACCGAGCGGCTGCGGCCGGATCTCACCGCCCTCCTCATTCTCATCGCCCTGAGCCTGACCGGGATCGTAACGCCCGAACAGGCCTTCGCCGGATTCAGCCAGTCGGCCGTCATCACCATCCTGGCGATCTTCATCCTGACCTTCGCCCTGGAACAGACCGGGGTGACGCACTGGGTCGGCATGCGCCTGGTGCGCGGCCTCGGCGCCGGCGAGGCCAAGTTGGCGACGGCACTGATGCTCACCGCCGCCGCGCTGTCCCTGGTAATGAACAGCATCGCCGCCGCCGCCGTCCTCCTGCCTTCGGCCGTGGCGATCGCCCGTCACACCGGCCACCAACCGTCCCGGCTGCTGATGCCTTTGTCCTTCGGCGCGCTGATCGGCGGGACGGCGACCCTGCTGACCACGGCCAACATCCTGGTCAGCACGACCCTTACCCGGGCCTCGCTGCAACCCTTCGGCCTGTTCGACTTCCTCCCCACCGGGCTGCTGATCATCGCCGGTGGGGCCATCGTCACGGCCTTGCTCGGCCCGCGCCTGCTTCCTTCGCGGGACATGGCCGGCGAAGTGGCGCGCATGCGCCGTCTGCAGACGGAGCTGGCGCAGGTTTACCACTTGGGCGAAGGTCTGACGGCCTTGACGGTGCGCGCCGGCTCGGCCCTGGCCGGCCATACTCTGCGGGAAGGGGCCTGGGGCCAACGACTGGGATTGACGGTGCTCGGCGTCGCACATCAGGGACACGTCGCCCTGGCACCCAATGGCGACACCTTCATTCGGGACGGCGATACGGTTCTCGTCGAAGGGACGCCGACCGAGGCCGTCCTGACGGAATACGGACTGAAGGTCATTCCGGCCGGCCAGGAGCTGCAGCCGACCTCCGAAGATGTCCTGCTGGTCGAAGTGATCCTGGCCCCGCGTTCGGATTTTGAGGGCCGCACGCTGAAACAAATCCAGTTCCGGGAGAAGTTCGGATTGCAGGTGCTGGCCGTCTGGCGTCAGGGGCAAGTCGTGCAACAAACGGTGGCCGACACGCCGCTCCGTTTCGGCGACGCCATGCTGATGCAGGGATCGCGCGACAAGGTCGGCGTGCTGCGGGCCGACCCCAACTTGATCATCCTCGAGGAGCAAGGCTCCCAGCGCGTCGGCCGCAAGGGATACCTGGCCGCCGGGATCCTTGCCTTCTCGCTTGGCCTGGCGGCGACCGGCGTCATGCCGATCGCGTTGGCGACGCTCACCGGAGCCGCCCTGGTCGTCCTCGCCGGCTGCATCCGCATGGACGAGGCCTACCGCGCCATCGAATGGCGCACCGTCTTCCTCATCGCCTGCATGATC
>Ga0209108_10000503_pt1 | contig 21599 bp, 13 predicted proteins | sample Rifsed10ft1_FD_184003 | JGI IMG/M metagenome (GOLD analysis project Ga0209108, IMG submission 184003) | Soil microbial communities from Rifle, Colorado, USA - sediment 10ft 1 (version 2) | ecosystem: Environmental > Terrestrial > Deep subsurface > Rock core/Sediment | place: Rifle, Colorado...
TGCCGATCGCGTGGACATCGTCGCGGAACTTCGCCTTCGGCTGCGGCTTGGAGCTGTCGTAGAAGAGATACCCGCCGGACTCGATTTCCTTCACGTCGGCGTCCCACGTCTGCGGATTCATCGCGACCATCAGATCGACGCCCCCCCGCCGGCCCTGGTAGCCGGTTTCGTTCACCCGCACCTCGTACCACGTCGGCAGGCCCTGGATGTTGGAGGGGAAAATGTTGCGCGGCGACACCGGCACGCCCATGCGCAGGATGGCGCGCGCGAAAAGTTCGTTGGCGCTCGCCGAACCCGAGCCGTTGACGTTGGCGAACTTGACGACGAAATCGTTGACGGCCTCGACCCGCTTAACCATGGCGGCTTCTCATTGAGACAGAGATCATGACGAACCCTTTACAGCTTGTTCCAATGTCGATCGCCGCAATAAAAGTTTGTCACGCGCAAGTCCGACAAACTTTTATGCCGCCTTGCGCTGCGGACTGCGGCAGGCCGGGCCCGCGTGCGTCATGTCGAGCAGGAACTTCTGCATGTCCCAGGCGCCGGTGGGGCAGCGCTCCGCGCACAGGCCGCAGTGCAGGCAGACGTCCTCGTCCTTCGCCATGACGCGGCCCGTCATCTTGAGTGGCTCCGAGACGTAGAGGTCCTGGTCGGCATGCGGCGTCGGCGCGTTCAACTGCGTGCGCAGCTCCTTTTCTTCGGCATTCGGCGTGAAGGTGATGCAATCCATCGGGCAGATATCGACGCACGCATCGCACTCGATGCAGAGCTTCCCGCTGAACACCGTCTGCACGTCGCAGTTCAAGCAGCGCTGCGCCTCGGCGAACGCGGTCTTCACGTCGAAGCCGAGCTCGACCTCGACCTTGATGTCCTTCAGCGTGATCTTCTTGTCCTGCCACGGCACCTTGTAGCGCAGCTCGTTCGAGATCTGGTTGTCGTAGCTCCACTCGTGTATGCCCATTTTCTGCGACACCAGCGTGACGCCCGGCGCCGGGCGTTCCCGGATGGCTTCGCCGTTCAGCAGCTTGTCGATCGAAATCGCGGCATCGTGCCCATGGGCTACGGCCCAGATGATGTTCTTGGGGCCGAACGCCGCATCGCCGCCGAAGAAGACGTTGGGCAGCGTCGACTGCATGGTGATCTTGTCGACCACCGGCATGCCCCACTTGTCGAACTCCAATCCGATGTCGCGTTCCATCCACGGAAACGCGTTCTCCTGGCCGATCGCGACCAGCACGTCGTCGCATTCGAAATGCTGGTCGGGTTCGCCGGTGGGCACCAGGCTGCGCCGGCCGTTTTCGTCGTACACCGCCTTCACCTTTTCGAAGGTCATGCCGGCCAGCTTGCCGTTGCCGCGTTCGAAAGTCTTGGGCACGAGGTAGTTGAGGATAGGAATGCCTTCGTGGGTTGCATCCTCTTTTTCCCACGGGCTCGCCTTCATTTCTTCGTAACCCGAGCGCACGATCACCTTCACGTCGTCGCCGCCGAGCCGCTTGGAGGAGCGGCAGCAGTCCATCGCCGTGTTGCCGCCGCCCAGCACGATGACGCGCTTGCCGATCTTGTTGATGTGCCCGAAAGACACGCTGGAGAGCCAGTCGATGCCGATGTGGATGTTGGCGGCCGCATCCTTGCGCCCGGTGATTTCCAGATCGCGGCCGCGCGGCGCGCCGGAGCCGATGAAGATCGCATCGTAGCCCTCGGATATGAGCTTCTTGAGACTGTCGATTCTCACGCCCGGTTTGAACTCGACCCCGAGAGCGAGGATGTAGCCCACCTCCTCGTCGATCACTTCCATCGGCAGCCGGAAACGCGGAATCTGGGACCAGATCATGCCGCCCGCGCGGGGATCCTGGTCGAACACGGTCACCTGGTAGCCGAGCGGCGCGAGATCGCGCGCGACCGTGAGAGAGGCGGGGCCCGCGCCGACACAGGCGATGCGTTTGCCGTTCTTGCTGGCCGCGGGTTTCGGCAGGCGCGTCTTGATGTCATCGCCCTTGAAGTCGGCGGCCACCCGCTTGAGGCGGCAGATGGCAACCGGTTCGGGCTGCGGTCCGTGCTCGCCGGCAGAAGGCCTGCGCATCTCGATGTTGCCTTCCTCGACGCGCCCGCGGCGGCATGCGGGTTCGCACGGCCGGTCGCACGTGCGTCCGAGGATGCCGGGGAAGACGTTCGATTGCCAGTTGACCATGTACGCGTCGCTGTAGCGACCCGCCGCGATCAGCCGGATGTACTCGGGGACGGGGGTGTGGGTGGGGCACGCCCATTGGCAATCGACAACCTTGTGGAAGTACCCAGGGTCTTGAATATTGGTGGGTTTCAAATCGCTCCTCCGCTACGCCGCGGTGGTTGCTGCTCGGCTGCACCGGATAGCGATACTAACGCCTGAGCTCAAGAACGGTTTAATCGCGCGGTGAAAAATGGCGCCCAGTTTACGCTTTTGTTGCGATGCTGAAAAGGCCGTTATTTCAGCAGTTTGTGACGACAAAGTCCGACAAAGTGTAGGGGATTTGAAGCCCCGCTAGGAGCTTGTCGGAATTGAGGCGCGACAAGCTCCTTAGGCAAAACCGGCCGAACCGAAACTGCCAAGAAACGATATCAAGTGGCCGGAACCGCGAGAAACTGTGCATGTCGGCGCTGTCTTGAGATAGTGTGAAGTCGGATTATGTGAAGTTGGCGGCCGGTTTTGCGTAAGGAGTGTGTCGGCACAAAGTCCGACACACTCCTACCGGCTGGGGCCGATCGCGTGCGCGGCGCGCAGTTCGGCGATCGCCTCGGGTGCGAGCCCGAGAAAATCGCGCAGGACTTCCTCGGTGTGCTCGCCCAGTGCTGGCGCCGGCGTGCGCACCGCGCCCGGCGTGGCGGACATGCGCACGACGGGGGCGACGACACGGATGCGACCCGCGCGCGGATGATCGACTTCGACCAGCGAGCGGCGCGCCTTCACCTGCGGATGATCGACGACCTGCGCGAAATCGTTCACCGCCCCGACGGGAACGCCGGCTTCGACCAACAGCTTTTCCCACTCCTCGTAGCTGCGCGTGAGAAATACCTGCTCCAGTCTCGGGATCAGGCTGCCGCGGTTCTTCACCCGATCCTGGTTGGTGCGGTAGCGCGGGTCATCGGCCAGTTCGGGACACCCGATCAGCGGGCAGAACGTCTTCCACAATTTTTCGCTCGCTACCGCGAGCGCGAGATCGCGCGTTTTGGTGCGAAACGTCTGGTACGGGAGGAGGGATGCGTACGTTGTACCCATCGGCCCCGGCACGATGCCGTCCGCCAGATAGTTGCCGATGGCGGTGTTGAGCCACGATAACTGACCATCCATCATCGACACGTCGAGCGCCTGGCCCTCGCCCGTGCGCTGCCGGACGCGCAGCGCGGCGAGGATGCCGAAGGCTGCGTACATGCCGGCGGTGAGGTCCGCAATCGAGGTGCCGGCCCGCACCGGGCGCCCCCCGGCCTCGCCGGTGACGCTCATCATGCCGCTTTCCGCCTGCACCACCAGGTCGAGCGCCGCGCGGTCGCGATACGGGCCATCGTGCCCGAAGCCGGAGATCGAGCAGTAGATGATGCCGGGATTGCGCGCGCGCGCGCGGGGATAGTCGAGGCCGAGTTTTTCAAGCGTTCCCACGCGGAAATTCTCGACCACCACGTCGCAGCGCTCGATCAGGCTGAAGAAAATCTCTTTGCCGCGCGGGTGTTTCAGGTTGACCTCGATGTCCTTCTTGTTGCGGTGCAGGCTCGTGAAATAGCCGGTTTCGCCGCCGGGGAGCGGTGCGCCCCAACCGCGCGCGATGTCGCCGGCGCCATAGGCTTCGAGCTTGAATACCTGCGCACCGTAATCGGCCAGCATGGTGGAACAGAACGGCCCGGCGAGCGCGTGGGTAAGATCGAGTACTTTGACGTCTTCGAGTGGCTGTTGCATCTACTTATTTTTCGGCAGGTAGAGGTCGGTGATCGAACCTTCCGCGATTTCCGCGGCGAAGAACACCGTTTCGGAAAGCGTCGGGTGCGGATGGATGGTGAGGCTGATATCGGTTGCGTCGGCACCCATTTCGAGCGCAAGCACGGTTTCTGCGACGAGTTCGCCGGCGTTGACGCCGACCATGGCCGCGCCGAGCAGGCGGCGACTGTTCTTGTCGAACAGCAATTTTGTCATCCCGTCGTCGCGTCCGGTGGCAAGCGCGCGGCCGCTCGCTGCCCACGGGAAAACCGCTTTCTCGTACTCGACACCCTGCGCTTGGGCCTCGGTCTCGCTCAATCCCATCCACGCGATCTCGGGGTCGGTGTAGGCGACCGACGGGATCGTGCGCGCATCAAAAAACGCCTTGTGCCCTGCTATGACCTCGGCCGCGATCTTGCCCTCGTGGCTCGCCTTGTGCGCAAGCATCGGTTCCCCGCAGATGTCGCCGATGGCGTAGATGTGCGGCACGTTGGTGCGAAGCTGCTTGTCCACGGGAATGTAGCCGCGCTCGTTGACATTGACGCCCGCCGCTTCCGCCCTGATCTCGCGCCCATTCGGGCGGCGGCCTACCGACATCAGGACGGTATCAAAAGTGTCGCCAGTCGTACCGGACGCGCCTTCGAAGGTGACCTTCAGCCCCGTCTTCTGCGCTTCGATCTTCGTCACCCTGGTCTTGAGCAGTATTTTTTCGTAGCGCTTCCCGATGCGCTTGTGGAGCACTCGCACCACGTCCTGGTCCGCGCCAGGGATGAGCGAGTCCATGAGTTCCACTACCGTGATCTTCGCGCCGAGCGCATCGTAGACGGTTGCCATCTCCAGCCCGATGATGCCGCCGCCGATGACAAGCAGCCGCTTCGGCACCTCGGGCAATTCCAGCGCGCCGGTCGAATCGACGATGCGCCGGTCCTCGTAGGGAAAACCGGGAATGCGCGCGACCGAGGAACCCGCGGCGATGATGCACTGCTCGAACGCCACGGACTTCTCGCCCTCGGGAGTGTGCACCTTGAGGGAGTGGGGCGAGGCAAACTCGCCCTTGCCCTGCACCACCTGCACCTTGCGCTGTTTCGCGAGTCCGGCGAGGCCGCGGGTAAGTTTGCCGACCACGCCGGATTTCCAGGCGCGGAGCGTGTCGAGATCGATCTTCGGCTTGCCGAAGCTCACCCCTGCGCGCGCCATCTCGCCGGCTTCGGTGATGACCTTGGCGACATGCAGCAGCGCCTTCGAAGGAATGCAGCCGACGTTGAGACAGACTCCGCCCAGCGTCGGATAACGCTCGACCAGCACGACTTTCTTGCCGAGGTCTGCGGCGCGGAATGCCGCCGTATAGCCGCCGGGGCCGGCTCCGAGCACGACGACTTCGGCGCGGATGTCCGCGCCCTGCGCGAGAGGAGAGAGGGGAGAGGGGAGAGGAGCGGGCTGCGAAGGTTCAGGCGGTGCTGCCGGCGGCGCGGCCGGTGCCACGGCTTCGGTGGCGCCCGCCTCCAGCGTGAGGATCAGCGCGCCTTGCGATACCTTGTCGCCGACCTTGATCTTGATTTCCTTCACTACGCCCGCGGCGGGAGAAGGAATCTCCATCGTGGCCTTGTCCGATTCAAGCGTGACGAGCGAGGCCTCCCTGTCGATTGCGTCGCCCGGCTTGACCAGCACTTCGATGACGGGAATATTCTTGAAATCCCCGATGTCGGGGACCTTGACCTCAATCAGATTGGGCATACTCAGATTCGTGAACGGTGAACGGTGAACGGTGAACGGCAAACCGTGATGCGCTGACGGAGCTTGCGGCGCCGTTCACCGGTCTTCGGACGCTGCTTGCTGTTTACCGTTCACTGTTTACTGTCTTATGTGCCCGTCGCCAAGGACGACCCACTTCAACGAGGGGAGGCCCTCGAGCCCCACCGGTCCGCGCGCGTGCAGCTTGTCGGTGGAGATGCCGATCTCCGCGCCGAGGCCATACTCGTAGCCGTCCGCGAAGCGCGTCGACGCGTTCACCATCACCGAGCTCGAATCCACTTCGGCGAGGAAACGGCGCGCACGCGTGATGTCCTCGGTGACGATGGCGTCCGTGTGCTGCGAGCCATATGTCGCGATGTGCTCGATCGCCTCGTCGAGGCCGGCGACCACCCGCACCGAAAGAATGGCATCGAGATACTCGGTGTACCAGTCTTCCTCGGTTGCCGGGTTCATGCCGGGCACGATGGCGCGCGCCGCATCGTCGCCGCGCAGTTCGATGCCTTTCTCGGCGTAAATGCCGCAGAGCGGCGGCAGCACGGCCGGCGCGATGCCGCGCGCGACCAGCAGGGTCTCCATGGTATTGCAGGTGCCGAGACGCTGGGTCTTGGCGTTGTCGGCGATGCGGATCGCCTTCCCGGGGTCCGCCTTGTCATCGATATAGACGTGGCACACGCCGTGCAGGTGCTTGATCATGGGAATGCGCGATTCGCGCATCAGCCGCTCGATCAGGCCCTTGCCGCCGCGCGGCACGATGATGTCGACGTAGTCCGGCATGGTGATGAGCTCGCCCACGGCGGCGCGGTCGGTGGTCTCGATCACCTGCACCGCGGCCTCGGGAAGCCCCGCGCTTTTCAGTCCCTCGTGCACGCAGGCGGCGATCGCCTGGTTCGAGTGGATCGCTTCCGAGCCGCCGCGCAGGATCGCCGCGTTGCCGGATTTGAGGCACAGTCCCGCGGCGTCCGCGGTCACGTTGGGGCGCGACTCATAGATGATGCCGACCACGCCGAGCGGCACGCGCATCTGCCCCACCTGTATGCCGGAGGGACGGTACTTCAGACCGATGATCTCGCCCACGGGGTCGGGGAGCTTCTCGATCTGCAGGAGCCCGTCCGCCATCGACTCGATGGTCTTGGTGGTGAGCGTGAGCCGGTCGATGACCGCGTCGTCGAGCTTCTTCGCGCGTGCCGCCTTCACGTCGCGCGCGTTGGCGCCAAGCAGCCCCTTGGCGGTACGCTCGATCGCCTGCGCGGTCACCGCCAGCGACCTGTTCTTGGTACGTGTATCCGCCCGCGCCATGGCGCGCGCCGCCGCGCGGGCCTGTCGGCCCACGCCGACCATGTAGGTCTGCACGTCCATGTCCGAAGCGTCCTGTAAGAGTGCCTACCAAAATGAAGCGCTTCCCTCATCCCAACCCCCCTCCCGGAGGGAGAAGGGCTTGCTTTCCCTCCAAAGGGAGTGAGGGTGAGGGCTGAATGCGAGGCAACCACCGCCAAACAATTCTACCCCGATTTGCGCGCGACTCGGCGTCTGCCGCTGCACGGCTCAGAACAACGCGGGCTGGCCGGCCCTGTTGCTCGTTGCGCTGCGGGTCGCGGGACGCAGTCTGGCGGGTGAGGCATTGTTGCGGGCAAAGCGCAGGCCGAGTTGCAGGAGTTGATCCCACACGTCGCCCCTGGCGAGGCCCTTGATGATCCGGTCGATGCTCGCGGCATGGCGGAGCGCATCGGAGACCTGGGCAAGCGAGAACCGTTTGAAATTCTGCTGCATCAGATTCTGGTGTGACGGACCCCACACCCGGGCCTCGCGCCAAAGCATCGAGAGCGGCCTGCCCGCCGCGACGCCGCTCACGATTTTACCGATCGCGCGCATCTCCTCGGCCATCGCCCACAGCACCAGCGGCGGTGCCACACCCTCGCCCCGCAGCCCATCCAGCATGCGCGCGAAACGGGCGACGTCGCCCTCCAGCAGCGCCTCGCCGACGCTGAATACGTCGTAGCGCGCCACGTCGAGCACCGCCTCGCGGGCGTTCTCGAAGCTGATCGTGCCCGCCGGGTGGAGCAGCGCGAGCTTCTGCACCTCCTGGTAGGCCGCCATCAGGTTGCCCTCGACCCGCTCGGCGATGAAGTCGAGCGTCCGGGCGTCGGCGTCCTGATTCTGCGCCTTGAGCCTGCCCGCGAGCCACTGCGGCAGTGCCTTGCGCGTGACCGCCTTCGCCTGCACTGCCACGCCCACGCCGTGCAGGGCCTCGAACCAGGCGGCTTTCAGCGCGCGCCAGTCGATATTGGGCAGGCAAACCAGGGTGACGGTCTCGGACGGCAATGCCCTGCAATACGCCTGGATTGCGTCGCTGCCCTCGGCGCCGGGCTTCCCGGTGGGGATGCGCAGTTCAAGCAGCTTGCGCGAGGCGAACAGCGACTGCGAACTGCCGGCGAGCGCGAGTTGGTTCCATTTGAAGCCGGACTCCACCGTGAGCACCTCGCGCTCGGTATAACCTTCCACGCGCGCGCGGGCGCGGATTGCGTCGCACGCTTCGAGCGCGAGGAGAGTCTCGTCGCCGAATACGGCGTAGAGCGGCTTCAGTTCGCGCGCCAGGTGCTGTTGCAGCTGCTCGCTGGTGATCCGCATCAGGACTTGGTGACGAGCTTCATGGTCTGCAGCCGGCGCACCAGCTGATTCGCGGCGTCGTTCTGCATGTCTCGATAGAGCAGAGCCTCCTCCGCTTCCTTCGCCAGGGCTTCGTTGTCGTTGAACGAGAAGTCGCGCTGCAGCACGATCTCGCTCGCTCCGATGTATTCGTTGGCGCTCTTGTTGTCGGTCACGCGGTAGAAAATGCGATAGCGCAGCAGAAACTCGCGCACGCGGCCGCCGCCGGAAAGCGAGAGAACCTGCTTCTCGCGCGTTTCGTTGAGGATATGCAACAGCACCTGCGCGTCGGCCGGCCTGTCGACCACCCGGGTCTGGCTGCCCGTTGTGACCATGCGCTTCAGTTGGTTCGCAAACTGCGAGGTCAGCGGCGCCTCGACGTAGACGGACTCGAACGGCAGAGTGGCGGCGCCGCGCAGCTGAAAGCCGCAACCTGACAGCAGCAGCGCCGCTGTCAGAATGATGAATGATGAATGATGAATGATGAATGGGCGCGGGTAGCTGCACAGGCCGCAGCACAAGGCGGCGATCGAGCGCCGCGGCAGCTTTTCAATGGCGTCGCCGCAAAACAGTTTGCGGCCGCCAATTGCTTTAGCATTCATCATTCCGCATTCCGCATTCATCTTTACACTACCACATTCACCAGCCGGCCGGGGACGACGACCACCTTCTTGATCGCCTGACCGGCGACGAATTTCTGGACACCGGGGTCGGCCAGCACGAGTTTCTCGATGGCGGCCTTGTCGGCGTCGCGGGGCACCCGGACGTCGCCGCGCTTCTTGCCGTTGACCTGCACCACGAGTTCGATCTCTTCCTCGATGAGCGCCTCAGGCTCGTGCTCAGGCCACTCTGCCGTCAGGATGTCCTCGCCGAACCCGAGTTCGCGCCACAGGTGATGGCATATGTGAGGGGTGATCGGTGAAAGCAGCCGCAGCAGTATCGGGAGACCTTCCTTGACAACCTTGTCTTCCACGCCGGCCAGCCGATCCAGCGCATTCAATATTTTCATCGCCGCCGAGGCCACGGTATTGAACTGGTGCCTCGCGATGTCATAGTTCGCCTGCTTGAGTACGGAATGGATTTCCAAACGCGTACTCCTTTGCGATCCAGGGGTAATCGCCGGGCCACCGCCATCCCTGTACCTCACGCCGTAGCTCCACAGGCGCCGCAGAAAACGCGCCGCGCCCTCGACCCCGCTATCCGACCATTCGAGCGTCTGCTCCGGAGGAGCGGTGAACATCATGAAAAAGCGTGCAGTGTCGGCACCATATTCCTCGATCAGTTCCTGGGGATCGACGCCGTTGTTCTTGGACTTTGACATCGTCCCGATGCCGCCGGACTCCACCGGCCGCCCGTCGCCTCTCAGCACCGCGGCGATGCGATTGCCTTTGTCGTCGGCCTTGACGTCGACCTCCGCAGGATTGAAGTAACTGATGCGGCCGCTGTCGGTTTTGCGGAAAAAGATCTCGTTCAGCACCATGCCCTGGGTCAGAAGGTGCATGAACGGCTCGTCCATGCGCACCAGACCGAGGTCGCGCATGACCTTGGTCCAGAAGCGCGAGTACAGCAGGTGCAGGATCGCGTGTTCGATGCCGCCGATGTACTGGTCGACCGGAAGCCAATGCGCGACGCGTTCATCGACCATGCTGGCGCCCTGGTCGGCGCAGGCAAAGCGGAGGTAGTACCAGGACGAGTCGACAAAAGTGTCCATGGTGTCGGTCTCGCGCCGTGCCGGCTTGCCGCACTTCGGACACGCGCAGTTCACGAAGTCGGCGCGTTTCGCCAGCGGATTGCCGGTGCCATCCGGCACGCAGTCCTCGGGCAGCACCACAGGCAGTTGATCGTCCGGCACCGGCACGTCGCCGCAACTGGAACAGTGCACGATGGGAATCGGGCAGCCCCAGTAGCGCTGGCGCGAGATGCCCCAGTCGCGCAGGCGATAGAGCACCTGCTTCTCGCCCAACCCCTTCGCTTTGAGGTCCGCGGCGATCGCTTCAACAGCCTCATGATATCCGAGGCTGTTGTATTTCCCGGAGTTAATACAAACACCGTTTTTGCTTTCATACCAAGGTTGCCAATGGTCGGTCGTGAATGCGCTAGCGGCCTCGGCGAAAGCTGTATCAAACTCACGGTCACTATTATCTCTAGCGCGATTTCTTCGTGTATCTGCGGTCTCTTGTATATATCTGCTGTCAGTAAACTGGGCATCGATTACTTGTTTGATAGGCAGACCGTGTAGCTTGGCGAAATGGAAATCCCGTTCGTCATGGGCGGGAACGCCCATGACGGCGCCTTCGCCGTAACCCATCAGCACGTAATTGCCGACCCAGACTTCGACTTTCTCACCGGTCAGGGGATGCGTGACAAAAACGCCCGTCGCCATGCCCTTCTTCTCCATGGTGGCGAGGTCGGCTTCCATCACCGAACCGCGCTTGCACTCCTCGACGAACGCAGCGAGCGGCGGATGGTCGCGCGCGGCGCGGGTCGCGAGCGGATGCTCGGCGGCAACGGCAACAAAGGTGACGCCCATGATGGTGTCGGCGCGGGTGGTGAAGACCCAGAGCAAGCCTTTGTCCGCGGCGCCGGCACCCTCACCCTCAGTCCCTCTCCCGGGGGGAGAGGGAAGCTTCGTGCTGCTGCTCGCCGCAGCAGGAATCTCGTATGGAAATGCGAAGCGCACGCCGTAGCTCTTGCCGATCCAGTTGGCCTGCATCGTCTTCACGCGCTCGGGCCAGCCGGGGAGTCGGTCGAGCATCGCCAGCAGCTCGTCGGCGTAGCGGGTGATCGCCAGGTAATACATCGGGATCTCGCGCTTTTCCACCGGCGCGCCGGTGCGCCAGCCGCGGCCGTCGATCACCTGTTCGTTGGCGAGAACGGTCTGATCGACCGGGTCCCAGTTGACCACCCCGGTCCTCTTGTAGGCGAGACCCTTCTCCAGCATGCGCAGGAACAGCCACTGGTTCCAGCGATAATACTCGGGGCGGCACGTCGCGAGCTCGCGGCTCCAGTCGATGCCGAAGCCGAGCGACTTCAACTGCGACTTCATGTAAGCGATGTTGTCGTAGGTCCATTTCGCCGGCGGCACCGAGTTCGCCATCGCCGCGTTCTCGGCCGGCAGTCCGAACGCATCCCATCCCATGGGCTGCAACACCTCGAAACCCCGCATGCGATGGTAGCGGGTGAGCACGTCCCCTATGGTATAGTTCCTCACGTGACCCATGTGCAGCTTGCCGGAGGGGTAGGGAAACATCGACAGGCAGTAATACTTGGGTTTGCCCACTGCTTCCACGGCGCGGAACGCGCCTGTCTCGTCCCAATAGTTCTGGGCGTCGCGCTCGACAGCGTGCGGGTTGTATCTCTGCTGCATGATGGGACTGTGAAAAAAGTCACAATTATAGCCGCATCCACCTGTGCGCCCGGCGCCGTATAGAGTGTCGTCATCGGGCACGCGGAGAACGACCATGCTTCTAAAACTTGCTGTCGCAATGGTGCTGCTCATCAGCGCCTTGCCATCGTTTGCGGCGCAAACGCTCGTGGTCGAAGGCGTGATCAGCCCGGCATGGGTCGAACGCGGCGGCAGGCGCGAGCCGCTTGCCAGCGGCATGACGCTCAATGCGGGCGACAAGGTGCATACCGGTCCGGGGTCGCGCACGCTCCTCAGGATGGCGGAAGGCAGCGCCGTCAAGCTGGGAGAGAACGCGACGCTTGCCGTTGACGACCTGCTCCAGAAAAGGGACGGCGGGAAAACGCTGGTCAACGCCACTTTCGATGTGGTGCGCGGCGCGTTTCGCTTCACGACCGGCGTGTTTGCCAAGGATCCCGCGCAGCGCAATATCAAGGTGAAGATCGCCACCGTCACCGCCGGCATCCGCGGCACCGACGTCTGGGGACGATCGACTGCGAAGGAAGATCTGGTGTGCCTCATCGAAGGCCGGATCTCGGTCGATCATGGCGGCAAACAGTTTTCCATGGCGGAGCCGCTGCTTTTTTTCGTCGCGCCGCGCAACCAGCCGCCCAAGCCGGTTGCCTCCGTCTCGAAGGAGCAGGTCGATCAGTGGTCCGAAGAAACCGAGATGCGCGACGGCAACGGCGCGGCCCGGCGCGGCGGGCGCTACCGGGTGGACGTTCTCGCGACGCGCGAAGAGAGCGCCGCGCTGCAGGCCCGGGTGAAGGCGCAGGAAGCGGGTTTTCCGGCACGAGTCGATTCGAGGCAAGACAGCTACGGCAGCGAAAGCTATGAGGTCCACATCGCCGGTTTCGCGACGGCGAAGGATGCGGCGGTCGCCGCCGCCAAGCTCAAAGCGCTGGGTTTCGCCGAGGCCCGCGCGCGCTAGCCTGCGCCCCGCGGCTTTTCCCGTTCCCGAATGACGCCTTCGTTTCTTGCCGGACTCAACGAGCAACAGCTTGAAGCCGTGACGCTGCCGCATCGCTCCGCGCTGGTGCTGGCCGGCGCCGGCAGCGGCAAGACCCGGGTGCTGACGACCCGGATCGCGTGGCTCATCCAGACCGGGCAGGTGAGCCCTGCCGCGCTGATCGCGGTCACGTTTACCAACAAGGCGGCCAAGGAGATGCTGACGCGCATCTCATCCATGTTGCCGATCAACACGCGGGGCATGTGGGTCGGCACGTTTCACGGCCTGTGCAACCGCCTGCTCCGCGCGCATCACCGCGAGGCGCAGCTGCCGCAGCTGTTCCAGATACTCGACACCCAGGACCAGCTCGCGCTCATCAAGCGCCTGATGAAGAGCCTCAATATCGACGAAGAGCGCTATCCGCCGCGCCAGGCGCAGTGGTTCATCGCCGGGAACAAGGAAGAGGGCCGGCGCGCCCAGGATGTGGAGGCGCACGACGACTTCTCGCGCCGCATGCGCGAGTTCTACGCCGCTTACGACGAGCAGTGCCAGCGCGAAGGCGTGGTCGATTTTGCGGAGCTGCTGCTGCGCTCCTTTGAACTCATCTCGCGCAACGAGGCGTTGCGCGAGCACTACCGCAACCGCTTCCGGCACATCCTCGTCGATGAGTTTCAGGACACCAATCGCCTCCAGTATCGATGGCTGCAACTGCTGTCCGGGCCTGAGAGCGCGCTGTTCGCCGTCGGGGACGACGATCAGTGCGTCGCGCGCGGCACGCGCATTACGATGGCGGACGGATCACGCAAGGCCGTCGAGAACGTGCGCAAGGGCGACCTGGTCCTCGCGTGCTTCGGCAAGCAGGACTTCCGGTCGGCTGAAGTGACGGATGTGTTTGAGAGGCGCAGTCGCAAGGCGCTCGTCACGATAGTCACACGACGCGGGCGGACCCTCACGAGCACGCCGGAACACACGCATTTCGCCGGGTATGTGCTCGGGGAGACACCGCAGACCTTGATGGCCGATTTCGACATGGACCCTCTGCAACCTCACCACATTCCGCGCTCGCGCAATTCCATCCGCAGGAACATTGGCATTACGCTGTGTGGCGACAATCGCGGGCGCAGCGTATTGCACCGGATCTGCGTGATGGGCAACGATGCACGGGGCCGGGAGGCGTTGCGGAAACTGGGCTTGAGCGTGAGGCCAGCAAAGAAACGTTCCCAGAGCTGGCGCTTTGAAACGTCCAACAAGGACTTTGGCAAGCTGGTGTCACAGGCGCAACGGGTGCAACGCGTACTCGGGGGCAACATTATCCTGAGAGGCGGCTTTCATTCCACGCCCCTCCCGTTCGTTCGCGCACGCAACGTCAGACCCGGGATGGTCCTGGTCGGAGAAGACGGCGGGCTGGATGTCGTGAAACGCGTGGTTCCCGGCAAGGTGCGCGAGACGCGGGTGTTCGATCTGAACGTCGCGTCGGTTCACAACTTTATCGCCAACGGCCTGGTCACGCATAACTCGATATACGCCTTCCGCGGCGCCTCGGCCGCCAATATGCAGGCTCTGCAGCGGGATTTTTCCATAGAGCGCGTGATCAAGCTCGAGCAGAACTATCGATCGCACGGCCACATCCTCGACGCCGCCAATGCGCTCATCCAGCATAACCGCAGACGCCTGGGCAAGAATCTCTGGACCGAGGCGGGCAAGGGCGAGCCGCTGCGGTTGTACGAGGCGGCGAGCGACCTCGACGAAGCGGCCTACATCATTGACGAGGTCAAGGCGCTGCGCGGGGAAGGAATCGCGCTCGACAACCTCGCCGTGCTCTATCGCTCGAACGCGCAATCGCGCGTGCTGGAGCACGCGTTGTTCAACGCCGGCATCTCGTATCGGGTGTTCGGGGGATTGCGCTTCTTCGAACGCCAGGAGATCAAGCATGCGCTCGCGTACCTGCGGCTCCTCGCGAGTGACGCTGACGACGGGGCGCTCACGCGGGTGATCAATTTTCCGCCGCGCGGCATCGGCGCGCGCACGCTCGAACAGTTGCAGGACCTTGCGCAGGAGCGCCGGACGAGCTTGTGGGGGGCAGCCAAGGAAAAGGCGGCAGGCGCAAAGGACAAGGATGAAGGCGGAAGGCGGAAGGATGAAGAAAAACCTGCGGAAGCCCGACCCGATTCATCCTTCATCCTTCATCCTTCATCCTTGAAGGGAGTTCCCGCCTTCGTCGCCCTCATCGAATCGATGCGCGCCGCGACGGCGGGTCTGCCGTTGCCCGAGATCATCGACCACGTGATTGCGGCGAGCGGCCTGAAGCAGCACTATCTGGCGGAGAAGGAAGGGGCGGATCGTCTGGAGAACCTCGCGGAGCTCGTCACCGCCGCCGCCGCGTTCGTCGCCGAGCGCGACTTTCAGCCCGCGGGTGAAGCGCCCCAGATCGATGAGCCGGATCAACTCACTGCGTTTCTCGCCCATGCCGCGCTGGAGGCCGGCGAGCACCAGGCGGAAGCGGGGACGGACGCGCTGCAACTGATGACCGCGCACTCCGCCAAAGGGCTGGAATTTCACGGCGTTTTCGTGAGCGGGCTGGAAGAGGGGCTGTTTCCTCATGAAAACAGTCTCACCGAGGCCGACGGCATCGAAGAGGAGCGCCGGCTGATGTATGTGGCGCTCACGCGCGCGCGGCGGCGGCTCTATCTCTCGTTTGCCCAGAGCCGGATGCTGCACGGACAAACCCGTTACGGGATTGCCTCCCGCTTCCTGCGCGAGATACCCGTAAACCTCGTGCGCCGGGTCAATGCAGGATTCAGGATCCAGGAGCGAGGATCGAGGATCGAGGATCGAGGCAGAAGCAGAAACAGACTCGACGCCGCATCTCAGTCCTCAATCCTCAATCCTCAATCCACGATGCCCTGGCGCATCGGGCAGAGCGTGGTGCACCCGAAGTTCGGCGCCGGGGTGATCGTGAGCGCGGAAGGGCGGGGCGCCGAGGCGCGCGTCCAGGTCAATTTCCGCGATGCCGGGCTGAAGTGGCTGATGCTGGAGTATGCACGGCTCGCGGCTGCGTGAGTCCCGCACGCGTCAGCGAGGAGCCGGATCCTCGTCAGGCGGCGCTCCGAATATGTCCTTGTAGCTCGCGTAAATCGAGCAGAACAGGACCGGCAGCAGCACCAGCAGCCCGAGCAGCAGCGGGATCGATGCGACGAACCACAGCACCAGCAGGATCGCGCCGTACACCAGGAACGCGAGCCAGTTGTAAAGACATGCCGCGAGCGATCGTTTCATCGCGTCCAGGGGCTTCATATTCTCGAGCACAACGAGGATGGGCGCGAACCAGATCAGCATGAGCAGCGGCAGGTAGAGCACGCAGCCCACCAGCAGCGCGAGCGCAAAGCTGCGGACGGCGCCGGAAATCATGTGGATGTCGGTCGCGCCTTTCTGCAGCACGGTTTGCAGCATGGTGCCCCCCGCCGTCGCCCACACGGCCCCGAGAACCACGATCGAGCCGATGAGATAGACGCCGCCGATGGTGACGAGCGCGGTGCCGTGGTTCCGGAATCCCGCGAAGAGGTGGGCAAGCTCGAGTTCCCCGCCTCGCTCAAGCGCCTTGCAGCCCAGCATCAATCCGGCGAAAAGCGCCGGTGACAGCAGATTGAAGAGCAACGGCCCCAGCACGGGAATCGAAAGGGACGTGATCCAGAGCAACGCCAGGACGACGGTCAGCACGACCCACATGAAAGGTGATTTCTGGAACAGCGCGAATCCATCGACGATCCACGCCCAGCCGCGACCTGCATCCAGAGCTTGTGCGCTCATGCTGGATTGCCTCCGTTTACATCCGCAGCCGCGGCAGCTCCCGCTCGCGCGCGACGTGTTGGCGCAGCACCTGGCGGAAGTGCCCGGGGTCTTTGGCATGGGTAAGCGCGCCCGGGCGCGGCAGATGAAAGTCGTAGAGGCGCGAGACCCAGAACCGCAGCGCCGCTGCCCGCAACGTCACCGGCCAGGCGCCGCGCTCGATCGCGGTAAACGGCCGGATGGCGCAATAGGCCCCGAGCAGCGCGTCAGTACGGATCGCATCGAGCCGCCCGCCTTCGCCCATGCACCAGTCATTGACGGTGATGGCGACATCGTAGAGCAGCACGTCGGTGCAGGCAAAGTAGAAATCGATGACGCCGGCGAGGCACCCTTCGTCGAACAACACGTTGTCGCGAAAGAGATCGGCATGTATCACGCCGTGCGGCAGGTCGGCCAGGCGGTAAAGCGACTGGAAGCGTACCTCCTCCTGCAACAATGCAGCGTCTTCGGGCGAGAGGAATGGCAGTACGTCGGGCATTACCGCTTTCCACCATTTCGCGCCGCGGGGATTTTCCATCGTCAACGGGTAGCTCGTTCCCGCGAGGTGCAGGCGGGCGAGCATTGCCCCGACCTGGGCGCAGTGTTCCGCAGTGGGCTTGTCGAGATCCTTGCCGGTGAGAAAGCTCACCAGCGCCGCCGGCTTGCCGTTGAGCGTGCCGAGCAACTCGTGGTCGAGATTCGCGATCGGCTTCGGGCAGGGTACGCCCTGGTCCGCGAGATGCGCCATCAGTCTGAGGTAGAACGGCAGCTCGTGCTGGGCGAGTTTCTCGAACAGCGTGAGGATGTAACGGCCCGAGGTGGTCGCGACGAAATAATTGGTGTTTTCGATGCCGGCCGGAATCCCGGCAAACGTCACGAGCGCACCGATCGAGTACCGCTGCAGCCAGGCGCCAAGCTCATCGGGAGTAACAGTGGTGAAGACGGACATGAGGCGGGTCAGCCGTGAGCGGTGAGCGGTGAGCGGTGGTTGTCTTCTTTGTGGCTCACGCTGCCTGCCGCTTACTGCTTACCGCTTGCTGCTTACCTCAGAACTGATGTATCACCCACATCGGCGGCCGTATGCCGGTATCCGTGTCCTGCCGGCTGAAGCGGCCATCGCCCTGGTGGTCAATCATGTAGTAGGGGCGGCCCGTGGACGGCGTAACCTTGACCATGTAGAGCTTGCCCCCGATGCGGTATTCCTCCACCGTATCGAGCCCCTGCCGGCGGATCGTCACCTGAGGTTCGAGCGCAGGGTCCGGTTCGTATCCCGGCGGAGGCGGCGGAGGCTCGGGGATCGGCTGCAGGTTCGGCTTGGTCTGGGCCGCCAGCGGCAGCGCGACGCTGAGCGCGAGTATGGCAAGCAGGTTACGCATGATGCTTATTATGGGGCTTCGGGGCGCGTTTTTAAAGGGCAGGAAAGCAGGATTGAAGATCGAGGACTGAGGATTGAGCGACCCCTTCGTTATCCGGCGCCGCCAAGGTGGTCTGGTTCGCCGCTTTCTCTCAATCCCCGATCCTCACTCCTCAATCCTATAGGTTAAGCAGCACCTCGTGTTCGGCGGCGGATGGTTCGAACCCGCGCTTCCCGTAATAGTCGAAGATCGCGTCCACCACCGCTTTCGGTTCGTTGATGATCATGACCAAATCGAGATCGGCCGGGTCGATCATGCCTTCGACGACGAGCGTGTGACGGAACCAGTCGAGCAGGCCGCGCCAATAGGGTTCGTGCACGAGGATGACCGGCATTTTGCGCGTCTTTCCGGTTTGCACCAGGGTGAGCGCCTCCATGAACTCGTCCAGCGTGCCGAATCCGCCCGGCATGATCACCCAGGCCGTCGCGAACTTGACGAACATTACCTTGCGCGGGAAAAAATGCCGGAACGTCTGGCTGATATCCTGAAAGGGGTTCGCCTGCTGCTCGTCCGGCAACTGGATATTCAGACCCACGCTCGGGCTGCGGCCGAAGTAGGCGCCCTTGTTCGCGGCTTCCATGATCCCGGGCCCGCCCCCGGAGATCACGCTGAAGCCGGCGTCCGAAAGCTGGCGCGCGATCTGTTCGGCAAGGATGTAATAGGCATGGTCCGGCGCCACGCGCGCGCTGCCGAAGATGCTGACCGCCGGGCGGATCGTGCTCAGCCGCTCCGTCGCCTCGACGAATTCTGACATAATGCCGAACACGCGCCACGACTCGCGCGCCGCCCAATTCTTCGCGGCAAGTTCAGGCGCCAGCGGGTGGGTAAGTTTTTCTTTCAAACGCATGCGTACACCTCATGAACCGCCAAGACGCCAAGAGCGCCAAGGCTGCCTGGATGAAATATTTGACGGCTGATGTTGTCTGAGTTCTTCTGTGATTTTCGCGTCCGGATCAAGTCCAGATCTGAAAATTATCTGCTTTTCTTGGCGTCCTTGGCGCCTTGGCGGTTCAACGTTGTAAGCTTCGAATGAAGACGCTGCTGCTGGTTGATGGTTCGTCGTACCTCTACCGCGCGTTTCATGCGCTCCCGGACCTGCGCAACGCCCAGGGGCAACCGACCGGTGCGATCTTCGGCGTGCTCAACATGCTGCGGCGCCTGCACAAGGACACGCGCGCCGATTATAGCGCCTGCGTATTCGACGCAAAAGGCAAGACGTTCCGTGACGATGCCTACCCGCAGTACAAGGCAAACCGCCCGCCGATGCCCGACGATCTCGCGGCCCAGATCGCGCCGCTGCATGAGACGATCGTCGCGATGGGTTGGCCCGTGCTCGTCATCGAAGGCGTGGAGGCCGACGACGTAATCGGCACGCTTGCCCGCGCCGCCGAGCGGGACGGCGTGCGGGTGGTGGTCTCGACCGGCGACAAGGACATCGCCCAGCTCGTAAATCCCGGCATCGTGCTGGTCAACACCATGACCAACGAGACGCTGGACGAAAGCGGAGTCGAAAAGAAATTCGGGGTCAAGCCCGAGCGCATTCTCGATTACCTGACGCTCGTCGGCGACGCCGTCGACAACGTGCCGGGCGTCGAAAAAGTGGGGCCGAAAACGGCGGTGAAATGGCTCGCGCAGTACGGGACGCTCGACAACATCGTGCAGCATGCGGCGGAGATCGGGGGCGTGGTGGGGGAGAACCTGCGCCGCGCGCTCGACTGGTTGCCGCGGGCGCGCGAGCTACTCACCATCAAGTGCGACGTTGCCCTGCCCATGGCCGTCGCGGACCTCGCACCCAGGCCACCGGACACCGCGACGCTCGCGGAGCTGTTCGACCGCTTCGGGTTCAAGTCGTGGCGGCAGGAGCTGCAGGATCGTGGATCGGGGATTGAGAATCGAGGGCAGCCGAAAGACCAGGTCATGACTCAACCCTCAGTCCTCAATCCTCAATCCCCAGGCTTCGCACGCAGTTACGAGACCGTGTTCACCGAATCGCAGCTCGCGGCCTGGCTCGAGAAAATCGGCAAGGCGGAGCTCACGGCGGTGGATACCGAAACCACCAGTCTCGATCCGCTGCGCGCAAGGCTGGTGGGAATCTCCTTGTGCGTCACGCCTGGGGAAGCGGCTTACGTGCCGGTTGGACACCGCTATGCCGGCGCTCCCGCCCAGCTTGACGAGGGGCGCGCGCTTACCCGGCTCAGGCCCTGGCTGGAGGACGCGGCGTCCCCGAAACTGGGACAGCATATCAAGTACGACATGCACGTCTTCGCCAATCACGGCATCCGGCTCCGGGGCGTCGTGCACGACACGCTGCTGCAATCGTATGTCCTGGAGAGCCACAGGCCGCACGACATGGACAGCCTCGCGGAACGGCACCTCGGCTTGAAGACCATCACTTACGACGACGTGACGGGCAAGGGCGCGGGGCGCATCGGGTTCGACGAGGTGGCGATCGAGCGCGCGACCGAATATGCGGCGGAAGACGCCGACGTGACGCTGCAGTTGCACCTTGCGCTCTATCCGCAGGTCGAGGCGAGCGAGCGGCTCACCCACATCTACCGCGACATCGAGCTGCCGACGATGCTCGTGCTGCAGGCGATGGAACGCCACGGCGTTCTGCTCGACACCCGGCTGCTGGCGGAACTCTCGCGCGAATTCGGGGCCAAGATGATGGAGATCGAGGCCCGCGCGCACACCCAGGCGGGGCAGCCGTTCAATCTGAACTCGCCCCGGCAGATCCAGGAAATCCTGTTCGAGAAACATGGGCTCAAGCCGGTCAAGAAGACGCCGTCCGGCGCGCCGTCCACCGACGAGGACGCGCTGGAGCAACTCGCGCTCGACCATCCGCTGCCGCGGCTGATCCTCGACTACCGCGGACTTTCCAAGCTCAAGTCGACCTACACCGACAAGCTGCCGGAGATGATCAACCTCGACACCGGCCGCGTACACACCAACTATGCCCAGGCGGTGGCGGTTACCGGGCGGCTCGCGAGCAACGATCCGAACCTGCAGAACATACCGATTCGTACCGCAGAAGGCCGCCGTATTCGCGAAGCCTTCATCGCTCCGCCCGCGCATCATCTGGTGTCCGCTGATTACTCGCAGGTCGAACTGCGGATCATGGCGCATCTGTCGCGCGACGAAAGCCTGCTCAAGGCGTTTGCGGCGGGTGAGGACGTACACCGCGCGACTGCCGCCGAGATTTTCGGCGTCGAACCCGGGGTGGTGGACGCGGAGCAGCGGCGCTACGCCAAAGTCATCAACTTCGGCCTGATCTACGGCATGTCGGCGTTCGGGCTCGCGCGCCAGCTCGGACTCGAGCGCGCGGCGGCGCAGCAGTACATGGAGCGCTACTTCGCGCGCTATCCCGGCGTGAAGCGCTACATGGACGAGACGCGGGCGCGGGCGCGGGAGGACGGCTACGTCGAGACGGTTTTTGGGCGCCGGCTGTGGTTGCCCGAGATCCGGTCGTCGAATCAAGCGCGGCGCGGCAACGCCGAGCGCGCGGCGATCAACGCACCGATGCAGGGCACGGCGGCCGATCTCATCAAACTGGCGATGATCGCGGTGCACCGCTGGATCGGCGACAGCCGCCTCGGGACGAAACTCATCATGCAGGTGCACGATGAGCTGATCCTGGAAGTGCCCGACGCCGAACTCGCCGATGTCAGG
>Ga0209108_10000505_pt1 | contig 21554 bp, 19 predicted proteins | sample Rifsed10ft1_FD_184003 | JGI IMG/M metagenome (GOLD analysis project Ga0209108, IMG submission 184003) | Soil microbial communities from Rifle, Colorado, USA - sediment 10ft 1 (version 2) | ecosystem: Environmental > Terrestrial > Deep subsurface > Rock core/Sediment | place: Rifle, Colorado...
AGGCGAACGGGGGAGTCGGGGTCTTGGTAGGAGTGGCCCCGGAGGGAGTTGGGGAGGGGGTGATCGTCCCGGGCGTCGGGGAGACCGTGGCGGTTGGCGTGCGGGTGGGGGTCGGGGTTCGAGTCGGGGTCGGGGTTCGAGTCGGGGTCGGGGTCCGACTTGGTGTCGGGGTTCGACTCGGAGTTGGAGTTCGACTCGGAGTCTGAGTGATGGTAGGGGTCGGGGTGAGGCTGGGGATCGGCGTGGAGCTGGGAGTCGGCGTATTGGTGACGGTGCCAGCGACCGTCGCGCTTGGGCTCGGGGTCGGAGATAGGCTCAAGGTTGGAACTGCAGTTGGGACCTCGCCAGTGAGCACGAGCAGCCGCTGCTCGGCAATCGCCCGCATCTCCGGGTCGGGCAGCTGCAGCTCCAGAATCCAATGGTAGTTCTGAATCGCGTAGTCAAGCAGGTCCGGAGCGGCTTCCGCCGTGCGGGCCCGCAGCTCATACCCCCGGGATTGGTCCCGCTGGCTGATTTCCGGGCGCTGATCTCGGGAGGCCAGCCCGATCGCGGTGTTGGCGTTTTCTAAGGCCTGCTGCAGTTCGCCGAGAAAGTAGTAGGCATTACCAAAGCCCAGGAACAGTTCTACCGTCTCCGCCCCGTAGCGTCGCGCGTCGCCGAAATCATCAAACCCGGTCCGATAGGCCCCAACCTGGAGATTGAGCCAGCCGCGTGCGAGGTAGGCCGGGGCGTACCGGTCGTTGAGGCTCAGCGCTCGATTCAGCGAAGAGGAGGCCGCAGGCAGGTCGCCAACTTCCAATTGGGCCCGGCCAAGGTCGGTCCATCCGCGATAATCCTCCCCGCGGTAGGCTACATAGGTCAGCAGCGGATCGATGGCCAGGGGGTATTGCTCGAGCCAGACCAAGGCCCGGCCGAGCATGAGGTAACCGTCCAAGAGGGTATGGTCAGCCGCGCTTCCTTCGACGGCATTCTCGAGCGACAATTCACCTTCGTCTCGGTTGAATTGAGCTTCGCTCAACAGAATGTAGAGGCTAGGTTCGCGAACCCCGCTATCGACGGCAGCCTGCAGTGATTCTTCCATCGTCTTCCACAGGCGCACCCGTCGCAGGAACTCCGCATGGGCCGCGTAGGCCGGCGAGAAGCTCGGATCGAGCTCGAAGGCCTTGGCGTAATCGGCCGGGAGGTCCTCTGCCTTCAGGTCCTGCGGATTCCCGATCCGCAGCAGTGTGCGCTGGAGCAGGGCGTGCCCCCGACCTAGGTAGGCTGGCGCGAATTGGGGATCCAGCAGGATGGCCCGGTCATAAGTGGCGATCGCCTGGCCGAGCAAGCCGCCGACCTCCGCTCCCGATCCAGCCGCAGCCAGCATCCGCAGCGCTTCCCCCTTGAAGTAGTAAACGTCTGGCAGGGCGCCATCGAGCTCGATCACCTGATCGAAGAAATTCACTGCGTCTGCGAGATCCCCGCGGGTGAGCGCGGACACGCCGGAGGAATAGGCCTCATAGATCGGATGGGGAGTCAACCCGTAGATCGGGGTCGGGGTCGGCGTCTCAGGAACGAAAAACAGGATCGGGGTGAGAGCCAGCTCGGTTGGGACCGCGGTTCGGATGATGCTGATCGCCGGAGGGACCGGGGTTCGGGTCGGAGTAGGGATGGGGGAGGTCGCGCTGGCCGCGCCGGCCTCCGGGGGCAGGGTTGGGGCGCGGGCGAGACTACGCGGCCGCGTGACAAAGGCGTATACTCCCGAGACGAGCAACAGCACCGCAACCATGCCGGCGAATCCGGTGGCAATGAACCGCCAATTCAGACGCAGCGCCCGGCCAACCGCCGGCCCGCTGGAAATGGAGGAGGGGACCTGGCGTCGAGCGATCTTGACCGCCGAAGCGAGTTCCGATTCCAGAGGCGGTCTGGCCCCCAGGATCGTCAGTCCTCGGAGCACTGCTCGATTCGTGGGGTCGAGCTTCAGAGCCGATTCGAGGCAGTAGATCTTCTCCCGCTTGGTATCGACCGCCGAGCTCATCCAAATCCAGTACTCCACGACCCCGGAATCTGCCTTCAGCAGGCGGGTCAACAGGCTTCTTGCGCGCACCCGGTTGCCGGTACGGGCGGCCGCAATGGCCTGCATGAGCATGCTGTCGTTGGATTGGTCCATACCAGCCGAAGGAGCCGAAGTCTAGCATAGCGGTATGGACGGCACAACGCGACCTCGGTACGCCCCCTTGCTATAATCCGCACCCGGCATGTCCCGAACCCTCCTCGTAGTCTGCTGGATCTCGCTGTTCGGCTGCGTGACGACCGACGACACCCTAACCGCGGTCCCCACTCAAACTCTTGTGCCACGCCTTGGGGCGCAGCGGACTTCGACCGGCGCGCCCCCGGCGACTGTCAGCCCGGTCGAGACTGCCGGCCCGACCCCGACCCCGTTCTCTCACCTCATCGAGGAGGGGGACACGCTGCTGGGAATTGCTCTGCAGTATGGGGTTGAACTGAACGACCTGCTGCTCGCCAATCCGGGGGCCAACCCGCGGTTCCTGACCGTCGGCAGCACGTTGGTTGTCCCGTTGAGCGGGGCCCAAGGGCCGGTCCCGACGGCAACGCCGCGCCCGGTTGAGTTGTCGCCGGTGAGCTGCTTTCCGGCACCGACGGGGGAACTGTGGTGTTTCTTGAAGGCCGGCCTGGCGGAGGGGCCGCCCGTCGAAGGGGTGGTCGGTCTGGTGACCTTGGTTGAAGTCGGCGGACGGGCGCTCCGCACCGAGCCAGCCTTCAGCCCGCTCAACCTGCTGCCTCCCGGATCGGACCTCCCCCTGGTCGCCTATTTCGCCCCACCCGTGCCTGAATACGCCGCGGCGGTGGCCACTATCATCAGCGCAGTCGCGGCCGGGGATTCCGAAGGGCGCTATCTGCCGGTGGAGGTTATCGACCCCGAAACCACAATTTCCGAGGACAAACTGATGGGTACGGTGGAAGGAGTCCTCTTGGTCGAATCGCCCGCGGGTCGGGAGACCGAGTGGCTTCGGCTGGTGGTGCTCGGGCTCGACGCCGGCGGGGAAATCGTTGGATTCACCATCCTTGATCCGGGCGAGGCCGGGCTAACGCACCCGGAATTTCCTTTCAAGATGGAGGTCGCCAGCCTCGGGCCGCCAATCGCTCGCTTGGCCCTCTTAGCCGAGGCTCGGGCCGGCGGATCCTGATCTCGGTGCGCCGTAATCGGCGCATGCTATAATCCCGCTCCCCCCAATCAATCTCATCGGAGAGGTAGCGTAGTCTGGCCTAACGCGCGCGCCTGGAGAGCGCGTGAGCCGCAAGGCTCCGTGGGTTCGAATCCCACCCTCTCCGCCTTCCAGCCGTCCCCAATCGGTGGACGTTGACCCACTCGCGCAAGGCAAAGGTGTGAAAAGTTTATGTGGAAAGCAGGCTGGTATACTGCCGCCCGATGAAATGGCGAATTGAACGCTGGCCATGGAGGGCCGGACTGCCGGCGCTCGTGGTCGGCGGCCTTGGATTGCTGTATCGGGGGACGGCCAGGCCGGTCCAATTGATCGTAGACCAGCGCGCCGAGACGGTCGTGACCCACGCCCGCGCGGTCAAAGACATCCTGCTGGAGGCGGGCTACCCGCCGGCGGAAACGGATCGAGTTGCTCCGTCCTTCGATACGCAGCTGATCTGGGAAGGCGAAACGATTCCGGTCGTCCAGCTTGATCGGGCACAGCCGATTGTCATCGAGGCTAATGGATCGCGGCAGGTCGTACTCTCCGCCAGTGGTGATCCGGCGTACCTGCTCTGGCTTGCCGGCGGAACGCTGTTTGTTGGCGACCAGCTGCAGGTCGATGGGCTGCCGCTGCTCTCAGCCGAGACTGTGCCTCGGCCGGAGCACATCGAGCTTCGGACCGCGATCACGATTCGACTCCAAGAGAGCGGCACCACTCGCACCTTTTTCTCAGCTGCCCCGACCCTCGGGCAGGCTCTCTGGGATCTCGGCATCGAACTTTACGAAGGCGATCGGCTCAGTCCGTCCCCGGAGACTGTGCTGGATCGCCCGCTGACCGTTGCGCTGACCCGTGCCCGACCCCTGCAGGTCAGCGTCGGCGAGACTGTCGTGATGGGGCGAAGCGCCGCTCCGACCGTCGGCCAGGCGCTCGGCGATATTGGCACCCCACTTGGGGGGCTTGATTTTTCAATTCCTGGATCTGCCGAACCCCTCCCTGCCGATGGTCTGATCCGGTTGATCCGGGTCACCGAAAACGTGCAATTGGAGCAGCGCCCGCTTCCCTTTGAAACTCTCTACCAGCCGCTCGACACGCTGGAGATCGACCAACGCCAGCTGGTGCAGGCCGGTAACTATGGAGTAATCGCCGAGCAGATCCGGGTCCGGCTCGAAGACGGATTCGAAGTGAGCCGTGCGATCGAGGGCCAGTGGGTTGCTCAGGAACCCGCCGACGAGATCGTCGGTTACGGCACCCAGATCGTGGTTCGATCCGTCGCCAGCCCCGACGGCCAGCTCGAGTACTGGCGTGCCGTACAAATGTACGCCACCTCCTATTCGGCCTCCAGGGCCGGCATCCCGCTCGACCATCCCTGGTTTGGGATCACGGCCTCCGGCAAGCCCCTCACCAAGGGCCTGGTGGCTATCGACCGCAGCCTGATTCCATTCGGCACTCGGATGTATGTGCCAGGCTATGGCTTCGCCGAAGCAGCCGACACCGGGGGAGGGGTGAAGGGCCGTTGGATCGATCTAGGCTACGATGATGACAACTATGTGCCATGGCACCAGTATGTGACGGTTTACTTCCTCACCCCCGCTCCGCCTTCCAACTCGATCGTATACATCTTTCCGTAGTGCGGCCCGAATTCGACGCGCCCCGGCTGCTCAGGCGGCACTCGATCCGGCCGCTCAAGCGACTCGGCCAGCACTTCTTGGTAGAGCCCCGCGCCCTCAGCCAGGTCGTTTCGGCGGCCGAACTCGGGGGAACCGAGACGGTGTTGGAAGTCGGGGCCGGCCTGGGGTCGTTGACCCGCGCGCTGGCGGCAAAAGCGCGGCGAGTCATTGCGGTCGAGATCGACCGGCGGCTGCTGCCCCCCTTGCGCGAAGTACTCGAGGGTCTGGATGCGGTCGAGATCGTGATCGGCGATATCCTAGAGATTGATCTCGAGTCCACGATCGGAAGCGATCCTTACCTGGTGGTGGCGAACATCCCGTACAACATAACTTCTGCATTGATCCGGCACTTCCTCGAATCGGAAATTGCGCCCCAACGCCTGGTGCTGACCGTGCAGCGCGAAGTGGCGCAGCGGGTGATCGCCGGACCGGGCCAGATGAGCCTGCTGGCACTCGGAGTTCGGGTTTACGGGACCCCCAGCTTGCGAGCCCGGATACCAGCCCGGGCCTTCTACCCTCGACCCCAAGTCGATTCAGCGGTGTTGCGGGTGGATGTTCACGACCAGCCAGGCATGGCGGGAGAGCTGCTGGACCCGGTATTCCGGCTGGCCAGAGCAGGTTTCGGTCAGCGGCGGAAGATGCTCAAGAATACTCTGGCGGGCGAAATGAAATGGTCGGCGGTGCAATCAGCGGAGCTGCTGGCCGAGGCAGGAATCGGGGTCCAGGCCCGACCGCAAGAGCTGGATGTAGCGGATTGGGCCCGGCTGGCCGGCGCCGCCATTCGGCTCGGTCTGCTGGGCTAGCTGCGGGCCGGCCTAAGCTTGCGATAGGAGAAGGGAAGCAGCCACACTCGGATCGCTGCCTCGATCTGGATGCGTAAGGACATCTTGGACTGCCCGATCCGGCGGTCCTCGAAGTAGATCGGCAGCTCCAGGATCTCGAAGCCCAATCGCTGGGCCAGGTAGGCCATCTCGACCTGGAAGACGTAGCCCTCTGAGCTGATCCGGTCGAGCGGAATCGCCCTCAGGGTTTCTGCCCGCCAGATTCGAAAGCCTCCGGTGGCGTCCCTGACCTTCAATCTCAACAGCACCCGGGCATAACCGTTTCCAAACTTTGAAAGGAAGACCCGCCCGAAGCCCCACCGCTCGTCGAGCCGTCCGCCCTCCACGTAGCGCGAACCAAAGACCGCGTCGGTTCGCTCCAATCGCTGCAGAAACTCGGGCAGATAACTTGGCGAATGTGAGAAATCCGCGTCCATCTGTCCGATGGCTTGCGCGCCTGCCTCCAGGGCCGCCTTAAAGCCCTTGAGGTAAGCCGATCCCAGGCCGAGTTTCCCGCTGCGGTGGATGACCGTCAGAGCGCCTGGCAGTTGGCCAGACAGTTCGTCCGCCAATCGCCCGGTGCCGTCGGGTGAAGCGTCATCAACGATCAGGATTTTGAGGCCAGGCAGAGAGAGTTTGAGCAGCGAGTCGATCAGAGAGGGTAAGTTCGAAACTTCGTTGTAAGTGGGGACGACGACGGTCAGTGGCCGCATGCCCGATCGCTAGAGCAAGCTGGCTAGGTCCTCCGTCGCCCGCCGCATATCCAGGAATAGCAGCCCCAATTTGGCCTGGTCGCGGGCCAAGACTGTGAGGACTGCCTCACGCTCGATCGACATCAAGATGACATATCCAGTTTGGCCCTTGATATACACCTGGTCCAGTTTCCCCCGACCGAGTTCGGTCGCAATCCGTTCCCCAAGCGAGAGCATAGCCGCCGACATCGCCGAGACCCGGTCTTCCTCCACCGAAGTCGGCAGGGCAGAGGCCATGGTCAATCCGTCGACGCTCACCACGGCCGAGGCCTCTACATCCGCCGAAGAGGACTGTAGGTCCCGCAGGCGGTCCATCATGAGCTCAATCCGAGGTTTGGGCACAGTGGGGTCGTATTTGTGAACTTATGTTCAAAGTCCGGTACTTTAGCATAGGGGTTAGGTCGAGTCAAGCATGCGTTGTTCCTAAGCAAGTTCGTGACTATACTCAGCCGTTCACCGACCTGGCCCCCATCGCCCGAACCTATGCCGGCTGAACTCGAGCATCAGATCGTCGCCTTCCTCACTGAGCTGTTTCAGCGGATCGGGTGGGGCGGCGTGGTGTCAATCATGGCCCTGGAAAGTGCCAACATCCCGATTCCCAGCGAGGTTACGATGCCGCTTGCCGGCTGGCTGTTGGTCCAGGCTCGCGGCGGAAGCGGCTTGTCGGCGATTTGGCTGGGAGGGCTGTGGGGCGGGTTGGGCTGCACGATCGGATCGGTCGTTTCGTACGCGCTCGGAGCCTACGGGGGCCGGGGGTTTCTCGATCGATACGGGCGTTACCTCATGATCAGCCATCACGATCTGGAGGTCGCGGACCGCTGGTTCGCACGCTGGGGGGATTGGACGGCCTTCCTGTCGAGGCTCCTACCCATCGTGCGGACGTTCATCTCCTTCCCGGCGGGTGTTGGGAAGGCCCGGTTCATTCCTTTTATAACCTATACCTTTCTCGGGTCGTTCATCTGGTGCGGCGCGCTAGCCTTTGGGGGCCACGCCTTTGGCGCCCGCTGGGAAGAATTGCGGGCAATCATGCGCCCGTTTGACATCCCGATCGGATTGGTGCTCTTAGGTGGCTTCGCCTACTACGTGTACCACCACATCCGGCGCGGAAAGACTCCCCCAGCCGTCTGAGCTCAACGCCGGTCCAGCCATCGCGGCAGCCCGACCAACCCGACCAGCGCACCCGCCGACAGACTCAGCAGAACCAGCAGCCCTGAGAAACCCACCAGGCCGGCCGCGGCCGGACTGATCAACCCCGCGCCAACTTCCAGCGAGAACCCGCTCAGCCCCACCGCCAGGGCGGTGAAGTTCCATATCCCATGGATTCCTGCAGCAGTCAGGTACAGGCCGAGCAACCGCAGTGGCCTTCGATTGACTACCGCTTCAATAACGCCCCAACTCACGAGCCCGGTGCCGAAGGCGTGGATCAAGGGAGTCCCAGCTCGGGCGATCATCGACGGGATCCAATCTTGGCCTGGCTGTGCGAGCAGCAACGATTCAAACAAGGCGTAGCCAGACCCGCAGAGCACACCTCCGAGGAAGGCTTGGGCGGCCGACGGGCGTCGCGGGATCAGCGGCCAGATTGACACCGATTTGACCGACTCCTCGATGAGTGGAACGGCCGCGGCCAGGAAACCGATCGCGACCCCAACGACAATCGGCTCCCCGATCAGACCGCTCAGGAGCTGAGTAACCTCCGCGTCACTGGCTAGGTCGGCCGCAGCCATCGCCTGGAGCACCGACAAGCCATGGTCGCTGACGGCAAGCCCGGCGAAAACGAGAATCGCGGCCGGGACCAATACCAGCAGTTCCAAGACGAAGGCAATGGGCGGTGCCGCCCAGAGCCCGCCCAAGAAGTGGCCCCAGCCCCGGCGGTTGGAGAGGATCGGGCCTTGGCGCAGCGCGAGGAAGGCCGTGAACAACACCGGCCCGCCGGCTGCCATGAGATGCGCGATGGGTCCCAGAACCCACGGCAGAATCCCGCGGGAGAATGCGACACTTCCGAGCGCCAAGCCCCCGAAGAAGAGAGCCGCGGCGAGCACCGCCACAGCCCACCGAATGCGGCCCACAGGTTGGCTTGAGCCACGGGTCGCCCAATAGAGCAGCGGAAGACCCAGGACACCGATCGCGCCTAATGAGATGGCCTGAATTCCAGGTGCGAGCGCGGCGTCCGGACCTCCCTGGAGATAGGCCAGGGCCGCCAAACCGGCGACCACGGCCGCGGCCAACAGACTGCCGCCGATCCCGGCCGCGCCGCCCAGGACTAGCCAGATCGTGGATCGGCGCTTTTGAGGACCGTCAGCGGATGTGGCTTGAAGGCTGGCTGCCTCACCTTCAAGGTGGTCGGGGCTCGCCGAATGCATAGGGTGTAGCCTACCCAATCTTCCGCCCCGAGGGGAGGGTTATCTTGTCACCCTCCAGCCCGTAGGGTATCCTTGCCGAGCCTGGGGGTGGTTGGGCCCCGGTGGGCTCCTCGGTCTTCAAAACCGGTGGCGGGTCGTTGAACGGGCCGCGGTGGGTTCGACTCCCATCCACTCCCGAGAGCCCCTCGCAAACTCATGAGCGTCGCTGCACCTCCCGCACAAGGATTCGCCGAGCGGCTGCTGCCGGAAGTTCGAGTGTTCATGGATGTCCAGCAGTACGAAAGCGGCGCAGCCGACAGACACTTCCTGGCAAGCTACCGCGGTCGGTTGCGGACGGAATCGCACGAAGCGTACCAGCGCCTCGAGCCGATTTTTGCCCGGGCGGGGTCCACGATCCTGCTGCGCCAGGAGGGCGAAACTCAGATCCTGTTGGCAGTCGAAGAACTCAAGGCGAGAAAGCCCGGGAATCCGGTTGTAAACGTCTTGTTGTTCCTCGCCACATTCGCTACGGTCCTCTATCTCGGTGTGAACTATGCGCAGACCTATCTCGAGGCTACGCCCGTGGCCCGCGGAATACCACTGATCGGAAAGCCGCTGCCGCTTGCCCTGCTCTATGCCGGAAGCCTGCTTGGCATACTGGTTGCCCATGAGTTCGGGCACTACCTCATGGGCCGGTACCACAAGACCGCGGTCAGCCTGCCCTATTTCATCCCGTTCCCAGGTGGGCTCTTTGGCACTTTCGGCGCGTTCATCCAGCTGCGGTCCCCTCCTAAGAATCGGCGGATCTTGATGGACATCGGCCTGGCTGGACCCCTGGCAGGCCTGGTGATTGCGGTGCCTGTCCTGCTCATTGGCCTGCTACTCTCGGAGGTCAGCCCAATTCCAAGCCAACTTGGGCCGCTCAGCGGAGGGTCCTTGTTAGAAGGAAATTCCCTTCTCTACTTGGGAGCAAAGTTTCTCGTCACGGGGAAACTGCTGCCGCAGCCCGTCAGCTATCAAGGAGTGGCGCCATTGGTCTACTGGCTGCGAAATCTCGTCTTCGGAGTCAGCCGACCGCTCGGCGTGCCTGTTCCACTTGGGGGCTTGGATGTGCAGCTCCACCCGATGGCCTGGGCAGGGTGGGCCGGATTCTTGGTCACCGGGCTTAACCTGATCCCCACCGGTCAGCTCGACGGTGGACATGTTTTGTATTCGCTCTTAGGAAAGCGAGCGAGGGTCTTATGGCCGGTCATCATTGCCGGCTTGATCGGACTGACGCTGGTGTGGAACGGCTGGCTGCTCTTCGTGGCCCTGACCTTCCTGATGGGTCGAAATTATGCCCAACCCCTGGATGACGTCACCCCGCTCGATGCTCGCCGCCGAGGACTGGCGATCTTCGGCCTGGTGCTCTTCTTCTTGATCTTCACTCCCGTCCCGATCGTCCCCCTGATCGGGCGCTAACCGAAACGGGCGAGGGCTTCGCCGATCTGCAGTAGGTCAGTCGCCCACAGGTCAGGCATCGTGGAAGAGGCGCACCTCGACCGGCGAACCGGCCTCGAGGGCGGTCGCCTCCGGCGGGATGCGAATCAGCCCATCGGCCCTCACCAAAGTGAAGATCATATTGGATCCGCCGTGAACTGGCGCCGCCAGCAGGCCCTGGGGCGAGACTTCTAGCCGCACTGGCAGGTAATCCTCGCGGCCCGAGGCGGATTTGACGATCGAAGTCAGCCGGGCCTGCCGCACGGAGGCCCATTCGGGGCCCCGTAGCCCGAGCAGCTTCCGAAGAGCCGGCAGCAGGAACAGTCCGGCCACGACCAACGCACTCACCGGATTGCCGGGGAGTCCGATCACCGGCACCCGATCGCACACTGCGAGGATCGTCGGCTTGCCGGGCCGCAGGGCGACGCCGTGCACCAGGATACCCGGCGTTCCGAGGGTTTGGATGACTCCCGCGGACAGGTCCCGCACGCTCACCGACGAACCGGCCGCAATCACAACCAGATCGGACTCAGCGTGGGCCCGCCGGGAAACCGCCTCGAGTTCAGCGGCAGAATCGGGGATGATCCCGTATCGAATCGGTCGCCCGCCGGCCTGTTCCACCAACGCCGCGAGCGAATAACTGTTTACATCTCGAACCTGCCCGGCCGCCGGTTCCTGATCTGGGGTTACGACCTCATCTCCGGTCGACAAGAGGGCGACCGCCGGCCGGAGCCGGACCTGAACCCGGACAATGCCGAGGGCCATCAGCCCCCCGATTTCCTGAGGGCGCAGGCGTACTCCAGCCGGGATCACAATCTGACCGGCCGCGACGTCTTCTCCCTCGCGAATCACGTTCTGGCCGGAGGCCACCGCCTTCAGCACTTGAATCTCGGTCCCATTAGCGGCCCGAGTGTCCTCGATCATCACCACTGCGTCTGCCCCGCCCGGGATCATGCCGCCGGTGTGTACCAGTGCGGCATGTCCGAGCTCGACCCCAAGTTGTGGCGCGGACCCCATGCTTACCTCGCCGGTCACCGTCAACCGCGCGGGTCGGTCCGCCGAGGCGCCCAGCGTATCCGCGGCGCGGACTGCATAACCGTCCACCGTCGTCCGATCAAAGGGGGGAAGGGCGTGGGGAGCGGCAACCGGCTCGGCCAGCGCCCTCCCGAGCGCGTCTTCGGTCCGGATCAGTTCTGTCGATCCTGGGCCGGGGTCAGGGATTGCCTCCAGGAAGGAGCGCAGCGCCTGATCCACTGGAACGAGCTTCTGGAATCCCGGCATGGTTAACTGAGTACGTAGCCCGCCAGCTCCAGATAGGCGCCAATCGCGAACAATGCGAGGGATCCCAAGGTCAGGCTGCCCCAACTGGGCGGGAGGCCCAAGCGAATCCGGCGCAGCTGCCAGACCTGAGCGATGATGAGCGGAAGCAAGTAGAGCGCACTGGCAGCCACCCGCGGCGGGACACCGCTCAGGAATATCACCCCAAAGCTCAGCAGGCCGAGGCCCAGCGCCAGGTTGTGGGCCCGCATCGCAGCCGACCAACCCAGCCGCACCACCAGCGTTCGCTTCTGGACCCGAACGTCGGCGGCGTAATCGGGTAGCTCGAATACGATCAACATGGCGAAGCACAGTGCAACCAGAGGGGTGACACTCATGAACAGCAGGCGGTGAGTTTCTCCGACCTGAGTGATATATCCGAAGAGTGGCACCAGCGCGCCAACGACCAGGGAGGCCAGCAATTCGCCGTAGCCGCTGGCAGCCAGCCGCAGTGGGGGGACACTGTAGAAATAGCCTCCGAGGAAGCCAAGCAGCAGCACCGGCCAGGCCAGGACGGGCAGCGATCCGGTGACCTGACTGGCCGAGGCAATCGTTGCGGCGAGGCCCGCCGAAATCACCGCCGAATACAGCGCCACCTTGGCGGGCAGCCCTCCCGGTCCGATGACCCCACTGCCTCCGCTGAGCAGAGTGCGGCTCTGGTTCTGCTGGTCGCCCGCTGCGTCGTGATACTCATTGAGGTAGTGGGTCATGAGCTGCAATAGCGTGATGAGCAGCTGCCCGAGGAAGTACAGGCCCGGATCGATGGAGTAGCCCTGGTAGTGGGCGATCGCCGCTCCCAGCCCATAAAGCAACACCCCTCCGAGCAGGAAGTGCGGCCGGGTTAGTCGGACGAACAACCGGAAGTCGCGCCAAGCCGGCATCTCAGGAGCCGCCCTCATCCTCTTCGCTGGCGAGCCGAACCAACGCCGCTTCGCCATTCAACGATCGGATCCGAAAAGCAACCCCGAAAGGGACGAGCACCACTGTTGGTTGGCCGGCGCGAAGCTGATAAGTGCGACCAAAGGTCGGCGAATTCTCGCGCCGGTCCTCCCAGTCGAACTCAGCTTCGCCGCGGACGAGCGCCCAAACTTCGTCGGCGACGGGCTGGGCTGGGGATCGCCGTTGTTGACCATCCGCAAGCAGGTGGAATTCCGCGAGTCCGAAGCGGCGAAGCAGATGGTCGGAATAGCGCAGTACATTGAGGGCGGAACCTGAAGAGGTCATCCGCGGCTCAAGGGCGCGAATGTAAAGATCGTGGATCGGGAGCGGACCGTCCATCAGCCGCGGGCCAAGGCAGCCCGGATATCCGCGACGTGCTCCGCCCGATGATCGGCGATTCGGAGCAGGAACCGCTCGGTTGAGAGCATTGCACCACTCGAGTGCCGACCGACCAGTTCGAGTTGATCGTCGCGGAGGGTGTCCAAGAAGTCCAGGCTCGCCCGGTGGGCAGCCAGTATTCTTTCCAACAGCCCGGCCGGGGTGGCTTCTTTGGCTCGGCGGACAGCTGAACGGTTCCAGCGGGCGAGGTCGAAATCGGCAGGCACGGTCTGCTCTCCGGAGACCAACCGCTGTGCCTGGCCGAGCAGCCCGGCTTCCGAATCGGCGAGGTGGCCCAGGAGGTCTTTTACGGTCCAGGTCCCACCCTCAGAATTGTAGACCGCCAGCTCCAGCCGGTCCGCGGGAAGGCCAGCAAGGACCGGCCAGGTCTCAGCATGCACTCGCTCCAGATGAGCTCGGATCCGCGCGGTGCGCTCAGTCATCAATGGAGCAGCGTACCTGCGTCAACTCGCAATGAATGGCCAGTCAAGTAGTCATTCCTCATTAAAAAGACGACTCCCCGGGCGACCTCTTCTGGTTCGACCCCGACGCCCATTGGTGTCGCCCGGCTGATCGCCTGCCAGCGCGGCTCGGCCATCCAGACCGGCTTCAGGGTGGGACCCGGCACGATCGCATTCACCCGGATCGCCGGAGCCAGCCGGGCCGCGGCCACCTGGGTGAGCATCTCCAGGCCGGACTTGCTGATGGAGTGAAGCGGGTAGGCTGGCCAGGGACGGTGAGCTGCCGTATCGGACAAGTTGACGATCGCCCCACCGCCTCGCGCCTGCATCCGGATCGCCGCTTGCTGAAGGGTGAAAAACGCGCCTTTGAGGTTGAGGCCCACCGTGTGTCGCCAGTCGTCTTCCGTGGCTTCCAGCAGGTCGACTCGCTCCAAGATGGCGGCCGAGTTTACGAGCAGTTCGAGCCCGCCGTAGGCCGAGTCAAGTGCGGCAAAAAGCTGGTGGACGCCTTCGCTACCCGAGAGATCCGCCTGTGCGACTTCCGCCCGAGCGCCCAGGCTTCTGATTTCGTCTGCGGTTTCTTCGGCGGCTTCCGAGGATTGATGGAAGTGGATCATCAGGCGGCAGCCCTCCTTTGCGAGGGCGAGGGCAATGGCGCGTCCGAGCCGATGGGCCCCACCGGTCACCAGGGCGGTTTTCCCGTCAAGCTTCATCATGGCACTTGGCTTGTCGAGCCAGCCCGTCCTGGGAGGTTACCGGCGAATCAGATTCGACAAGAAGAACCAGAGGTTGGCCGGACGTTCCGCGAGTCTTCTCATCAAGTAAGGATACCATTGGGCCCCATAGGGAACGTAGATCCGGACTGGATAGCCCTTGTCCCGCAGCGAGCGCTGCAGCTCCGAACGAATACCGTAGAGCAGCTGGAACTCCAGGGCTGACTTCGGCAGGCCAATCCGCTGGGCATGAGTCTCGGCGAATTGAATACGCACCGGATCATGAGTTGCAATCGCGGCCAGGGGCGGCGTGCGCCCATCCCTTGAGCCAGGTGCTCCGCCCTGGCTTCGGGCTGCTTCCAGCAAGATCGCGGTCAGCCGGTCGAAATTGGCATTCACTTCGGACTTGCTCTGAATCGCCACCGACTTGGGTTCCTGGTAGGCGCCTTTGACCAGGCGAATCGGAATCCCCGCCTCCGCTGCGGAGCGCAGATCGCGCTCGCTGCGGCGCAGGTACGCCTGAAACACCAGGCCCACGTTGCTAAGCCCATGTCTGCGCAGGGCGTGCCCGATACTCAGCGTCTGATCGATCGTACCTGACTCTTCCATGTCGATCCGGATAAAGCTGTCGTTGAGGGTGGCCACCCGGGCGATCTCCAGCATGTTCTCCATGCAGAGGTCGAAATCGACAGTCAGCCCGATCTGGGTGAGTTTTACCGAGAGGTAGGCTCCGAGTTTCCTTTCTTCAATGGCGCGAAGCAGGTCACCGCAAGCCATCCGGGCCTGGGTAGCCTCGGAGGCTGAGACCACGTGCTCTCCGAGCTGAGCCAACGCTGCCCCCAGGCCCCGCTGATTGAGGGACAGGGCCACTTGAAGCGCCTCCTGCATCGTCTCGCCGGCCACAAATCGCCGGGAGGCGCGGCGGGCAAATCCCCAGCGGGTAAGGCTGGAATGAGCCCAGCCGGCCTTCGACAGGTAGAGCAGGGGGATCCGGAGCATCTCGCCAGAAAACGCCGTAGCGTTCCGGCTTGAATTGTAGCAATCTTGAGGTGAGGCGGGGGCTTCGTCGGACGACTCAAACTCCGTGCTGTTATAATCCGGCCGAGGCCTAGCCAGTCTGGCGAATTCCCAGGCGGTGCGAGGGGCCCGCCCCACCTCGTCGCCCGACCCCATGCCTGCGTAGCTCAATTGGCAGAGCAGCGGACTCTTAATCCGTAGGTTGCAGGTTCAAGTCCTGCCGCAGGCACACGCCTTGACCAAAGCAGTTCGCCTGACCTTCCTTGGCCTGAGCCTGGTGGGCCTGATCGCCAATCTGGGTGGATTGGCGCTCACCGCCTTGGCTATTTACCGTTTGCTCCTCGGATAGCCCCCCAAGGCATCTTACAAACACCTTTCAGTTCAGACCGCGCTGACAAAGGTTGTGCAATAATCGCCCTGCACCTTAACAGCGGGCAACCACCGCTTAGGTGTTTCCACTCTCGCCTTGGTCGCCAGTCTACTGGCGACCAGGTGCGTTTAATGGGACTTCAGTTCATTGCGGGGCCGGAAATCCATGGTGTACACTTTGGCTCGAAGCACTGGGGACTGGCACAATGGGAGAGAACGGCAAGCGGGTCGTCTGCATTGAAGACGAACCCGAGATGATCGATCTGGTCCGCCTGATTCTCGGCCGCCGCGGCTTTGAAGTGGTCGGCGCGAACGGCGGGCTTGAAGGGCTCGAACTGGTGGCGAGCGAGAAGCCGGATCTCGTCCTGCTGGACTTGATGATGCCGGACATGGACGGCTGGGAAGTCTATCAGCGCATGAAATCCGACGAGGCGCTCCGCGATATACCGGTGGTCGTGGTCACGGCCAAGGCCCAGTCGATCGACAAGGTGCTTGGGTTGCATATCGCGAAAGTGGACGATTACATTACCAAGCCCTTCGGTCCACAAGAACTGCTCGAGAGCGTCGAAAAGATCCTGGGGCCGATCGACTAAGCAGGAGCGGTTTCCTTCGACTAACGACAGCGGGGCCAACTTGGCCCCGCCTTTTGTTGCCCGCCGGGGGGCTCTCGAAACACGGCCGAGGCTATAATCCGCCCGTGCAACTCCGCCACGGGATTGAACTGGCAGCCGTCGGTTTGCTTCTGTTGCGGCCTGCCGCGGCGGCCGCCCAGGCCAGCGGACCGACCTATACGGTCCAAGAAGGCGATACCCTGTTCGGGATTGCCTTCACCTTCGGCTCGACGGTCGACGAACTTGCTGCGGCCAACGGAATCGAAGATCCGTCCGCCATCTTCCCCGGCCAGGAGCTCCTGATTCCAGGGCTGGAGGGCATTTCGGGGTCCCTCCAGTCTGAAGCTTTGGTCTTCGGCGAGACGCTAGCCAGCGAAGCGCTCCGGCATGGGACATCGGTCGGACAGCTCGCGCGGCTCAACCGCTCGCTGAATCCAGAGAGCCTGATTGTGGGTCAGCCGATCGTCACCGTAGCCCTGGGAGCTCCGGGCCTCGGGCTGCCGACTTCCCAGCGCAGGGTGGCTCAATCGGGTGACTCGTTGGTGGAATTGGCGGTCGGGCTGAATGTGGATGTCTGGACCCTAAGGGCACTCAACCGACTGGAAGCGCGCCGCTGGCCGGTGCAAGGCGAGATGCTGTACGCGCCTGGGGGGGAGCAGCCTACCACCGGCCTGCCGCCAAATCTCGATTCGATTGAGGTCGGACCGCTCCCGGCGATTCAGGGCCAGGCCGTCGAGGTTCGCCTCAGAGCACCCTCCGGCTCCGTACCGGTCGGTGAGCTTGGACCCTGGAATCTGAAGTTCGTTGAAGCGGCTCCAGCAGACTGGATCGCGCTGCAGGGGATTTATGCCTTGCAGGATCCCGGCGTGCTGGCGCTCCGGGTCGGGCTGGCCGAGCAGGAATCCTACAGCCAGGCCATCGCGATCGAGGAAGGTGACTACGGCCGGGAAGCACTCCAAGTCCCTGCCGAGACCCTCGACCCGGCCAACACCGGGCCCGAGGACGAGCTTATCGCCGGAGTGGTCGGCCAGGTTACCCCCCAGAAGCTCTGGGAGGGCTTGTTCAACTTCCCGACCAGCTACTTTGAGGCCTTCCCTTCGGTATTCGGGACCCGCCGAAGCTATAACGGGAGCGAGTTCATTTACTACCACACGGGATTGGACTTGTACGGGAGCAGCACCACACCGGTCCTGGCCCCTGCGGCCGGACGGGTCGCGTTTGCGAGTTTGCTCACGGTTCGCGGCAATACAACGTATATCGACCACGGTTGGGGAGTCTTCAGCGGGTTCCTGCACCAGTCGGAGATTCTGGTCCAGCCTGGGGAACTGGTCGAGCCGGGCCAGATCGTGGGGTATGTCGGTGGGACAGGCCGAGTGACCGGGCCGCACCTGCACTGGGAAGTCTGGGTTGGGGGAGTACCGGTCGATCCCCTGACCTGGACCCGCTCCGCCTTTCCTTAGGATGAACCTCCACTTGCCTGGGTCGGCGAACGAACCGGTCGGCCGTTAAGTCTGTGCGATCTGGTGGCGTAGTATAATTTCCTGGCGGTCCCCTGCGCCCGATCACCGAATGCGATCCATCCCCCCGCCCGGAAGTGAAAGCTACTGGGCCGAGTTCGAACTCAACGAGACCGACCTCAACTTCATCGACAATCTCCTGCTCGAGCGAGGGGTCCCGCTCACGCCCAGAGAGATGGCGGAGGCCTTGATCGGGAGTCGCATCGATCGCGAGCGAGAGGCCGTCGAGCAATCCAAGGTGTCCGCCGCCCAACCCTACCTCCCTGCCCAGCGCTACCTGCTCGGCGAGCAGCTACAGTTTCACAACCTGGCCAATCGGGTGGGCACGGTTACCCGAGTGCGGGCAAGCTCGAACCCCGACCTGCCCGCCTTTGAGGTAATTCAGGTCGAGCTGGACGGAGAGTTGAGGGAATTCGCGGCGGGACTCGAAGACCACCCATTGAACTCGATCCAACATCCGACAGCCGAATCAGACGGGGAACTCAGCCCGGACCTCATCATCCAACGGAACGGCGGTCGCATCACCCAGGCAGTTGACGCCGGCCTAGGGAAGCGGCCCGAGGTCGTCCGGATCGCCGGCAAGTGGTTTCACCGGGGCCTGCTGGCTGAAATCAACGAGGGCCACCTCAACTTGGCTGAGGCCGTGCTCGATGTGGCGGCGGGCGGCCCGCTGCCGACCAAGGATCTGGTCGAGCACATGGAAACCCCGCAGGGTCTCGACCCACTGCTGACCGAGTTTTCTGTCGACTATGCCCTCCAGGAGGACGAGCGATTCGACGAAGTCGGCCCGGCGGGGAAGGTCTTGTGGTTCCTGAAGCGGTTGGAGCCTCCGGAGGTCTTGCAGACCCCGCCGCGGCTTGTTGATCAGGCTGAATCGTACGACCGGGACCTGCTGGGCCCGGACCTGCTCGCGCTGGAGCGGGAACTCGATGATGAACTCAGCCCGGTCGCTTCGCCAGGGGATTCCGCCGCCCAAGAAGTCAACCTGGTGCTTCCTTTTCCGCACTGGTCGGTCGGCTCACTCCCCTTGTCCGCCCGGCTCCAGCCCATGTTTCCCACGGCTTACGAGGCTCCCAGAATCCGTTTCATTTTGGTTGATGGTCACAGCGGAGCCAAGTTTCCGGGTTGGGTCGTCCGCTCTCAGCGCTACGTGTTCGGCCTGGCGGAATGGTACCGGCAATACGATGTGCCGGCGGGCGGGCTAATCAAGGTGCGGCCAGGCCGGGAGGACGGTGAGGTGCTGGTCGAGGCGCTCGATCCGCGCCGCCGGAATGACTGGATCCGGATCGCCTCAGTGGGAGAAGACGGGCGGATCGGCCTGAGAATGCTAAAACATCCAGTGGGCACTGCCTACGACGACCGCCGGATCATCGGGGTACTTGACCGACGGGCGCTCGAAGCTGCCTGGCGAAGCTCCTCGCAGCGCTTGCTCCCGCTTGATCGGCTTGTCCCTCAAATGTTTCGGGAGCTCTCGAAGCTCAACCCTCAGGCCACAGTGCACGCCGAGGCATTGTATTCTGCGGTAAATGTAATCAAACGAGTTCCGCCGGGGCCAATCCTGGCGGAACTGGTGAGTCGCCCATATTTCGAGCCGGTGGGGGACCACTATTGGCGCCTGAACGAAGACACCTGGAAAGAAGCATGACCACCGCGACGGCCAAGATTCCAACCTCTCGGGTCCGGCCGACCCTCGGTACTCAGTTTCACATTGATCGGGAGTGGTGGGAACGAGCCGGCCGCGAGCTTGAGGTTTACTTGCGGGACCATCTGTGCCTGGAGCACCAGCGGCAGTACGACGAGTCAGAACCCGGAGTGAAGGTCGATCATGTGGATCCATACAGCGGGGAGGTGAAGGTGGTTGATCGATTTCAGCATCTGCTGATCTCGCATTGTTCGCAGCAGCCGGACTACGTCACGCCCCAGATGAGCCTGATCAACGCGGTCTTCCGGATCTTCCTCGCCAATGGCAACCTGCCCCAGACGCCGGAACAGCTCGCCCGGCGTACCGGAAGAGCTCCCCAGATGATCCTCCGAACCCTCTCCGGACCGCGGATCTACAAGGGGATCCGTCCGCTCGAGTGATCCGCCGCCGCGGGCCGCGGTTGCCCCCGCCGCGCCGGTATGAGATAATCCGTCTCGCCTCCCGTCATTGGACCCCGTTCATACCTTACCGCCCCTGTAGCTCAACGGACAGAGCGCCGGCCTTCTAAGCCGTAGGTTGCAGGTTCGAATCCTGCCGGGGGCGCCTCGCAGCCTATAGACTACCGTTTGGGAGAGTGGACGCCCGGCGATAGCACTCGTCGCGGGCAGGCTCATCCGCGACGCAGCAGGCCATCCACAGCCACGCCAACCGATTGGTTGGGTCTTCGCGCAACACCCAGGTCAGGGTCGCCCGGCCCTGCCCGAGATCACCGCGCTGAATAGCTTCGACGGCGGATTGCACCGCCTCCGCCTGGTTTGAACCGCTGTGCTCCACTTCGCTGTCCATTGGCCACCTCGTACATGCCGCTGAGCAGCGCCCTCATTGCCTCTCTCAAAAACATCCTAGCACGCCCGATTTGCCCGCGGAGCTAACGAGTAGCTTACAGTTCCGGCTCGGTGTGCGGCTGCTCGCCGGCCAGCAGCCTCACCCGCTGCCAGGGAGGCAGGTCCTGCATTTCGGCCAGGGTCTGGCGGAATTCGAAGATCTGGTCCCGCAGTGCGGCCGCCTTCTCGAACTCCATCGACTCGGCCGCGGCCCGCATCTCTTTCTCGAGCTCCTTGATCACTCGGGAAAGCTCGTCTTTGGGCAGCTGAGCGGGAACTGCCGTACGGTACTCGCCGCGGATCTCCCCCACCGAGTGGACCGCGACTTGATCGGTCAGATCGCGAACCGCTTTCACGATGCTGGCCGGCTCGATCCCATGCTCCTGGTTGTAGAGAAGCTGCTTGGTCCGCCGCCGGTCCGTCTCGTCGATTGCGGCCCGCATCGAATCGGTCATCTGGTCGGCGTACATGATGACCGTTCCTTCGACGTGCCGGGCTGCCCGACCGATCGTCTGGATCAGGGCAGTACTGGAGCGCAGGAAACCCTCTTTGTCGGCGTCCAGGATCGCCACCAGGGAGACCTCGGGCAGATCGAGACCCTCCCGGAGCAGATTGATTCCCACGACGACGTCGTAGACCCCCAGCCGCAGGTCGCGCAGAATGCCGACCCGCTCCAGCGTGTCGATCTCGGAATGCAGGTAGTGGACTTTGACCCCCAGCTCCAGCAGGTAATCCGCCAAGTCCTCGGCCATCCGCTTGGTGAGGGTCGTTACCAGGGTCCGCTGGCCGATCCCGGTCCGGCGAGTGATCTCTGACACCAGGTTGTCGATCTGGCCCTCGACCGGCCGCACTATGATCTGGGGATCGACCAGCCCGGTTGGGCGAATGACCTGCTCGACCACCTGGGTGGCAAGTTCCATTTCGTACGGCCCCGGGGTGGCCGAGGTGTAGATAACCTGACCGTTGCGGGCCCGGAACTCGGCAAACGAGAGCGGCCGATTGTCGATCGCCGAGGGAAGCCGGAACCCGAACTCCACCAGGGTCTCCTTGCGGGATCGATCTCCGGCGAACATCCCCCCGATCTGGGGAATGGTCATGTGGCTCTCATCGATAACCAGCAGGAAATCGGGCGGGAAATAATCGATCAACGTCCAGGGCGGCGAGCCAGCCGGCCGCTGGTCGAGATGGCGGGAGTAGTTCTCGATGCCGGAGCAGTAGCCCACTTCCCGCAGCATCTCGAGGTCATAGCGGGTGCGCTGTTCGAGGCGCTGGGCTTCGAGCTGTTTGCCCTGCTGGTTAAAGACCAGGACCTGGTTGGCCAGTTCGTTCTCAATCCCCTCGATCGCGGCCTTGAGTTTCTCCTGCTCGGTGATGAAGTGCTTGGCGGGGAAGATATCGACCGCCTGATGCTCGACCAGCAGCTCTCCGGTGAGATAGTCGAA
>Ga0209108_10000508_pt1 | contig 21503 bp, 20 predicted proteins | sample Rifsed10ft1_FD_184003 | JGI IMG/M metagenome (GOLD analysis project Ga0209108, IMG submission 184003) | Soil microbial communities from Rifle, Colorado, USA - sediment 10ft 1 (version 2) | ecosystem: Environmental > Terrestrial > Deep subsurface > Rock core/Sediment | place: Rifle, Colorado...
CAGGAACCGCCGTATGCGGAACCGCATGTACGGTGGTGTGAGAGGGCCGCGGGGGTAACCCCGCGCCCTACTCGATGCGTTGACGACTCGAGCGAACCGGCACAACCGCCGATCGCGCCTGCGTCTCTGCGCTAACTAAGTGTCGTCCGGTTCGCGACGAAACACGGGCACGGAATGCACGCCCGTGTTGTAAGGATCGTATTCCTCCCGCGGCGCCGACTCGTCTGCGAGGCTCAAGCCCGCAAGCTCGAGTCGCTTGAGAAAATTGTAAGTTTGCGCCAACGGATCTGCGTCCTCACGATCCATGCTGTCACGGCCGACGTCCCAGCGCAGTACCCTTTGGCCGACGTCGTCGGTACCGATCTTCCAGTTCGTTTTCTTCTTCACGTTAGCTTTCCGCCATCCCTGTGGTGGCGCCGGCGTGTCTCTATACGCCGACAGATGCAACCCTAACACACTGTTTATTGGGGGGAATGGGCTTATGTCAACGCGCTCGAGGCGGGCTCTTAAGACTGTGATGCAGTTCACACTTGTTGGCGCAAGCGAGCGCGTGCGACTTGTCAGTAACCGGCGAGCTCGAGATACCCCTGGCCGCCGATCTCGCGCGTCCCAGCACGGCCCTCGAGCTCGATGGCGCCCTCCCAATAGCGCACCCGGACACGCACTTCCTGGTCGCGCATACGGGGCGTCAGACGTAGCTCCAGGGCCTCCACGGGAACGCGCAGGTCCCAGGCCACCGGGTAGGTCGCGCCGCTCGCGGGGCTTTGCCACGTCTCGACGACCTCGAGCTCGACGTCATCGGCCGTGAGCCTGCGAGTGCGCCCCGCTGTATCGGTCAGCGAGCCGCCGCTGAAGGGGCTCGCCGTGCCGTCGCGCCCTCGCAAACGATAGAACATGAGGTCCCGGCCGTCGTCGAGCTGCAGCGCGAACCAATCCCAACCTTCGATCCCTGGGCTGAGCGCGCTCGTGCCCCATTCGCGGTCCATCCACGCGAGTCCCGTAACCGGAACGGGAGCGCCCGGTCCGGCACGTACGGCACCCGTGACGGCCAGGCGTGGCGCCGAGTAGTAGTACGATGCGTTGCCGGGCTCCGGCCCCTTGGCATCGAGGCCGCGGTCGCCCTGCAGAACGATGCGCTCGAAGCCGCTGAGCGTAAGCTCGATGCCGGCGTCGTCGTCAGCTGCGCTCAAACGCACGCTGCCCGCGCCGTCCGTGAGCTCGCCGCGCGCCGACCAGTCCTCGACCCAAATGTGAAACGGGTCGTGCGCCGCGCCGGCGAGACCGAGCGCCCCGCGGCTCAACCGTTCGTGCGCGACGAAGCGCGCGGCCGCAGTATCGGTAAGCGCAAAGTGCGCCATCCAAAGTTGCCGCGTAGCCCAGCGCGATTCACGCGCGCGCGGAGCCCTTGCCAAGCCGATTCTGAAGAACGTGAGCTCGAATCCGTAGTGCGCACCCGTCGCTGCGGCCAAGTTTCCCGTGAAGTACCACCACTCAGTCCGGTAATCCGGATGACTGCCATGATCCTCGGGGAAAGCGAAGGTGCGCGGCGCGGCGGCGCGGCTGAAGTCCGCGGCCTCGCGATCGGCGAGAAAGCGGATGCCCGTGAGCGTCGCCGGAGCGGCAACGTCGTCGCGCGGCGGCGCGCCGCACGCCGTCAATGCCGACGTCGCGAGCAGGGCGAGAACGCGCGTGCGTCTATTCATCGCGCAAAGCCGCGTCGAGATTCGTGCGGCTCGCGCGGACCGCCGGGTAGACGCCCGCGAGCAGCGCTGCAGCGACGGCCAGCACGACGCCGACCATGGCCGGGCCGGGCGTGATGACGAGATCCATGCTCCAGCCGAATGAACGCCGATTGATCACATGGACGAGCAGCGCCGCGAGCACGCCCCCGATCGGGATCGCCGCCACGCCCGCCGCGAGCCCCAAGAGACCTGTTTGCGTAAGAACCAGAATCCCGAGATCGCGCCGCGAAAAGCCGATGGCGCGCAGGATGGCGAGCTCGCGCGTGCGCTCGAGCTGAATCGCGAGCGACGCGCTCAAGACGCCCAAGAAGGCGACGACGGCGGCGAGAATGCGCAGTACTTCCGTGATCTCGAACGTGCGATCGAAGACGGTCAGCGACAGCCGCTCGATGGACTCGGTCGAGCGCAGCCGAATCGCGGCGTCGTCGGCGAGCGCGGCGCGGACCGCCGCGACGCCCTGTGCGGTCTCGACGTCGCGCGCGAGGTGGACACCCACGCCCGTGAGCCGCAGGTCGCCCCAATGCCGGCGATAAGTGTCGAGCTCCATGAACAGCGCGCTGCCGGCCGTGCTGTAGTCGCGAAAAACGCCCACGACCTCGAACACGGCGGTTCCCGACGGCGTCGGCAGCTCGACCGCGTCGCCCGGCTCGAGCCCAAAACGAAACGCCATGGGCTCGGCGACGAGCAGGCTCGCCGAGGAGCGCAGCCGCGCGGTGGCCTGTTCCGCGCTGCCGGCTACGAAGTCGAGGCCGAAGCCCTCGGGACCCGGCGTTGCGGCGCGCAGCGGCAATTCGCCGAAACGCGTCGGCAAGCGCACGACGCGCGACAAGCTCAAGGCCCGGACCTCGGGCAGCGCCGCGAGCGCGGCGAGCCTCTCGGGCACAAATGCGTCGCCGCTGTCGGAGGCGTCCGCGGAAAGATAGACGTCGGCCGTCAAAGTCGTGTCGAGCCACGCGACGAGACTGGCGCGAAAGCTCGCGATCATGAGAGTGATGCCGACGACCGTCGCGACCGCGACGGCAAGCGCCGCCGCGGCAACACCTGTGCGGCTCAACGATGCGCTGACGCCGCGCACGGCCATGAGCAAGGCGATGCCGCCGTGGCGCGCGGCCGGCACGAACGCGCGCATGAGCGCGGCCGTTGCCGCCGGCACGAGCATCGCGCCCGCGCAGAGGACCAGAAACAAAGCCGCAAACGCGACGATCAGACCTTCGCCGCCGGCCGCGAGCAGGGCGCCGGCCAACGCGAGCAGCGGCAGGGCGAGCCAGGCCGCGAGCCGGCTGTGCGTGCGGGTCGTGCGTTCGAGCCGGGCGCGGCTCAGTGCGACGTCGGGCTCGCTGCGCGCAGCCTCGAGCGCCGGGATGAACGCGGCGAGCGCCGTCGCGCTCAAGCCGAGCGCGGCGCCGCGCACGTAGATTGCACTCGACGGTTCCACGGCGTTCAACGTCGCTGCGAATGCAAGGTCGCCGATGGTCCGCAGAACGAGCCCGATGAGGCCGTCTGCGAGTACGTGCCCGAGCACAAGACCGATGAGCGTGCCGATGAGGCCTATGGCGAGTGCCTCGACGAGAAAGGTCGCGAGCAGGCTTCGCCGGCGTGCGCCGAGCGACCGCAGCAGTCCGATCATGCCGCGCCGCTGCACGACGGCGAAGGAGATCGTCGCATAGACGAGAAACATCCCGACGACGAGCGCGAGCAATCCCAATGCGCTCAAGTTGGTGCGAAACGCACGCGTCATCTCCGTGAGCGGCAACGATTCGCTGCCGGCGACGACGAGGCTTGTGCCGGGCGGTGGCGCGGCGGCGAGGTCGGACGACTGCTCTGCCGTGAGCACGAGATCGATGCGATCGAGCCAACCGGTAATACCGAGCAACTCCTGTGCGGTGCTCAAGTCCGCGATGACGGGCGGCTCGGAATCCGCGGTGCCGAGTGCCGCGACGGTGCCGACGACCTCGACCTCGTGAGCTTCGCCGGCGGCAACGAGCGTGATGCGCGCGCCGACCTCGACCCCGAGCGCAGCGATCGCCGATTCCGGCAGCAGCACGGTTGCCGGCGTTGCGATGAGCACTTCGAAATCGGCGTCTTGTCCTGGAACGAAGCCGGAATACTCGCGAAAGCCGATTTCCTCGACAGGATCGATGCCGAGCAACGCGTAACGCGGGCCGCCCCGCGAGCCGAGCGCGACGACGGACTCGACGACCGGCGCCGCGGCGCGTGCGCGCCGTTCGAGGATGAGCTCGGCGTAGACTTCCTCGGCGATCCGGCCGCCGACGGGCAGCAGGCGATGCGTCGTTTGGCCGCGCATCACGGACGTCGACAAATCGAAGGCACGTCGCGCACTGTCGTTGGCGAGCTCGACGCCGACATAGACCGCGACGCCGAGACTGATGCCGGCGATCGCGAGCACGAGCTGCCATGGGTGGCGCGCATAAAAGCGCGCGGCGGAGCGCGCGAGGAGCCGATACATCATCGAGCCGCCTCGAGAGCGGCATTGCGAATGCGCAGCACGCGATCGGCGATTCCCGCGACGTCATTGCTATGCGTCGCGACGATGAGCGTCGTTCCGGAATCCCGGCAGGTCTTGTCGAGCAGTGCGAGCACTTGCTCTGCCGTCTCGGAATCGAGATTGCCCGTGGGCTCGTCGGCGAGGATCAGGCGGGGGCCGTGCGCGAGCGCGCGCGCCAGCGCGACGCGCTGCTGCTCGCCGCCGGAGAGCTCCTCCGGAAAACGCGCCGCGCATTCGTGGAGCGCGAGCGTTTGGAGCAGGCTCGCGATGCGCGCATCCGCGGGCGCTTCGGCGCAGCCGTTCAATGCGAGGGGCAGGCGGATATTCTCGGCGACCGTGAGCGTCGGAATCAAATTGAAGAACTGAAACACGAAGCCCAACGACTGCCGCCGGAAGCGCGTGCGCTCCGTATCGTTCATCGCGCTCAAGTCGCGGCCCGCGTGAACGACGGCGCCCGCATCGGGCGTGTCGAGGCCGCCAATGAGCTTGAGCAGGGTCGATTTACCGGACCCGCTGCGCCCGAGAATTACGAGCAGCTCGCCGTCCCGGACTTCGAGATTGGCATCGCTCAAGACGGGCTGTCCCGCGTAGGCTTTGCTGACGTGACGCAATTCGACGGACATCGGACTCGCACCTGCCGGCGCAGTGAGCAGAGCAGATTCTACGCATCTCGGGCGTTCGCCGTAGGGCGTTCGCTCAGGCGGGGGCGGCACGCTCAATCGAGCGTACGCCACGGCACGATCAACGGTTGGCCGTCGTTGCGGCCGAGAAACGGCTCGACGCGGTAGTAGCGGCGCAGCGTCTTGTCGTCGAGTACGCGCTCCGGAGCGCCGTCGGCGACGACGGCTCCGTCGTGCATGAGAACGATGCGTGCGGCGAACCGCGCGGCGAGCGTCAAGTCGTGCATGACGGCGATCACGAGCGCGTCGTGTGCATAGTCGGCGAGTGCACGCATGATCTCGAGCTGATGGTAAGGGTCGAGCTGGGCGACGGGCTCATCGACGAGCAAGATCGGTGCTCGCACCGCAAATGCGCGTGCGAGCTGCACGCGCGCGTGCTCGCCGCCGGAAAGCTCGTCGACGGCGCGGTCGGCGAGGGTTTCGACCTTCGTCTCGCGCATGGCCCACTCGATCGCATCGCGGTCCGCGGGGCTCGGACCCGCGCCGAACGCGCGGTGGGGCAGGCGGCCGAGCGCCACGAGATCCCGGACTTTCATCGGCCAGTGCGCGAATGGGGACTGCGGCAGGTAGGCCATCGTGCGTGCGCGCCGGCGCGCATCGCCGGCGTCGAGACGTGCATCGTCGCAAGCGACCGTGCCGGTCCGGGGCACGAGCCCCGCAATGGCTTTGAGCAAGCTGCTTTTGCCGGCGCCATTGGGTCCGACGAGCGCGACGACGCGGCCGCTATCGAGCTCGAGCGAGGTCGGCCGCACCGCGATCCGTTGCGTGTAATTCACGGCGACGGCATCGATCGCGAGCTTCATGCGAGGCTCCCGCGCCGCGAGCGCAACACGAGCCGCAGGAAGAAGGGCGCCCCGAGCAGCGCCGTCACGACGCCGAGCTTGAGCTCCGGCCCGGACGGCATGAGCCGAATCGCGAGATCGGCAGAGAGCGTGAGCACGGCGCCAGCGAGGAAGCTTGGGCCGAGTAGTCGGCTCGCGTGATAACCGACGGCGCTGCGCAGCAAATGCGGCACGACGAGCCCGACGAAGCCGACGACGCCCGCCACTGCAACAGCCGCGCCGACGGCAAGTGCCGTGCCCCCGATCACGAGCCACTGCGTCGTCTTCGGGCTGAATCCGAGGCTCTGCGCCGTGTCCTCGCCGAGCGTGAGCGCGTCGAGGCCGCGCGCGGCCAGCACGATCATGGCCCAGCCCGGGATCATGAGCGGCAACACGAGCCAGACATGCGCGAGGCTTCGATCGGCGAGCGAGCCCAACATCCAGAACAAAATCTCGAGCGCCGCGTACGGGCTCGGCGCGAAGTTGAGCGCGAGCGAGGTCAGCGCCGCGGCAAATGCGTTGATCGCAATACCGGCCAGGATGATGCCGAGAAAGTCGCCGCGACGGCCGGCCAAGGCGTACAACGTCGCAAGCGCCGCGAGCGAGCCTGCGACGGCACCGAGCGGCAGCAGCAACGATTGCGCGGCCGCGAGCCCGAAATAGAACACGAGCACGGCACCGAATGCCGCGCCGCTCGAAACGCCCAGGAGTCCCGGCTCGGCGAGCGGATTGCGGAGCAACCCCTGCAGGGCCGCGCCGCAGAGCCCGAGCGTCCCGCCGACGAGCAAGCCGAGCAGCACGCGCGGCAGCCGGATCTCGAACAGGATCGCTGCGGCGAGGTCGGGGCCGCCGAAGCCGAAAGTCGGGCCGGCGCTGCTGCGTCCCGTGAGGAGCGCGAGCGGTATGACGAAGAGGAGCGCCGCGACGAGCGCCGCGTGCAGCGGCCAATTGAACGATGCGGCGCTCGACTTCACTGCCGAGAGGATACGGCGCGCTTGAGAAGCTCGACCGAATGCAGGCTCTCTGGCAATCCGCAAGACCAGTATTTGGCCGCCACCGTCGCCGTCGCCGTCTTGCGCGCGAGGCGTGCAAGCGCCGGATGCTCGAGCACGAGGTTCGCGAGTGAGCGCTCGTCGCGACGATAGCCCGTGTAGATCAGGAGCGACGGAGCAGAGAGCAGCAACGTTTCCATGGACAAACTGCCCCACCGATCGAGACCGTTCTCGGCCGCCACGTTGCGAAGGCCCGCGAGCCGCATGAGCTCCTCGGCGAGCGTCTCGGCGCCGACCGTGAATCCGCCGGGGCGGATGGCGACGGCCGCGACGGGCTCGGAATGCCGCGAGGCGACGAACGCCGCCACGGTCGCGCGCATTTGGCGAATCAACGACTCGGCACGGTCGGCGCGCTGCAACGCCGCGCCGACGATGCGGAGGTTGCGCTCGATGTCGGCAATATTGTTCTCGGGCGCAAGGTCGACGACTCGGTATCCCAAGTCGCGCAACAACTGACGCGTGAACGTGCTCGTATACATGCCGGCGATGACGACATCGGGCGCGAACCGTAGGATTTCCTCGGCCGATCCGTAGTTGAGCGGATACCGCCGCGCTTGCTCGGCGAGCATCGATTCCTCGGCATCGGCCGCGAGCCAGCTCACGGACCGAATTTGCTCCGGATCCGCGACGCTCAAGACGAGCTGGTCGCTGCAAAGATTGATCGAGGCGACGGTAGGCAGCGGCTCGCCTACCGCAACGATCGGCAAGAGCGAGAGCTGAAAAAGCAGCATTCGCAGCGACATGAGCCCAACTCCTCGGAGACTCGTCGCCACGACGGCAATCCGCACCGTGCGCTTCCCCGGCGCGCGGAAGGACGACATCGGCGGCAGGTTTCCTGGCTCACGGCTCTTAAGCGGTTGCTGCGTGCCTTCCCAAAGCCCGTGCTTCAGTGGCTTTCGCTACAGTACCTCGCCGTACACAGTTGCGGGGACAGCCACAGCTTGCACTGTGTTCCCTTTTAACCCCAAAGGGCACCGCCCTTGGGCCACGATAGGAGCCGCCCCGCGCTTTTGCAAGCCGCACCCGATTCGCGCCAAGATGGCGCACCCGACGATCCTCGCAAGGAGCAACGCTCTGATTCGTTATCGCGTGCGTCTCGCCGACCTGAGCCGGCACCACTTCGAGGTCGACTGTCGCGTCGACGATCCCGCTCCGCTTGAGCGCGTGTCGATGCCCTCGTGGATCCCCGGCAGCTACCTGCTGCGCGAGTTTGCACGCCACGTCGTTGCGATCTCCGCGACGAGCGGCGGGGAAAGCATTGCAATCACGAAGCTCGACAAGAACAGCTGGACCTGCTCGGGCGCGCGCGGCGAGCTTTCGATTCACGCCACCGTGCACGCGCTCGATCAATCCGTGCGCGGCGCGTTTCTCGACCGCCGTCGCGCCTATTTCAACGGCACCTGCTTGTTCCTGCTGCCCGAAGGGCGCGACGCCGAGCCGTGCGAAGTCGTCGTCGAGTCGCCGCAGGAGGCGGCCGTCGCGGAATGGCGAGTGGCGACGGCGATGCGTGCCAGCGAAGTCGACGCGCGGGGCTTCGGTGCTTATCGCGCGGTCGACTACGACGAGCTCATCGATCATCCGTTCGAGATCGGCTCTCACGCCGCGGTCGCGTTCGAGGCGGCCGGCGTCCCGCACGAGCTCGTGATCGCGGGACGCTTCGACTCCGACCTCGAGCGCGTCGCGACGGACTTGCGCCAACTGTGCGAGGCGCAGATCGATTTTTTCGGCCGTCCGCCGCCGTTCGATCGGTACGTGTTTCTCGGGCTCGCGGTCGGTGAGGGTTATGGCGGGCTCGAGCACCGCGCATCGTCGAGCCTTCTGTTCAGCCGCGACGATCTGCCGAAACCCGGCGAAGCCGACGTGCCCCGCAGCTATCAGCGGTTCCTTGCGCTCGCGAGCCACGAGTACTTCCATACGTGGCACGTCAAGCGCACGAGGCCCGCCGCGTTCATACCCTATCGGCTCGACCGGCGTAACCATACGCGGCTGCTCTGGGTCTTCGAGGGGATCACGAGCTATTACCAGGATCTCATCCTGTTGCGCAGCGGGCTCATCGGCGTGCAAGCCTATCTCAGGCGGCTCGGGGAGCTCCTGACGCGCGTTTATCGAACGCCGGGACGATTTCGCCAGAGTCTCGCCGAGTCGAGCTTCGACGCATGGGACTCGCTCTACAAGCCCGAAGCGAACAGCCCGAATACGAGCGTGAGCTACTACTCGAAGGGTGCATTGACCGCGCTCGCGCTCGATCTCACTTTACGTTCGGCGGAGCCCGCGCCGCGCTCGCTCGACGAAGTCGTACAGGCTCTCTGGCGGCGGTATGGCGCCGGTGGTACCGGTGTTCCCGAAGACGGCTTCGAGCGATTGGCCGTCGAGATCGGCGGTCCGGCGCTCACGACGTTTTTCGACGCCGCCGTGCGCGCCACGCGCGATCTCGCGCTCGGCGAGCTGCTCGCGCGTCTCGGCGTCAAGCTGCACATGCGCGGTGCCGCCGGGCCCGCCGATGCCGGCGGGACTCCCGCGACGAAGGACGACGTGCCCGTGCACATGGGAGCGAACCTTCGCGCCGGCGAAGGCGGAGCCGAGCTGACGACGGTTTTCGAGGGCGGTCCGGCGCAGGTCGCGGGCTTGAGCCCCGGCGATCTCGTCGTCGCCGTCGACGGTCTCAAGGTCAACGAGCGCACTTTGTCGAGTCGTCTCTCGCGCCGCGCGCATGGCGAGCACGTGCGAGTCACGGCTTTCCGCGGCGATGAGCTCATCGATGTCGTGCTCGAATTGCGCCCGCCGCCTGCCGACACGTGCTATCTCGAGCTCGATGGCGAGCCTCGAGCGGACGCGCTCGCGCGACGCCGCGCGTGGCTCGGCGAGTAGCACGCCGCTAAACTTGAGGCATGCTCGAGCTCGGCATCAAGATCACGCTCGCCTACGGTCTCGGGGCCGTCATGGGAGGGTTCCTCGTCGGCTACTTCCGCGGCGGCGTCGATTTGCGCACCGTCGGCAGCGGCAACGTCGGCGGCACGAATGCGCTGCGCACGCAGGGCAAGGCGTTCGCTTTCTGGGTCCTGCTCATCGACGTCGGCAAGGGCATCGCCGCGGCCGCATTGATCCCGCGCTTGGCGATCCCGGGCATCGGCTTCGACGCGGAGGTCGACCGCGATTTGCTCGCATACGCCGTCGGCTACGCGGCGATCGTGGGGCATGTCTTCCCGGTCTGGTTCGAGTTCCGCGGGGGAAAGGGCGGCGCGACTGCGGCCGGTTTGCTGTTTTATTTCGCGCCGTGGCTCGCCGCTCCCGTGATCGCCGTGTGGCTCGCCGTGATCTTCTTCACGGGTTATGTAGGCATCGCCACCGTGAGCGCAGCCGTGCTCGCGGCCGCCTATCTCGGCGTTACGGAGCTCAATGAGCGGCACGCCTTCGTCATTTTCGCGACTCTCGTCGCTTTGCTCATCGTCTATACGCACCGCAGCAACCTGCGCCGCACGCTCGACGGAACCGAATCACGCTTCGGACGCTACTTCGGGCTCAAGAATCGCGCATGAGCCCCGAAGGTCTATTGCAGCGCCTCGCCGACGGCAAGTCTCATTCCGGCGTCGATCTTGCGCGCGACTTCGGCGTCACGCGCGCCGCAGTGTGGAAACAGATCGCGAAGCTCGAGGCGTGGGGCATCGAGGTGCACGCGCATCCGGGGCAAGGCTATCGGCTCGATCGCGCCGTCGATCTGCTCGATGCAGCGGCGCTCTCGGCCGCGGCCGATACGCACTTGCGAGCCCGCGTGCGGCGCATCGAGCTCTTTACCGAGTTGCCGTCGACGAATCGTCATCTGCTCGAATGCGAACGGCCCGAGCCCGGGCGGCTCGACGTCTGCCTCGCCGAGTATCAGACAGCGGGCCGCGGCCGGCGCGGGCGCGTCTGGCGCGTGCCGCTCGGCGCGGGGTTGTGCTTGTCGGCGGGCTGGCAGTTCGAGGAGACACCGCCCGCGCTTCCCGCGCTGACGCTCGCGGTCGGCGTCGTCGCGCGGCGCGTCGTGGCCGCGATCACGGGCGTCGAGCTCGCGCTCAAGTGGCCGAACGACTTGGTACACGGCGATCAAAAGCTCGGCGGCATTCTCGTCGAGCTCAGCGCGGAGGCCCAAGGCGGTTGCCACGTCGTTGCCGGAGTCGGCATCAACGTCGCCGTGCCGGAACCCGTGCTCGCGACGCTCAGCGATTGGGAGCGCGGCGCGACCGACCTCGCTCGCGCAACGGGCGGCCGTCCGCCTTCGCGCACGGAGCTCGCGCTCGCGCTCGTTGCGGCCTTCGCGGATTTGTTTGCGAGCTATGCGGCGACGGGCTTCGGCGCTTATCGCGACGAATGGCGCCGCGCCGATTATCTCAACGGCCGCCCCGTCCGCCTCGACGATGCGTCGGGCTCCGCATTCGGCGTAGCGGCCGGCATCGAGCCGGATGGCGCGTTGCTCGTCGATATGGCCGCCGGGGAGCGCCGGCGCGTGATCTCGGGCGACGTCAGCGTGCGCACACCGCCGTGATCGCGCTCATCGACATCGGCAATACGCGTTTCAAGTGGGCGTTGGCGGACAACTTGGGCGCCGTCGGCAGCGTGGCGCACGTGACGGGTCTCGACGCGGCGATCACGGCACTCGTCGAGGCTTTGCCGCGCGGGTTGCGGCGCGTGCTCGCGGCGAACGTGGCGGGCGGCGCCGTCGGCGCGCGGCTTGCGGCCGCGTTGCGCGAGCGGCGTGCAATCGAGACCGAGTTCGTGACTCCCGAAACGGAGCGCTACGGCATCCGCTCTGCGTATGCGGAGCCTGAGCGCCTCGGCGTCGACCGGTGGCTCGCCATGATCGCCGCGCATCGATCGACGGCGGGACTCACGTGCGTTATCCAGGCCGGCACGGCCGTGACTTTCGATGCCGTCGACGCAGGGGGGCGGCATCTCGGCGGGCTCATTTTTCCGGGCGCGCGACTCATGGCGGATGCGCTCGAGCGCAATACGGGGAGAATCGGCCCGACCCCCGCTCCCGCGGGTCACGTGACGGGCCTGAATTTGCTTGGCACGTCGACGGACGAAGGTGTCGGCAAGGGCTCGATGCTCGCGATCGCCGCGGCGCTCGATCGGGCCGTGGCCGTCGTTACCACGGCGACAAACGAGACGCCCACCGTGATTCTCACGGGCGGTGACGCCGATGAGCTTGCACCGTGGCTGGAATCGGAGGTTCGATTCAGTGCAGACTTGGTCTTGGCGGGGCTCGCCTACATAGCCCGACACGACGAGTAGCACCGATGCGCAATCTGTTTCTCGTGCTCGTGTTGACTAATTTGGGCTTCGCCGCCTGGCACAACTGGTTCGCGGAGGACAAGCGCGAGGCCCGCTACGCCGGGCCCGAAATTCCGAACATTCTGTTGCCTAGCGAGCTTGCGGTGTCGCCGCAGGAGCTCAAGCCCGCGCCGCAGATTCCCGACGAGTTGCTCGACGCCGAGGTCGAGGCCGAGGTGCCTGCGGATCTCAACCTCGCGGCAACATCCGAGCTCCCTGCGGAAACGCCGCCTGCCGACGAGCCGGCCCCTGAGCAGCCCGATGTGCCCGCGGCCGGCGACGCGCCCAGCGCTCGAGCGGCTGTCGCGCAAACTTGCGTGAGCGTCGGACCTTTCCGCGAGCTTTCGCAAGCCGCCACGGCGGCCGCGAACCTGCGCGCCGATGGGCTCGATCCCGTGCAGCGCGCTGTGGAAGGCGATATTTGGGTCGGCTACTGGGTGTATCTCGCGGCCATCCCGACGCTCGACGAGGCCGAAGCGATCCTCGCGAAGCTTCAAGACAGCGGCATCGCCGATTCGTACGTCATCCCGAACTCGGACACGGGCAACTTGATCTCGCTCGGCGTCTTTTCGGAGATCGCGCGTGCCGGCAGCCGGTTGAGCGAAGTGCGCGAGCTCGGCTACGAGGCCACGATCTCCGATCGCACGCGCCGCGCCACGGTCTACTGGGTGGAAGTGCTGCTCGACGAAGGTCGAGCGCTCGACTTCGAGTCGTTGCAACCCCCGGGGCGCATCATGCGTCTCGAGCAGCGTCCATGCGATCAGACCGTCGACTAGCTCCCGCGGACCACGTTCGGGAACTTTCGTGGACTCGGATAGTCGGCTTATCGGTGCCGAGGCGAATCAACGACAATTCGGCGCGCGTCACACCCAAGGAGCGAACAAGATGAGAATACACAAGCAACCCCCGTGGATCGCGGGCCTATTCATGCTGGGCGGCGTGCTCTGCGGCGTCGCCGACGCGCAGGACGATCAAATCGCGCGGCTCAGCGCCGCGCTCGCGGCGCCGGAACGATCCGCCGAGAACAAAGAACGCGATGCGGCGCGGAAGCCCGTCGAAGTCATCGAGTTTCTCGGCATCGAGGACGGCATGACGGCGCTCGATATCTTCGCCGTCGGAGGTTGGTATACGGAAGTGCTTTCGGCCGCCGTCGGACCGACGGGCAAGGTGTATTCGCAGAACCCGCCGTTCTTCCTGAGCCGCCCCGGTTTCGTCGAAGCGGAAACGGAGCGCAACGAGCGTCTCGGCAACGTCGAGCCGATTCACGGGGAAGTGGCCGACGCCGGCATCGACGGCCAAGTCGATGTCGCGATCACGAATCAGAATCTGCACGACATGTACAACCGTGGCGGCGAAGCGGCAGCGATGCCCATGATTCAAGGCGTGTACGACGCGTTGAAGCCGGGCGGCGTATTCGGAGTCATGGATCACGTCGGCATCGCGGGTCAACCGAACGCCGACTTGCACCGGATGGAAGTAGCCGCGGCGCGCGATCTGCTCGTCAAGGCAGGTTTCACGATCGAGGCGGAGTCGGACCTGCTCGCGAATCCCGCCGACGATCACACACGTGGCCCCGGTGACGACTCGTTGGGCGGCAACTCGGACCGCTTCCTCATCAAGGCGCGCAAGCCGAACTGAGCGCGCGGCTTAAAGCGCCGCATCGCCGGCCGGGATCGACGTTACCGGCGCAAGCCATGCGGGTGATCGAGAGCGACGCCGTATACACGGGCACGTCGGAGAGTCCGCGGGAGCACCTGCGTCGCGCGGCGTCACCCCCGATCAAATTCGAGATGTCTGGCGCGCCCGCAGGCGCTGTCGACTGCGCTCGACGACGAGTCCTCGAAACACATCGAGAGCGGAATCGGCGCGGGTAGAACGAGCGATCCAATGAACAGGACCTTCGCTGTCACCGCTCCGCGAAGTCCAACGAGTTGTTGCCCCAGGGCTGGCCTTCGGTATCCACATAGGGCCAGTCTCGCGCACGAAACTGACGCGGCGATGGCGGAATTGTGACAAATCGTGGCGCGCGGCAGGCCGCTATAATGGCCGAGAGCCGGCATAGCTCAGTTGGTAGAGCAGGGGTTTTGTAAACCTCAGGTCGGGAGTTCGAGTCTCTCTGCCGGCACCATCTTGCGGCTCGCGCCTGCCAACCCTTTTGACAGCATTCGATATATCTCGAATAATCGATGCATGGAGAAAGCGATGGCCGTGAGCGCGCTAGCCGCGATCGCGCATGAGACGCGCCTCGATGCATTCCGGCTGCTCATGCAGGCGGGACCGGAGGGCGTGCCGGCCGGCGAGATTGCGGAACACCTCGGCGTGCTCCAGAACACGATGTCGACACATCTCGCGATTCTCGCGAACGCCGGGCTGATCCGGCGGATGCGCGCCGGGCGGCTCATCCGTTACGCGGCCGACTACGACGCGATGCGGGCGCTGCTCGAGTATCTGCTCCACGACTGCTGCCAAGGCAATCGCGCGATCTGCGGACCGCTCGCCGACGCGATCGCGTGTTAGGCAGCGCAGCGATGCCCAAAGACATCTACAACGTCCTGTTCCTCTGCACCGGAAACTCGGCGCGCAGCATCATGGCCGAGTGCCTGCTGAACCGGCTCGGCAAAGGGCGATTCAATGCCTACAGCGCGGGCAGCGCGCCGAAAGGCTCGGTGCATCCTCTTGCGCTCGTGCTGCTCGAAAGACAAAACTTCAAGACGGTGAACCTGCGCTCCAAAAGCTGGGACGAATTCGCGCGGCCGGACGCGCCGCGGCTCGATTTCGTGTTCACCGTATGCGACAACGCCGCGAAAGAAACCTGCCCCGTGTGGCCGGGCCAACCGATGACAGCGCATTGGGGAATCCCGGATCCGGCGGCCGTCGAAGGCAGGGCTAGCGAAAGACAGCTCGCATTTGCCGATGCGCTTCGTATGCTCAACAATCGTATCAGCATCTTTGTGAGTTTGCCGCTTGCCTCGCTCGACAAGCTCAGTCTGCAGAAACGTCTCGACGCGATCGGCGCGACCCCCGATCGGCAACGCGTGCGCTTGGTCGAAACCTGATTCATGATGCGCGCCGCCACGTCGCGCGACGTCGAAGCGATCGCGGCGATCTACAACTTCTATGTTGCGAATACCACGGTCACGTTCGAGGAGACGGAGCTTCCGGCCGCCGAAATCGCGGCACGCATCGAGGCCGTCAACAACGCGGGTTACCCCTGGCTTGTTTTCGAGCGCGACGGCGCGGTGTTGGGCTATGCCTATGCGGGGCGCTTCGCGACGCGCAGCGCCTATCGCTTGACCGCGGAGGGGACGGTCTACGTCGCGCCCGATGCGCGCGGTGCCGGCATCGGCACTGAGCTCTACAAGGAGCTCATCGAACGCTTGCGCGCGCAGGGGGCGCACTGCGTGCTCGGCATCATCGCGCTGCCGAACGAGCCGAGCGTGCGCCTGCACGAGAAGCTCGGCTTCGTGAAGGTCGCCGACCTCAAAGAGATCGGGCGAAAGTTCGAGCGCTGGGTCGACGTGGGCTACTGGCAGCTCTTCCTGTAGGAGCGAGCTTCGCTCGCGATCCTGTCGTGATGTCGCGGAGAAGAATCGCGAGCGAAGCTCGCTCCTACCTCTTAATCTCGCCGAGCCAGTCGCGGGTGCTCTGCGGGCGATTCGTGTCGAGCCATTCGAATACGAGGCTGTGCCACAGGACGCGGCGCACGTAGGCGCGCGTCTCGTTGTACGGAATATTCTCGATCCAGATGTCGCTGTCGATGGCTTCATCCGGTAACCATCGTTCGGCGGTATTCTCGCCCGCGTTGTAAGCCGCGAGCGCCACGGGCAACTGTTCGTCGAATTGCTCGAGCAGCTCGGCCAGGCGGGCGGCTCCGAGCGGAATGCTGATCGCGGGATCGAAGAGCGCCACGCGGCTCGGCACGGGCAACTGCCAACGGCGCGCCGTGCGGCGCGCGGTATCGGGGTCGAGCTGCGCGATACCAAGCGCGCCAGCCGGCGACGCGACGTCGGGGCGAAACAGACTCTCCTGGCGGAGCAGCGCGTACAGCAACGCAGACTCGATGCTCGTGAGCTCGACAGCGGCCGTCATTTCGCTGCCGTAGGGACGCGGATAGAGAAGCTCGTAGTCGTTGAATACGCCGTGGCTCGTCGCCGTGGCCACGGCGACGTCGTGCATCTCGAAGCTTGCGGCCAAATGGATCGCTTGGAGCTTAAGCTCATCGCCGAGCGTCTCGTAGCCGTGATGCCATTCGAGCGTCGCGAGATCGCGTAGGCCCGCAAGCTGCAACTCGCGCGCACGCACGAACGCGTCGCCGGTCGCAATTGCGTCGACGAGGGCGAGAGCCACGGGCAGCGGCTCCGTGCGCGGCACGACGCGGTCGCCGAGACGCGCGGCCGCCATGGCCGAGTAGTAGTTGTCGTCGCCGAGCACGGACGTGTACAAGGCACGCGCCGTATCGCGATCGCCGAGCTCGAAAGCCGCGCGCGCGGCCCAGTAGCGCCACGCCGACGAGGCTTGTAGCTCGCGCGGCATCCAGGCGATCGCTTCTGCCGCGGTCGTCCACGCGCCGGCCCACAGCGCCGCGCGCGCGAGCCACTCGAGCGCCGGGCCGTCGAGCCGGCCGCGCGGAACGCGCGCAAAATACTCGAGCGCTTGAGGCCGGCGATCCCAGGCGAGTCCCAGAGCGAGAGCGAGCGAGAGGTCGCTCGCGCGCTCGGCGGCCGCGCGCGTCGCCAGAGGCGCGAAACGCATGAGCGCCGCATCGGGATCGTTGCGTGCGAGCCGCGACCAGGCGTCGAGCACGGCCTCGTCACTTACGGCACGCGCGGGATCGGCAAGCAGCGCATCGAGCATGCGTGCGGGTTGCTCGATGAAATCGGCGCGCTTGAGCAAGGCATCGCCCGCCTGAGACGGCAGGCGCCTCGCAATGACGCGCGCGAACGCGGTCTGTCCGTGATCGAGCAAGAGCGCCGCGCGCTCGGCGACGAGTGCATCGGTGAGCACGCCTTCCGCGCGCAACCACTGAAACGCTGGCTCACATTCACGGGGCAACTGGTACGGCGTGCGCCAGCGCGCGGCGATCGCGGGCGCGAGATCGTCAACCTCGCCGAGCGCGATGCGGGCGTTGAAGTATTCGCATTCGAACGCCGCGGTCGCGATCGCGGTGTCGTAGCGATCGAGGTACGCTCGCCATTGCGCGCGCCGCGCGAGGCTCGAAAGCCACGCCCGTCGCAATGCGCGCCCGACGGGTTCCGCGCCGTGCGCGCTCACGAAATCCGCGGCTGCCTCGTCGACGGCGCCCCAAGCGCGGGCAGCGAGCTTGAGCTCGCGCTCGATGCGTGCTGCGAGCACGTACGGATACAGCACGTAACCTTCGAGGGCCGCGTCATCGGCCGTGTCGGTGCCGAGCGCCGCGGCCTCGTACGCTGCCACGAAACGGGCGCGCACGGCGGCCTGCGGGTTCGCGGCGTCGTCGGGTTGAGCCGCGAGCGGCGTCGCGAGAAGAGCGCAGACGAGCACCAGTGATACGCGTGACATCAGCGGCAGGCGTCGCGATAATCGGCGCGCAATCCCGGCAGGCGAGGTCACGGCTATGACTTGGTGGGGCTGGATCATCATCGGTGTGTTGCTGCTCGGCGCGGAGCTGGTCGCCATCGACCTGCAGTTCTATCTCGTCTTCATCGGCGCAGCCGCGATTATCGTCGGCGTCGTCGAGCTTGTCGCCCCCGGCCTGCCGTCGTGGGTGCCGTGGATACTTTTCGCGGTGCTCGCGCTGACGTCGATGTTCACGATCAGGCGGCAGCTCTACGAGATGTTGCGCGGGCAGGCGGTCGGGATCGGCGACACGGCCGCGGGAGCGCGCATCACCGTGCGCGAGCACGTGGCGCCGGGCGGCAGTTGCCGCGCCGAGTACCGCGGCTCGCTGTGGACGGCGATCAACGTCGGCAACGAGGCGATTCCCGCCGGGGGCACGGCCGAGATCGATGCCGTCGAGGGGCTCAACCTGCGCGTCAAGTTGCTCAAGTAGTCGGGGGAGGAATCATGGAGCTCGGCGTATTCTTGGTCGTGTTCGTGATCGCGGTTCTCGCGATCACCGTCATTGCGAAGACCGCGGTGGTCGTTCCGCAGCAGAGCGCGTTTATCATCGAAATGCTCGGCAAGTACAACCGCACTCTCAGGGCGGGATTTCATATCCTGATCCCGTTCATGGAGCGCATCGCGTACAAGCACAGTCTCAAGGAGCAGGCCACGGACATTCCGGAGCAAATCTGCATCACTAGGGACAACGTCCAAGTCGGTATCGACGGCATTCTCTACATGCAGGTGCTCGAGCCGTCCCGCGCGTCCTACGGCATTACGAATTACCAATTCGCGATCGCGCAGCTCGCGCAGACGACGTTGCGCAGCGAAATCGGCAAGATCGAGCTCGACCGCACGTTCGAGGAGCGCGCGACGATCAACGCGAACGTCGTCAGCGAGCTCGACAAGGCGAGCGAGCCCTGGGGCGTCAAGGTGCTGCGCTACGAGATCAAGAACATCAATCCGCCGCACGACGTGCTCACCGCGATGGAGAAGCAGATGCGCGCCGAGCGCGAGAAGCGCGCCGTCATCCTGACCTCCGAAGGCGTGCGCGACGCGCAGATCAACCAAGCGGAAGGCGAGAAGCAGCGCGTGATCAAGGAATCCGAAGCCGTCAAGCAACAGCAGATCAACGAGGCCGAAGGCGAGGCACAAGCGATTCTTGCGGTCGCGACGGCGACGGCCGAAGGACTGCGCCAAGTGGCGTCGGCGTTGAGCGAGCGTGGCGGCATGGAAGCCATGCAGCTGCGCGTTGCCGAGGATTACCTGACGCAGTTCGGCAATTTGGCCAAGGCCTCGAACACGCTCGTCGTACCGGCAAGCCTCTCCGACGTGGCCGGCATGATCGCGATGGCGACCAAGGTGTTCGAGCAGAGCCGACGTGCCGCAACGCCATAGTTGTCGATTTCGAGCAGGGGGAACGGACATGCCGCTCAATGAGAACCACGTTCGCCGTGCGAACAACCGCTGGCTTCCGGCGCTCTTGCTTGTCGGGGCACCGCTCGCAGTGGGCCAGACGCCGAGCGGCTCCGAATGGTGGCCGTCGGAGTGGGGGCCCGACGATCAGCGCGGCGCCGCGAACCGAATCACGCCGGCGTGGGCACGCAGTTCGACGGCCTGGGCCACGTCGGCACCGAGATCAACGGCGAGCACGTGTTCTATAACGGCTTCAAGCTTTCGGAATTCGGCACATCGTACGGCCTTACGAAAGTCGGCATCGAGAACGTCGGCGTGATCTTCACGCGCGGCGTCTTGCTCGACGTCGCGCGCTACAAGGGCGTCGAGCGGCTCGATCCGACCTATGTCATTACCGTCGACGACTAGACGCACACCCAATCGACCGGAGCGCTGAATCGCTCTTCTGACACCTGAATCGCGAGCCACAACAGTGTTCTAATCTAAAGCGGCGGCGTCCTCCGCGAGCGTAAGGGAAGCATCGGTGTCCGCTGCCTCGTCCTCGTGCGCCGCGTGCTGACGCCGCCACATCGCGGCGTACAAAGCGTCGCGCAGAACAAGCTGCGCGTGCGTGCCGCGCTCGGCGATGCGCCCTTCGTGCAGCACGATGATCTCGTCGGCATCGACGATCGTCGAGAGGCGATGCGCGATCACGAGCGTCGTGTGGCCGCGCGACACCTCGCGCAGGGACACTTGAATCTCGCGCTCGGTGCGGCTGTCGAGTGCCGACGTCGCCTCATCGAAGAGCAGGATTCGCGGGTGCTTGAGAATCGTGCGGGCGATCGCGACGCGCTGCTTCTCGCCGCCAGAGAGCTTCAAGCCCCGCTCGCCGACGGTCGTCTGATAACCGTCGGGCGATGCCATGATGAAATCGTGGATGCGCGCGAGGCGCGCCGCTTCCTCGACCTCGGCCGGCGACGCGCCGGGGCGGCCGTACGCGATGTTGTAGTAGATCGTGTCGTTGAAGAGCACCGTGTCTTGCGGGACGATGCCGATCGCAGCCCGCACGCTCGCTTGAGTGGCTTTGCGCAAATCTTGGCCGTCGATACGAACCGCGCCGCCATGCACATCGTAGAAGCGGAACAGCAAGCGTGAGATCGTGGATTTCCCCGCGCCGCTCGCGCCGACGATCGCGACGCGCTGGCCGGCCGGCACCGTGAACGACACATCGCGCAAGATCGTGCGCCGCACGTCATAAGCGAACGAGACGGCATCGAACTCGACGGTGCCGGACCCCGGCGCGAGGGGCCGCGCGTCCGGCGCGTCCTTGATCTCGGCATTGATGCGCAAGAGGTTGAACATCGTCTCCATGTCGACGAGCGCCTGCTTGACCTCGCGATACACAAAGCCTAAGAAATTCAATGGGATATAGAGCTGAATCAGGTACGTGTTGACGAGCACGAAATCGCCGACCGTCATCGTTCCGCCGAGGACGCCGTAGCCCGCCATCGTCATGAGCACCGCAAGCCCGATGCCGATGATCGCCGCTTGACCGATGTTGAGCAGCGACAGCGACGTGCGGCTCGCGACCGAGGCGCGCTCGTAACGCGCGAGCGACTGATCGAAGCGAGTGGCTTCGTAATCCTCGTTGCCGAAGTACTTGACGGTCTCGTAATTCAGCAAGCTGTCGATCGCGCGGGTATTCGCTTCCTGATCGGTCTCATTCATCTGCTTGCGATACTTCAAGCGCCACTCGGTCACGAGCATCGTGTACGCAACGTAGGCCGCAACGCATAGCAGCGTGACGACGGCATACCAGCCGTCGAAAAAACTCCACAGCACGCCGCAGACGAGCGCGATTTCGACGATCGTCGGCAGAATGTTGAACAGCATGAACCACAGCAACGTGTCGATGCCGTTCGTGCCGCGCTCGATCGCACGCGACAGCCCTCCGGTTTGACGCTCAAGATGAAATGCCAACGAGAGCGCGTGCAGGTGCCGGAACGTCTGCAAGGCGACGTTGCGAATCGCGCGTTGCGCGACTTTCGCGAACACTGCGTCGCGAAGCTCCGAGAACGCAATCGACGCGATGCGCAGCACTGCGTAGCTGACGAGCATTCCCACGGGCAGCACGAGCGGCAGGTTCGCGGGATCGGAAAAAAGATCGACCATGCGTGCGAGCAAGATCGGCACGTAAACCGTTGCCATCTTCGCGACGATCAAAAACACCACCGCGACGACGACCCGCGCGCGCATCTCGAGGCTGCCCGCGGGCCAGAGATAAGGGAACAGCGATCTCAGCGCGTTCCATTCGAAGCTCGGTGTCTTCTGCCCCGGCAACTTCGATGCCTCCGCGGCGTTCATCGCGCGTCGGGCCGGCGCACGTGCTGCGTGCGGAAGGGTTTGGCACGTTGCGG
>Ga0209108_10000509_pt1 | contig 21445 bp, 18 predicted proteins | sample Rifsed10ft1_FD_184003 | JGI IMG/M metagenome (GOLD analysis project Ga0209108, IMG submission 184003) | Soil microbial communities from Rifle, Colorado, USA - sediment 10ft 1 (version 2) | ecosystem: Environmental > Terrestrial > Deep subsurface > Rock core/Sediment | place: Rifle, Colorado...
GACGCCGACAAACATCTCCACAAAGTCCGAGCCGCTGATGCTGAAGAACGGAACCCCGGCCTCGCCGGCAATGGCGCGGGCCATGAGGGTCTTACCCGTACCGGGGGGGCCGACCAGAAGGCATCCTTTGGGAATCCTTCCACCCAATCTGGTAAATTTTTTCGGGTCTTTTAAAAACGCGATGATCTCCTGCAATTCGTCTTTCGCCTCTTCCACGCCCGCCACATCGTTGAAGGTCACCTTGGTTTGATTCTCGGTCAGCAGTTTGGCTCGGCTCTTGCCAAAGGACATGGCCTTGCCCCCGCCGACCTGCATCTGGCGCATGAAAAAGATCCATACGCCGATCAGCAGCAGCATCGGGAACCATGACACGAAAATGTTCATCAGCAGCGACGGTTCCTCGTCCGGCTTCGCCTCGATGATCACCCCGTTCTTCAGCAGATCGCTCACCAGCCACGGGTCCGACGGCGAGTAGGTCGTGAAGCGCTCCCCGGTGGTTTTCAGGCCCTTCAGCACGCGCCCCTCGATGGTCACCTTGGCGATGCGCCCTTGCTTCACCTCCTCGATGAACTGGGAGTACTCCATGGCCTTCTGCGTCGCCTGGCGCGCGCTGAACTGGTTGAATACGGTCATCAGCACGAGCGCAATCACCAGCCAGATTCCGACGTTCTTGATCAGATTGTTCAAAGAGACTCCTTGCCCTCAGCAACAGATGGTAAGCATTTCAATTTTAAACGCATTTGCAGCGGGACGCAGCACTCATCGGAACTTGTCCTCCTCAGTCGGGTTTGAGGCCCTGCGCCAGGAGATAGACCTCCCGCGAGCCGCTGCGCGAGGCTTCCGGCTTGCGCACCCGAACCTGCCTGAACCGTTGCCGCAGTTGGCGCAGAAACGCATCAAAATCGCTGCCCTGAAACGCTTTGATCAGGAAATTCCCTTCAGGTTTCAAGTAGTTCACCGTGAATTCCCACGCCAGTTCGGCCAGCGCCGCGGCGCGCGCCTGGTCCAAGCTTGCAATACCACTGATATTGGGGGACAAATCCGACAACACAAGGTCTGCGCGTTTTCCCGCCAGCAGGCGCACGACTTCGGCCAGCGTTCCCGGTTCATGGAAGTCTCCGCGCACGAACGTGACCCCTGCCACCGGCTCCATCGCGAGCCGGTCGACCGCGATCACACGCCCGCCGGGAGCCACCGCGGCGGCAGCGACCTGCGACCACCCCCCGGGCGCGGCGCCGAGATCGATCACGGTCATTCCCGGCGCAAGCAGGTGCTCGCGCGCCGCGATCTGCAACAGCTTGTACGCGGCGCGCGACCGGTAGCCTTCGGCTTGCGCTCGCTGCACGTACGGGTCATTTACGTGCCGCCGCATCCAGGCGCTCTTGGCCTTGGTGCGCGCCATTCGCTACACTCCCATCATGCCCGCGTTATCCTCTTCCGAGCGTCGCGCACTCCGCGCCCGCGCCCACCACCTGCGACCGTTCATCAGCGTTGGCGAGTCAGGTATCACGACCCCGGTGCTGGGGGAAATCGAGCGCTGCCTCCGCAGCCACGAACTGATCAAGGTGCGCGTGCTCGCCGGTGACCGGCACGAACGCGAGGCCATGATCGGTGAAATCTGCTGCGCGCTTGGGGCGCATCCGGTACAGCATATCGGGAAAATTCTCGTCGTCTACCGGCCGCGTCCCGACGACCCGGCGCAAGATGCGCCGGCGCGCAAGACGGGGCGCCACGCCGGGGCTGGCCGGCAACCGCGCGCAAGGCGGAAGGCGGCGGGAAAGCGCTGAGCGGCGCAAATCACGGCGCGTCGCTTCACGCGGCCGGCTCTCACCTCTCTCCTCAGATGTACTTGACGTCGAGGATCTCGTATTCGCGCACCCCGCCGGGCGCCCGCACCTCGGCGACGTCGCCGGGATATTTTCCGATGAGCGCGCGAGCGAGCGGGGAACTGATGGAAATCTTGCCATCCCTGATTTCGGCCTCGTCGTCGCCCACGATCTGGTAGGTCACGACCGCTCGGCTGGCCACATCCTCCAGTTCGACCGTCGCGCCGAAGACGCAGCGACCGTCGGCGTCGAGCAATGCCGGATTGATGATCTGGGCATTGCCGAGCTTTCCTTCGAGTTCGGCGATGCGGCCCTCGATAAAGCTCTGGCGCTCCTTGGCGGCGTGATATTCGGCGTTTTCCGAGAGGTCGCCATGGGATCGCGCCTCCGCGATGGCGTTGACGATCGCAGGGCGCTTGACGGTCCTCAATTCCTGCAGTTCGGCGCGCAGTTTCTCGGCGCCGGCGACGGTCAGCGGGATCTTGCTCATGCCGGCTGCCCGATTGCCGCCGCTTCGTTTCCCTGCGTTGCCGCGGTCGAGAGCCTGGCATGCATGTCCTGGACCGAGTACGGCCGCAATTCGCTCGAATGTTCCATGCCGTGGCACGCCGCGCGCGCGCCCGACAGTGTCGTATAGAGGGCAACCTGCCCCTGCAGCGCCGCGCGACGGATCGAGTACGAATCGCGCACGGCGGTGCGCGACCCCTCCACCGTGTTCACGATCAGCACGATCTCCCCGTTCTTGATCATGTCCACGATGTGCGGGCGCCCTTCGGCGACCTTGTTGACCGGTATCACCTCAAGGCCCGCCGCCGCGAGCGCCGCAGCGGTGCCCCGGGTGGCGACCAGCGTGAACCCGAGACGCGCAAGCGTGCGCGCGATCTCCACGGTACGTGGCTTGTCGGCATCGCGCACGCTGACGAACACCTTGCCCGCAGATGGCAGCTTCTCGCCGGCCGCCATCTGCGACTTCACGAACGCCTCGCCGAAGCTCGCCCCCACCCCCATCACCTCGCCGGTCGACTTCATCTCGGGGCCGAGTATGGTATCGGCGCCGGGAAACTTGATGAACGGGAACACCGCTTCCTTGACCGAGTAGTACGGCGGCACGATTTCGCCGCCAACCCCCTGCGCGGCGAGCGTGCTGCCGGCCATGCAGCGCGCGGCGACCTTTGCGAGCGGCACGCCGGTCGCCTTGGATACAAACGGCACGGTACGCGAGGCGCGCGGATTGACCTCCAGCACGTACACCGTGCTCTCCTGGATCGCGAACTGCACGTTGATCAGGCCCACCACCTTGAGCGCGCGGGCCATGGCCACCGTCTGCCGCCGCAACTCGTCCTGCAAGTCCGCCGGCAGGCTGAACGGCGGGAGCGAACACGCGGAATCGCCCGAGTGCACCCCCGCCTCCTCGATGTGTTCCATCACGCCGCCGATCACGACCTCGATCCCGTCGGACACGGCATCGACATCGACTTCGATCGCATCGGTGAGAAAATGGTCGAGCAGCACCGGGCTGTCGTTCGAAACCTTGACCGCCTCTCGCATGTAGCGCTCGAGATCGCTCTGCTTGTAGACGATCTCCATCGCGCGCCCGCCCAGCACGTAGGAAGGCCGCACGACAAGCGGGTAGCCGATCTCATCGGCGACCGCAAGCGCCTTCTGCGCGCTGCGCGCGGTGCGGTTGGGCGGTTGCTTGAGCTTCAAGCGGTGCAGGAGCTTCTGGAACCGCTCCCGATCCTCCGCGATGTCGATCGAATCCGGCGTGGTGCCGATGATCGGCACGCCGTTCGCCTCCAGATCGCGCGCGAGCTTGAGCGGGGTCTGACCGCCGAACTGCACGATCACGCCCTCCGGTTGCTCGACGTGCACGATTTCCAGCACGTCCTCCAGCGTCAGCGGCTCGAAGTAAAGCCGGTCGGAGGTGTCGTAGTCGGTCGAGACCGTCTCGGGATTGCAGTTGACCATGATGGTCTCGAAGCCGTCCTCGCGCAGCGCGAGCGCCGCGTGCACGCAGCAGTAATCGAACTCGATGCCCTGCCCGATGCGGTTCGGCCCGCCCCCGAGCACCATGATCTTCCTGCGGGCGCTCGGCGCCGCCTCGCATTCCTCCTCATAGGTCGAATACATGTACGCGGTGGTAGCGGCAAATTCCGCCGCGCACGTATCCACCCTCTTGAATACCGGCCGGATACCGTGCTCGTGGCGCTTCGCCCGCACCTCGTGCTCGGCCACCTTGAGAAGATGCGCGAGCCGACGGTCTGAAAAGCCCTTGCGCTTGAGCCTGCGCAGCGTATCCGCGTCGATGTCCGCGAGCCGCTGGTCGTCGAGCACCGTCTCGAGATCGACGATTTCCTTTATCTGCGCGAGAAACCACGGATCGATGTGGGTAAGCCGGTGCACCTCGTCCAGCGTAAAGCCGTTTTCGAATGCGTCGCCCACGTACCAGATCCGCTCCGGCCCCGGCTCGCCCAGTTCCTTTTCTATGGTTTCGCGATCGCGCGTGCGCTGGTTAAGCCCGTCGACCCCGACTTCGAGCCCGCGCAACGCTTTCTGAAACGATTCCTGGAAGGTGCGCCCGATCGCCATCACTTCGCCCACGGATTTCATCTGGGTGGTCAGGCGGTCATCGGCGCTGGGAAACTTCTCGAAGGCGAACCGCGGCACCTTGGTCACCACGTAATCGATGGTCGGCTCGAACGACGCGGGCGCGGCGCCGCCCGTGATCTCGTTGCGCAACTCGTCGAGGGTGTAGCCCACGGCGAGCTTTGCCGCCACCTTCGCGATCGGAAAACCGGTCGCCTTGGAGGCAAGAGCGGACGAACGCGACACGCGCGGATTCATCTCGATGATGACCATGCGCCCGTCGGCGGGGTTGATCGCGAACTGCACGTTCGAGCCCCCGGTGTCCACACCGATCTCGCGCAGGCACGCGATCGAGGCATCGCGCATGATCTGGTATTCCTTGTCGGTCAGCGTTTGCGCCGGCGCCACGGTGATCGAGTCGCCCGTGTGCACACCCATGGCATCGAGGTTCTCGATCGAGCAGACGATGATGCAGTTGTCCTTGCGGTCGCGCACCACCTCCATTTCGAACTCTTTCCAGCCGATGACCGATTCCTCGATCAGGACTTCGCGGGTGGGAGAGGCGTTGAGCCCGCGCTCCACGATGGCGACGAATTCCTCATGGTTGTAGGCGATGCCGCCGCCGGTGCCCCCCAGCGTGAAGGAGGGGCGGATGATGGTCGGGAAGCTGACCATGGCCTGCACCTGGAGCGCCTCCTCCATGCTGTGCGCGAGCGCCGAGCGCGGGCTCGCAAGACCGATCCGCGCCATCGCCTGCTTGAACCTTTCGCGGTCCTCCGCCTTGTCGATCGCCTCCTTTGCCGCCCCTATCATCTCGACGGCGTACTTCGCGAGCACGCCCTCGCGCGCGAGGTCGAGCGCGCAGTTGAGCGCGGTCTGCCCGCCCATCGTCGGCAGCAGGGCATCGGGACGCTCGACAGCAATGATCTTCTCCACCATCTGCCAGGTCACGGGTTCGATGTACGTCGCGTCCGCCATCTCCGGATCCGTCATGATGGTCGCGGGATTCGAATTGACCAGGATGACGCGATAACCCTCCTCCCTGAGCGCCTTGCACGCCTGGGCGCCGGAATAGTCGAACTCGCACGCCTGCCCGATCACGATCGGGCCGGCGCCGATGATCAGGATCGAACGGATGTCAGTGCGCTTGGGCATGGAGGGGCAAGGATGAAGGATGAAGGATGAAGGATGAATTCACAGCGACCTCGCAACGGACGTTTCTACTTCCACCGTCATCCTTCCGCCTTCCGCCTTTGTCTTTTCCATGAGGCCGATGAATCTGTCAAAAAGGTAATCAACATCATGCGGACCGGGACTTGCTTCCGGGTGGCCCTGGAAACAGAACGCGGGCCGATCCGTACGCGCAAATCCCTGCAGGCTGCCGTCGAACAGCGACACATGCGTGACGCGTGCGTTGGGCGGCAGCGTATCTGCATCCACGGCAAACCCGTGGTTCTGGCTGGTGATCACCACGCGCCCGCTATCGAGGTCCTGCACCGGGTGATTGGCGCCGTGATGGCCGAACTTCATCTTGATCGTTCTTGCTCCGCTTGCGAGGGCGAGCAGCTGGTGCCCGAGGCAGATTCCGAACAGCGGAATGTCGGTCTCGAGGAAGCGCCGGATCGCCTGGATGGCGTAGCCGCACGGTTCAGGGTCTCCCGGACCATTTGACAGGAAGATCCCGTCGGGCGCGAGGGCAAGCACGTCGGAAGGAGGCGTCTGCGCCGGCACTACGGTCACCCCGCATCCGCGCGCGATCAGTTTGCGTAGAATGTTGCGCTTGATGCCGAAATCGTAGGCCACGACGTGAAAGCGCCGGTCCCCTGGCTGCCCGTGGCCGGCCCCGAGCTTCCACACGCCCTCGCGCCACTCGTACGGCGCGCTGCAGCTCACCACTTTTGCGAGGTCCATGCCGACCAGCCCCGGAAACTCGCGCGCCGCGCGCAGGGCAGCCGCCTCGTCGATCGCGCCCGCCATCACGCAGCCGTCCTGCGCCCCGCGGTCGCGCAGGATGCGGGTGAGCCTGCGGGTGTCGATATCGGCGATCGCAACGACGTTTTCCCGCTGCAGATATTCCTGCAGTGACCAGGTCGCACGCCAGTTGCTCGCGGCGATCGGCAAGTCCCGAATGACCAGCCCCGCTGCGAAGACCCGATGCGATTCGACATCCTCGGCATTCGCGCCGCAATTTCCGATGTGCGGATAGGTCAGTGTGATGATCTGCCGGCTATAGGACGGGTCGGTGAGGATCTCCTGGTACCCCGTCATCGCGGTATTGAAAACCACCTCGCCGACCGCGACGCCCGTAACGCCGATCCCAGTACCTCGGAACACGGTGCCATCCCGGAGTACAAGGATGGCAGGCGGGGTGTCAGGCACCGGTAACCTCTTGATTTACGGAGTAGATATGGAAAGCGGGACAGGCCGCACACCCGTCCCGCTGCTTGAGGCAACGATTATACGCGAAGGCGTGTGTCGGGACAAAGCCCGACACACACCTTAGCGGAAACCGAGTACGTCCCACATGTCGAACAGGCCACGCGGCTGCGCCGCCAGAAACCGCGCTGCTCTGAGCGCGCCTTGCGCATAGTTGACGCGACTGGATGCGCGATGCGTCACCTCCAGACGCTCACCCGCGCCGATGAACATCACGGTATGGTCGCCGACCAGGTCCCCGCCGCGCACGGCTGCGAAGCCGATCGTCCCGTCCTTGCGCTCGCCCGTCACGCCCTCGCGTGCGTAGACAGCGCATTGTTTCAGGTCCCGGCCGAGCTCCTGGGCGACGATCTCGCCCATACGCAGCGCCGTGCCTGAAGGCGCGTCCACCTTGTGGCGATGATGCGCCTCGACCACTTCGACGTCGTAGCCCTGGTTCAGCGCCCTGGCCGCGACTGCGAGCAGCTTGAAGGTCACGTTGACCCCGACGCTGAAGTTGGGCGCCATCGCAATCGCGATTTCACGGGAGGCTTCGCTGATGACCGTCTTCTGCAGTTCATTGAAACCGGTCGTGCCGATCACCATCTTCACGCCGAGCCTGCGGCACGCCGCCACGTGCGCGAGCGTACCTTCGGGCCGCGTAAAGTCGATGATGACATTGCAGCCGGAGAGGCCGTGGTCGATGTCGTCACTCACACTGATCCCCGATCGGGCGCCCATGAACTGCCCCGCGTCACTGCCCACCTGGGCGTGCCCCTTCTGTTCGAGCGCCGCGGCGAGACGCATGTCGCTGCTCCCCAGCACCGCTTCGATCAGCACTCGCCCCATGCGGCCGGTGGCCCCGGCCACTGCGACATCGATGGTCTGCATCGTGCGTTCGGCCCCTGTCAGGACTCGACCCGGTTCAGCCGCGCCATGTCGGACGTCACGTCAGAATCCCAGTTTCTCGAGCATACGCCCGAAGAAGCCTTTCTCCTCCGATTGCGGCTCCTTCTTTCCCGTCTCTGCGCCGACTTCGTCCTTCGCCGGTTCAGCCTTCGCGGCTGCAGGCTTGTCGCCAGCGACCGCAGGCGCACCTGCCGCCGGACCTGCCGCGGGGTTCACCACGCCAGCCGCACTGCGCGCCGCCGGGCCCGGCGGCATCTGATCGCCGTCGACGCGCAATAGCTTGTCGTCCTTGAAGAACACGATCAACCGGCGTTGCTCCGCGACCCCTCCGCCCTTCTTGTACAGATAGACGTAGTCCCAGCGATCCGTGCGAAACGCATCCACCACCAATGGGGTTCCGAGGATGAAGCGCACCTGCGCGCGCGTCATGCCTGGCTGCAGTTTCTCGACCATGTCCTGCGTGACGACGTTGCCCTGCTGGATGTCTATCTTGTACGGGGTCACGCTGGGAAGCAACGGCACATCCCGGCAGCCGGTGGCCGCCAGCACGAGAGCGAGGATGACTACGCGCATGGTTTGATCGTGACCTGCAGCCACTCAGCGGCGTCCGGCGCGACGACGAATCCGGCTGCGGTGTTCAAAGCGTCGAAAAATGAATATGATAACCGAGACTGACGCACGCCGACAGCGTAACCATGAGTTCACCCAGCGACCTCAAGACCATCGGGCTCAAGGCCACGCTGCCGCGCCTGCGCATCCTGGAGTTGTTTGAAAAGAGCCCCGTGCGGCACCTTTCTGCAGAGGAAGTGTACCGCGTCCTGCAAAAGGAAGGGACCGAAACCGGGCTCGCAACGGTGTATCGCGTCCTGACCCAGTTCGAACAGGCAGGCCTCCTCGTGCGCCATCACTTCGAGAGCGGGAAAGCCGTGTTCGAACTGAATCAGGGCGGACACCACGATCATCTCGTTTGTGTGCAGTGCGGAATCGTGGAGGAGTTCTACGACGCGGAAATCGAGCGGCGCCAGATCGCGATCGCGGAAGAACGCGGCTTCAGGATCCACGATCATTCGCTGCATATCTACGCCGACTGTTCCCGGACGGACTGTCCGAACCGGCGGCGCGGCTGAACGACGCGAGGACGGGCGCCGGGTTATCAACGTTCGTACGCGTCGAATTTGCGTGGAACGGGAAGACCCACCCGCTGCACGGTGATGCGTCGACACACCGCATGATCGTATAATGCGCCCCACAGAACCGTTTCCACGGCAAATCGTCGGTCGTATCAATCTATGGCACATCGTTTACACGCCCGCGACGGGCAGCGCCTGCTGCTTCCGCGCGTCGTCGTTGCCCGCCTTGAAAGCGAGTTTGCCTACGTGGAGGCAAGCGAAGAAGAAGGGCATCGTCATGTGGGGGGCATCATCCGCCAGATGCTCAAGCTGCAGCAGGCGGGACATATTCCTGTGGACCTCGAATACCTTGAACGCCTGAAAAAGGCCCAGCGCGGGTCGATTTTCGTCTATTTCGGTGACGACCCCGGCTCGGAAATGGCCTGCCTGAGCACCGCCGTCATCCCCGGCGAAGCGCTCTTCTTCGACTATAACTCGCGCGCGCACGAGAAAGCGGCCCAGCCGCTGCTGCTGCGCTGCGCAGCCGCGCTCGACTACGAGATCTTGGAGTCATAGGAATTTGTCGGACGTTCGACCGGCAATTTCCTTGGGCAAGACCGCCGACCGACTCAGGAGAAGATCCAGCCGAACCGGTCGCACGTGACGACATCGAGCGGTGAATTCGCATGTCGATGATCCTGACCTGCAATCTTCTTGTCGCCGGTCTTGCATGAGGAATGTGCCGGACGTCAGTCCGGCACATTCCTTCCGCCCAGCATTTCCGCCGCGTGCCTGCGGGTGGTGGGGGTGATCCTCACCCCGCCCAGCATGCGCGCGATTTCTTCCACCCGTTGCTCGCGATCGAGCGCAACGACGCGACTCACGAGCGCGCCGTTTACCGCAGTCTTGCTGACTTGCCATTGGTGATCCGCCGCCGCCGCCACTTGCGGCAGGTGCGTGACGCACAGCACCTGGTGGCGCTTGCCGAGCTGCTTCAGCATTCTCCCGACGATCTCGGCGACACGGCCGCCGATCCCGGCATCGACTTCATCGAATATCAAGGTCGGAACCTGCGCGGCCCGGCTCGCCACAGTCTGCAGCGCGAGGCTCAAGCGCGAGAGCTCCCCGCCCGATGCCACTCGTGTGATCGGCTGTGGCGCAATGCCGGCGTGCGCCGCGACGCGCAGCTCGACTGTCTCGAGTCCGTGGCGCGTAGCAGCATCGAGAGGAACAAGGACCGCCTCAAAACGTCCCCCCACCATGGCAAGATCCTGCATCGCTTCGGTCACTTGCCGCGAGAACCGCGTTGCGGTCGCGCCACGCCGTGCGGACAGCGTTTTCGCCAGCGCGACGCACGCGGCATGTGCCTCGTCCTCGGCGCGGCGCAGCACATCGAGATCGTGACCCGCTCCCAGTTCTTCCAGACGCGCCCTGGCGCCATCGAGCAGTTCGGGGAGGCGCTCCGGGTCAATGCGGTGCTTGCGCGCTGCGCCATGCACGGCGTCCAGTCGCTGCTCCACCTCGCGCAGCCGACCGGGATCGATCTCCAGGCGCTCCCCATAGCGCCGCAACGCGTAAACCGCCTCCTGGATCTGGGCCTGCGCCGGCTGCAGCATGTCCACGATCTCGTGCAGCGTCGGATCGTATCCGAGTACATCCTCGAGCCGCGCGACGACGTGATTCACGCGCGACAGTGCGCATTCGTCACCCTCCGACAATGCCTCCAATCCATGCTGGGCCGCCTCTGCAAGGCGTGTCCCGTGCATGAGCCGCGAGCGTTCGACGGCGAGCGCCTCCCATTCTTCGCTGCTGAAACCCAATGCTTCCAGTTCACGCACCCGCCAGGCGAGTTCCTCGCGTTCGGCCGCCAACGCGCTCGCATCGCGTTCGAACCGCATTCTCTGCTCTCGCCGGCGAATCCACTCGTCGAAGGCTCGGGCAACGTCCTCCGCCAGCGTCCCAAGCTCGCCGTACGCATCCAGCAGATCCCGCTGCGTAGGCGGGCGCAACAGGGATTGATGTTGATGCTGGCCGTGAATTTCGATCAGAAGTTCGCCGGCCTCCCGCAACTGCGCGAGCGTCACCGCCCTGCCGTTCAAGAAACCGCGGGAGCGCCCCGCACGATCGACGACCCGGCGCATCAGGCACGCACCATCGTCGCTGCCGAGCGCGTTCGCTGCCAGCCATTGTGCAAGGCGCACATTGGCGTCAACATCGAACTCGGCGCTGACTTCGGCACGCTCTGCGCCCTCGCGCACCGCCAAGGCGTCGGCCCGGTCCCCGAGCGCCAGTGCGAGCGCTTCGATCAGGATCGACTTGCCGGCTCCCGTCTCGCCGGTCAGTGCCGTGAATTCCGGCGCGAACTCGAGCTCCAGGCGATCAACGATCGCGAAATCACGAATGCTCAGAGAACGAAGCATGTGCCGTGTTCCCGCGGCAGATAACACTGACAGACACTGCGTGACTGGTGATCGGTGACTGGTGACAAGGGGGATTCAACATGGTGTCTTGAGACTTGTCGGGTCACGAGTCACGGATCACGGGTCACGCCTCTCAGTCCCTGTTCCAGTTGAGCTTCTCGCGCAGCATCCCGTAATAGCGGTGCCCGGCCGGGTGCAACAGACTGATGCCGTGCGCATGGCGGCGCAACACGATCCTGTCACCCTCCTGCAGGTCGAAGTGAGAGTGGCTGTCGAAGTGGGCGTGGGGATCGTCGGCGCCACGAACGATGATTTCGACCGTGCTGTCGCTGCTGATCACGATGGGGCGATTCGACAAGGTGTGCGGACATACCGGCACGAGCGCGATCACCGAAAGCGACGGATGCACGATGGGCCCGCCGGCGGACAAGGCGTAGGCGGTCGAGCCGGTTGGCGTCGCCACGATCAGGCCGTCGGCGCGCTGGTTGTAGACGAACTGCCCGTCGATACGGACCTCGAATTCGATCATGCTGCCTTTCAGTCCCTTGCTCACGACCGCGTCGTTGAACGCCAGGACGTCGAATAACCGCTGCGCGGCGCGGAAAATCTCGCCGTGCAGCAGCATGCGGGCCTCGATGACGAATTCGCCATCGAGCATCGCGCCGATGGTGTCGAACATGGTGTCGATGGAAATGTCGGTGAGAAACCCGAGCCGCCCCTGGTTCACGCCCACCAGAGCCACATCGTGCGGGGCGAACGTGCGTGCGATGTTGAGCATGGTGCCGTCGCCCCCGATAACGATGGCGAGGTCCGCCTGTTTGCCGAGTTCCTCCAGCGTCAGCACCGGGTAGGGGCAGTCACCGATATGCGACGCCGTCAGCTTATCCAGCAGCACCCGCACCTTGCGCTCCTCCAGGAAGCGGCCTAGTTTGAGCAACGGTTCCGCGATTTCCGGGCTCTTGTACTTGCCGATCAGCGCGATCGTTTTGAAGGCACGCTGCATGCGCGAATTAAACCATATTAGGACGGTTCAGGGTTGAGGGATTAACGTTTGGGGCGAGAAGGAAGGGGGTAGGTCCGCAGACAATGGCGATTGCCCCGCACGGTTTACCACTCCGTCCATTTGTGTAGAATAGTTCGGTGCACAACACCCCGATGCTCGGTGACCGCGCCCAGCTCCTGCTCAAGATGCTGGTTGAGCGCTATATCGTCGATGGGCAGCCCGTCGGTTCGCGGGCGCTGTCCCGCTACTCGGGGCTCGATCTTTCCCCCGCCAGCATTCGCAACGTCATGGCCGACCTGGAGGACCTGGGCTTCATTGCAAGCCCGCACACCTCGGCGGGCCGGGTTCCCACCGCGCGCGGCTATCGCTTCTTCGTGGACACGCTGCTTACCTTGAGGCCGCTCGACACGGTGGAAATCAGCCACCTGGAAGAGCAGCTGCACCCGGACAACACGCAGAAACTGGTGGCTTCGGCATCGCAGATCCTCTCGGATCTCACCCGTTTCGCGGGCGTGGTAGTGACTCCACGCCGCAGCGCCGGCTTCAGGCACATCGAGTTTCTCAAGCTCTCCGAAAAGCGCATCCTGCTCATCCTGGTGACACCGGACGGCGATGTGCAGAACCGCATCATCTTCACGGACCGCTCGTACAGCCCCTCCGAGCTGACCGAGGCTGGCAACATTCTCAACCAGAATTACGTCGGCCTCACCTTTGAAGAGGTCAAGAAACGGGTGAACGAGGAATTGAAGGAATTGCACGAGGACATGACCCGGCTCATGACCGCCGCGCTCGATGCGGGCAGCCAGGCGGCAAGCGAATCCGCCGAAGAGCTCGTGATCTCGGGCGAGAGCAACCTGCTCGGGGTGCAGGAACTGTCATCCAACATGACAAGCCTGCGGCGCCTGTTCGACCTGTTCGAGCGCAAGGCCACCCTGCTGCAGCTGCTCGACATCAGTAGCCACGCCCATGGAGTCCAGATCTTCATCGGCGGGGAATCCGGGTTGACGCCCCTCGACGAGTGCAGCGTGGTCACGGCGCCCTACGAGGCCGACGGCAAGGTGGTCGGCACGGTGGGCGTCATCGGTCCCACGCGCATGGCCTACGAGCGGATCATCCCGATCGTCGATATCACCGCCAAGCTGCTCTCCAGCGCGCTGGCAAACAAGTGATGGGGGCATGCGTGAGGGGCGAGGCGGACAACGGGTTGCAGGACGCGGGCTTCCGCTCATCACTCAGCACTCGGCACTCAGCACTCGGGGCATAGCGCGTGCCCCGTTATGCTCCCGAGCCGCCGTTCAGTCACGGCAACCCCCCCAAGGTCGCCGTGCTGCTGGTCAACCTCGGAACGCCCGATGCCCCGACGCCGCAGGCCGTGCGCCGCTATCTGCGCGAGTTCCTGTCCGACCCGAGCGTTGTTGAGCTGCCGCGTATCCTGTGGCTGCCGATATTGCATTGCTACGTGCTCAGGACCCGGCCGAAGAAATCCGCCGAGCGCTATGCCCAGGTATGGATGGGCGACGGCCCGCCCCTCAAGGTTCACACGGCGCGGCAGGCGACGTTGCTGCGCGGCTACCTCGGCGAGCGCACCCGGTTTCCGCTGGTGACCGACTACGCCATGCGTTACGGGCACCCTTCGATCCCGGAAAAGCTCGCAGAACTCAAGGCGCAGAACTGCGACCGTATCCTGATGGTGCCTCTATATCCCCAGTACTCCACGAGCGCCACGGGCTCGGCTTTGACGCAGGTGTTCGCGAGTCTTTCGCATGCGCGCAACATGCCGGCGCTCCGCACGGTGCGCAACTTCCACGACCACCCGGGTTACATCAGCGCGCTGGCACAGAACGTCCGCGACTACTGGATGAAGACGGGCCGGCCCGACAAACTGGTCATGAGTTTTCACGGCGTGCCGCGGTTTACGCTGGACCGGGGCGATCCGTACCATTGCGAGTGTCAGAAGACCGCGCGCTTGCTCGCTGAAACGCTGGTGCTTAAACCCGAGCAATACGTCATTTCCTTCCAGTCCCGTTTCGGGCGCGCCGAGTGGCTCAGGCCCTATACAGCCGAGGTGCTGGCGCAGTTCGGCAGGCAGAATCTGGGCCGGGTCGACGTGGTCTGTCCGGGCTTCGTGTCCGACTGCCTGGAAACGCTCGAAGAAATCGCGATCGAAGGCAAGACCGTATTCCTGCAGGCGGGCGGCAAGGACTTCCATTACATCCCGTGCCTGAACGAGCGCAACGACTGGGTCCACGCACTGACCGACATCGTCGCCAGCGAACTGCAGGGCTGGCTCGCTGCACCGCCGCCCGAGGCGCTTGAAGCCTCGCGCATGCGGGCGATGGCGATGGGCGCGAGTCACTGACGATCCGTGATGAAGCTCCTCATCGTCTGGATCATCAACGCCGTCGCGCTGCTCGCGCTCCCCTATGTTTTCGATTCGATCCGGATCGACGGTTTTTACACCGCGCTGATCGCCGCGCTGATCCTGGGACTGATCAACGCCGTGATCCGGCCGATCCTCGTATTGCTGACCCTCCCGCTCACCCTTATCACCCTCGGCCTGTTCATCTTCGTCATCAACGGACTTCTGTTCTGGTTCGTGGCGTCGTTCGTGAAGGGTTTCCACGTCGCCGGTTTCTGGCCCGCGGTGTTCGGCGCAATCGTCTATAGCCTCATCAGCTGGGCGGCGACCGCCCTGCTATTCCCCGCAAGAAAGGACTAACCTTCCGGTCCGGAAGCGGCGCGCACCAGAAGATCGGCGCGTGCCTGCGGTGAAAGCACCGACAGCGCCTGTCGCCATCGCGGAAAGAGTCCATTCTCCTCGCGGTGCTCGTGTTTCGCGAGCGTGCCCGAAAGAATCGCGACAAACGCGCTGACTTCCCCCCGATCATCCGCGGCAATGCTTTCCTCGATCACCGAGAGCTGGCGCAGGATCTCCTCGTGCTCGCGCAGCATGATGGCGGTAGGCGCGTCCGGGGTCCGCGGTTCGCCCGCGGCACACAGTGGCGCGAGTTCTTTATTCTCGAATGAAATATGGCGTCGCAACAACGCCGCGAACTCCGTATACACCGGCGCCAGTTCCACCCTGTCGGGCCCATTCACCCGCTGCAGGAGACGGGCCATCAGTTGATCCAGGCGCTTATGTTCGCGTGCGAGCAAGTCGAGCAAATCCTGCGCCGGGGTCTCGGCGCGGTGCTGCACCTCGACCTGCCAGCCGCATTCCGCTACGGCAATCGTCCAGGCCAGATTACCGCGCAACTGCAGGTTGAGGCTCTGCATCATAAGCGACGGCTCCTGCGACACCAGCAGCCTCAGCGTATCACCGCGCCTCAGTTGCCGGGCCTGCGCAAACGCGGCACCTCCCACGCGGGCAGGCGCTTCATCGCGCAAATCAACGACCGATCGCAATTTTGTCATAACTGAAAAAAGCATAGACGCAGCGCACGTTCCTGTCCAATTCCGGCATCGATGAGCCGGGATGGGCTATGATCCGCGGTGCGCCCTGCGATCGCGCTGATGGAATGCAGGCAGCGGCCGAGGATCGCTGATCCCGCCCCGCCGGCGCGCAGCAAAGTCATAATAATGTCGAAAAACAACCACCTATCAGGTTAGCGCGGGTGCCTTGAATTCCTTTCTCTAGTCCCCAACTCAAGAGAGTTACGTGGAGGCGTTTACGCATGCGGGACACCCCGGAAATACGGCAGGCGGATGGCGAAACCGCGCTCTCCGAGCAGACGGAGCCGGCGCCATCGAATGCATCCTCGGATGCCCCATCAACCATTGAGGTGATGCCCGGCGCTGGTGAGCTGCTGAAGAAGGCGGAACTCGCGGCGCAGGAGCATCACGACGCCTGGCTGCGGGCCAAGGCCGACGCCGACAACATCCGCAAGCGAGCGCAGGTGGAGGTCGCCAACGCCCACAAGTTCGCGCTCGAGAATTTCGCCTCGGAACTGCTTCCGGTCAAGGACAGCCTGGAGGCCGCACTCGCGGTCGAAACCCCGGCGGTTGAAGGCCTCAAGAGCGGCGTCGAACTCACCCTCAGGCAACTGAAGTCGGTATTCGAGAAGTTCAACCTCACCGAGATCAACCCGGCAGGCCAGAAGTTCGATCCGCACCGGCACCAGGCAATCGGCGCGGTCGAGTCCGATGCCGAGCCCAATACCGTGCTCCAGGTCCTGCAGAAAGGGTACCTGCTCCACGACCGCGTGGTGCGGCCGGCCCTGGTCATGGTGGCGAAAGCGAAGAGCGTTGAAAACTGAGGCTTTATCCCCATATCGCAGATAGTCATCCCTATTTGGGACGAATCGAGAGGCAGACATGGCAAAGATCATCGGCATTGACCTGGGAACGACCAACTCGTGCGTGGCCGTCATGGAAAACGGGCAGCCCAAGGTCATCGAAAACTCCGAAGGCGCGCGCACCACACCCTCGATCGTCGCCTACATGGACGATGGCGAGATCCTCACCGGCGCGCCGGCCAAGCGCCAGGCGGTCACGAATCCGCGGAACACGCTGTACGCGATCAAGCGCCTCATCGGCCGCAAGTTCGAGGAAAAAGAGGTGCAGAAGGACCTCGACCTGATGCCCTACAAGATCGTCAAGGCCGACAACAACGATGCCTGGGTCGAAGTGCGCGGCAAGAAGATCGCCCCGCCCGAAGTCTCGGCGCAGGTGCTGATCAAGATGAAGAAGACCGCCGAGGATTATCTCGGCGAGCCGGTCACGGAAGCGGTGATCACGGTGCCCGCGTACTTCAACGATTCCCAGCGCCAGGCGACCAAGGACGCCGGCCGCATCGCCGGTCTGGATGTCAAGCGCATCATCAACGAGCCCACGGCGGCGGCGCTCGCGTTCGGCCTCGACAAGAAGAAGGGCGACCGCAAGATCGCAGTCTATGACCTCGGCGGCGGCACCTTCGATATTTCGATCATCGAAATTGCCGAAGTCGAGGGCGAGCATCAGTTCGAAGTGCTGTCCACCAACGGCGACACCTTCCTCGGCGGTGAGGATTTCGACCAGCGCCTGATGGACTACCTGTGCGACGAGTTCAAGAAAGAGAGCGGTCTCGATCTGCGCAAGGACATGCTCGCGCTGCAGCGCCTGAAAGACGCGGCGGAAAAAGCCAAGATCGAGCTCTCCAGTTCGCAGCAGACCGAGGTGACGCTGCCCTACATCACGGCCGACCAGTCGGGACCGAAGCATCTCGGCATCAAGATCACGCGCGCGAAATTCGAGTCGCTGGTCGAGGAACTCATCGAGAAGACCATCCGGCCGTGCGAGATCGCCGTGAAGGACGCCGGTGTCAAGCTCTCCGAGATCGAGGACGTGATCCTGGTCGGGGGGCAAACGCGCATGCCGAAAGTGCAGGATAAGGTCAAGGCCTTTTTCGGCAAGGAACCGCGCAAGGACGTGAACCCGGACGAAGCCGTCGCGGTCGGCGCCGCGATCCAGGCGGGCGTGCTCAAGGGCGACGTGAAGGACGTGCTGCTGCTTGACGTTACGCCGCTTTCTCTCGGCATCGAGACGCTGGGTGGCGTGCTCACCAAGCTCATCCAGAAGAACACCACGATTCCGACCAAGGCGAACCAGGTGTTCTCGACGGCGGACGACAGCCAGACCGCGGTGACGATCCACGTGCTCCAGGGCGAGCGCGAGATGGCGCGCGACAACAAGTCGCTCGGCCAGTTCAACTTGACCGACATCCCGCCCGCGCCGCGCGGCATGCCGCAGATCGAAGTCACGTTCGACATCGACGCGAACGGTATCCTGCATGTGTCGGCGAAGGACAAGGCGACGGGCAAGGAAAACAAGATCAAGATCCAGGCTTCGAGCGGCCTGACCGAGGACGAGATCAAGCGCATGGTGAAGGACGCCGAAGCGCACGCCGAGGAAGACAAGAAGGCGCGCGAACTGGTGGAGGCGCGCAACCAGTGCGACCACATGGTGCACTCCGTGAAGAAGTCGCTGAAGGACTACGGCGACAAGGTCGGCGCCGACGAGAAAGCGAAGATCGAGGCGGCGTTGAAGGAAGCGGAAGAAGCGCTCAAAGCCGACGACAAGGACACGATCGAAGCGAAGACCCAGGCGCTCGCCCAGGCCGCGCACAAGCTCGCCGAGCAGATGTACAAGGACGAGCAGGCGAAGCAACAAGCCGGCGCGGGCAGCGATGCCGGCAAGGCGGGAGATGCCGCAAGCGGCAAGAAAGACGACGGCAACGTGGTGGATGCAGAATACGAAGAAGTGAAAGACGGCAAGAAATAGGATCGAGGATTGAGGATCGAGGATTGAGGGGAAGGCGCAAGCCCTCCCCTCGGTCTTTTTTGTCGTTCACTCAATCCCCAATCCTGTATCCTCAATTCTGAGCCATGGCGAAAAAAGACTACTACGAAGTGCTCGGCGTGAACCGGGACGCCTCCGACGAGGACGTCAAGAAGGCCTACCGCAAGCTCGCCATGAAGTGGCATCCCGATCGCAATCCGGACAACCCCAGGGCGGAGGAACATTTCAAGGAAGCGAAGGAAGCCTACGAGATTCTGTCTGACGCGCACAAGCGCGCGGCATACGATCAGTACGGGCACGCCGGGGTCGATCCCTCGGCTGCCGCGGGCGCGGGCGCCGGTTTCGGCAACTTCGCCGACGCATTCGGCGACATTTTCGGCGACATTTTCGGTGGCGGCCGTTCCCGCTCCAAAGTCTATCGGGGCGCCGACCTGCGCTACAACCTCGAAGTGTCATTGGAGGAAGCGGCGCGCGGCACCGAAACGCGCATCCGCATTCCGGCGTTCGAGGAATGCGGCATCTGCCACGGGAGCGGCGCCAAACCGGGCACGGCTCCCACCATCTGCACCACCTGCGGCGGGCACGGTCAGGTGCGCATGCAGCAGGGCTTCTTCTCGATCCAGCAGACCTGCCCGCGCTGCCACGGCAGCGGCAAGATCGTGGCCTCGCCCTGCACTGCGTGCCAGGGCGCGGGACGCGTCAAACAGCACAAGACCCTGGCGGTCAAAATTCCATCGGGGGTGGACGAAGGCGACCGGATCCGGCTCTCGGGCGAGGGTGAAGCCGGGGTGAACGGCGGTCCGCCGGGCGATCTCTACGTCGTCATCCACATCAAGCCCCACACTGTTTTTCAGCGCGACCACAACGACCTGCACTGCGAGATGCCGATCAGCTTCACGACCGCCGCGCTCGGCGGAGAGATCGAGATTCCGACACTGGACGGGTCGGCCAAGATCAAGGTGCCGCCGGAAACCCAGACCGGCAAGGTCTTTCGGCTGCGCGGCAAGGGCATCAAGGGTGTGCGTTCCAACGCGCACGGCGACCTGATGTGTCACGTCATGGTCGAAACTCCAGTCAATCTCACCGCCAGGCAGAAGGAACTCCTGCAGGAACTCGAGACGATCAACCACAAGGACTCCGGCCGCCACAATCCCCGCGCCAAGTCGTGGATGGAAAAGGTGCGGGAATTCTTCGATTCGTGATGTTCCGCACCTTTCAGTGAAGGCTAACATGCGTCGTTCGCATGTTAAGTGCCGCAGGCACGGCCGGAGCTACAAGGTGAAAGAGTTTTTCGCGGAGTAACCCGAAATTGGCATTCCGGAAACGGTGACAGCCGTTATCTGCGCATGAGACTGAAAGACGATGCCGGACACTGAAACGCACCCGGACCCGATCGATTGGAGCCTGACGACCTGGGAGGGCGCGCGGCGCGAGCAACTGCGGCGGTGAGCCGCGCTGACACTCGAAGAAATCATCCTGGCGCAAGAGGAAATGCGGGAACTTTCCGAACGACTGGCCGGAATGCCACGCATTCGAGAATAGTCTCCCTCCCCAGCGTTTGTCCACCGAACTGCTGCGCTTTGCGTTACGGCGGAATGGACGATGGCCCTCAAGCCAAGGCATTTTCAATCCAGGTGGATGATCGCGAGCGCGGGGGCCCGGTGCTGGAACTCCTCCGGCAATCCGCCGGTTTCCACGTGACCGTGTCGCGCCTCAAGCTTGGCGACTATCTCCTCGACAGCCGGTTCGTTTTTGAGCGCAAGACCCTGAAGGACCTGGTGGCGGCGATCATCGACGGCCGGTTGTTCCAGCAAGCACTGAGGCTGTCTGCGACGAAGCTCCAGCCGGCGCTGATTCTGGAAGGCACGGCGCAGGATTTCGGCGGATGCGGCATGCGCTGGGAGGCGATCCAGGGAGCGCTGGTGACGGTGTCGCTGTTCTGCGGCGTACCGCTGCTGCGTGCGCGCACACCGACTGAAACGGTCAACACGATGCTGTTCGCGGCCCGGCAGGGGCGGACGGTTGCCACGGGTGCGCTGCCACGCCACGGCTACCGCCCGCGCGGAAAACGCGCCCGGCAGCTTTTCATTCTCCAGGGCCTTCCGGGAATCGGCCCCGCGAAGGCGCGCCGGCTGATCGAGCGATTTGGCAGTATCGAAGCCGTCGTCGATGCCGACTCCGAAGAGTTGCAGTCGGTCAGAGGCATCGGCAATCGGCTCGCGGAAAAGCTTCGCTGGGCAGTCGAGGAGCCGCGCCGCGAATATCGTTTGTCGTGAGGAGTTTGTCCGGACAAGTTCCGACAAACGCCTAGATACTTGTTGCCCCACTGAATAGCATCGGTGTACGCTAAAGAAGTTCGTGAGCGTGCTTGTCGATCGCGAACTTCTTCCGTGGACAAGTTCGACCGCATCTACGAGCTGCACAAGATCCTGCGCGATCGCCGCACGCCGATTTCCCGCACGGATCTCATGGCGCGCCTGGATAGTTGCTCCGAGCCCACGGTCTACCGCCTGATCCGCGCCATGCGCGATTTCCTGGGCGCACCGATCGAATACGACGACGACACTGGCGGATACTATTACCGGCGTGATGTCGCCGGCGGCACCTACGAGCTTCCGGGCATGTGGTTCAACGCGAAGGAATTGCAGGCCCTGCTCGTCTTCGACCGCCTGCTCGAAAGCCTCGAACCCGGCCTGCTTGGTGACCATCTTGGCCCGCTCGCGAAGCGGGTCAAGGAACTCCTTGAGCACCGGCGTCTGGGCCTGACCGAGGCCGCGAGCCGCGTGCGCGTGCTCGGCATGGCATCCCGCCCAACCGGCGAATGGTTCCAGGTGCTGGCGAGCGCCACGCTGCAACGGCACAAGCTGCATATCGTCTATCACGGCCGCGAGCGCGACCGGG
>Ga0209108_10000511_pt1 | contig 21438 bp, 19 predicted proteins | sample Rifsed10ft1_FD_184003 | JGI IMG/M metagenome (GOLD analysis project Ga0209108, IMG submission 184003) | Soil microbial communities from Rifle, Colorado, USA - sediment 10ft 1 (version 2) | ecosystem: Environmental > Terrestrial > Deep subsurface > Rock core/Sediment | place: Rifle, Colorado...
TCAAGCAGCGGCGCGACAGCATCGAGGCGTACGAGAAGGCGCGCCGCGCCGACCTCGTCGCCAAAGAAGAGGCCGAGCTCGGCGTGCTCTCCGCTTACCTGCCGCAGCAGCTGAGCCGGGAGGAGATCGCCGCCGCCGCGCGCGCCGTCATCGAGCGCGTCGGCGCCCGCGGCCCGGCCGACAAGGGCAAAGTCATGCCCGTCATCATGGGCGAGCTGCGCGACCGGGCAGAGGGCCGCGAGATCAACGCCGTCGTCACGGAGCTGCTCTCGGGATCGACCTAGGCGCGTCGGCGCGGCGCGCGAATCGGGCCTGGCGGCGGGCAGACCCTTCCGTGACCGGAAGGGCCGTCCTGTATGATGATCGTGCACGCCTATGCTCGCGCTCACGCGGAGGCCGGCCTTCATCCTGGCGGCGTCGGTCTTCGGTCTCGCCTTCGCCGTCTTCGTCGCCCTCTTTCCCTTCACGCCCGCCGGCGTGCCACTGGAGGAGGGAGATGTCGCTTCGCGCACCGTTCGCGCGCCGCGCGATATCTCCTTCGTCAGCCCCGCCCTGACGGAGCGCCGCCAGGACGAAGCGGCTGCGGCCGTCCCCAATAGCCTCACCTTCGACCCCTCCGTCGCCTCGCGGCAGCAGGCGGAGCTGGAGGAGCTGCTGGCGCAGGTGCGCGGCATCGTCAACAACCCGGTCGCCTCGCCGACGGCGCGCGCGGCCGCCCTCGAGGCCCTCGAGGGCCTCGACCTCTCGCCCGGCAGCCTGAGTATGCTGAGCAACCTGTCGCCGGCCGACTACGACGTCATCGAAAACGAGGCGAAGCGCGCCCTCGCCTCCATTCTGCGCCAGTCGTTGCCGCCGGACGCGGTGGCGGAGACACAGGCGCGCGCCTCGACCTACGTCGACCCGGCCTTCAACCGGGAGCAGAGCACGCTCATCGCCGAGGTCCTCCACGCGTTCGTCGTCACGAACCAGGGCGTCGACACGGCGCGAACGGAGGCCGCCAGGGCGGCCGCGCGCGCCGCCGTGGCGCCCGTGCGCGTCTCCTTCCTGCGCAACCAGGTCGTCGTCGAGAAGGACACGCCGGTGACGCCGGAAGCGCACGAGGCTCTCGTCGAGGCGGGGCTCATCGGCAACGCGTGGCGGCCGGAGCTGGTCGGGGCCGTCACCCTCGTATCGGTCCTCGTCGCCCTGGCGGTGGCCGCCGGCCTGCACGTCTTCCGCTCAGCCGTGCGGCCGCGGGAGCTGGCGGTGGTCGGCTTCGCGGTGGCGCTGCCCGTCTTCGTGATGAAGGTCTACCTGCCGCTGATCCTGCCGGACGACGAGCGCCACTTCCTCGCCTACGTCATGCCGCTGGCGGCGGCGCCCATGGTGCTGGCCGGCTTCGTCGGCGCCGAGCTGGCGCTGCTCGCCGCCAGCCTCATCGCCATGCTCGCGGCGTTCGCCGCCATCGTCCTGCTGGACGTGACCGTGGTCAGCATCACGGGCGCCCTGGATGTGGCGCGGCTCGCCCTCGTATCGGGCCTGGCGGGCGCCGCCGGCGTCTTCGCCGTGCGCGCCGCCGAGCGGCTGGTGCAGTTCCTCCTCGGCGGTCTGCTCGTCGGGCTGAGCGTGCTGGCCGTCCTCGCCTCGACCTGGCTCGTCGACCCGGCCGCGGCGCTGCGCGACCTGCCGTGGCTGGCGCTGGCAGCGGGCGCCAACGGCGGCCTCAGCGCCTTCCTCAGCGCCGGCATCTTCGTGACGCTGGGCGCGCTCTTCGGCGTGACGACGCGGCTGCAACTGCTGGAGATGTCCCAGCTCAGCCAGCCGCTGCTCCTGCGCCTGCAGGACGAGGCGCCGTCCACCTTCCAGCACAGCGTCATCGTCGCCAGCCTGGCGGAGAAAGGCGCCCACGTCATCGGCGCCGACGCCCTGCTAACGCGCGTCGGCTGCTACTACCACGACGTCGGCAAGCTCCTGCGGCCCGGCTTCTTCATCGAGAACCAGCTGGGCGGCGACAACCCGCACGACGCCCTGGACCCGGCCGTCAGCGCCCGCATCATCGCCGACCACGTCAGCGACGGCCTCGCCCTGGCGCGGCGCTACAAGCTGCCGGCCAAGGTCGCCGCCTTCATCCCCGAGCACCACGGCACGCGCCTGGTGTCTTACTTCTACCGCGAAGCGGCGCAGGCCGACCCGATGGTGGACACGGCCGACTTCCGCTACCCGGGCCCGAAACCGCAATCGCGGGAGACGGCGATTGCCATGCTCGCCGACTCCTGCGAAGCGACCGTGCGCTCCAGCCCCGACCGCTCGGCGGCGCGCATCGACGCCCTCGTCGACGAGGTGTTCAGCGAGCGGCTTTCGGAGGGCGAGCTGGACGAGTGTGACCTGACCCTGCGCGACCTGCGCCTGCTGACGGACTCGTTCAAGGGAACGCTGAAGGCCGTCTACCACCCGCGAGTCGAGTACCCGGCGCCGGCGCCGGGCGAGCTGCGCCTGCGCCGGCTGCCGTTTCGCCGCTTTCCGAGGAGCGGCTAGGCTGTGCGCCCGGAGGCCGTCGCGGTTCGGCCGCTGGGGGAAGACGACCTGCCGGAAGCCGACCGAATCTTCCGCCTGGCCTTCGGCACGCACCTGGGCCTGCCGGAGCCGCTCGCCTTCGGCGGCGACCGCGAGCTGGTTCGCGGCCGCTGGCGGGCCGACCCGACGGCGGCCCTCGCCGCCGAGCTGGACGGGGCCCTCGTCGGTTCGAACTTCGCGGCGAACTGGGGCAGCTTCGCTTACTTCGGCCCCCTCAGCGTCCGGCCCGACCTCTGGAACCAGGGCGTCGCCCAGCGCCTCCTCGACGCGACCATGGCGCTGTTCTCGAAGTGGGGCCCGTCGCACCTCGGCCTTTACACGCTGGTCAACAGCCCAAAGCACGTCGCGCTCTACCAGAAGTACGGCTTCTGGCCTCGCTTTCTCACGCACCTCATGTCCGGGCCCGTGCGTCCAGAGAGGCCCGCCCCGCCCTACGCCCTCTTCTCGACGGACGCGGCCGCGGAGCGAGAGAGCCGCCTCGCCGCCTGCCGGGAGGTCACGGGCGCGATCTACGACGGCCTGGACGTGAGCCGCGAGGTGCGCGCCGTCCAGGAGCAGAAGCTCGGCGACACGGTGCTGCTCTGGGACACGTCGCGCCTGGCTGGCTTCGCCGTCTGCCACTGCGGCGGCGGCACGGAGGCCGGCAGCGATGTCTGCTACGTCAAGTTCGCCGCCGTGTCGCCGGGGCCGGCCGCCGCCGCCGTTTTCGACCGGCTGCTCGCCGCCTGCGAGGCGTTCGCGGCCCAGCGCGGCCTCGGCCAGCTCGTCTGCGGCGTCAACCTGGCGCGGCACGAGGCGTACCGCGCCCTTCTCGCCGCCGGCTTTCGCATCGAGAGCCAGGGCGTCGCCATGCAGCGGCCCAACGAGGCCGCCTTCAACCGCCCCGGCGTGTACGTCATCGACGACTGGAGGTAAGTCCGTGCGCTTCGCCGTCCTCGTCTTCCCCGGCACCTGGAGCGACCATGACTGGCACCACGTCCTCAAGAACGTCCTCCGTCAGGACGCCGACCTGATCTGGCACCGTGAAAGCGACCTCTCCCGCTACGACGCCATTGTCCTGCCGGGCGGCTTCTCCTACGGCGACTACCTGCGCTGCGGCGCCATCGCCCGCTTCTCGCCGGTGATGGACGCGGTCCGGCGCGAGGCGGAGCGGGGCAAGCTGGTCATCGGCAGCTGCAACGGCTTTCAGATCCTCTGCGAGGCCGGCCTGCTGCCCGGCGTCCTCATGCGCAACGAGTCGATGCAGTTCCGCTGCCAGGACGTCTACCTGCGCGTCGAAACGACGGCGACGCCGTTCACCAGCGCCTGCGCCAGGGGCCAGGTGCTGATGATGCCCATCGCCCACGGCGAGGGCAACTACTACGCCGACGCGGGGAACATCGCCCGCCTCAACGCCGAGGACCGGGTCGTCCTGCGCTACTGCACGCCGGAAGGTGACGTGACGCGCGAGGCGAACCCCAACGGCTCGCTGGAGAACATCGCCGGCATCGTCAACGAAGGCCGCAACGTCTTCGGGCTCATGCCCCATCCGGAGCGCGTCAGCGAGGCGCTGCTGGGCGGCGAAGACGGGCTCTTCATCCTGCGGTCGATGCTCGAAGCTGTGGTCGAGCGCGCCCTATAGCAGGGGTACAGGGGGCGCAGCCCTCCTTCGGCAGGCTCAGGACGGCGCCTGACGGGGAGTCTGAGGCCTGTCCTGAGCCTGTCGAAGGAGGTGTCCCCTCAGAAGTAGCTTCAACAACAGGCGAAGCAGACAAGTCCTTCCTTGAAGGATGCAGGATGCGAAGCCTGGACGCGCCAAGCAGCAAGTCCGCGCTGAGCGCCGTGGTATAAATGAATCGCCATGCGCATCCTCCTGGTCAACGGGCCGAATCTGAACACCCTCGGCCGGCGCGAGCCTGAGATCTACGGCACCGACACGCTGATCGATATCGTCAGCCGCGTCGAGAAGCGCGCCGGCGAGCTCGGCGCCAGCGTCCTCGCCTTCCAGTCCAACCACGAGGGCGCCATCATCGACTTCATCCAGGAGCAGCAGGCCGCCGCCGAGGGCCTGATCATCAACCCCGGCTCGCTCGGCCACTACAGCATCGCCCTGCGCGACGCCATCGCCGCCAGCCGCCTGCCGACGGTCGAAGTGCACATCTCGAACATCCACGCGCGCGAGGCGTTCCGCCATCGCTCCGTCATATCGGCCGTCTGCAAGGGGATGGTCGCCGGCCTCGGCTGGCGCGGCTACCTCTACGCCCTCGACGCGGTCGTCGCCGCCGTCAAGGAGGGCAAGGAGTGACGACGGAGGGCCGCGTCCAGCGCCTGCGCGCGACCCTGGTGGACAACGACCTCGGCGGCCTCTTCGTCAGCGCGCCGGCGGAGGACATCCACAAGACGGTCGGCGCCAACCGGCGCTACCTCTCCGGCTTCACCGGCTCGATGGGCCACCTGCTCATCACGCGGGACGCCGCCTTCATCGCCGTCGACTTCCGCTACTACGAGCAGGCGCAGCGCGAGTCGCCCCGCTTCACGCTCTTCCAGGCGAACGGCGGCATGAAGAGCTGGCTGCCGCGCCTGCTGGCGGAGGCGCGCCTGGGCGGTCAGCGCCTCGGCTTCGAGGCGCACGGCGTCACCTACGCCACCTATCGGGCGCTGCGAACGGCCGTGGGGTCGCTGCCGGAGTCTGACCGGCCGCAGCTCGTGGCGACGGAGAACCTCGTCGAGTCGCTGCGCGTGATCAAGGAGCCGGCGGAGATCGAGGCGCTGGAGCGCGCCGTCGCCCTGGGTGACGCTGCCTTCGCCGACGTCGCCGGGCGAATTGAGCCGGGCTGGACGGAGAAGCAGGTCGCCTGGGAGATCGAGAGGTACGCCCGCGAGCACGGGGCCGAGGGGCTCTCGTTCCCGACCATCGTCGCCGCCGGGCCCTGGGGCGCCATGCCCCACGCCCAGCCGCGCGACGAGGTCATCCGCGCCGGCGACGGCGTCGTCATCGACATGGGCGTCAACCTGGACGGCTACATGTCGGACCTGACGCGCACGGTGGTCGTCGGCGAGCCGGACGAGCAGTTCCAGCGCATCTACGACATCGTCCTGGCGGCGCAGCTGACGGCGGAGGAGCTGATCCGCAGCGGCATGACGGGCGGCGAGGCGCACCAGTTGGCGCAGCGCGTCATCGAGGAGGCGGGCTTCGGCGACAACTTCGGCCACGGCCTCGGCCACGGCGTCGGCCTGCAGGTGCACGAGTCGCCGCGCGTCGCCGCGACGTCGGAGGACGTGCTGGAGGACGGCATGGTGCTGACCGTGGAGCCGGGCATCTACCTGCCGGGCTGGGGCGGCATCCGCATCGAGGATATGGGCTACCTCAAGGACAGCCGCTACGTCTCTTTCACGAGGGCGCCGAAGCTGCAGTTCTCGGGCTGAGGGCACTAGCGTGCCGGCAATTCGGCTCCGCGGCTGGACATCACTCTCGACAAGCTGAGAAACGCCACTCGACGGTCACCGCGCACTCGTAAAGGCGCGACGACCTGGCGAGAGTCAGGTGCAGGGCGAAGCCCTGCCGGGGGTCTGGGGGTGTCCCCCACTTCCCCTTACTAGAGGCGGAGCGGACCGAGAGGGATGCGAAGCCGGAGCAGAGGAAGGAATCAATGATCGACACAGGCGACCTGCGCAAGGGGGTGACCATCGAGCTGGATGGCAACCTCTACACCATCGTTGACTGGGAGCACGTGAAGGTCGGCCGCGGCGGCGCCGTCGTGCGCCTGAAGCTGCGCGACGTGCGCGCCGGCCACATCATCGAGCGCACCTGGCCGGCCGGCTCCAAGTTCCAGCGCGCCCGCGTCGAGCGGCAGCCGGCGCAGTTCCTCTACGTCGACGGCGACATCTTCTACTTCATGAACACCCAGACGTACGACCAGGTCGGCATGAACCGCGACCGCGTCGGCGACGCGGCCCTGTACCTGAAGGCGAACGAGGACTGCCAGGTCCTCACCTACGGCGACGAGGCGATCAGCCTCGAGCTGCCCGCGGCCGTCGTCCTCGAAGTGGCACAGACGGACCCCTGGGTGCGCGGCGACACGGCGCAGGGCGGCACCAAGCCGGCGCGCCTGGAGACCGGCTTGACTGTGAACGTCCCGCTCTTCGTGAACACGGGCGACCGGATCAAGGTCGATACGCGCTCCGGCCAGTACCTAGAGCGCGCCTAGCGCCTGGGCATTGGGCTTCCGCGCCACGCACGCAGCCTGCCGGACATCGACTCCCAGGTGACGTTCGGCGGTTCGATCGGTCACTCTTAAGGCCAGGTGCACGCTTCTTTAACATGCTTGGCCGCGCCTCGGTTTAACATTTCTTCCGAGAACCGGCGCTTGGCGCTGGAGCGTACCTATCCCTGAAGCCCAATATCCCCCGGAGGACTGAATGCGAAAACGTTTGCTCTTCATCGCTGGTGGCGGCGTCGCGCTGCTTGGCCTGGCCATCGCCGCGGTCGTCGCCGTCTGGCTCCTGCGCAGCGACGACCCCAACCTGCTCACCTCCGCGCCGACGATCACCGCCGGCACGGCTACACCGGCCGCCTCAGCCACGGCCGCGCCCGCTGGCGTTACGCCCGCGGCCGTCAGCCTGCCCGCGGGCGTCCGCCGCTTCGTCGTCGTACCTCAGGAGTCGCTCGCCAAGTTCGTCGTCGAAGAGACGTTGCGCGGCCTCGATGCGACCGCGGTGGGGACGACCTCTGACGTCTCCGGCGAGCTCTACCTCACGAAGGATGGCCTCTACAAGGACCTCCCGTCCGTCTTCAAGGTCGACTTGCGCACCCTTAAGACCGACGAAGCCTTGCGGGACGGCGCGATCAAGGACAGAGCTCTGAACACGTCCCGCTTTCCCTTCGCAGAGTTCAAGGTCGAGGCAGTGACGGGCTTCCCCACGAGCTATGTAGAGGACGTCGAGGTGCAGCTCACGCTCAGCGGCACGATGACCATCCACGGCGTGTCGAAGCCGCTGACCTTCACGGTCAAGGCGCGCCAGCTCGGCAACACGCTCGGCGCCACCGCCGACGCCGAGTTCAAGATGACCGACTTCGACGTCACTCCCCCCGAGTTCCCAGGGGTCGCTAAAGCCAAAGACGGCGTCCTGCTCCAGATCGTCCTCATCGCCCGTGAGCTGGGCTTCTAGACGCAGCAACGGTAACGCGTCGCGGGCCCGCCTTGTTACTTGTTACCTGTTACTTGTTACCATTCCCCTGTGAGACGCAGCCTCGACGAGCTGGACGCCCGGCGCCTGCTGACCGGCGGGCCGGTGCTCCTCGTCACCTGTAGCCACCGCGGCCGCCACAACGTCCTGCCCATCGCCTACGCGATGCCGCTGAGCATCCGGCCGCCGCTGATCGGCATCGCCGTCCACCCCTCGCGCCACTCCTACGACATGATCAAGAAGACGGACGAGTTCGCCATCAACATCCCCAGCCGCGCCCTGCTGCACCACGTCCAGTACCTGGGCAGCCTGAGCGGCGCCGAGTTCGACAAGCTGGAGCTGACGAAGCTGCCCACCTTCCGCGCCCGCCGCGTCGGCACCGTGCTCCTGGAGGGCTGCGTCGGCTGGATCGAGTGCGCCCTGGAGGACACCATCGAGGTGGGCGACCACTTCCTCTTCGTCGGGCGCGTCGTCGCCGTTTCGGCGGACGACGAGGCGTTCTCCGACCGCTGGCTGCTCCAGGACGACGACGCAAAGCCGCTGCACTACCTGGGCGCCAACTACTACGCCCTCCTGGACGACGTGCTGGAGGCGCGCGAGCCGAAGCGGGCGGAGGAGTACGGCCGGCGCCTGCAGGAGGCTGTCGACGAGCAGCTGGAGCTGTCGCGCCAGGCGGAGGAGAAGCTGGCGGAGGAGGAGGGCGAGCGGGAGGAGTTCCGCCATCGTGAGGGCTTCGCCCCTTAACGGGGGGGCATTGGGCTGCCGCTGCTGGGGCACAGCCCGTCGGCCGACAATCCAGTAAGACCCTCCTCTCGACGACCAGCGACCCTCGGAGACGCGACCGCGGCCAACCGTGCTATGCATAGGTGGGTGACGCAGGCCGTTCGGCATGTTGACGCCGAGGAAGCCCGTTCCTACCATACTTGATTGGGGAATAGAGCCATGACCGGACCTCACCTCAAGCTGAAGCGCTCTTGTTACGCCCCGTCCCTTGGTTAGCAGTTTCGCGGCGGCCGCAAGGTCGCCGTAATTTGTGCTAGCGCCTCTGCGTTTTGTCTCGTAAGCGGACCCGTTAGGACGCCAACCCAAAGGAGGAAAGCAATGCGAGTCACACTCTCGGCGATCAAGGCGGACGTCGGCAGCATCGGCGGCCACACCAGGCCCACGGAGCGAATGGTGGCGGAAACCAAGCGGCGCGTCGCGGGCGCCGTCGGCAACCTGCTCATCGACGGCATGGTCACCTACACCGGCGACGACATCGCCCTGCTCATGTCGCACACGCACGGCGCCGGGGCGGACGCTGTGCACAAGTTCGCCTGGGACTGCTTCCTGGCGGCGACGGAGATCGCCCGCGAGGAGGGCTGCTACGGCGCCGGCCAAGACCTGCTGGTCGACGCGCCGTCCGGCAACGTCCGCGGCGCCGGTCCCGGCGTCGCTGAGATCGACATGGAGCGCGACCCGAAGAGCGCCGACCGGCCGGCGGAGGCGTTCATCGTCTTCACCGCCGACAAGTGCGGCCCCGGCGCCTACAACCTGCCGCTGTACTCGGTCTTCTGCGACCCCATGCACGACGGCGGGCTGCTCCTCAACCCGAAGATGCACAAAGGCTTCTCCCTTGAGCTCATCGACATGGACTACAAGGGCGACAAGGGCCACGGCGACCGGATCATCCGCCTGGACGTGCCGGACCGCGCCTGGGACGTCGCCGCCCTGCTCCAGAACATCGACCGCTTCGCCGTCGAGTCCGTCTGGTCTCGCCACAAGCCGGACGAGCAGATCGTCTCCGTCTCCGCCACGCGGCTGCACAACATCGCCGGCAAGTACACCGGCAAGGACGACCCGATCGCCATCGTCCGCACGCAGGGCATCTTCCCGGCGCCGGAGGAGGTGACGGAGCCCTTCCTCATCGCCCCCTTCGTCACCGGCGACGCGCGCGGCTCGCACGTCATGCCCTTGCTGCCGGTGCCGATCAACACGGCCGTCAACGGCCCCTACTGCCACCCGATCGTCAGCGCGCTGGCGTTCTCGATGGACGCGGCCGGGCGCTTCACGGTCAACGTCTGCGACCTCTTCGAGGGGCCGGCGTGGGACGAGACGCGGCGGCGCTCGCAGGAGAAGGCGCTGGAGATGCGCAAGCAGGGCTTCTTCGGCGCGGCGATGGCCAGCGTGACGGAGATCGCCTACACCGGCCTCGTCGACACGCACAAGGCGCTGGAGGGGGAGTTCCGCGTCCGCGCCGACAGCGCCAACGGCGCCAAAGCGCCCGCCGCCGCAGGCGCACGTCGCCGCTAGCGACGCGTTCAAGCTCGACAACGCTTAGGGGCGGTCTTCGGGCCGCCCCTTGTTTTCAGTCAGGACCCCTCGGCGCGCTCACGAAAGGTTAACATCGACAGTACTCTCATGCGATCGTGGGTGTTGGCGTGGAGTTAATCAAGGCCAAGTCCCTCTGGCTCGCAACGGGCATCGCCGGCCTCGAGCTAGTCGCCGTCGCGCTTCTGATCTTCGCGCGAGAAGATTCGACACCGCATAGCGCCGCAGCCGAGACTCGGATCTTCATCTCGGATGACATGCTCAACGAGACTTATGGCTTGCCCACAGATCGCCACAGCAATGCCGCCAGCCTCGGTTCGATGACGGCCTATGCCGACGGCAAGAAGTGCGTCACGGTCTCCATGACGGATCGAACGAGCCGCGGCTCTCGCCCGCCCGCCGTCACCATTCCGGAAGATTACCGCCGAAGGGCCGTGTTTGCTTCGACCGGAAAAATTATGGTCGTCGGCGCCAAAGGCCAGCCGGACGAGTGTCGCGAACCGGGGGCGAGGCTCACGCTTAAGGCCGGAACTGCTGGGGGGCAGTTGTGGCAGGAGTTTACGGTCCAACCAGGGACGACCTACGAGCTCACGAGCCTTGGCATGCCACCCCCAGGCACAGGAGAAGATGACGAACCCGCACCTCTCGGCTCTGATGACGGCCCGGCATTCGCGGCACCTGAAACCTCCGGCCCAACCGATTGGCTGCTGTGGGGCGTCGTCGGCGCCGGAATCGGCGCCCTTGCGGGGCTCTTTCTTGCCTACGCCTACATGCGTAGGAAGTCTCCTCGCGCGAGAACCTGAGTTCGCGACGGTAGCAAACTGCGAAGGGGCGGTCCGTGGGCCGCCCCTGCTGCTATCCTCGCAGCGTGCCGCGCCTTCTCCTCGCCACCAACAACCCCGGCAAAGCGGCCGAGTTCCGCGAGCTGCTCGCCGGCTGCGGCTGGCAGATAATCGTGCCGTCCGACATCGACCTCGAGCTCGACGTCGAGGAGACGGGCCGCAGCTACGCCGATAACGCGCGTCTGAAGGCGGAGGCGTTCTGCCGCGCGTCGGGGCTCGCCGCGCTGGCGGACGACTCCGGCCTCGAGGTCGACGCCCTCGGCGGCCAGCCGGGAGCGCTGCACCACGAGCGCGGCTGGGACGGCCGCGACGACCCGGAGCGCGTCCAGATACTCCTCGACGCGCTGAAGGGCGTGCCGGCGGAGGGGCGCACGGCGCGCTATCGCGTCGTCCTCGTCGTCGCGTTGCCAGACGGCCGCCGGCTGGAGGAAGAGGGCGTCTGCGAGGGCGTCATCGCCGCGGCGTCCGCGGGCGCCAACGGCTTCGGCTACGACCCCGTCTTCTACCTGCCGGCGCTGGGCAAGACGATGGCGCAGCTCAGCCGCGCCGAGAAGAACCGCCTGAGCCATCGGGCGGACGCGGCAGGGAAGATGCGCGGGCGGCTCACAGGGCTTTCTGCTCTGTCATTCTGAGCGCAGCGAAGAATCTAGTTACTTCAGAGTGGCGTCAGTCTGCGAAGCCAGATCCTTCGCTTCGCTCAGGATGACAAGGACGCCAAGAGTCAGGTGGAAACAGGATGCCGTCACGCCAGTGGCTCAGCGCCACTCTGGGATGAAGACGAGCGCCAGGAACGACACGAGGTTGAAGACCAGGTGCACGCCCATCGGTGCCAGCAGCGTACCCGTGCGCTCGTACGCGTAGGCGAGCACCATCCCCACCAGCGCGAACGGCACCACCAGGCCGGGGTCGCCGTGGGCGAACGAGAAGAGGATACCGCTGACCAGCGCCGCCGGCAGGAAGGCGAGGCGCCGGCGCAGGCCGGCGAAGACGAAGCCGCGGAAGAAGACCTCCTCGGCGAAGGGCGCGATGATGACGAGAGCGACGCCGAGGAGCGGCAGGACGAAGTCGTGCTCGAAGAACTCATCGTCCAGCTGCTGCGCCGGCAGCAGGTCCTCCAGCCCCAGGAGCTCCAAAAGCAGCCCGTAGATGACGATGAGGCCGCGGGCGACGAGGTTCGCGACGATGACGAGCGTGAGGAGCCGGCGCAGCGTCCAGCCGGTTGCCTTCGTCTCCGACGCGGGTCGCAGGCCCAGCTCGCGCCAGCCGGCGCCCTTGCCGCGCGCCAGCCGGAAGGCCGCCAGGACCAGGCCGGCGTCCAGCAGCGCCACGGCGGCGATCTGGCCCAGCACGGCGCCCGCCGAATCGCGGTCGAAGGCGGCGTCCGTCGGCAGGATGATGGCGACCGCGACGAAGAAGTAGATGACGACGGCGAGGCCGACGGCCTTGGCGATCTCGCCCAGGCCCCAGGCGGCGCGCTCGCCCACGCCGTGCTGAGAGAGGCTCTCCAGCGTCACCAGCGTCTCGTCCGGGTCGGGTCTCATTCGCACCAGGCGGGGTCTCCGTTTACGGCACGAGCGGCCGGTGCTAACATCGACGCGTCGAGCAAAGAACGGGAGGGGAACGCCCCTCCCGTTTCACTCTACAGGGTAGCCCCTTGCGAAAAAAGGAGCGAGTGAGAGCGGCGCTGGCCGGCGCGCCCGTCGACCGGGCGCCGGCGGGCTTCTGGGGCCACGACTTCACGCGAGAGTGGTCGGCCGAGGGGCTGGCGGCGGCGATGCTGGAGCGCTTCCACCGCCACGACTGGGACTACATGAAGGTCAACCCGCGCGCCACCTACTACGCTGAGGCCTGGGGCTGCCGCTACGAGCCCTCCGGCAACGCCAACGACGGGCCCGTGACCAAGGAGTACGTCGTCAAGTCGGCCGAAGACCTATCGCGCGTGGGGCGGGTCAGCGGCAGCGAAGGCCCCTTCGCCGAGCAGCTGGCGGCCCTGCGCCTGATCCGCGCCGGCATCGGCCAGGCCGACTTCATCCAGACCGTCTTCTCGCCGCTGTCGGTCGCCGGCCGGCTCGCGGGCGGCGAGGTCGCGGCCGTGCGCGACTGGATGGAGCGCGAGCCGGCGCTGCTCGAGGGCGCCCTCGGCGCCATCGCCGAGACGCTGGCGGAGTACGCCGCCGCCTGCCTGGACGCGGGCGCCGCCGGCATCTTCTTCGCGACGACGGAGTGGGCGACGCGCAACAACCTGGACGCGGAGCGCTACGCCCGCTTCGGACGGCCGTACGACCTGCGCGTCCTCGAGGCCGTGCGCGGCGCCGACTTCAACGTCCTCCACGTCTGCCGCGGCAACAACCTGCTGACCGAGCTGCTGGACTACCCGGTGCACGCCTTCAACTGGGCCGACCGCGAGGCGGGCAACCCCTCGCTGGCCGAGGTCGCGGCGCGGACGGACAAGGCGGTCATGGGCGGCGTCTCCCAGGCGACCATTGCCCAGGGCGTTCCGGACGAGGTGCGGGCGCAGGTGCGCGACGCCATCGACTCCACCGGTGGGAGGCGGCTGCTCATCGCGCCCGGCTGCTCGATCTCGCTGCAGACACCGGAGGCGAACCTGCGGGCGGCGCGCGAGGCGCTGGAGGCATGAGCGAGTTCGCCCGCGAGGAGCTGCGCCACTTCGGCCTCGGCCGGCCGACGGCGCTGACCATCGGCAACTTCGACGGCGTGCACCGCGGCCACCAGCACCTCGTGCGCTTCGTCATCGAGCGCGCCCGCGCCCTGGGGCTGGCGGCCGGCGCCATCACCCTTTACCCGGACCCGGCGCGGGTACTGCGGCCGCAGGAGCCGCCGCAGTACCTCACCAGCCTGGAGGAGCGCCTGGAGCTGCTGCACGGCCTCGGCCTGGAGCTCGTCCTGCCGCTGACCTTCACGTCGGAGCTGGCGGAGCTTTCGCCGCGCGCCTTCGTGACCCTGCTGCGAGACGAGCTGGCCATGCGCCTGCTGGTCATGGGGCCGGACAACGCCTTCGGCCGCAACCGGCAGGCGACGCCAGAGGCCGTGGCGCGTCTCGGCGAAGAGCTGGGCTTCGGCGTCGAGGTGCTGCCGGCCCCCCTGGGCCTCGCCGAGCTGACGATCAGCTCGACGGCGATCCGCGCCGCCCTCGCCGCCGGCGACCTGGAGACCGTCGCCCAGCAGCTCGGCAGGCCCTACTCGATCCGCGGGCCGGTTGTGCGCGGCGACGGGCTCGGCCGGCAGATCGGCTTCCCGACCGCGAACATCGCCGTCACGGCGGACCGCGCCCTGCCCGCCTTCGGCGTCTACGCCACCTGGGCCTTCGTCGGCGAGGCGCGCCACGCCTCGGCGACCAGCATCGGCGTCCGGCCGACGGTCGGCGGCGAGAACGTCACCGTCGAGACGTACATCATGGACTTCGAGGGCGACCTCTACGACCAGACGCTGCGCATCGAGCTGGTCGCCCGCCTGCGGCCGGAGCTGAAGTTCGACAGCCTGGAGGCGATGAAGGGGCAGATCGCGCGCGACGTCGCTGAGGCGCGGCGGGTTCTGCGGCCGGCGTGATGTCATTGCGAGCCAGTCGCCGCAGGCGACGGCGCGGCAATCCTGGACCGAGCGTCCAAGATTGCTTCGCTTCGCTCGCAATGACAATATGAACCCGAAGAAGCATGACGGCCACAACCGCCTCCGTAGACGAGCAGATGCGCGTCCTGATGAGCGGCGTCGAGTACGGCGACCCGCACATCCAGGCGACGATGGAGCGCGAGCTGCGCCTGCGCCTCGGCGAAGGGCGTCCCCTGCGCGTCTACTGCGGCTTCGACCCGACGGCCGTCGACCTCCACCTCGGCCATATGATCCCGATGCTGAAGCTGCGCCAGTTCCAGCGCTTCGGCCACGAGGTCACATTCCTCATCGGCACGATGACCGGCATCGTCGGCGACCCGTCCGACAAGACGGCGGCGCGTCAGATGCTCACTGTCGACGAGGTCAACCGCAACGCCGAGACCTGGCTCAGCCAGGCCTTTCGCGTCCTCGACCGGCAGCAGACCGTCGTCAAGCGCAACGGCGACTGGCTGGCGCCGCTGTCGCTGGCGGACGTCGTCCAGCTCGCGTCGCACTTCACCGTCGGCCAGTTCCTCGACCACGAGACCTTCCGTCAGCGGATGGCGGAGGGCAAGCCGCTCTACGTCCACGAGTTCATCTACGCCCTGATGCAGGCCTACGACGCCCACGTCCTCAAGACGGACGTCCAGGTCGGCGGCGTCGACCAGCTGTTCAACATCATGGCCGGCCGGCAACTGCAGCACGCCCTCGGCGAGCGGCCGCTCGTCGCCGTCTGCGTACCGCTGCTCACCGGCACCGACGGCACTCTCAAGATGTCGAAGACGACGGGCAACTCGATCAACATGGACGACTCGCCGGCGGACATGTACGGCAAGGTGATGTCGATCCCGGACTCGCTCATGGCCAGCTACTACACGCTCGTCCTCGGCCTGACGAGCGATGAGGTTGCGGCGGTCGGGCGCGAGGGCAACCCGATGGCGGCGAAGAAACGCCTGGCGCGCGGCGTCGTCGCCCTGCTGTACGACGAGGCGGCGGCGGACGCGGCGCAGGCGGAGTTCGAGCGTGTCTTCCAGCGCCGCCAGGAGCCGGAGGAGGCGCAGGAGCTCTCGTGGGACGATCTTGAGTTTTCTGAAGCGGACAAGCCTGCGGACAACATTTCCTGGCGTGATCTTCCGTTTGGAACGCTCATCGTGGCCGGCATGCCAGTGCGCGATTACCTGCTCTCAAGGGGCGCTCCAATACTGCTCGCCACCTTCGTTTCCGGCTTCGGGGGCGTTTCGATGAGCGAGGCTCGGCGCCTAATCCAGCAGGGGGCGGTCTCCATCGACGGAAAGCCCGTCACAAAGGCGATCGGCAACGTGAAGCCGGGCTCAGTTGTGCGTGTCGGCAGACACCGCTTCTTCAAGATCGGCCAGCCAAAGAACTGGCCTCGCTGAATGCCCACCGACACCGGCGGCGAGTCGTTGCGCGGATCAAGGTGTCACCCTTCGACAGGCTCAGGGCGAACGGGTTTCTCTTCCGTTCATGGTGAGCCTGTCGAACCACGCTTAGGTGGAGGCGCCTCGTTAGCGACTGCGTATACGCCCCGTGCCTGAGTCAGCCGCAGACGCCATGCGGCGCGCCTGCGACGCCCTCCTCGCCGGCGACTACATGCTCGCGATGGCGGACCTGACGCCCGAGGCGCTGAACGACTCCATGACCCTCGGCGCCGGCCTGACGACGGTGCCCACGCCCCAGAGCTACGCCATCGAGTCGCACTTAGAGATCGGCGGCGAGCACCGCTTCGTCGTCCTGTTCAAGACGTCGCTGCGCGACTTCCGCGCCTCGGCCACGTGGCGCCAGGTTGACGGCGCCTGGAAGATCGTCGCGATCAGCGTCGAAGGGCTCGACGCGTTGTCACCCTGAGCGCAGCGAAGGGTCTCGGCACAGCTGTAACGACGTCTCTAGCTGGGCCCAGATTCTTCGCTTCGCTCAGAATGACAACAGGAACGTTAGTGGTGCCCGGCGTGCTCGTCTGGCTCCGGCGGCGGCGGCACCTGCTCCAGGCCGAAGTACCACTTCACCGCATAGACCAGCGACAGGACGACGACGACCGCGAGGGCTACGAGGCCCGTGACGACCATCACCTCGTCGCGGTCCCAGTCCGGGATGGCGGCCTCGGCCCGTCCCGTCGCGGCGACGGCGCCGGCGAGGGCGAAGCCCAGCGCGAAGAGAGCGCGGCTCATCGGCGCGATACTAGCACGCGGCCCGTTTAGAGAGGAGACTCGCGGTAGCCGGCGAGGTCCTGGCAGGCGACGACGCGGCCGCCGCGCAGAAAGAGGCGCGGCACGCGCGCCATGATCCCGGCCAGCACCTCGTAGCTGATCGTACCGGCCAGGCTGCCGACCTCGTCGGCGGAGACGGACTCGTCGCCCTGCTCGCCGATGAGCGTCACCTCGTCGTCCACGGCGACGCCGGGGATGTCCGTCACGTCGAGCATGAGCATGTCCATGGCGACGCGGCCGGCGAAGGGGGCGCGCTGGCCGCGCACGAGGGCGACGCCGCGGTTCGAGAGGCTGCGGCGCACGCCGTCGCCGTAGCCGGCGAGGACGAGGGCGACGCGGCTCTGCCGCGGCGCCCGCCAGGCGCGGGCGTAGCCGACGCTCTCGCCCGCCTGCAGCGTCGCCACGCGCGCGACGCGGCTGCGCAGCGCCAGCGCCGGCCGCAGCTCTACGCTGCGGCTTACCTCGTCCGAGGGGTAGTAGCCGTAAACGCCGATGCCGCAGCGCACCAGGGCGAGCCGCAGCTCCGTCAGGTCGAGGACGGCGCCGGTGCTGGAGACGTGGTGCAGCGGCACCCAGGGCAGCCGGTCGCTGCAGGCGCGGAAGGCGCGGTACTGCTCGAAGGTGAAGCTCTTGTCGCCCTCGTCGACGCTCGCCAGGTGCGTCGCGAGGCCCTCGACGACGACGCCCGGGAGGTCGCGCAGGGCTTCGGCGAGCGCCACCGCCTCGTCAGGCAGCACGCCGAACCGGTTCAGCCCCGTCTCCACCTTTACGTGGACGAAGACCTCGTTGCCGGCCTCTCGCGCCGCGGACGAGAGCGCCTCGCCCAGCGCCAGCGACGCGACGGTGACCCGCAGGTCGTTCGCCACGAGACGGCGGGCGAGGACGGCCGCGCTGCTGCCGAGGACGAGCACCGGCGCCTCGATGCCGGCGCGGCGCAGCTCCTCGCCCTCCTCGACGCTGATGACGCCGAGGCCCCAGGCGCCGCCGGCCAGCGCCGCGCGCGCCACGGGCACGGCGCCGTGGCCGTAGGCGTTCGCCTTGACGACGGCCAAGAGGTGCGCCTCGCCGGCGCGCTGCTTCAGGGCGCGGACGTTCGCTTCGACGCGGTCGAGGTCGACCTCGGCCCAGACGCGCAGTCCCTGGCGGAGCGCCTTCGCGCGAGCCGAGCCCTTGCCTTCGCTACCCAAGTTCCCTCGTTTGACCCGCCGCGAGCGCGAGCGTAACATTGGCCGCGACCGCGCGTCAAAAAGGCTCCCCTTTGGCCCGCCTCCTCTTCTTTCTCCCGATACTCGCAGCCCTGCTCCTCGTCGCCTGCAGCAACGACGACAAGACGGAGCCGGCGCTCACCGTCGTAGCCATCGAGACGCCTGGGGCCGCCGGCTCCGGCGAGACGCCGGCGCCGGAGCCGACGCTCGTGCCCGGCCTCGTCCTGACGCCCCGCGCCGGAACGAAGAGCGACCTCGACACGGCCCGCCGCCTCGAAGCCGAGGGCGATCTGCGCGCCGCCGCCGACGCCTACGTCGCCGTCGCCGCTCAGGGCGGCAGCGACCGCGGCGAAGCGACGCTCGGCGCCGCCCGCCTGCTGCTGGAGCTGGAGCAGCCCGCCGACGTCCGCGTCCTCCTCGAGCCGTTCGTCGCGGCCGCCTCCGGCCGCGATCTGGCGGCGCGCTACCTGCTGGCGCGCGCCTACGCCGCCCTCGAGCTGTGGCAGGAGTCGCTGACGCAGTACGACGCTTACATCGCCAGCGGCCGGCCCGCCCTGTCCTACGCCTACTACGACCGCGGCAACGTCCTCCTGGCGCTCGACCAGCCGTTGGCGGCCGTCGACTCCTACAAGCAGGGCCTCGCCATCGGCGTCGCCGGGGCCACTCGGCGCACCTTCCTCCTCGCCATCGCCCAGGGCTACGAGCGCGCCGGCGCAACGGCCCAGGCCATCGCCGCTTATAGGGACCTCATCGCCGGCAGCGACCTGCCGGGCGACGACGCCCTCGCGCTGTCGCGGATCGCCGCCATCAAGCGCGACCAGGCCGACCCGACGTACCGCCAGGAGCTGGACGAGCTCCTGGCCTCCCACCCCTCGACAAGCCAGGCCCTGGCCGACCTCAACGCAGCCCTCGACCGCGGCGAGAGCTTTAATCCAACGGTGCGCGGCCTCGTCTTCTACCGCAACTTCGACTACGCCCGCGCCGAGCCCGCCTTTCGTGAGCAGATCGCGGCGGCGCCGGACGCGACGGCCAGCGCCGAGGCCTACTACTACCTCGCCGCCATCCAGGAGTCGCGCGGCGAGAGGGACGCGGCGCGCGAAGGCTACGCCCGCGCCAACGCCCTCAACCCGGCCGGCGGCATCGCCGACGACGCGCTCTGGTGGCAGGCGCGCATCCTGGAGGACGCCGGCAGCGAGTCGGACGCTCTCGCCCTGTACGACCGCATCGTCGCCGAGTACCCGGGCTCCTCCTGGGCGCCGGACGCCGCCTTCCGGCGCGGCATGCTGCCCTATCGCGCCGGGCGCTACGCGGAGGCGGCGTCCATCTGGGCCGCGGGCGCTGCGTCCCTCGGCGAGCGCGCGCGTCTCCTCCTCTGGCAGGGCAAGGCGCTGCTCCAGGCCGGCGACGACGCCGGCGCTAGAGGCATCCTCGAGCCGCTGACCGTCGCCAACGAGGACGATTACCCCGGCGTCCGCGCCCGCTTGCTGCTGGCCGGCGAGCACGAGCAGGTCAAGGCGACGACGGAAGGGCACATCGACCTCGACCCCGACTACGACTGGCAGGCGGCCGAGAACTGGCTGACGCGGCAGACGGGGCGATCCCTGGCCAGCCCGGCGGCCTGGCCCGTCGACGCCCGCTGGCTGCGCGCCGAGGAGCTGTGGCTCGTCGGCCGCTCCTCCCAGGGCGACGCCGAGGCTTTCGCTCTCATCGAGTCGTACGCCGGCGACGCCATCGCCATGTACTCGCTGTCGCGCACGCTGCAGCGCGAGGGGCGCGTCGGTATGTCGGCGCGGGCCGGCCAGCGCCTGCTGCGCGTCCTGAACACCAACCCCAACGCCGGCCTGCCGAAGGCGCTGCTCTCGCTCTCCTACCCGCCCGCTTTCGGCGCCCTCGCCCAGCGTCACGCCAAGGACGAGAAGATCTCGCCGCTGCTCCTCCTCGCCTTCGTGCGCCAGGAGAGCTTCTTCGACCCGCGCGCCGTCTCCGGCGCCGGCGCCCTCGGCCTGACGCAGGTGCTGCCCAGTACTGGCAAGTCGCTGGCCGGCCGGCTGGGCGTCAACGCCTTCGAGGAAGAGCTGCTTCTCCAGGCGGACGCGAACCTGCGCTTCGGCGCGCGCTACATGGCCGAGCAGCTGCGCTCCTTCGACGGCGAGATCTTCGTCGCCTTCGCCGCCTATAACGCCGGCCCGAACGCCGCCGAGCGCTGGCGCCGCGCCGAGGACACCGATGACGCCGACGTCTTCCTCGAGACGATCGAATACGACGAGACGCGGCTCTACGTCCAACTCGTCGCCGAGAACTACGCCATCTACCGCTACCTCTACGCCGGCGAAGACGAGCCCAACCTGCCCGACTGATGCCGTCCACCTCTACTCCCTTCTTCTGCACGGCCCCGGGAACAAAGGGGCCCCGACCAGCGTCTTGGACGGCATGAGAGCCATGACCTTCGCCGTGCTCCTCGTTGTCCTACTCATCGCGGCCTGCGGCGGCGACTCCGAAGACGCGCCGTCGCCGGCAGACCCCGGCCAGCCCGTCTCGACCGGCGGCGGCCCCTCGGACTCGCTGCCGCGGCCGCCAGGCACGGCCGCCTCGGCCGGTGGCCGCAGCGTCGAGATGGGCGTCGGCAGCTACTGTTGGCGCACCGCCTGCGTCGACATGATCGGCCCCGTCACCAAAGGCACGCTCACGGTCAGCGCCGGCGCCCGCGTCCGCGTCGCCGTGCCCGCCGCGGCGGGAGACCTCGACGAGGCGCAGGTCTCCGCCTCGCCGGCCACGGGCCAGCCGATGAAGCTCGATAGCGGCGAGGAGGCTTGGGGCTTCGCCGCCGTCGGCGCCTCGACCGACCTTAGGGCGAAGGTTGACGCAGGTGAAGTTTCCTTCACCGCAGACCTGGCGCCGGGTCTCTACATCGTCAGCGTCTTCCTCGTATTCGATGCGGGTGACGTGAGCTACGGCCTCGTGCTGCGCGTGGAGTAGCCCAGCAGCAGCCGCCGCGGCGGTAAGATCGGCACGATGCGTCGCGCTCTCGCGCTCCTCGCCGTCGTTCTCGTCGTCGCCGTCGTCGCCTTCTTCGGCGCCGCCTGGCGCTACGCGGACCTCGTCGACGGCGGCGCCCTGCGCCCTGACCGCGGCCCCGACGCCCTCGACCTGCGCATCGTCTCGCTCGGCGAGGGCACGATCACGCTTGCCGCCGCGGACGACCCGGACGACGATTGGCGCCGAGCCGGCGTCTGGGGCCTGGAGTGGGAGGGCGGCTACGGCCAGCTCGGCGAACTGTTGAGCGAAGATGGCGGCGAAGTGGTCCGCCGCTTCGAGCTGGTCGCCGGCCGTCCGGCGCCGGGCCAGCTGGCGCGCATCGATAGCTACGCCTTCGCCAGCGACCCGCAGCAGGCGTTCGCAATGCCCTTCTTCGAGCTGAACGTACCGTCCGAGGTCGGCGACCTCCCCGCCTGGTTCATCGACGGCCCGTCACGCACCTGGGTCGTCTTCGTCCACGGCAAGGACGCAGAGCGCCGCCAGGCGCTTCGCTAC
>Ga0209108_10000514_pt1 | contig 21395 bp, 19 predicted proteins | sample Rifsed10ft1_FD_184003 | JGI IMG/M metagenome (GOLD analysis project Ga0209108, IMG submission 184003) | Soil microbial communities from Rifle, Colorado, USA - sediment 10ft 1 (version 2) | ecosystem: Environmental > Terrestrial > Deep subsurface > Rock core/Sediment | place: Rifle, Colorado...
TTCCGGGAGGTAGCCCAGGTCGCGCAGGTCGAGCGGGAAGATCGACAGGGCGCCGCCCTTGGCATCGACGGCGTGGCGCTTGCTCATCTTGCCCTTGCCCGAGGGGCTCAGGAAAACGGACAGATGGACCCACACCGGTTCGTCCCAGCCAAAGGCGCGCACGACCAGGGCGTGCAGCGGAAACGTCGGAAGCCACTCTGAGCTGCGCAGCACGTGCGTGATCTGCATCATGTGGTCGTCGACCATCGCTGCCAGGTGGTAGACCGGCAGCCCGTCGGAGCGGACCAACACGTAGTCGTCGATGGTGGCGTTCTCGACGGTGATCGTGCCGCGCAACAAGTCGACGGCGGAGGTCGAACCTTGACGCGGCGTGCGGAAACGTACGACGTGGCGTTCGCCCTGGTCCAGACGGGCCTGGACTTCGGCATGCGCCAGGTCCCGGCAGCGTCCGTCATATCGTGGCGGTTCCTTGCGTTTCTGCTGGTCCTGCCGCATCTGGGCCAGGCGTTCGGGAGAGCAGAAGCAAGCGTAGGCGTGCCCTTCCGCCAGGAGGCGCTGGGTGTGCTCTCGGTAAATGGCGACGCGCTCCGACTGCCGGTAGGGCCCGAACGGGCCGCCGACGTCCGGCCCTTCGTCCCAATCCAACCCGAGCCAGCGCAGGCTCTCCATCAGCTCGGCTTCGGCGCCGGGCACGGTGCGCTTGACGTCGGTGTCTTCGATGCGCAGGATGAACTGCCCTCCGGTCTGCCGCGCCAGCAGCACGTCGTAGAGCGCCGTGCGGGCGCTCCCGATGTGGGTGCGGCCGGTGGGGGAGGGGGCGAAGCGAGTGCGCGCCGGTGAGCTCATGCCATCGTCAGAGGTCGATGACTTTGTGGCGGAGCGTGACGCTTTGGACCAATCCGATGGCAAACAGATTGGCAGCCAGGGCCGACCCACCATAGCTGAAGAAGGGCAGAGGGACGCCGGAGACCGGGATCAGATTGAGATTCATGCCGATGTTGAAGGCGGCGGTGAACAGGACGATCGAGGTGATGCCGTACGCGATCAAGGCGCCGAACGGGTCGCGAGCGTTGCGCGCCGCCCGCAGACAGCGGATCAGCACGAAACCGAGCAGCAAGAGAAACGCCAACGTACCGACGAACCCGAATTCTTGGGCCATGGCCGAGAAGATGAAGTCCGTGTGACGCGCCTTCAGGAACCGCAGCTGAACCTGCGTGCCGTGACCGTAGCCCTGGCCCAACAGGCCCCCCGAACCGATGGCAATGCGCGCCTGGAGCACGTTGTACGTTTCGCCGAACTGGGCGTCCGGGTCGGGGAAGAGAAACGACGCCACGCGAGCCTGCTGGTATCCGGCCAGGAGCGGCCACAGGATCACGATCATCACCAATGCCACACCCGCCATCGCCGCCAGCCGGCGCAGCGGAACCCCGGCTGCCCAAATGAGCGTGATCCAGATGATCACCAGGTCGATGACGGCGCTCAAGTCCGGCTGGAGGAAGAGCAGCACGGCCGGCAGCGCCACCAGCGCCAGGCTGCGTAAGATCACGCTCCAGCGGCTGAGCTCGAACTGGTGCCGCGAGAAGTAGTCGGCCAGCACCAGGATCATGATGACCTTGGCGACTTCCGACGGTTGGATGGTGGCGATGCCGATGTTGAACCAGCGAGCGGCGCCGAAGCCGACGAAGCCGGCCAGCAGCACCATCCCCAACAGGCCGATGACGACGGCGTAGAGCGGGCGGGCGATGGCCGACCAGATGCGATAGTCGACGGCGGCGGTGATCAGGACGACGGCCAGCCCGATGACGGCGTAAATCGACTGCCGCGGCACGGTCTCGGCCAGGTTCTCGTTGCCGGCGATCGCCGAACGGATCATGGCGATGCCGGAGATGGTCAGCACCACGACCGCCGCCAGCAACCAGACATCGAAGTGCCGCCACAGGCGGGCCGAAGCCTGCATTGGTCTAGCGTCCCGTTCCGAAAGTCCGCGTGGAAGTCACAGCGGACAGACGGCGCGATTCGGGTTTGTGGAATAGTCCGCCGGCCTCACCCCCGACTCCCTCTGCGCGGAGTGTGAGGCCAAGATCCGCAGGTCCATGGGGGAGAGGCGGCAGGAGGACTGGGGGGTGGGGGAGCAGCGCTTCCCTTCCCCTGCACGAAGGCTTGGGAAGCGCACCGTCCCGGCCTGCTAGGGCTCGCGGCCCGAACGGGGTGTCCTTCCGGGACGACACCGCGGGCGCAGGGGGATGGGTCAGGGGAGGGAGTTGGATAGCCGTCGCCGTTTCTTCGCAACCTGCTAGTTGAGCGGGCGTCGTCGGGCGCGCGCCGGGGCCAGCAGGATATCGGCCACCAGGCGCTGCTGGTTCCGCTCGCGGGTCAGCGAGATCTGCACCGTGCGGGGATCGATATCGACGTGCCGGGAGAGGACCTCGATCAGGTCGTCCTTGAGCGCTTCCAGCTTGCCCGGCGGCAGGTCGGCGCGATCGTGCACCAGGACGAACTGCAGGCGGTTCTTGGCCGTCGCCGCGCTGTGGGACTCGCCTCGCAGACGCTGCAGGAAGTTCATGCCTGCCCTCCCGAGCGCACCAGTCGCGCCAGGCGGCCGAACAGGCCGTCGCCGGATTCGCCGTCTTCGAAGGGGACCGTTTCGCCGTTGAGGCGGTGGGCGATGTCGCGGAAGGCGCGGCCGGCGCGGCTCTTGGGGTCCAGCGCCGCCGGAGCGCCGTGGTTGGAGGCCACCAGGATCGAATCGTCCTCCGGCACGACGCCGATCAGTTCGATCGCCAGCACCTCCAGGACGTCGGCGGTGGCCAGCATGTCGCCGCGGCGCACCATTTCGGGCTTGATGCGATTGAGCACCAGCTTGGGCGGGTCCTTCTCTTCGGCCTCCACTAGGCCGATGATGCGGTCGGCGTCGCGGACGGCGGAGACCTCGGGATTGGTGACGATCAGAACGATGTCGGCCGGGGCGACGGCGTTGCGGAAGCCGCGTTCGATGCCGGCCGGCGAGTCGACCAGGATCCAATCGAAATCGGGACGCAGCTCGTCCGCCAGGCGCACCATGTCCTTGGGCGAGACGGCGGTCTTGTCGCGCGTCTGCGCCGCCGGGATCAGGTGCAGTTCCGGGAGCCGCTTGTCCCTGATCATCGCCTGGCGCAGCTTGCAGCGACCTTCGACGACGTCCACCAGGTCGTAGACGATGCGATTCTCGAGGCCCATGACGACGTCGAGATTGCGCAGGCCGATGTCGGCGTCCAGGCAGACCACGCGCGCCCCACCGGCCGCCAGCGCCACGCCGATGTTGGCCGTGGCGGTCGTCTTGCCCACACCGCCTTTGCCCGAAGTGATGGTCACCACCTTCGCCGGCATGGTCTCTCCATCCTTAGCGGCGCCCGTCGCCCTCCCAGGGCTCGGCCACCAGTTGTCCGTCGCGGATCAGGGCCACTTCCGGTCGCACGGCGCCGCGCCGTTGGGGCGAGACGGCGATGTGACCGGCGATGCGCAGCTGGGTCGGCGCCAGGTCGAGGGCCGCCACGGTGGCGCTCGTATCTCCGCCGGCGCCGGCGTGGACCACGCCGCGCACGCGCCCCCACACCAGAACGTGGCCGCCGGCGATGATCTCGGCCCCCGGATTGACGTCCCCCAGGACGACGACGTGCCCCGGATGGCGCACGCTCTGTCCGGAGCGCAGCGTGCGATGTAGAAACACCGCCTGGTCCCAATCCGACTCGGCGCTTTCGACCTCGTCTTCTTCCTCCGGGGTGGGGGCCGGCGTCAGCGATGTCTGCAGCCCGAGATCGGCGGCGGCGGCGCGCGTCGAAGGCAAACTCGAAAGGACGCCCCACAGCGCCGCCTCGCGTTCGGCCAGCGAGTCGCGCAGACTTCCGAGCTCGGCCGCGCCCAACGGGCGGTCGTCCACCTGGAGGACCAGGTGTGCGCCGCGGAAGAAGTCGCCGCGCTCGTCGATCGTCGCCAGGAGATCGGCGCGCACGTACTCCCACGCGCCTTCCGGCAGCGTCACGAGCAGCCCGTCACGAACGCCCTTGATCGGCAATCGCCCGGTCATTGGCCCCGAAGTCGCCGGATTATAGCACAGCGGTTCGAAAGCGCTCGTGCCCCTGCATCTGCCGCAAGTGGGAGAGCGGCAGCCAGGGCTGGCGGCGGAAAGGCCCGAATCGGCCTCCCGGAAGGCTCAGGGCTTCCAGGAAGTTCTTTTCCCGCCTGGAGGCCTTCTGGAGCCGCTCACGCGGCTTCCAGAGTGGCTCCAGGGCACTGTCAAGGGGCACAACCGCCCCGGGCGGGGACTTACTGCGGAGCGCGGGCGGCGTCGATCGCTTTGAGCTCGAAGTAAGCCTCGAGTACTTGCTTCACGATCGGACCGGCGGTTACGGCGCCTTCGCCGCCGTTGTAAACGAAGGCGACCACGGCGATCTCCGGATTCTCGAAGGGCGCGTAGGCGGCATACCACGCGTGCGTCGGCCAGGCGCCCGGGATACACAGGTTGCGCTCCAGGGCCTGTCGATCGCAGAATTCCCCCGTACCGGTCTTGCCGGCCGAGGAAATCGTATCCAGATCGGCATACGTGAATGCCGTGCCTTCGGTGGTGACCAGGTGCATGCCTTGCTGCACTAACTCGATGACCCACGGAGCGACGATGGCGTCCGGTGTCCCCGGCGTCAGGATCTCGTCGGAGAGATCCCACAGAATCTCAGGCTGGACGTCGACGAGCACATTGCCCTCCCCGTCGAGGACCTGTTGGACGACGTGCGGTCGCATGACCCTGCCGTCATTGGCCAGGGTGGCCACCGAGGTCAGCACCTGTAGGGGCGTGGCGAGCACGAAGCCCTGACCGGTGACGGCGTTGTAGGTGTCGCCCGTCGACCAACTTTCGCCCAGGTTGATGCGCTTCCAGTCTTCATCCGGGACCAGGCCCGGCGTTTCGCCAGGCAGGTCGATGCCGAGCACGGCGCCGTACCCCAGCGCCGGGGCATAGATGTTCAGGCGTTCGATGCCCAGTCCCTGTTCGACCTCTCCCGGGAAGCCGCCGCCGACCTTGTAGTAGTAGACATTGCAGGACTGCGCCAGGGCGTTCAGGAAGTCGATGCGCCCGTGCCCATCCGGCTTCCAACAGAAGAATTCCCGGGCGCGTCCTGGATCGTTGGGGAAATACTGATTGGAGATCGTGATGATGCCGGGATCGTCGATCCGTTGCGTGGGTGTGACGACGCCCTCTTGGAGGACGCCGACGGAGGTGACCAGCTTGAAGGTCGAACCCGGGGGGAAGGGCGACTGGATGGCATGGTTGATCAGGGGTTTGCCGCGTTCATCGGCGACCAACTGCTGGTAGTAGTCGAGCGGGATAAAGCGCGCCAGGCGATTGTTCTCGTAGCTCGGCAGCGTCGCCATCGCCAGGATCTCGCCGGTCTGCGGGTTGATGGCGATGACCGCTCCGATCGGCGTGCGCACTTCGCCGGCGAATCGGTTGATGAATTCCATCCGCCCGCGCAGCGCCGTTTCGGCGGCCGCCTGCAGCCGGGTATCGATGGTCAGCCGCAGGTTGTTGCCCGGCACCGGCTGAGTGACCTCGCCCACTTCCCGCAGCGCCTGGCCGCCGACGTCACGTTCGACCAGCTTGCGACCGTTGGTTCCCGCCAGGACATCCTGGTACTGGGCCTCGATTCCCGAATAACCGATCTTGTCGCGGCCGACGACGAAGCCGGCCTCGGCGTAGGCATCGGCCTGGCCTTCCGGGATCGGCCCCAGATAACCGATGACGGCCGAGGTCAACTCGCCGGTCGTATAGTCGCGCACCGGATTGGCCGCCACCGACACGCCGGGCATATCGACGGCCTGCTGCATGATGATGCGGGCGGTCTCGGTGTCGACGTCGCAGGCGATCGGCCAGGCGTCGTACGGGCTGTTGGTGCCGCCTTCCTCGACCAGCTGCCGGATGCCGCGACCGGCGACGCACTGGGTTGCCGGCGGCCCGATCTGATCGACGGGTACACCGGTCAGCCCCGACAGGCGCTGGAAGATGGCCTCCACTTCGGCGGCCGAGTCCGGCAGCAGGGCCGGGGTGACGACGATGTTGAACACCGGGATGTTGCGCACCAGTTGGAAGCCGTTGCGGTCGTAGATCACGCCGCGCGGCGCCGGCAGGCTGACGGTATCGAAGCGGTTCTCGTCGGCCACTTGCAGGTACGAGGGGCCTTCGAGCACCTGGAGTTGATACAGGCGGCCGACGAATACGACCAGCAATCCGGCGAGCAACGCGTACGTCGCCATCAGACGGGCGGACGGCAGGTGGGCCAGGCGGCGGCGCTCGGTGGTCATCCCATCGTCACCGGAGGGGGGAAGGCCGACTCGCGCAAACGGGTGGCCAGTTGAGCCGTCGGCAAGGCCAACAGCAGGTTGAGGAAGGTGCTAGGCAGCACGACCTGCGTCAGGGCCAAACCGGGGTCGATCGGGTGTCCGCTGATCCAGACGGCGGTCATCGTCACCGCGAAATAAACCAGCGAGGCGACGGCCATGATGCCCAGCGGCGCCATCGGGTGGGCTTCCCAGAAGCGGCCTTCCGTCAGCGAGGCCAGATAGACGGCGGCCACCAGGGCCATCGACGAAACGGCGAAGGGCGCACCCGACAGCAGGTCGAGGAAGATACCGCCGACGAAGGCCCACAGCATGGCCTCGGTCACGCGGCCGGTCAATGCCCAGCTGACCGTGGCCAGCAGGATTAGGGTGACCGTCCCGTCGAGGAAGGGAAAACGGTTTAAGAGACTCGACTGGACCACCGCCAGCAGGGCCATCAGCCCCGTTCCGAGGAGGTACGCCATTGGCGCCGGCTCCTCAGGGCGCGCCCGGCGGGGCGAGCGGCTGGAAGTTGGTGATGACCAGGACCACAAGTAGACCCTCGAGGTCGGCGCTGGGCTGGAGCACCGCCTGCTGGAACAACTCGTAATCCCGCTTGCGAACGGTCAGGATCTGGCCCACGGGAATGTCGGAGGGAAAGGCGCCCCCCAGGCCCGACGTCAGCACCAGCTCGCCGGCCGTGACCGACGCCGATTGGTCGATGGCATCGACCCACAGCTCGCCATTCAGTTGGGCTTGAAGCGCGCCGTCGGCGCGCGACGTCTGGAGCCGGACGTTGACCGTGCTTTGCGGGTCGGTGATCAACTGGATGCGGGCGATGGTGGCGTAGACCTCGGCCACACGGCCCACCAGTCCGCGTTCGGTGACGACCGGCATCCCCTGCTGCAGGCCGCCGTCCGATCCGCGGTCGATCCACACCGAGCGGATGAAGGGGCTGATGTCTTGCCCGATGACCCGCGCCGCGACGTAGCGGCTCTCCGGGCGAGTACGGGCGTAGCCCAGCAGACCGGCCAGGACTTCGGCCTCCGCCGCCTGCTCGCGCACGCCGATCAACTCGCGCTCCAGCCGGGCGACTTCGGCTTCCAGGCGCAGATTGTCCGCCCGCAGTGTCGCCAGATCGGCCGGCGAAGTCAGCAGAGTCTGGACGGCGGAGACGCGCTGCGACAGCCAGCCCTGCAGCGCTCCCAGGGGTCGCAGCGCCATTCCCTCGACCGCTTGCAGGTAGCCGCCCAGGTTGAGGACCAGCAGTCCGCCGGCGATCAGGATGAAGGTCAGGGCGAGCAGCGCCCGCGACGAGGAGCGGCTCACGCCGGGCTCCCGCCGGACGCCTCAGGGGCGTGATTCGAAAGGAAGGCGTGCGGGGACGGCCGGGCCGGGCGAGGCGCAAGACACGGCGACATGTCTCACCCGGCGCTCCGGCTCAGCCCCACCAGGAAGCGAGCGTTGTTGTCGATGTCTTCCAGGACGAGGCCGGTGCCGCGCACGACGCACGTCATCGGGTCCTCGGCGATCCACACCCGCATCTTCAGGTCGTTGGAGAGACGATCGGCCAGGTTCTGGACCTGGGAACCGCCGCCGCACAGGCAGATGCCCATCTCCATCAGGTCGGCGACAAGTTCCGGCGGCACTTCGTCCAGGGCGTCCTTGATCGTATCGACGATCACCCGCACCGAGGCGGCCAGTCCCTCGCGGATCTCGACCGACGAAATCTCGACCGCCTCCGGCAGGCCGGAGACCAGGTTGCGGCCGCGCACGATCGTGGTCTTCTCTTCCTTGAGCGGAAAGGCCGATCCGATGGCGATCTTGACGCGCTCCGCCATCCGCTCGCCGATGAGCAGGTTGTACTTGTTCCGAATGTAGTTGATGATGTCCTGGTCCATCTCGTCGCCGGCGACGCGCAGGGATCGCGAGACGACGATCCCGCCCATCGAGTACACGGCCATTTCGGTCGTACCGCCGCCGATGTCGACGATCATGGAACCGCGCACTTCGCCGATCGGCAGCAGCGCGCCCAGCGCCGCCGCCGTCGGTTCCTCGATCAGGTACGCCTGGCGCGCCCCGGCGGCCATCGTGGCGTCATACACGGCCCGCTTCTCCACCTCGGTGGCGCCGCTGGGAATCCCCACCACGACCCGCGGGCGCGGCACCGGCACGACGCTCTGCTCGTGAGCCTTGCCGATGAAGTACTCCAGCATCGCCTCGGTGATCTCGAATTCGGAGATGACGCCGTCGCGCAGGGGACGGATGGCGGCGACATTGGCCGGCGTGCGGCCGACCATTTCCTTGGCCTCGCCCCCGATGGCCAGCACGCGCTTGCTTTTCTTTTCGATTGCCACCCACGAGGGCTCGTTGAGGACGATCCCCTTGCCCTTGACATGCACCAGCGTATTGGCCGTCCCCAAGTCGATGCCGATATCCAGGGAAAACAGGCCCAGCAGCCAGTGCAGCGGATTGATCGCCAAGGAATCTCCCTCCTGAGGGAGCGGGCCAACCGGAAATTATAGCATCCGAGGCGGGAGGGGTCCTGGCTGCCGTTCGCATTCCGAGGAGGATACCCGCCGCGCGCGCGGGTGCTAGAATCTCTCACGGAATGCTCATCGGCGACGAAGTTGCGGCGTTCATCGCACGCGAACGATTGCTGTCGGCGCGGGAGCGCGTGGTCGTCGCCGTTTCCGGCGGACCGGACAGTCTGTGCCTGCTGGACTGCCTGCACCGCCTCGGCTATCCCGTGCGGGTCGCTCACCTCGACCACGGACTGCGACCCGGCAGCTGGCGCGACGCCGAATTCGTCCTGCGCCTGGCGCGCAGACGGGGCCTGCCGGCGATCGTCGAGCGCGCAGACCCCCGCGACTGGGCTCGCCGCGGCATGTCGCTGGAGGAAGCGGGCCGCCGGGTGCGCTATGCCTTCCTGGTGCGCGCCGCGCGCGAGTGGGGCGCCGCCGCCATCGCCACCGGCCACACCGCCGATGACCAGGCCGAGACGATCCTGATGCATGTCCTGCGCGGGGCGGGCGTCCACGGCCTGCGCGGAATGCTGCCGCGGACCCCGCTGGAGGCGTGGACCGGCCTGGAGGGGGCGGAGGGGATGGTCCTGGTGCGCCCCCTGCTGGCGACCTGGCGGTGGCAGACGGAGGCTCATTGCCGCGCCGCCGCCCTGCGCCCACGCCGAGATGCGACGAACGACGACACGGCCTTCTTCCGCAATCGCCTGCGACATGTTTTGCTCCCCGAACTGGAGAGCTATAACCCACGCGTCCGGCTAGGGCTGACCCACACCGGCGAGGTTTTGCGGCGCGAGGCCGAGCTTCTCGATGAGATCCTGACGGATGTGGAACCGGAGCTGCTCCGCGTCCGGCGGGATGGAACGCTTGTTGTGCCGCGGGAGGCCTTCGCCGCCCAACCGATCGCGGTGCAGCGGGCCGTGCTCGCCCGCGCGGCGCACCGTCTTGCCCCGAACCTGAGGGACTTCGGGTTCGAGGCGATCGAACTCGCCCGGGGCCGGCTCGAACAGCGGCGGGTCGGCCGGCGGACGGCGCTTCCGGGCGGGTTGGAGCTCATCGATGAGGGCGACGAGGTCCTGCTCATCGGCGGCGGCGTGGAGCCGGCGTATTCCGCCTACCCCCAGTTGACCTCGGCCGAGCCGCAAGCCGTTCAGCCGCCGGCGCGCATCCCCCTGCGTGAAGGCGTGCTGATCGTTTCGTCCGAGCTCGAGGCCCCGGCGTACGTCTCGCGGCGAAGCGCCGTCGGGCTGACGGAGTCCGTCTGGCTCGATCGGGCGCGGCTCGGACCCGAGCTTGTCGTCCGGCCGCCGCGTCCCGGCGACCGCATGCAGCCCCTGGGGATGCGCGGCCATCGCAAACTGGCGGATGTCTTCAACAGCCTGCACATTCCGGCGGGCGCCCGGCGCAACTGGCCAGTCGTTACATCGGGGGAAGACGTCGTATGGCTGGCGGGTCTGCGGATCGGGCACGCCGCCCGCCTGACACCGTCCACTCGAACGGCCGTAGAGTTCAGGGTCGAGCTTGGGGAAGGGACAACCGAATGAAGCCGCGATTCAATCTTTGGGTGGAGGCGGGCGGGGCGGTGGTCCTCAGCGCCTGGCGTGTGCAACTGCTGGAAGCGATCCATGCCTCGGGATCGATCCGGGCGGCCGCCGAGCGGCTCGACATCCCCTATCGGCGCGCCTGGGAAAAGGTCCACGAGATGGAAGACCGCAGCGGCCTGCGCCTGCTCGAAACCGAGGTAGGCGGCGAGGGCGGCGGCGGAGCGCGTCTGACCGACGAGGCCAAGGACTTCGTCGAGCGCTTCCACCGGTTCGAGGCCGGCATGGAGGACGAGATCCTTCGCCGTTACGAGGGGGCCTTCGGGCGGAGCCGTCCCGCCGACTAGCTCCCAGTCATGATTCGCCCCCCGCCTCTCGGATCTCTTCAGCGGCGGGCGCGATGCCCGGCGCGCCTGGGGGATTCCTCGCTCGCCCCTCGATCCTCCCTGAGCAACCTTCCAAGCCGCGGCTCGGGGCTCGCTCGGAATGACAAGCAGTGCGGGGGCGGCTCGGGGCTCGCTCAGAGCGACAAGTGGTGCGGGGCCGGCTCGGGGCTCGCTCGGAGCGACAAGCGATGCGGGTGCGGACGATCTTGATCCCGCTGGCGCGGGTCATTTGGGTCGAGATCGATTCGGCCCCAGCCTCGATCTCCGCCTCTAGAGCACAGGGCAATCGCAGATTTCGCTCGCTTGACTCGACCCCCTGATTTCGCTAAAATCCGAAGCTTGAAGTGCACGTACAACTGAATAGCAAGGGAGATCAGCGACTGGGTCTCGGCGAGGTACGGCCGAGACGACGAGGCGGAGGTTCCCCACCGGCGCGGTGGGGCTAACCCCGGGCGAGCCCGGGGGAAAATCGAACGATCAGCGGATGCCTCCGGAGCCCGCCACAGGCTCCCTCTCCCCTTCCTGAGGTGCGTTCGTCGAAAACCGCGTGGTGACGCGCGGGCCAAAGGCGAGCGCCGTGGCCTGCCCGTGCCCGCGGGCAGCACCAGGAAGGGCGGTCCGGACGAGAGCAGTCCAGGCACGCCACGCGTGCCTGGTTTGTTTTTCGGGACCGATCGCGCCAGACGGCGCTCCGCCGCACCATCCGCGACAGGAGGACATCGATGGCACAGGATATCGTCAAGCAAGCGAAGGACGACGGGGTCCGCTTCATCTCGCTCCAGTTCACCGACGTCACCGGCTCGGTCAAGAGCGCCGACATCCCGGTCGAGCGATTGCCGGCGGCGCTCGATGAAGGCGTCTGGTTCGACGGTTCGTCGGTGGAAGGGTTCGCCCGCATCCAGGAGAGCGACATGCGCCTGGTGCTCGAACCCGACTCGTACGCCGTGCTGCCGTGGAGTCACCCCGAGCGGCTGCGGGCGCGCGTCTTCTGCGACATCTTCAACCCGGATGAGACGCCGTTCGCCGGCGACCCGCGCGGCACGCTCAAGCGCGTGCTCCAGCGCGTCAACGAACGCGGCTGGACCTTCAACGTCGGGCCGGAGCCGGAGTTCTTCCTGCTGCGCACCAATGGAGTCGGCAGCATCCATCCCGTGCCGCACGACGTCGGCGGCTATTTCGACTTCTCGGCCTCCGACGAGGCCCAGCGTGTCCGGGCCGAACTGATGCTGGCGCTCAGCCGGATGGGGCTGCAGGTCGAGATGGGTCACCATGAAGTGGCCCGTGGGCAACATGAAATCGACTTCCGTTACACCGACGCCCTGCGCACGGCCGACAACGTGCTGACGCTCAAGTCGGCCGTCAAGGCGCTGGCGGCGCAGCACGGACTGGTGGCGACGTTCATGCCCAAACCGATCTTCGGCATCAACGGCTCGGGGATGCACACCCACCAGTCAATCTTCGACAGCCAAGGCGACAACCTGTTCTTCGACGCCAAGGACCCGTACCGACTCTCGGCGCTGGCCCACGGCTTCATCGCCGGCCAACTGGCCCATGCGCGGGCGCTGGCGGCGATCGTCTGCCCGACGGTCAATTCCTACAAACGCATCGTCCCCGGGTACGAAGCGCCGGTGTACGTTTGCTGGGCGCAGATCAACCGATCGGCCTTGATCCGAATCCCGCGCGCCTCCCCCGGCCGCGAAAAGTCGACGCGCGTCGAACTGCGCTGCCCCGATCCATCGTGCAATCCGTACCTGGCCTTCGCCGCCATGTTGTCGGCCGGGATGGACGGAATCGACAAGAAGATGGCCGCCTCCGAGCCGATGAACAATGTCAACCTGTACGAGATGTCGACCGAGGAGCTGGCCGAACGCAAGATCGCCCAACTCCCCGGATCCCTGCCGGAGGCCCTGGCGGAATTGGAAGGGGACGCCGTGCTGCGAGGCGCGTTAGGGGAAGAGATCTACGAGGCCTTCCACCGCGCCAAGATGGCGGAGTGGGATATGTTCCGCATCCGGGTGACCGACTGGGAGGTCGAAACCTACCTGCAGGTCGCCTAGGCGCCTCGCGCGCGCCGTGTTCACAGCTCCGATTCATGGCCGCGCCGCGGGAGTCGTCAGGCCAGATGCAGCGGGCTGAAATCCGTCTCACGGTCGAAGGGGTCGAACCCTTCGGCGTGCTTCAGGCGGTTGACGACGAAGTAGGTCAGCGGCGTCGCCAGGGCCTCGTAGGCCGATTTCAGCAGCCACTGGGAGAGGATGGCGGCGGCCAGGGCCGGCGGCGGGAGGAGGCCGGCGAACGCCAGGGTGAGGAAGACGATCGAGTCGGCTCCCTGACCGACCACGGTCGAGGCGATCGTGCGCATCCATAAGCGCCGGCCGCCGCTGGCGACCTTCATCCGGGCCATCACGTACGCGTTGAGGAACTCGCCGACCAGATAGGCGGCGAACGAAGCCGCCAGCAGGCGAGGGGCGAAGCCCAGGATCGCCTGGTAGGCCTGCTGGGCCTGGTCGGAGGAGGCGTAGACCCCCGCCGTCCAGAATGGACTGGCCGGCAGCCAACCTGCGAGGACGATGGCCGTCACCGCCAGCGTGTTGCAGCCGAACCCGATCCAGATGGCTCGGCGCGCGGCGGCGTACCCGTAAACCTCCGTCAGGACATCACCGCATATGTAGGCGATCGGGAAGAGCAGGATGGCGGCCGGCACCGTCAGTCCGAAGAGCGAAACCAGCTTGACGGCGATGATGTTGGAGACGCTCAGCGTGGTGACGAAGACCGCCACGACGATCGGGTACCAACGACCGGTCCCGGAGGTGTCCGGATCCATCAGTCGCCGATCCGCGGGGAGGTCATGTCGCGGGAGGTCGGGTGCCGTGTTCGGCTTCGACGGTGATGCGGATGCCGCCCCGAACGGAGAAGGCGCCGCGCACGCGGCACCAGCGCGGTTCGAGCGCCGCTACGATATCGTCGAGGATCTTGTTGGTCACGTGTTCGTGAAAAACGCCTTCGTCCCGGTAGGACCACAGGTAGAGCTTGAAGGATTTCGACTCGAGGATGCGCGGCCCGGGCACGTACTCGACGGTGATCGTGGCGAAATCCGGCTGTCCGGTGGCCGGGCACACGCAGGTGAACTCGTCGCTCTCCAGTCGGACCAGGTAGTTCCGCTCGGGATGGTGGTTGGGAAAGGCCTCCAGCTTCTTGGAGGGCTGGCCGTCTCGGCCGAGCCGAGTCAGGCCTTCGAGATCGGAAGCGTCGGTCATCCGGCTGCCGGTTGTTGCGCGGCGGCGCGACGGGCGCGGACCTTGTCCCAGGTGCGGCAGAAGGCGCAGGCGTCCGGGGCGCTGGTCGGTTGGCCGCAGCGCGGACACGGCTGGAGGCCGTCCGGGGCTTCCCGGACTTCCATCGGGAAAGCGCCGTTGCGTTTCGCCTCCAGGAACGACAGGTAGAAGGCCAGCTTGGCACCCGGGCGGGCGGCCTCCAGGCGGTTGAGCGTTTCCTTGTGCTCGATCGACGTCGCCCCGACGGCGAACGGGCATTCATCGTAGATGTAGTCGATTTCACGCAGCAGCGCGTAGGCGGCCGTCTCGCGTTCGTAGAAGCGGCAGAACGGTTTCACCTTGCGCGCCAGGCCGCCGGCCATCGCCGGCAGCACCGGCCCCTGGCGGGCCAGGTAGCCCGTCGACCAGGAAAGCGTGTTGCCGAAGAGCGTGGCCGCCTCGTCGTCCAGATTATGGCCGGTGGCCAGGACGTCGTAGCCGCCGTCCCGCGCCACGCGGTTCATGACGTGCCGTTTCGTCAGGCCGCAGACCGAGCAGGGCTTGTCCCGTCCGCGGTGGGTAAGTTGGGCGGCGTCCGGGATGGTGGCGCCTTCGATCTCGGCCACGTCGACGACGTGCAACCGCAGCTGGTGGGCGTCGGCGAACGCTTGGGCCAGGCGCTGCGACTCGGCCGAATAGCCGATGCCGCCGTCGATCCCCAGGCCGATGTACAAGCCGTCGGCCGAGTAGCCCAGGCGCGTCAGGACGTCCCACAGCGCCAGAGAGTCTTTGCCGCCCGAGACGGCCACCAGGATGCGGTCGTCGCGGCTGAACATCTCGTACTTGTGGAGGAACCGTTCGGTCTGCTCCGGGATCCACTCCAGGTAATGCTCGCGGCACAGGGCGAGCTTGTGGTGCCGCATGTTGATGGCGGCCGTCTGACCGCAGCTGCGGCACTTCATCGAGGCCCTCTCGGCCGGGCACCGTCCGTGTCCTGCGCGCCGCCGGAAATCACCGCCACCAGGCGGATGACCTCGCCCTCTTGCAGATGCCGGTCATCGGTGATGAGTTGGCCGTCACGCGTCGGCAGGACGCTCTCCGGTTCGATGGCGAGCCGAATCAGCGCGTCGCGCACCGTCATTCCGGCCGGGACTTCGTAGACCTTGTCGCGCAGCTTGAGCGTGGCAGGCATCGGTACGGCTCCCCGCCTCATTCTAACGAGCGGCCGAGGGAGAGTCAACGCGGCGCGGAGCCCTATGGCGGCGCAGCCAATCGATTCCCCACCCCATACCCCTCCCCGGGAGAATGTCCTCCCCCCTGCAGGCCCTCTTGAGGGTAGACGGCCAGGCCGATGCTGGGGGAGGCCTTTGCAGGCTGCTGCGCGAGGTCAGGGAGGGGGTGAGGGGCCTAAACCTGAGGAAGCGGAGTCTCCGCCCTGCGCATCGCCTCGAACGCGGCGATGGCGACCTCGATCATCTCCTCGTCGGGCTCGCGCGTCGTCAGCCGTTGAAGGGCCAGATTGGGCAGGACGAGCGGCCTGGCCCAGGCGTGGTGTTGGATGCTGGCCGACCAGCGGATGTACTCATACGCCAGCCCGGCCAGGATCGGCACGGCCAGCACGCGGCTGGCCATCCGCCATCCCAAGGGCAGGGGGCCGATCAGGCTGAAAAGGATGATCGACAAGACGACGATCGTCAGCAGGAAGGCCGTCCCGCAGCGCGGGTGCTCGCAGGGGAAGGGCGCAACTTCGCTTACCTCCAGGGGGCGGCCGGCTTCGTGGGCATGGATCGTCTTGTGTTCCGCGCCGTGGTAGGCGTAGACACGGCGGATCTCCGGAATGCGACCGATGGCCCATAAGTATCCCAGCAGCAGAACGAGCCTGAGCAGCCCCTCGAGGATCGTTCCGATGGGGGCCGGCAGCCCGAGCAGCCGCTCCACGGCGAACGCCGCCGCGGCCGGCAGCAGAAAGAACAGGCTGAGGCCGATCACGACGGCGGCGACCATCGAGAGGGCCAGAGGGGTCTTGACCTCTTCCTCTTCCGGGCCCGCCTGGACGCTGGCCGAGAAAGCCAGCGAACGAAAGCCCAACTGCAGCGTGTCGACCAGGATGAAGAGCCCGCGCACCAGCGGCCAGCGTGCGGTGCGCCGGCGAGCGGGCGAAGCGAAAGTATGGATGTCGAACCGGATGGAATGGTCCGGCGCACGCACGGCCGTAGCGCAGGCCGTGCGGCCGCGCATCATGACGCCCTCGAGGACTGCCTGTCCGCCGTACATCGGCGGCGGGGGCGGCCGGCGCGTGCGCGCGGCCGTCATCCGCGGTATTCGCTCAGGAAATGGATGAACGCCTCTACGCCGCGGTGGAAGGTGGGCAAATGGATCTTCTCGTTGGGGGAGTGCAGGTTGTCGTCGGGCAGGCCGAAGCCCACCAGCACGCTATCCGAGTGCAGGACATCCTGGATCATGGCGACGATCGGGATCGTCCCACCGGTCCGTCCCAAGATCGGGCGCTTGCCCCAAACCGCTTCCAGGGCGTCCGAGGCGGCGTGGATGACGGCCGAGTCGCGGGCGGCCACGCCCGGCAGGCTGTGCGCCAGTTGCTTCACCTCCCACGTGACGGACGGCGGCATGACCTTCTTCAGGTAGGTCTGGAGCGACTGATGGACCTTCGATGGAACTTGATCGGGGACCAGGCGCATGGAGATCTTGGCCATGGCGCGGGCGGGCAGGACGGTTTTCGAGCCTACTCCGGTGAAACCGCTCAAGAACCCGTTGACATCCAGGGTCGGCCGGGCGAGGACGCGCTCGTTGACGCTGAAGCCCTGCTCGCCGAAGAGAGATGGTGCGCCCGTTTGACCCAACCACCAGTCGTCCCCTTGCGGCAGGCGGGAAAGTTCCTGGCGTTCCTCCGCCGATAGGGTCTGCACGTCGTCGTAGAACCCGGGAAGCGAGACATGCCCGTTGGGGTCGCGCATGCCGGCGATGGCCCGGGACAAGACGATGGCCGGGTTGTCGACCGCGCCGCCGAACATCCCCGAGTGCAGATCGTGGTCGGCGGCCTGGACGTGGACTTCGAAGTACGCCAGGCCGCGCACGCCGTAGACGATCATCGGCTCATCCGGGGCCAGGATCGAGCCGTCGATGTTGAGGCACGCATCGCAGGCGAACAAGGCGGCGTTGGCCTTGAGGAAGGCCTCCAGGCTGGGCGAGCCGGTCTCCTCCTCGCCTTCGATCAAGAACTTGAGATTGACGGCGGCTTTCCCGGCCTTCCCCACCGCCTCGAAGGCCTGGAGCAGCGCGATCAGCTGCCCCTTCATATCAGAAGCGCCGCGGCCGTACAGGTTTTCCCCGCGTTGCTCGGCCTCGAAGGGATCGCTCTTCCACAAATCGAGCGGATCGACCGGCTGCACGTCATAGTGTCCGTAGACCAGGATCGTCGGCGCTTGGCCGGCGCCGCGCCAATGGCCGTAGACCACCGGATGGCCGGCCGTCGGCATGATCTGTATGTCTTCGACTCCCAGCGTCCGCAGTCGCTGAGCGACCCATTCGGCGCCGCGCAGGACGTCCGGCTGATTCTCGGGAGTCATCGAGATCGAAGGGATTCGGATGAGTTGACGCAGGTCCTCGACGGCTTGCTCGCGATTCTTGCGGGCGTAGGCCAGCGCCGGTTCGATCTTGGGCATGACTCGCTCCTCCTCAGCCGAGGGCACGGCTGATGGCTTCCAGGGAATGGTCGAGACGGTCGTTGAGGGCGAAATGGCCGCCGGCGTGCTCCTGGTACTGGTGCGGGATTCGTTCGTCTTCCAGAGCTTGATGGAACAAACGCATCCCGACATTCAAGTAGAACTCGTCCTGGGCGCCGCAATCGAGGTAGAGCAGCCGCAGGCTGCGCAATGCTTCGACCGCCGAACTCAGGCGGAGCAGCGGATCGTGCGACCGCCAGCGCTCCCAGACGTCCAGCCGGACGGCGCCCGTCGCCACGTCGATCGGGAAGTCAAAGCCGAACGGGCTGTCCGGATGGGGGGAATAGCAGGACGACATCGCCGCCAGTTCCATCACGCCGCGGAAGGCCTGATCGTGCGGTCGGGCGCGCCGCGGGTCACGCAGCAGCCCGTCCAGGTCCGGCTGCCCTTCGAGCGCCCGATGGAAGCGGGGCAGCTCGGGGAAGTAGCAGTAATCGAAATACTTGTCCCCGCTGTGGTCGCCGACGAGACCGAAGGCCTCCGGATGGTCCATCGCCATGCGCACGGCGCCGAATCCGCCGGAGCTCTTGCCGGCGATCGCGCGGGCCTCTCGGCGCGGCTCGGTGCGGAAGGTGTGATCGGTCCAGTCGACCAGCTCGAGCAGATAGTCCTGGTAGCGCCCGGTGGCGGACGAATTGATGTACTGCGACCCGCCGAAGCGGGTCATCGCATCCGGCAGGATCAGGATCATCGGGCGGGCGCGGCCGCCGGCCACCAGACGGTCCATTCGCTGGAGGATGTCCTCTTCCCAGGCCTCGTACTTCAGGAAACTGGCGCCCGTCCCGGTGAAGCCGGCCAGCAAGAAGACGACCGGGAAGCGGTCCCGACTCTCGGCATAGGCAGCCGGCAGGACGGCGTGGACCGCGCGCTCGATGGGGTCATCCAGCGCGTTCCCCTGCAGCACCTGGCTGCGGAAAAGCTCCGACCGGATTTGCGAAGAGCTCATGGACTCCACGGATTATACCGGCTGGAAGGAATCGGGTCAGGCTGGCGGGATTTGAGTCGAGCGTTGGGCTTTCGGAATCACCCCTCCCCGGATCGCGGCCGAGACCAGTGTTCGCCGCTTCGGGGAGGGGTAGGGGGTGGGGAGTACGATCGCTCCTATCCTCGCTACTTTCATCGAAATGGACGATAGCGTCGACGGGCTCAGACACGTCGCTGTCGACGGCCTTTTCCCTCGTCGTCTTTCATGGTAGCCTCGCCGGGGGAGCGGCGGTGAGCCTCAGCGCGGACGCCCAACGCAACGTTCACGACAGCATTTTGACGACGATCGGACGGACCCCTCTGGTCCGTCTGAATCGCGTAGCCCGCGGACTGTCATGCGCCCTGTTCGCCAAGTTGGAGCAGTTCAACCCCGGCGGATCGGTCAAGGACCGCATCGGCCTTCCTATTCTGGAAGCCTACGAACGAGAGGGCAAGCTTCGCGCCGGGGGGACGGTGGTCGAGGCCACGTCCGGGAACACCGGCATCGGGCTGGCCATCGCCTGCGCCCTGAAGGGCTATCAGGCGGTCTTCGTTATGCCGGACAAGATGAGCGAGGAGAAGCGCGCGCTTCTGCGAGCATTCGGCGCCCGGGTGATCATCACGCCGACGGCCGTCGGGCCGGACGACCCGCACTCGTACTACTCGGTGGCGCGGCGGCTCGTCGCCGAAACGCCGAACGCCGTGCTGGCCAACCAGTATCACAACCCGGTCAATCCGCGGAGTCACTACGAGACGACCGCTCCCGAGATCTGGGAGCAGACCACGGGCAAGGTGACCGATATCGTCGTCGCCATGGGGACCGGCGGCACGATCAGCGGCATCGCCGGCTGGATGCGCGACCACAAGCACGGGGTCCGGATTGTGGGGGTCGATCCCGTCGGTTCGATCCTGGCCGAGGCCTGGAAGCGCGGCGGCGACAGCGACGGCCTGCAGGCGTTTCCCTACAAGGTGGAAGGGTTCGGAGAGGACTTCATTCCCTCGACGCTCGATCTGCGGCTGGTGGACGACGTGGTCGTCGTGGACGACGGGGAGTCGTTTACCTGGACGCGGCGCCTGGTCCGCGAGGAGGGCATCTTCTGCGGCGGATCGTCCGGCGCCGCCCTGGCCGGGGCCGTCAAGTACGCGCAAGGCCTCGGGCCCGAGCGGCTGGTCGTCGTCCTGCTGCCCGATTCGGGAACCCGTTACCTGTCGAAGATTTTCGACGACGATTGGATGCGCGAGCACGGTTTCCTCGAGCTCGACCGCCGCCGGGCGACCGCCCTGCAGGTGGCGCAGGCACGCGGTCTGCCGATGCTGGTCACGGCTCAACCGGGAGACAAGGTCAGCGTCGTGGTCGGCCGGATGCGGGCGGACGCCGTCTCGCAGCTGCCCGTCGTCGATGACAGCGGGGCGCTGGTGGGCCTGGTCACCGAAGTCGACCTGCTCCGCCATCTCCTCACGGGCGGGTCGGAGGCGGCGGAACACACCGTGGCGCAGCTGGCCGGCCCCGACGTGCGCGCCGTCCCGGCCGACACGCCCTTCGAGGACATCCTGCCGGATTTGACCGGGGCCAAGGTTGTGGTGTTGGTGGATGAGGCCGGGCGGCCGCGCGGCATCCTGACGATGATCGACGCGCTCGAGTTCCTCGCCGCCTAGCGTCCCGTTGCGGCCCCTCCGAAGGCGGATCGCATTGGTCTTCGGGCAGTCCAGGCCGGTCGCCGGGTTCGAATCAACGCCGCCGAGAGAGGGCGCCCTCACAGATGAGGAACGCGATGGGGCAGGTCCGACGGAAATAAGAGGCAATGCGTCGACCTCCCTCCGGAACGGGACACAGGGCCGAATGAGAATCCTCCCCGACCTGCCGGACCTGCACATCCTCCCGGCAGAAGCGCTCCGCCCTCACGAGCACCACGAGGACCGTCGGGCGGCGCCGCTGGCCGAAGCCTTGCGTCGCGAAGGAGTCTTGCGCAATCCGCCGATCGTCCTTCCACTGAGCGGACACGAGGAGCGCTACGTCGTCCTCGACGGCGCCAATCGAACGACCGCCTTCCAGCAGCTCGGGCTCAAGTATGTCCTGGCGCAGGTCGTCCACCCGGGCGACAACCAGGTCGGCGTGGAAACATGGAACCATGCCGTCTTGGGCATGACGGAAGATGAGCTGCTGGCTGGCTTGCGCGGCATGGGCGAGGCCGAGATCCAGGAGTCGGACGCCGAACAGGCGACCGCCGACATGATCCAGAGAAGCGCCCTGGCCTACCTGTCGCTGCGGTCGGATCGGGTTGTGAGCGTGGCGGCGACGGTCCCAGACCTGCGCAGCCGCGTCGCCGGTCTCAATCGGCTGGTGAATGCCTACCAGTCGCGCGGCCGCATCGAGCGGACCAACGCCGCGACGGTGGCCGAGGTGGAGCGGGCTTTCCCGGCCGCCGCCGGCCTGGTTGTCTTTCTCGCCTTCACGGTGCAGGATATCGTCGATGCCGTCGCCGAAGGCTTGCTGCTGCCGGCGGGACTGACGCGCTTCATCATTTCTCCCAGGGCCCTGCGCGTCAATTATCCGTTGAAGGCCCTCGCTCTCGAGGAAAGCCGAGAGGCGAAGGAGCAAGCGCTGACCCGCTGGGTCCACGAACTGGTCGTCCTGCGCAAGGTG
>Ga0209108_10000516_pt1 | contig 21370 bp, 28 predicted proteins | sample Rifsed10ft1_FD_184003 | JGI IMG/M metagenome (GOLD analysis project Ga0209108, IMG submission 184003) | Soil microbial communities from Rifle, Colorado, USA - sediment 10ft 1 (version 2) | ecosystem: Environmental > Terrestrial > Deep subsurface > Rock core/Sediment | place: Rifle, Colorado...
TCGGCCTGTTCTTCCTTCAGCAAGCCGAGCGTGGCGCATGTCTCCATGCCAAGTCCGCGCACCGCCCTGATCATCTCAATGACTTGCTCGAGCTCGCGTTGCCTGGGGCCGCGCCAGGCCGCTCCCATGCAGAACCGCGTTGCACCGCGCTCTTTCGCAGCCGCAGCGGCGGTGACAACCTGCTCGACGGTCAGCGTCTCCTCGCGATCGACACCCGTGTGATACCGTGCAGCCTGCGGGCAATACCCACAATCTTCCGGACAACCGCCGGTCTTGATCGACAGCAGCGTGGAGAGCTGCACCGCGTTGGGATCGAACACCTCCCGGTGCACCTGTTGAGCGCGAAAGATCAAATCGTTGAATGGCGTTGCGAACAGCGACTCTACCGCGTCCACGCTCCAGCGATTGTTGGGCGCTCCTGAAAGGTCAGCGGGGAGCGCATGCTGTTCGTTAGTGGATGCATGATTCCCCATATCCAAGCCCCAGGTTCCGGAAAAATTCATTGTGATTAGCGGGTTGGATCATCGGTTATCGGCCGGGCGTTGTCAAATTCTGAAGGACATGAATTGAACAGCTGCGCGTTTTTTGTGCACGACTGGATCTCGCAGCGCTGCCTGCTATGCGGCGCGCGATCCGGAACGCGGACAGTCTGCGGAGCCTGTGAATCCGGGCTTCCGCGTCTGGTGGGTTCGCTGTGCCGTCAATGTGCGACACCCATTCCCACCCCGGACGGAACGATATGCGGGGCGTGTCTCACCACGCCACCAAGATTCGACCGCTTGATTGCCCCCTACGCCTACGTTTTTCCCGTCGATGCATTGATCCGCGCGCTGAAATACGGGGGGAGGCTTGTCGTGGCCCGGTTCCTGGCGAGCGCTCTGGTACCTTTGATCGACGAGGGGGTGGACTTGCTCGTCCCCATGCCGCTGTCGGACACGCGCTTACGTGAACGCGGTTTCAATCAGGCACATGAAATCTCCCGTCACGTGAGCCGTGCAACGGGGGTCAAGACTGAAACCCGCCTGTGCCGGCGTGTCCGGAATACGGTGCCGCAAGCGATGCTGCCGTGGAAAGCACGTGCGCAAAGCGTGCGCGGTGCCTTCGTGTGCGATGTCGACCTGCGTGGCGCGCGTGTCGCGGTGCTCGACGACGTCGTCACCACCGGCGCGACGTTAAACGAGGTGAGCCGGGTGCTCAAACGCGCCGGTGCCTCGACTGTCACCTGCTGGAGCGCTGCGCGCACGCTCAAGCACGCGATCAGGCCTGGCGGCGCCGGCCCGGCAAACCTGCGTGTTTCCAGCAAGGCGTGATCCCCGATGCTTGACATCGTGCTCTATGAACCCGAGATCCCGCCCAATACCGGAAACATCATTCGACTCGCGGCCAACACCGGTGCCGGACTGCATTTGGTAAGACCTCTCGGCTTCTCGCTACGCGACAAGCAGTTGCAGCGCGCCAGGCTGGATTACCAGGCGCTGGGTGGAGTCACCCTCCACGCTGACTGGCGTGCCTGCTGCAGGTTCTTCGGCGGTCGCCGCATGTTTGCCGTCAGCACCAAAGCCAAGCGACGCTATGATTCCATCGACTTTCATGCAAGGGATGTCTTGGTTTTCGGCCCTGAAACCCGTGGCCTGCCTGCAGAAGTGATGGCTCACTTTGAGCTGGAATTCCAGATCTGCATTCCCATGCGTTCTGACAGCCGCAGTTTGAATCTTTCAAACGCTGTCGCAGTGGTGTTGTACGAAGCGTGGCGGCAGCACGATTTTTCTCTTAGAAGAGTTTGATCTTATGTGGTTTGGGGATTTCGCGCCGTGCGTCCAAGCCTGTGCTGTCGCGCGTGATAGGGGTGCGCGTCAGGGCGGCCTGGCGAATGAGAATTCGCCGCGGGCGCCAACCACCGACGCTTGAAGGCCACTGGCGTGGGGTGAACCGGTTCAAACCCAACGACTTTGCGCTGCTGTGGCGCAGGGGCCAAGCGGGGCAGGCGGGTCAGCTAGTCTCGGGCTTGGGCTCGCGCTCCAGCAGTGCGTTCACGGCTATCGCCGGCGGCACGCCGTCAAAGAGCACGCCGTAAACCGCTTGGGTAATCGGCATATCGACCGCGAATTCGCGCGCGATGCGGGTGACTTCCCGCGCCGTATACACGCCTTCCGCGACGTGTCCGAGTTCCGACAGAACGGCATCCAGCCGCACTCCGCGGGAGAGCGCCAGTCCGACGCGACGGTTGCGCGACAGGTCGCCGGTGCAGGTGAGGATCAGGTCGCCGATACCCGCCAGCCCCATGAAGGTCTCGATCCGTCCGCCCATACGTACGCCCAGACGCGTCATCTCTGCCAGGCCGCGGGTCATCAATGCGGCGCGCGCATTGAACCCGAGCGCGAGCCCGTCGCAGATGCCGGTTGCAATCGCCATCACGTTCTTCACCGCGCCTGCGACTTCGACTCCCACCACGTCGTCGCTGGAATACACGCGCAACCGGGGGCCATGCAGCTCATCAACGACCCGCTGCGCCAGGCCGGAATCTGACGTTGCCAGGGTCAGCGCTGTGGGCAACCCCCGCGCCACCTCCACCGCAAAACTGGGTCCCGAAAGCACGCCGCACGGGACGGCGTGATCGAGTTCTTCCGCGCAAACTTCGTGGGGAAGCTTCGCGGAGTCCCGTTCGAACCCCTTGCACAGCCATACCGCCGGCGCAGCGCAAGACGCTCTGCGCAAACTCTGCAGAGTGTGTCGAAGCCCGCCCGTTGTCGTCGCGAGCAGCACTACATCGCAGTCGCTAACGGCGGTCGCAATTTCGGATTCCAACCTGACAGTCGCCGGCAGGGAAAAACCGGGCAGATAGCGCGGATTGGTACGCGAATCGCGCATCGCCGCGCACTGCGCGGCGTCGCGCGCCCACAAGGTGATGTCATGGCGCGCGGCGAGACCAATGCTGATCGCGGTACCCCAGGCGCCGGCGCCAAGTACTGCGATTCTCATCCGAATGATGAATGATGAATGATGAATGATGAATGTCGCATCAGCACGTACCGCCTTCCGATCGTTTCATCATTCTGCATTCCGCATTCAGCATTGCATATCACGCGCCCCACACCTGCGCGGCCTTGACAAAACCGGACTGGCCATCGCGGTGGCGTACGCGCAACCAGCCGCCGGCTGCAGCCTCGACGAAATCCAGAATCACGTTTTGCTGTGCCTGGAACACGACCTGGGATTTGTCGTCGGCACTTTCGTGGACCTGTGCGAGGGCGACGTTGACCATGACGGTGCGCCTGTCGGTGAGCAGCTTGCTCTCGATCCAGGTCAGTTCGCCGCCGGCGTCGCGCACCTTGACCCATCCCTCGACCACCACCACGACCTCGACCGGGTAACCGCGGCCGACCACGTAGAGCTTCTTCCCCTTGACCGACGGCGCGTCGTAAAGGATCGCGACAGGCTCGGCGACCGAGCGGAAATCGAGCGCGAACGCCGGAGCGATCGCTGCAACGGCAAGAACAGCCCCCGTCACTGCAAATTGCGTGCGAGACATCGCCGCGACTAATGGGTCGGCGCCGGCGCCGCCTGTGCCTGCTGGAGCTGCTCCATGCGCTGCTGATACACCGCCTCGAAACTCATGTGACTCAGCACCACCGGTGGAAAGCCCGCGCGCATCACCGCGCCCGCGACGACTTCGCGGGCATAGGGCAACAGCGTATTCGGGCACAGGATGCCGAGCACCGGACCCAGCTCGTGCTGCGGCACGTTGCGGATCTGGAATACGCCCGCCTGCGCGGCCTCCACCAGGAACATTGTGCGCTCGCCCACCTTGGCGGTCACGGTTACCGTCAACACCACTTCGAACAAGCCTTCTTGTTCGAGTGCACGTGCTTCGTCATGAATGCGCACGTCGATCTGCGGCGCCTCGCGCTCCAGGAAAACCTGCGGCGCCCCCGGCACCTCGAGCGACATGTCCTTCAAGTAAAGCTTTTCGATGCCGAAAACCGGCGCGCTCTGTTCGCTCATGTTTTTTCCCGCATCCGTTTCTCGTGGCAGCTCACCCGCCGCCTTGCAGCAATCCGTCGAGCTCCCCCGCGTCGTCCAGTGCGGCGAGTTCGTCGTAACCACCGACGTGGATCGCTCCGACATAGATCTGGGGCACCGTGCGCTGGCCGGTAAGCTCGACCATTTCCACACGCCGGGCAGGCTCGAGATCCACCCGGATCTTTTCGATTGCGGCCACCCCTCTCGCCTGCAGCAGCCGCTCCGCCATTTGGCAATACGGGCACGTCCCCGTGCAGTACATCCTCACCGGCGCCGTCATTTCTCAAGCGGCATGCTGGCCTGCTGCCACGCCGCGATGCCGCCACGCAACGTAAAGACCTCGCCAAAGCCCTGCTTCTGCAGGAGCACCCCGGCCCGTACCGAGCGGCTGCCGGTGCCGCAACTCACCACGATCGGCCGGGACTTGAAGCGTTCGAGTTCCTTGATCCGGTCATTGAGCTGCTCTTCGGGAACATTGCGGGCATTCGTGATATGCCCGGCGGCGTACTCCGCCGCCCCGCGCACGTCGATAACGACCGCGTCGCGCCGGTTGATGAGCTGCACCGCCTCGAGCGCGCTCACGTCCTTGCCGGTGCGCAGCGCGCGGCCGAAAAGCGGCCAGATCAACATCATGCCGGTCACCACCGCGGCGCCAAACAGCATGAGGTGATAGGGATTCTTCTGCAAGAATGCGATGAACTGCGCCAACCCGTACTCCTGGATCTGTCGTGGCCCTGCGATGCCGCCGCCGCGAAGCAACTGGAAACGATGGATTCTAACAGAGCAGCGCGCCGTACGACCGCGCGGCGAGTGCTGCGCCGCACGCAGTTATGCGTCAGCAATGCCGCAAAACACTTCACGCATCATTCCGATCAAGGTCAGCGTCCGCTCATCACCGACGCGGTAATAAACACGATTGGCTTCCTTGCGCGTGCGCAACACGCCTTTTTCGCGCAGAATTGCCAGATGCTGCGAGATGTTGCTCTGTGAGGTTCCGACGCAGTCCACGATCTCCTGCACGCTTACCTCCTGGTTGCCCAGTATGCACAGGATTTTCAGGCGCAACGGATGCGCCATCGCTTTCAGGGCGCGCGCCGCCTGCTCGATATGATCTTCGCGTTCCAGCAAGGTGGCGCGCAGCGCCATGACATCACTCATGGATTGACTCCAGGCGGTAGCAGCGATATTAGAATATACTGAATTATACATAGCACGCCCGGGCCAAGACAAATAACTCTGGAAAATCATGAAAGTAACACCCGTTCTCCTGATCATACTCGATGGTTTCGGGCACCGCGAGGACTGCGAATTCAACGCCATTTGCCAGGCACGCAAGCCGCACTGGAACTTACTCTGCAACACCTGCCCGCACACCACCATCGATGCTTCCGAGAAATGGGTCGGGCTGCCGCGCGAACAGATGGGCAACTCCGAAGTCGGGCACATGAATATCGGCGCCGGCCGCGTGGTCTATCAGGACTACACGAGGATCGAGCACGCGATGGAGACGGGCGAGTTCCGTCGTAACCCGGTACTGGGTCAAGCCGTGGAAATCGCGCGCGCCGGCGGGCGGACGCTGCATATCCTGGGACTCCTGTCCCCGGGCGGCGTGCACAGCCACGAGTCGCAGATACACGCTCTGCTGGATGTCGCAGCCGAGGCCGGCGCAAGAACCTGCGTGCATGCCTTCCTCGATGGGCGCGACACTCCGCCGCGCAGCGCCGAAGCGTCTCTTGCCGCGCTCACGGCCAAGTGCGCAGCACTCAAAACGGCGCGCATCGCCTCGATCTGCGGCCGCTATTACGCCATGGATCGCGATCAGCGCTGGGACCGCATTCGGCTGGCCTACGACCTTGTCACGCAGGGCAAGTCGGATTTCCGCGCCGTCGACGCGGTAACAGGCTTGCGCGCCGCATACGCCCGTGGCGAATCTGATGAGTTCGTCAAGGCCACCGCGATCGTGCCCGCCGGCAGCGAGCCCGTCGAGATGAACGATGGCGACACCGCGGTATTCATGAACTTCCGTGCCGACCGCGCCCGGCAGCTTACGCTTGCCCTGACGGTGGAAGGGTTCACGCATTTCGTGCCGAGCCGCACCCCACGGCTCGGCTATTACTGCACGCTCACCCGATACGGCGACGATTTTGCCCGCATCCCGGCAGCTTTCCCCCCGCAAAACGTGCGGAACGGTTTTGGCGAGTACCTATCCGAGCTTGGCCTGCGACAGTTGCGCATCGCCGAGACCGAGAAGTACGCCCACGTCACGTATTTCTTCAACGGCGGCGTCGAGACGCCCTACCCCGGCGAGGAGCGCATCCTGGTGCCTTCGCCTAAGGTGGCGACCTACGACCTGAAACCGGAGATGAGCGCCTACGAAGTGACCGACAAGCTGGTTGACGCCATCAGGAGCCGGCGCTACGAGGCGATCATCTGCAACTATGCCAACGGCGACATGGTGGGGCATACGGGCAATCTTGCGGCCACCACGCACGCGATCGAAGTGCTCGACGAATGCATCGGCCGGGTGGTGCCCGCCATGCGCGAGACGGGCGGCGAAGTAGTGATCACCGCCGACCACGGCAACGCTGAAACCATGCTCGACGCCAGGACCGGCCAGGCGCATACCGCGCATACACTGAATCTCGTGCCCCTGCTGTATGTCGGGCGCAAGGCCCAAATTGAACGACGGGGTGCGCTGCAGGACGTGGCGCCGACCTTGCTCGCCATGATGGGGCTGCCCCAGCCCACCGACATGACCGGTCACAGCCTCCTCAGATTCGTGTGAACCGGCGGCACATCCAGGCGGCATTGCTGGCGGTGCTGGCTGTGACGGCCGGCACCGCCCCTGCCGCCAGGACCGCTGCCGATGCACGGCAGGAACTGCGCGACCTGCGTGGGCGCATCGAGGCGCTACAGAAGCGGCTCGCCAGCGCGAAGGAATCGCACGGCGAGGCGACCGACGCGCTGAAGGACTCGGAGCGCGCCATCTCGGACGCCAACCGCGCCCTGCGCGAGCTTGCCCAGCAATCCAGCGATGTCAACCGCCGGCTGTCCGAACTGAATGCCGGGGCGCGCAAGGGCCGGACGACGCTCCAGGGGCAGCAGGCGCTCCTGTCACGGTTGCTGTTCCAGCAGTACACCGGCGCGCAGCCCGAGCCTTTACGGCTCATATTGAGCGGCGAAGATCCAAACCGGATCGCGCGCAACCTGCATTATCTGGGCTATGTATCGCGCGCGCGCGCGGCGCTCATACGTGACATCGACCGCAATCTGACGGGCATCAGGCAGGTCGCGCAGGAAGCCGGGCAGCAGGCGCGAGAGCTCGCCGCAATTGCGGCCGAACAGACGGTGCAACGCAGGCGCCTGGAATCGGAGAAACGTTCGCGCGAACGGGTGTTGGCCGGGATCTCGAAGGACATCCAGCGGCAACGGCACGAAATCGGCACGCTGCGTCGTAACGAGTCACGCCTCACCCGATTGATCGAACAGCTTGGGCGCATCATCGCGCGCCCGCGGGCGCGCACTGCCCCTCCCCGCATCCGCAACGAGCGGCTGCCGGAGCGCTCGGCCGAGGCGAGCCCGTTCGAGCGACTCAAGGGCCGGCTGGCCCTGCCGGTGCGCGGGGAACTTGGAAACCGCTTTGGGAGTCCACGCTCCGGTGGCGGACCACCGTGGAAGGGGTTGTTCATCGTGGCCCGCGCGGGCGATGAGGTCAGAGCCATTGCCGGCGGCAGGGTCGTTTTTGCCGACTGGCTGCGCGGTTTCGGCAATTTGATGATCGTGGACCACGGCGGGGCGTATATGAGCCTTTATGGCAACAACGAGACGCTCTACAAGCGCGTCGGCGATGAAATCAGGGGCGGAGATGCGATCGCCGCCGTCGGCAACAGCGGCGGCAACACCGATTCGGGTTTATACTTTGAACTTCGGCATCAAGGTAAGCCGCTCGACCCCCTGTCGTGGGTCGAAGTCAGGTGACGATAGGATAGTGTTGAGCGTCAAGTGTTCAGCGTTTAGTGGTGATTCGGCTACGAGCCGCGTCTTACGGTTTCCAGGAGCTTGCAATGCGTAACAAACTGAACCAATTCGGGTTGATCGTGGTAGGCGTGCTGCTGGGCGTCGCGATCAGCCTCAACTACTCGGCGGTCGCGCAGAGGGAAGTACCGAAAACGCTGCCGATTGAAGAACTGCGCGCGTTCACCGAGGTCTTCGGGCGCGTAAAAAGCGATTACGTCGATCAGGTCGACGACAAGAAGCTCATCACCGAGGCGATCAACGGCATGCTGACGGGCCTCGACCCGCATTCGGCATACCTCGACCAGGAAGCGTTCAGGGAAATGCAGGTCGGCACCCAGGGCGAGTTCGGCGGCCTGGGCATCGAGGTCGGCATGGAAGACGGCTTCGTCAAGGTGGTGTCGCCGATCGACGATTCTCCGGCCGCGCGCGCCGGACTCAAATCGGGCGATCTCATCGTGAAGCTCAACGAGGCCTCGGTCAAGGGCATGACGCTCAACGATGCGGTCAAGCGCATGCGTGGCAAGCCCAACACCCAGATCACGCTCACCATCGTGCGCAAGGGTGAGGCGAAGCCGATCGTGGTCACGCTGACGCGCGCGGTGATCAAGATACAGAGCGTGAAGGCGACGCTCCTCGAGCCCGGCTATGCGTACTTCCGCGTGACCCAGTTCCAGGAGTACACGGGCGAGTACCTGGTACGCGAAGTCGAACGGCTGTTCAAAGCGAACCAGGGTCCGATGAAGGGCATCGTGCTCGACCTGCGGAACGACCCGGGCGGGCTGCTGAACGGGGCGGTTGCGGTCTCCGCGGCGTTCCTGCCCCAGGGCTCGCTGGTGGTCTACACCGACGGCCGCACCGACGACGCGCGGATGCGTCTGAATGCCAACCCCGAACACTACCTGCGCGGCCGCAACAAGGAGGACTACATCCGGAAACTGCCGGCCGAAGTGAAGACCGTGCCCATGGTGGTGCTGGTCAACGGCGGCTCGGCGTCGGCGTCGGAAATCGTCGCCGGCGCCCTGCAGGATCACCAGCGCGCGGTGATCATGGGGCAGAACACGTTTGGCAAAGGCTCGGTGCAGACGATCCTTCCGCTCAACAACAACACCGCGATCAAGCTGACGACGGCGCGGTATTACACGCCCGGCGGCCGGTCAATTCAGGCGAAGGGTATCACGCCGGACATCCTGCTCGACGACGGCTCTGCGGAACGGGGTCCGGGGCTGCGTCTGCGTGAGGCCGACCTCGCCAAGCACCTGACCGGCGAGGGCAAGGGCGAAACACCGACGCCCGAGGCGGTTGCCAAGAAATACGACTTCACCCCGGCGCCCCGGCCCAAGGATGTCGACGAGAAGACCACGCGGCCCGAGCCCGGAGAAGTGATCGCCAAGAACGACTACGAATTGAGCCAGGCGGTTGCGTTCCTGAAAAGCCGCAGCGGCACGAAATCCAATTGAGGTCGTGACGCGTGCTGTCCACGACGCCCGGCTCGCGCTGGGCGTTTTTGCATCGTGGCGCGCGTTTGCGGCTTCCGGCCCTTCGCTGCCCGCCTCTCGCCGCGATTTCATGAACGACGAACAACTGCTGCGCTACAGCCGCCACATCCTGCTGCCGCAAATCGGGATCGAGGGGCAGGAGAAGCTCCTTGCCTCGCGCGCGCTGATCATCGGCGCCGGAGGACTCGGTTCGCCAGCCGCGCTGTACCTTGCCTCCGCCGGCGTCGGCAGCATCACGATCTGCGACGGCGACAACGTCGATCTCACCAACCTGCAGCGCCAGATCATTCATCGCACCGACGCATTGGGCCGCAGGAAGGTGGAATCCGCACGGGCGACGCTGGCCGCAATCAATCCGGCGGTGAACGTACTGGCAGTGCCCGAGCGGGTGGACGGCGAACGACTCGCCGCGCTCGCGGCAACTGCCGACGTGGTCGTGGACGGGAGCGACAACTTCGCCACGCGGCATGCCGTGAACCGCGCGTGCGTAAGGCACGGCAAACCCCTCGTATCGGGCGCGGGCGTGCGCTTTGACGGACAGGTCGCGGTCTTTGATCTGCGCAGGCCCGAGTCCCCTTGCTATCACTGCCTCTTTCCCGAGGACGGTGAAAACGAGGACATGCGCTGCGCCATCATGGGTGTCTTCGCGCCGCTGGTCGGGATCATCGGTTCGCTGCAGGCCGCAGAAGCACTCAAACTCCTGACCGGCGCCGGGGAGACGCTGACGGGCCGGCTTCTGCTGCTCGATGCCTTGTCGATGCAGATTCGAACCGTCACCCTGAAGAAAGACCCGCAGTGCGCCGTGTGCGCAGGCAGCAGGTAACGCTGCGGCAGGCCGCGCGCCCGTGGCGCGCGATTATTTCGTGGTTTCGAAAGGAATGCTGTCTGTCAGCAGCGGGGACGCAGCGGGCGCCACGGGGGCGGCCGCGTCCTTCTGGCTTGCCGCCCGCGCGATGGCAGGCGGGACAGAGGCCGGAGCAATGGGGGAGCGCTTCTCGGCAAGCATCGCCTCGAGCACTGATACCAGCTGGGCGAGGTCCGGCCCCACACGCCCCTGGCATTGCAACAGCACGCGCGCCGGGAGGTCCTGCAACGTCGCGACGTAGTCCATGTTGCGCAGCTTCGCCGTGCTCTGCAGGGCCGGTGACAGATGCTTCCCCTTGAATCCGGCCTGCGCGCTCTCGATCGCGTCGATAACGGCCTGCTGCGAGCGGGCGATCCCGATCAACAGTTCGGCCAGCTGTTGAGTTGTAATCTCCGCCATGGTCACCCTCTCACTATGCCAGAACACCTTCCATCAACTGACGCCACTGCTTGCCCCAGAGTTCCAGTGGATCGCGCCTGAATCCACTCTTGGCAAACTGGTGCCAGCGACCCGTGACGAAGCTCATCAACAGATTGGCGTGGGCCGTGATATCGGCCTCGGCCTGCAATTCATTCTGGCTCACCCCGAAACGCAACGCCTGCTTGAGCGTGGCCTCGATGCGATCGTGAAGCTGGTTGATGCGCACCTGAAGCCGGTCATCCTCGTTGACCAGTGCATCGCCGATCAGAACGCGCGTCATGCCGCGATTCTTCTGGGCGAATCCAAGAAGCACCGCTATGGTCGCCTCCAGCTGCCGCAATCCGCTCTTCTCCTCGCTCACGATCTTGTTGATCAGCCCGAACAGCGTGTGCTCGATGAAGTCGATGAGCCCTTCGAACATCTGGGCCTTGCCGCTGAAGTGTCGGTAGAGGGCCGCTTCGGACACCTGCAGGCGCGCCGCGAGCGCCGCGGTTGTAATCTTCCCGGCGGTCGGATTCTCCAGCATCTGGGCAAGCGCCTGCAGTATCTGCGTTTTGCGCTCCCCGGTTCTCCCCGCCATAGTCCCCTCTCGCAGCGCCGGCGTTAGCCGCCCGCAACCGGCGGCATCATTGTAACCGCGCCAGCGCACGCGGCAACTTTCCAACGTCGCGGATAGCGACATCGACGAATCCCGGCACACGGCCGGGGCGTGTCACCCAGACGGTACGCATGCCCAGACGCTTCGCGGTGCGCAGATTGTCGAGCGTGTCTTCGACCATGATACAGCGCCTCGGACGCAGATGGTGGCTGCGCGCGAGCCGCAGGAAACCATAGCAGTCCGGCTTCGGCCGATAACGGGTGTGCTCGATGGAAAACACGCCGCTGAAGAGATCGGCGACACCCAGCGCATTGAGCACGGCGTGCGAATAATGCACCGGCGCATTGGAAAACACGAACTTCCTCCCGGGCAGACGCGCCAGGACCTGGCGCAGCAACGGTTCCCGGATCACCATGCGCTCGAGATTCTCGAACCGGTGCGTCTCCCGCAGGAAGTGCTGCGGGTCGGTGCCGTGATGCCGCATCAACCCGATCAGCGTCGCGCCGTAGCGCGTCCAGTAATGGCGCCGCAGCTCGCCGGCGGCGTTTTCGTCCAGACCAAGATGGGTCTGCAGATACGCCGTCATGGCCCGGTTGATGTGCGGAAAGATGTGCGGCGTCGCGTCGTGGAGCGTGTTGTCCAGGTCGAATATCCACGACTTTGCCCGAACCATATCGATGCCCGTCAGCGGCGCCGGATCAGCGTTCCCACGCCCTCGTTGGTCAGGATCTCGAGCAGCACCGCGTGTTCGACGCGTCCATCGATGATGTGGCAGCTGTTCACTCCGTTCTTCACCGCTTCCAGCGCCGAATCGATCTTCGGCAACATGCCGCCGGAGATCGTTCCGTCGGCAAATAAATCGTCGACCTTGCGCGCGGTAAGACCGGTCAGGAGATTTCCCTTCTTGTCCAGAACCCCGGGCGTGTTGGTCAGCACGACCAGTTTCTCGGCCTTGAGAATTTCAGCCACCTTGCCGGCCACCAGGTCCGAATTGATGTTGTAGGACTCGCCCTTGGCGCCGAAACCAACCGGTGCGATCACCGGAATGAATCCGCCCGCAAGCAGCGTCTGTACGATCGCCGGGTCGATCGCCTCGACTTCACCGACTTGGCCGATGTCGATCATCGCCTCGCCGTCGCCGGGTGCCCGTACCAACATCTTGCGGGCGCGGATGAACGCGCCGTCCTTGCCGGTGAGCCCGACCGCGCGGCCGCCGTGGCGGTTGACGAGATTGACGATCTGCTTGTTCACCTGGCCCCCGAGCACCATCTCCACGACGTCCATGGTCTCGGCGTCGGTGACGCGCATGCCTTGCACAAACTCGCCCTTCTTACCCATGCGCTTGAGCAGGTCGTCGATCTGCGGCCCACCGCCGTGCACCACCACCGGGTTCATTCCAACCAGCTTCAGCAACACCACGTCGCGCGCGAAACCTTCCTTCAGCGTGTCGTCGGTCATAGCGTTCCCGCCGTACTTGATGACGATGGTCTTGCCGTGGAAACGCTGGATATAGGGTAACGCTTCCGCGAGGATCTTGGCCTTGGTGGCAGCGGGGATGGCGGCAAGCGGCATGCAGGTGGGCCGAATGTGAGGATTCACTTATTCTACACGAGAAAAAACGGCAGGCTTTGGCGCCTGCCGTTATGGTTATTGCCGCGCGGTGAAACAGACGGCGCCCGCGCCGCCGTAAGCAATAGTCCCTAGTTGATGGTGATGCGCTTGCTCGCGGCCGCGGCCTTCTTCGGCAGCGTCAACTGCAGCACACCGTCGGCATACGTCGCCTGCGCGGCCGCTTCGTCCACGTCCTGGCCCAGCGCGAATGCGCGATAGACCTTGCCGTAGTAGCGTTCCGCGCGCAGCACGCGTTCGCCGTCCTTGACTTCCTTCTCGTTCTTCACCTCGGCGCTGATCGCCACCTCGTCGCCGTCGATCGTGATGTTGATGTCTTCCTTCTTCACGCCGGGAATCTCGGCACGCAACGTAAAGGCCTTCTCGCCCTCGGTCACGTCGACCCTGCACTGGGCCGGCGCGCCACCGGTTTCCTGGCCGACCGGCCGCACGAAGATACCGCGAAGCAGGTCCTCAAAAGTATCATCAAACGGGCTGAAACGGGCAATGTTTGCCATGCTATGTCTCCTTGATGGTCTTGGCGCCGGGCGCCGACAGTTGCAATATGGGAGCGCATGCACCGCTTTCAAGAGGCGTGGCGCGGCGGCGCAAATTCTGTCCGACAACGCTCAGACCCTTGCGGGAACGTGCTAAAGCCCATAGATTAAGAGGTTGTCGTTGTGCAACGGCGGTTCCAACGCAATGGCCGACAATAATTCCTCCCGCGCCGACGCTCTCGGCGTAAGCCCCGGCGAGGTCGAGCAATTCCGCGGGTATCTCATGCGCTACGCGCTGCTCCAGTTGCGCGACCAGACGTCCGCCGAGGACGTGGTGCAGGAAACACTGCTCGCCGCGGTCGAAGGCGGCGATCGTTTTTCCGGCAAATCCACGGTCAAAACCTGGCTCACCGGCATACTCAAGCACAAGATCATTGACCAGGTACGGCGCCAGTCGCGCGAGCAGCCGCTGCTTCAAGGCGAGGATGACGAGCGCAGCGAGGCCGATGTCATCGATGGGTTGTTCAAGGCCGACGGCCACTGGCAGAACTTCCCGGCGAACTGGGGCGATCCCGGCAACGCCCTTGAAAACAAGAGATTCTGGGAAACATTCGAGACGTGCGCCAGGCTCATGCCGGTGAAAACCGCACGGGTTTTCATGATGCGAGAGGTGATGGAACTCTCCACCGAGGAAATCTGCAAGGAATTGGACATCACCGCGACCAATTGCTGGGTCATGCTCCACCGGGCCCGCCTGAGTTTAAGAGAATGCTTGGAAACAAAGTGGTTCGGAAGAGTGTGAGACTCTTCATGCATATCCCGACTTGCAGGGAAACGAGCGCATTGCTGTCGCAGACCCAGGACCGCAAGCTCACGTTATTTGAGCGCGTTGGACTCCGACTGCACCTGGTGGTGTGCACTGGTTGCCGCCAGCTCGAGCGCCAGCTTGCGTTCATGCGCTCGGCGGTGAAGCGCTATCTTGAACGCGACGATCACCCGCCGCGCTAGAAGTGGATCGGATCAACAAGGAGCGCGCATTGTTCCAGCTTGCACGGAGGGGCGCAAGAACGCTGCGCCGCGTTGTTATAATAACGTCAATGCTTCGATTCATATTCGCCATTGCGCTGTTCGCGACAGGTGCAGTGGGAGCCACCCGGCACGTCTCTCCATCCGGGCCCGCGATAGACGCCAGGGCCTGGCTGCTGGTCGATTTTCACAGTGGACAGTCCCTCGCCGACCACGGCGTGAACGATCGCGTCGAACCGGCATCCCTCACCAAACTGATGACGGCGTATCTGACGTTTGCCGCGCTCGGCCGCAAGACGCTGCAGCCCGAGCAGGTCGTGCCGGTGTCGGAGCGCGCCTGGCGGGCCGAGGGTTCGCGGATGTTCATCGATCCGCGCAAGCCGGTAACCGTGAACGAACTGATCCGCGGCATGATCGTGCAGTCCGGCAACGACGCCTGCATCGCACTCGCCGAGGCGATCGCGGGCAGCGAGGAAGCGTTCGCGCAGATGATGAACCAGAAGGCCCGTGAGTTCGGCATGCGCAACACGAATTTTACGAATTCGACGGGCCTGCCGCATCCCCAGCACTACTCGACCGCCCATGATCTCGCGCTGCTGGCAGGCGCGATCGTGCGCGACTTTCCGGACTTCTATCCGCTTTATTCGACCCGCGAGTTCCGCTACAACAACATCTCGCAGTCGAACCGCAACCGCCTGCTTTGGACGGACCCCACTGTCGACGGCATGAAGACCGGGCTCACCGAGAACGCGGGATACTGCCTGATCGCGTCCGCGCGGCGTGGCGAACGGCGCCTGATCTCGGTGGTGCTCGGCGCGCGCTCGGATGCGGCGCGTGCCGCCGAGAGCCAGAAACTGCTCAATTACGGGTTCCAGGCATTCGATACCGTGCGCTTGTACGAGAAAGAACAGGCGGTCGCGACGCTGCAGGTTTGGAAGGGCAGTGCAAACAACGTCAAGGCCGGGGTCGCGCGCGAACTCTACCTGTCGCTGCCCAAAGGCCGGGCCGATCAGCTCAAGGCGAGCGTTGAAAGCGTCCAGCCGTTGCTCGCGCCGATCGCCTCCGGCCAGCAAGTGGGCACGATGAAGCTGCACCTCGACGGCAAGCCGTTCCGGGAGCTGCCGGTGGTGGCATTGGAAAGCGTTCCACTCGCCGGTATCTTCGGACGCGGATGGGATTCGTTGCGGCTGATGTTCAGATAGGAGCGGGCACGAAATGAGCGAGATCGTATATTTGAACGGCGAATTCCTGCCGCTGGAGAAAGCGGCGGTCCCGGTGCTGGACCGCGGATTCATCTTCGGCGACGGCGTGTACGAAGTCATCCCGGTGTACTCGCGGCACGCATTTCGATTGCCCGAACATCTGCGGCGCCTGGAGCGCAGCCTGGACGGCATCCGGCTCGCCAACCCGATGGGCGATGCGGACTGGACGCGGCTCATCCACGAAATCATCGCGCGCAATCAGGGCGACGATCAGTCGATCTACCTGCAGGTGACGCGCGGGGTCGCGAAACGCGATCATGCATTTCCGCTGAACGTCAAGCCGACTGTGTTTCTGATGAGCAGCCCGCTCGTTCCCCCGGCGCGGGAGCTGGTCGAGAACGGCGTGCCCGCGATCACCGCCACGGACTTCCGCTGGCTCAAGTGCAACGTGAAGTCCACGTCATTGCTCGGGAACTGCCTGCTGCGCCAGGCCGCAGTCGACGCTGGAGCAACCGAAGTCGTGCTGTTTCGCGATGGCTACCTCACCGAAGCCTCGGCGAGCAACGTGTTCGTGGTGAAAAATGGGGTGCTCCTCGCCCCGCCCAAGAACCACCTCGTGCTGCCCGGCATCACCTACGATGTCGTGCTCGAACTCGCCCGGACAGGCAGGGTGCCGCATGAGGTGCGCGAAATTCCCGAGCAGGACGTGCGCAGCGCGGAGGAGATCTGGATTACGTCCTCGACCAAGGAAGTCCTGGCCGTGACGACGCTCGACGGCAGGCCGGTCGGCGCCGGAACGCCCGGCGCCATTTTCCGCGCCGTCCACGGGCTGTATCAGGACTTCAAGCGCAAGATCATGCGCCAGGCGGCGTGATGCTCGAACAAGAGGCGGCATGCCGGTAGACACGCTGATCGAATACCCGTGCGATTTCCCGGTCAAGATACTGGGTCACCGGCAGGCGGGATTCGCGCAGACGGTGGTGGGGATCGTGCGCCACCACGCACCTGATTTCGACGCCGCCACCGTCGAGATGAGGAGCAGCAAGCATGGCAAGTACCTGAGCGTCACCTGTGTCATCCGCGCCGGCTCGCGGGATCAGTTGGACGGCCTTTACCGGGAGCTGTGCGACCATCCCATGGTGGTCATGGTGCTGTAGGCGCCCGCTATTTGGCCGGCCCCGGCTTCTTCACTTTCTTCTTGTGCGAGCGGGTCTTGCCGTAGGAACCCTTGAAAATCTTGCCGCGGCGCGTGCGCTTGTCACCTTTGCCCATCTCGTGCCCCTTTCCCTGGAATCAGACTGCGGCAATTCTACACGGTCCGCGCCGAAACCCCGATCCTGCGGGCCAGCGGGCCGCGCTCACGGCGACGCCTTCCCGTAGATCGCCGCAAATTCCTCCGGCAATCGCTGCGGAATGTCCGAGCGCGCGTCGCGCAGGTATCCCGGAAACTCCGTGCATAAGCGCTGCAGATCCTCTTTGGGCAGAGCAAGCAGTTGCTTGCGCTCTTCTTCGCGCTGTCTGAGCACTTCGGACTGCGAGCGGGCATAGTTGCGCGAGTAGTCCATCTGGTCCCTCGAGGCCTTCTTCACCATCGCCACGAGGCGCGCTTCCAGGTCGTCGATGAGCTGCCGGTGCCGCTCGCGCCAGACGCCAAGCGCACCGTCGATGTCCGCCTGCTGCTTCGGTCGTGTCTTGTTGCAGGCTTCCCGCACCGCGAGCACCCACTGGTGCTCACCGTAGAGTGCGGCAAGATTACTCGCGTACTCGCCGCGCTCCTGTGCCATTGCGCCAGGGCCGCTTGCCAGCAGAAGAGCTTCGCTCAGGAACACCACCAGAAATCTGTATGCCATGCCGTGTGCCGCCGCATCCGGGAGCATGACCTGCCCCGGGTTGCGGCATTGTGCTACCGTTCTCACTATCAAACAACCGTTAAACCGGAAGCAACGCTCCGGTTTAACTCCGCGCGTTGGAACGGACGACGCGTCGCCGTTCAACGCGCGGCCGACTCCGGAATGGCACGATGACTGTAACTCTGAATCAGGCGCAAGAACCCGTGCGGTTGGAGGAACTCGAACCGTGCGTGCGACACCTCGGCGTCGCCGACTACGTAACCACGTGGCGCACGATGCAGTCGTTCACGACTGGCCGCGGCGCGGACACGCAGGACGAGATCTGGGTGCTGGAGCACCTTTCCGTATACACCCTTGGCGTCGCCGGCAAGGCCGAGCATCTGCCGCGTGTGGCGAACGGCATTCCCGTCGTCAAGGTCGATCGCGGCGGACAGATCACCTATCACGGGCCGGGGCAGATCGTGGCGTACCTGCTGCTCGACCTGCGGCGCCGCGGACTCGGTGTCCGAACCCTGGTGCGGAAAATGGAGCGGGCCGTGATAGACTTGCTACGGGCGTACATGATCGAGGCGGCCGGCCGGACCGATGCGCCCGGCGTGTATGTGAATGACGCCAAGATCGCGGCCCTTGGTCTGCGCATCAAGAACGGCTGCTGTTACCACGGCCTGGCGCTGAACGTCGATATGGACCTTGCACCGTTCCATGCCATCAACCCCTGCGGCTATCCCGGTCTCGCCGTCACGCAATTGCGCGACCTGAGCATCGGGGCTTCCGGTGAGGCGGTCCGCGAGCAACTCGTCGCGCACCTGACGCGGGTCCTGCGATGAGCGCTGCCGGCGTGAAGCAGCGGGGCGCGGAAAAGACCGCTCGCATTCCGATCAAGGTCGTGCCCGTGGAGCGTCTGCGCAAACCCGACTGGATCCGGGTGAGACTGGGCAACGGCGAGCGTTTCCACGAGATCAAGCAGATTCTGCGCAGCCACGGCCTGCACACCGTGTGCGAGGAGGCGTCCTGCCCGAATATCGGCGAGTGTTTCGGCAAGGGCACCGCCACCTTCATGATCCTGGGCGATCTGTGCACGCGCCGCTGCCCGTTCTGCGACGTGGCGCACGGCAGTCCGTTGCCGCCCGACGCCGCCGAGCCGGCCAACCTGGCCCAGACAATCGCGGCGCTGCGGTTGCAGTACGTCGTCATCACCAGCGTCGACCGCGATGACCTGAAGGACGGCGGGGCGCAGCACTTCATGGATTGCATCCGGGCGGTGCGCGGGCTTTCACCACATACCAGGATCGAAGTCCTGGTTCCCGATTTCCGCGGGCGCCTGGAGATCGCGCTCGACATCCTGTCCGGGTCGCCGCCTGACGTCATGAACCACAATCTCGAAACCGTGCCGCGCCTCTACAGGCAGGCGCGCCCCGGTGCGGACTACCGCAATTCGCTGAAACTCCTGCGGGACTTCAAGGCACGCTTCCCGCTCATCCCGACCAAGTCGGGACTGATGGTGGGTCTCGGTGAAACCGACGAGGAAATCGTCTCGGTCATGCGGGATCTGCGCGCGCACGACGTGGACATGCTGACCGTCGGCCAGTACCTGCAGCCGACTGCCCACCATCTACCGGTGCTGCGTTACGTCGAGCCGGTCGTATTCGACGCCTTCGCACTCAAGGCCCGCGAACTGGGATTCTCGCATGCGGCGTGCGGCCCGCTGGTGCGCTCGAGTTACCACGCCGAAATTTTTTTCGCAGAGGCGAAAAAAATTAATGACCACTGATTCACTGCAAAAGGCGAGCGCTGCGAAAATGGAGGCGAGTCAGACTATGCGCACTGTTCTTACGTGTGGTGTATTCCTATTAATCGGCAATGCCGCAGCGGCCGGCATTGCCGATTTGAGCAATGCCGATGCAACCAGTGGTCTCCGACAGGCCTTGACGGATGGTTCATCCGCCGCGGTCGCCAAGCTCGGCGCGGTGAACGGTTACTTCGGCAACCCGCAGGTCAAGATCCCGCTGCCCCCGTCGCTCAAGCGCATCGAAAGCGGCCTGCGCCTGCTCGGCATGCGCAAACAGGCGGACGAACTGGTCCTCACCATGAACCGCGCTGCCGAGGCCGCGGCCCCCGAGGCGAAGGCGCTCCTCATCGATTCGGTCAAGAAGATGACGGTTCAGGACGCGAAGCAGATTCTCACCGGCGGCGACACCGCGGCCACCCAGTACTTCCGGCGCACGACGCAAGCGCAGCTGACCGCGCGTTATCTGCCGATCGTCAAAAAAGCCACCGACCGCGTCGGGCTCGCCCAGCAATACAACTCCCTCGCCGGGCAGGGCGCCTCCCTCGGCCTCATCAAGGAGGATCAGGCCACCATCGAGCGCTACGTCACGCAGAAGGCGCTCGACGGACTCTACTTCATGATCGGCGAGCAGGAGAAAGCATTCCGCCGGAATCCGCTCGGCGCGTCGAGCGACATCGTCAAGCGCGTGTTCGGCGCGATGCGTTAGCCGGAGCGACGCAATCGCCATGGCGGAAGGGCTGCAAATCTAGTGCACTGTCTCTAAAATAGATTTACAACGACCGATCTTCTTCAAGATCTTCTCTACGCTGGCGGTCCAGACAAAAGGTTTGGGGGTGTCGTTGTTGGCTTCGATGAATTCGGTGATGGCCGCGATCAAATCCGGCACACTCGGAAAGCTTCCACGGCGAATGCGTTTGTCGGTCAACTCGCGGAACCAGCGCTCGACTAAATTAAGCCACGACGAGGAGGTGGGGGTGAAATGCAGGTGAAAGCGCGGGTGCTTGGCGAGCCAGGCCTGGACCTTCGGATGCTTGTGCGTGCCGTAGTTGTCGAGGATCAGGTGGATGCCCAAGTCCGACGGGATGCTGGCATCGATCTGGCGCAGGAACTTCCGGAACTCGATATTGCGATGCCGCGGATAGCAGGTCCCGATGACGGTTCCCTCCAACGTGTTCAACGCGGCAAACAAGGTGGTGGTGCCGTTGCGCTTGTAGTCATGCGTCATGGTCCCGCACCGGCCTTTCTTGATCGGCAGGCCGGGTTGGGTGCGGTCCAGCGCCTGAATCTGAGACTTTTCGTCGACACACAAGATCACCGCCTTATCGGGCGGATTGAGGTACACGCCCACCACATCGGTGAGCTTCTCCACAAAGCGCTTGTCGCGCGAGAGCTTGAAGGTCTCCACCCGATGTGGTTGCAGGCCATGGGCCTCCCAAATGCGCTGCACCGTTGCATGACTGACCCCTTGCGCCTTCGCCAAGGTCCGGGTGCTCCAATGCGTGGCAGCGCGTGGGCGCGTCTGCGTCGTCGCCTCAATGATCCGCTTGACCTTGGCGCGAGTAATCGACGCCGGCCGGCCACGCCCGGGCGCATCTTCCAGCAGCGCCGCCACCCCGCCCGCCGCGAAACGATCTCGCCACAGGATCACGGTTGGGCGGCTGCTCTGCACCTCCCGCGCGATATGCCGGTTGGCCAACCCCTGCGCCGCCAACAACACAATGCGCGCGCGCATGACAATCCGTTGGGGCGAGGTCCGCGCACTGACCCATCCCTCCAGCGTTCGGCGGGCCTCCTCACTCACCTCCAACGCCTCTGGCGATTCCCACATGACCACACCCTCCCGACCTCTGGAGAGGAATTTACCAAGCCCAATCATAATTGTAAAGATATTTGTGAGCCACTACACTAGCCGTCTCCAGGCCGTCCCGCGTCACGCGGGCTCGATCGCGGGTCGAAGGAGAGGCCGCTCATCGATCGGCAGG
>Ga0209108_10000517_pt1 | contig 21364 bp, 18 predicted proteins | sample Rifsed10ft1_FD_184003 | JGI IMG/M metagenome (GOLD analysis project Ga0209108, IMG submission 184003) | Soil microbial communities from Rifle, Colorado, USA - sediment 10ft 1 (version 2) | ecosystem: Environmental > Terrestrial > Deep subsurface > Rock core/Sediment | place: Rifle, Colorado...
ATGCTCGAGCAGGCCCGCGATCCCGTCCGAAAGGAACAGCTCGATACGGAAACAATAGAGCTGATGTGCGGCGACGTCTCCTCGCTTACCGGCTCGAACGGAGCCTTCGACCTCATATATTCGATTGGCGTGCTGGGCGAGTTTGCTCCGATCGATGCGCCCCTGTTGGAAAAGCTAGCGGTCCTGTTGAAGCCGGACGGAGTGCTGTTCATCACGGCTGTGGATACGCACTCGCGGATGCGAATGCGCGTGGGCGGACGTGTGACGCTGTTGAGGCGAGCCCTGAGCAGGATATTTCCGCATCTGCCGCGCAGCTTGCGAGCAATGCTCAACCGACATCTTTCTCCGTGCTATGTCACCCGCGAACAGCTGGAGGCGATGTTCGCAGCAAGCACATTTCCGACGCACAGCATCAGACCATACGCACATGGACAAGGCTGGAAAGGGACACACTTTCAATGCATCGCATACAAGAACCGGAACAGCGCATCTGAGAGCCAGAGGTAATCGTGTCCCGAAAGCCGACGGTCGTTCGTTTGTCATGATCTCTGACGCAGGCTCCACGTAATGTCGAAGATCGTTCTCGTGTGCCTCAGGGCGCCGACCCCGCCGCGAATGGAGGCTACTCGGCATCACCTCGAGCGATTTCTTGAGAGTCTGCGCCCCGACAACCTTGTCAACGCGCCTACTGCGATCGCCGACGACGGCCGTGGCCTGTTCGTCGGCATATTCAATCCGGTTGCGGGCGCCTTGCACGAGTGCAGCGCGTACGCAGGCTGGCTGATCGACGGCCGTGAGCGATGGTGGGAACCGCTTACCCCGGTTCCGGAGGGATCATTCGCCCTCTTTCGCAGCGATGATGAGCGAATCGAAGTGTTCGCCGATTACGCCGGCTCACGCACGATCTGGATCGCGAAGACCGACGAACTCTTCGTCGCTTCGATGTCGCAGCGTGCCATCCCGTGGTTCCTGGGCAGTTTCGAGCCGAATCCTCGCGCAATAACCTGGATGCTCTCGTCGGGGTCGCTTGGAGCGGGCCAATCCTGGGATCGGCGCGCGCAGCCACTTGGACCCGGCGGCAGTGCCCGCCTCGATCGCCGGACCTGGAAACTCGAGTTGGACAACCCACCCGCGACGTTTCGTATCGATCCAGTCACGGACGTGGTGCACACGAGCCGCATGCGCACTGCGCTGCATGAGACCTTCGCCGCGCTGGATCTCGATCGATCCAAGTGGGTGTTGCCCCTTTCAGGCGGCCACGATTCCCGCGCGATTCTGCTTCTGATGCAGGCCCGAGAGGGCCTGAAATGCATCACCTGGGGGCTTCGGGAATCCTTGAGCATGCCGGGAACCGACGCCTTCATTGCACGCAAGGTTGCTGATTTTCTCGGTCTGTCGCATCAGTATTTCGAAACGGATCTGACCGACCTACCTGCGGATCGAATCCTTGAACGGTTCCTGGTTGCCGGAGAGGGCAGAGTCGATAAGATCTCCGCCTACATGGACGGCTTTGAGCTCTGGGGCTCGCTGTTCGTGGGCGGAACCGTGGGAATCATCCGTGGCGATCACGGTTTCGGTCACAGAGTAATATCCAATGCCGACGAAGCGCGCCTGAGAGTCGGCCTGACACTTTGGTCCGACCTTCGAGACGTTCCGACTCTTGCAGCCCTGAACCTACAGCACCTTGGGCCACAACTGCTGCCACCCGCACTCGAGCAACAGCCGGCCGAATCAGCGTCCACCTGGCGCGACCGTCTCTTCCATGCGTTCCGTATCCCGTCGGTATATGGGGCTCTGAATGAGCTGAAGTCGCCGTACGTCGAGATTGTCAGCCCCTTGTTCGTGCGTCGAATCGTCGAGCTGGCGCGCTCACACCCCGGGAATCTGCGTACGGGAAAGAGGCTTTGGCGCGATCTCGCTGCAGAAGTGAGCATCCCGGTGGGTTACGCTGATGCCCATGCAACTGCGAATCTGGATGAAGCGTTGGGACATCCGTCGATAATGGAAGTGCTTCTTGATGAGATTTCGTCTAACCGCACCCACGAGATCCTATCCTCCGACTTTGCATCATTCGTGGCCAGACGACTGCTTCAGCCATCCAATCCTCGCCGTGGCTCATCTCGATATGCGGCTCTTAAGCGAGTCGTCAAGAATGTATTGCCCAAGCAGCTGACCGCGTCGTTGGTGCGTGGCCCAGACTGGCGAACGCTGTCTGCCAAGCGGCTCGCACTGCGAGTCTTCCTGATCAGTAGGATGACCGAGCGCCTCCAAAGAGACGCGCAGGCAATCCATTGAACGCCGTGGTTGAGGCTCGCGGGGCGTGGGGATCTTTATCTAATACCGGCTTACTGACCGTTGCTTCCGGGCGGCAGCCAGATACCTTACGTACCTGGGTATCGCGAGCAGCACGCCGTATTCGCGGAAGAAGTATGGTGTACGCGCGACGGCATCTCGAATCCGCAGATACTGGCGTTGTCGTCGACTGAGATCGTGGTCACCCGTCTGTTCCACCGGGTATCCAAGTTCTGAAAGAACCCTGCCCGCCAGCGACTCGAGGGTGGCAAGAGTGCGAGCGTTGAAGTAGCTGCGCCATTTTTCGGAGTTTCTGACCATGCGTCCCACGCGTGCGCCTGAAGAGCCCGGGTCCATGAAGCGCATTGACGACTCGAGGACAGCAGCGTCGAATGGCAATTCCGCGAACCGACAGATGCGCCGCATCTCGGTCTCGGGCTCCGCAGTCAGCGTCTCGTATCGCACTTCGAGATAGCGCGATGGACCCAAGGCCATGCCTTGACGGCGACCGTCACGAACCACACACTTCCACCGCCAGATCGTGTGTCGCGGATCGAAGCCCCATCGCCTGTGAAACGACTGAGCGGCGTCGCGTCCGTCCCGAATGATGTGGATGAACCTGCTGGCCGGGAACTGCGCAGCAATCGCGCCGATGTGCTGAACGTTCATCGGCGACTTGTCGCCCCATCGGAGCTTTCCTTCGCGAGCGGCCAGGTGCTCATAGATACGGGAGACCACGTCGCCGAAGGTCTTGCAGTTCGCCAACTCTTCGTCGTGGAGAACCAGCGGTCTCTTTCCGTTGGCATGCCAATACGGCATTGTTCGCCCAATCTCCTCAGCCAGTCGCCGACGGTTTTCTGCAAGGGCCAGATCTCCGAACCCAGCGCGCTCGCTCAGGAAATATGGCAGAACCTTCGACTCGATCGGGAGCACATAAAGACTCGGATGCCTGCGAAGACTGTCGGCCAGCATCGTCGTGCCAGAGCCGTTCATTCCGACGATGAAGATTGGCGCGTTACCCATTGCTCTGTCCAAGGAGGCAAGATCGAATGGTAGTTCGGTGGCGACCGTTGTGTCATGCGGAGCCTATTCGCTGCTCAGCAGAGCCAGCCAGGCGCGTTGACATAAGCTACGCCGCGGTGTCCGGTACGCTTGCCGAATATCCGAACCGCAAGCGTCGCGCCATAGCCGGAACGCATTTCCCATGCAATTGCCTGCGTGTCCGGATGGTTGATCAGATGTAGACTCATTACATTTGCGATGCGCGTGGCAAGAGCACCGCGAGGGCGCAAGATCATGCGGGGTGCCGATGTCCACACTCTTGGCAATCAACAATTATTACTACCGGCGTGGCGGCGCGGAGACGGTTTATCTGGAGCACAACCGCATGTTTGAGACGCTTGGATGGAGCGTCATCCCGTTCGCGATGAAGCACGCCGAGAACTTGGAAACACCCTGGTCTCAGTACTTCGTGGAAGAAATCGAGTTCGGCGCGCGTTATTCATTTCGAGAGAAGCTCGTCCGTATTCCAAAGGTCATTTATTCCTTCGAGGCTCGGCGAAAGCTCGCGAGGTTGCTGGCGACAGTGCGAGCGGATGTATGCCACGCACACAACATCTATCACCACATTTCCCCATCCATTCTGGGTCTCCTGCACGCCCGCGGCATTCCCACAGTGTTGACCCTTCACGATCTGAAGATCGCGTGCCCAGCGTACAACATGCTCGCGCACGACGGCATTTGTGAGCGTTGCCGGGGCGGGCGGCTGCACAACGTCGTGCTGCATCGTTGCATCAAGGGCTCGGCAGGATTGAGCGCGGTCGTGATGATCGAGGCGGTTGTGCATCGGTTGCTCGGTTCTTATGCTCGCTGTGTCGATCGCTATGTCGTCCCCAGTCGGTTCTACATTGAGAAGTTGTGCGAATGGGGAATGCCCCGAATCCTCTTCAGGCACATTCCAAACTTCGTTGACGCGAATCGGTACCGGCCGGCGTACACGCCGGGAAAGGCGTTTGTCTATTTCGGGAGAGTCTCCCGTGAGAAGGGCCTGACGACGTTGGTTCGTGCCGCATCCGCCGCACGCTGCCGGTTGAACATCGTCGGATCCGGACCTCAGCTCGAGGAACTACGCGCGCTGGCGGCAGGGCTGGGAGCTCGCGTCGCGTTTCTCGGGTACTTGACAGGCGATGACCTACACAACGTCGTTCGCGACGCACGTGCAGTGGTGCTTCCGTCGGAGTGGTACGAAAACGCACCGATGAGCGTTCTCGAGGCCTATGCCCTTGGCAAACCACTCGTCGGCGCACGGATCGGTGGCATTCCGGAGCTGATTCGCGACAACGAGACTGGGGTGAGCTTTATCAGTGGCGACCCGATGTCGCTGGCGGCCGCTCTCCGCGACATGGTGGAGCGATCAGATAGAGAAATCGAGAGCATGGGGAGATGCGCGCGCCGATGGGTAGAGAACGCGTTTACTGCTGCAGCCTACCGCGACCGTATCCTCGAAGCCTATCGTGAGCTCGGCGTGAACGGTCGCCGCTCCCTGCCCGCACCGGCGAGCGTCTGAGCCTGGCGCGCTGGTTGGTCGTGAAGATCTCCGTGCTCGGTGTGCGTGGAATGCCAAATGTACAAGGCGGCATCGAAGCCCACGCAGAGCAGCTCTACAAGCGACTGGTCGCGCTGGGATGCGACGTCGAGGTGATCGTGCGCACACCGTTCGTACCCCGCGGTCAGCAATCCTTCGAATCCATCCGGCTCCGCCGGATCTGGTCACCACGACGTGCGGGGTTGGAAGCACTGGTCCATTCGGTCATTGGTGTGTTCTACGCGGGCCTTGTCCGCCCGGACATTCTGCATATCCACGCGATTGGGCCTGCCATCGTGACGCCGATTGCGAGGCTCCTCGGCCTGCGCGTCGTCGTGACGCACCACGGGCCGGACTATGATCGTGAGAAGTGGGGCCATTTCGCGCGCTGGACGCTGCGGATGGGTGAGCGAGTCGGCATGCGCTATTCGCATGCGCGCATTGCCATCTCCAAGGTTATATCGGACCTGGTTCTTTCGAAGTACGACCGCGACGCGGATCTCATACCCAACGGTGTCATAGCTGGCAATTTGCGCACGGGCGCGGACCACGTACGGCGCTACGGCCTGGAGCCGGGTCGGTATTTTCTGCAGGTCAGCCGCATGGTGCCGGAGAAGCGGCAACTCGATCTGATCCGCGCGTACGCCTCGGCGCCACCATTGGGCTGGAAGCTGGCATTGGTAGGTGGGCTCGAAGCGGATGATTATTCAAGGAAGGTCGAGACCGAAGCCAGCGAGGCGGGGGTCGTGCTCACCGGCTACCTCAACGGCGTGGCGCTCGAGCAGTTGTACGCGAACGCCGGCGCATTTGTTCTTCCGTCATCCCATGAGGGCATGCCGATCGCCATGCTCGAGGCGCTGGGCCACGGCTTGCCAGTATTGGCGAGCGATATCCCGGCCAACCTGGAGGTTGGATTGGACAGATCCAGCTACTTCCCACTGGGCAACATTGTGGCCCTTGCCGGCGGTCTCGCGAGGTTTGCACGAATATCGCAGGAGACACACACACGCGCCGCGCGCCAGAAATGGGCGATGCAGGCCTACAGTTGGGATCGGATTGCCGAGCAGACGTTGAGGGTCTATCGGCGAGTCAGCAATGCCTGATCATTTGAATTGGCGCGCGGGTCGTTTCCCGCTCGCGACCAGGAGCAACCCGATGCAACGGACTTCTCTGCGGAAATTCCTCATCGTCGGAACGCAACGCTCCGGCAGCGGCGCGTTTGCGGAAGCGCTCAACTGCCATCCGGCGATCGCATGTGGAGCGGAATGGACGCAACGAACGTGGCGCAAGTTCTCGATCGTCGAGGCCGCTTTTCACGGCGACTTTCAGCTCCTTCCGCGACACCATGCCGTCGACATGGCCCTGAGATTCACACCAGAGAAATCCGTGCTCGGCTTCCGCCGGCTTTTCCGCGCGTCGTCGCGATGGATCGGGCATCCCCGATTCGCACCGGCGCTCTTCGTGGATCGGCTCGAGGCCCATATCGCATGGCTGGCACAACACCCGGATATTCATGTCATCCATCTCGTGCGCCGCGACCTGGTGACGTGGCTCAGCTCGAAGTCCTTCGCGCGGGCTGCGGGATACTCCGGATCCTACCCAGACGACCTGCGCGTATGGATCTCGATACGGCAAGCTATGCGGCGGGTGCGCACCAAAACGTGGATCGACGCTCGCCTCGCTGCCGTTGCCAGAAGCAATCGGTATTTACAGATTCCGTACGAGGATTTCCTCGCCGATAATCAGCAGATGGCGCATAGAGCCGTCGCATTCCTCGGCTGCGATCCCGCGGCGCTCCCTAACTTGTCATTGCGCATTCCGCAGTCGCGCGGAAGCCGGGCGAATGTGGAAAACCTCGAGGAACTCCGACTTCGCCTTCGCGAGACATCACGCGCGTGATGCCGGGGGTGGTCCGCAAGGAACCGCCCCTGGTCTAGTCAGTGCTGCAAGCTCCGTGGTAATTGCTCGGGCAGGCCGCATTGATCCTGCCATTGTTGGCCCGTATTACCGGTAGCATGCCGTCACGCCAGGAGTACTTGTCGGTGGCCGTATCCTTGGCCGTGCCGAATCTCAGCCAGAACAGATAGTTCACGCCGAGTTCATTCACCGCATGACTGTAAATATCTGGCGGCCGATTGCACCCCTCCTTGCCACACAATTCCGGAGACTGCACGGCAAACGCGATGGGCATCTTGCCAGCAAATCGCACGCCCCCGTCGATACCCATGATGATTCTGGCGCCCGCACTTGGCGCACGTGGTGTCACGTCCGGCCCGCCGACACCGCACTGGTTCGTATGGGCGTGACTGATGATGCCTTCGAGTTCACCGACAAGGAAATTGGTGTAGACGAATACGTTGGTATTCGGCCAGGCCCTGCGCGCGGCCACCATCATCCGCTTGAGCTGCGCAGCGAGCGCTGGCCGACTGTAGTCGGGCGGCGACTCTGAGTCGAAACCAGGAGCTGTCTCTTCCGTTGTGATTCCCTCGAAGTAGGGTTCGTCGTTGAATCGATGTGCCAGTGCCTGGTACAGCGCGATCTGCCTGTCCATCACCGCCGGGTCCCATATTCGAGCAATATAGCCGTTTTTCGATCGAGCAACGCCGCCGTTGTATTGCGGATCATTCAGAAGATAGTCGGGAACGGCGCCGGTCGGATCGTCGGTGTTGAATTCGCGATCCATAATTTGTGCGATAAGACGCTTTGGCGTCGGCATCGAAGCGAGATAATTCAGGTCCGACTCGATTCGGGAAAAATCGTAAACGCCCTTGCGGGGCTCAAGATCGGCCCACATGTAGCGGATCTGTGCTCCCAGCACAGTGCGCTCATCGCGAATATCATCCAGATGCGATTGGGGAGCATCCCGGTACACCAGCATGTAGTGACCCGGATGCCACTTTACCCGTGCGTCGGCTGGTGTGGAGTCAGTTCCACAATTAGGTGCCGACTCGACACAGATTTTCGCCGGCGGCGCCGGTGGAACCGCGGCGAACGCAAGTAGCGGTAGCATGCCGAGCGAGGCGACGAGGAACCAAGCAGTTCGGCCGCGTGGGTCCTTTGCGGCCGGGGAAACGGTGCAGGCTGACGGCGGAGTACCCGACGTTGCGAAATCCCGGAACAGGTATCTTTGCGTCATCAACGTCTCCTCACTGTGGCCCCCTTGTTCCGGGCCAGCTAATGGGAGCGCTCTGGAAGCAGCGTCAGCGCTAGCGGGATGATGATTGCAACAGCAAGAATGCGCGCCGTTTCCGACAGCGATCGCTCGCCGGCAACCCCGCTATCCCAGGTCGCACCCTGTGGACCGGAGGCTTTGCGTCCCCACCTCGCGGTGAGTTTGCCCTGGACTTAATGTATCCCGCTCTGCGATCTGGATCAACTGTCAGCCCATTCTGGAGCGTGTGGCACGGCCGAGACCGCGGCGAACCACCTCAATGGCGGCGTGGTACGATCTTCAGCGTCACCAGCCGCACGGTCGAATCAAGAGATCCCATCGAGTTCGGGAACGTCGGAACAGGATGCTGCCAAACACGGTCGATACGCTGTACATTCTGTCCGCCGGACATTCTGGATCGACGCTGCTGAACCTTGTCCTCGGCTCACACTCGCACGCAGTCGCCGTAAGCGAGCTCACACGGCTGCCGGCAAACATCGCGCACAACGAAACGTGCACTTGCGGCAGGGCGATCCGCGAGTGCGTGTATTGGCGCGATGTGGCCGTGCGCCTCCAGTCGAAATTAGGATTCGATATGATCAGTGATCCCCGGCGTCTTGAGCTCGGCTTTATAGGCGCGCCGCGCGGAAGTTACCGAGGAAGCTTGCCATACCGTCTCTCATGGAGAATCCGCAGGTCAGCCGCATACCTTTCGCAGCTCACGGGCGTGTCGCTGCCGGCATTCATGCGCCAGCGCTTCGATGTTGGAATAGCGAACCGGCTGGCCGTATACGATGCGGTGCGCGAGGCAAGTGGCGCCAAGGTGGTAGTCGACGCTTCCAAGGGATATCTGCCGGGCGTCGCGGTTTATCAGGCGCAACCCGCTAGAACGCGCTTGCTGCTGCTTACCCGGGACGGTCGCGCAGTGTTTTATTCAAATCTCCGGAGAGGATTTCGCCAGTCATACTCGATGAGCGTGTGGCGCAACTTCTATCGAAATGGCCTTCCGGTTATCAGGAGAAGGGTCGATCCGAACCACATCCTACACGTCCGCTACGAGGATCTTGCGACCAACCCTGAGACGGAGGTTCGGCGCATCTGCGAGTTCGCGAATCTCGGGTACGAGAAATCCATGCTCGATCCGGGCGCAAAGCAACAGCATATTACGAGTGGCAACGACATGCGGCTGCGTCTGAATACCCGCATCCAGTTCGATGCAAAGTGGCGCTCAGAACTGCTGGACTCCGATCGAGCGTATTTTGAACGCCATGCGGGATCGCTCAATCGCCGCCTCGGCTACGAATGAGAGCTTGGTTGGCGCTCGATGGGCGCAACGACGTAGATGTGCAGTCGACGGTCACGAATCGAACATTCCCGTCAAGGAGTCTGCCAGTCTACCTGCGACGGAGTCGGCTCCGGTCTCTTCCAGATCCACCTCAATCACGTGCAGTCTCCCTGTGCGCTGTCGCTGCACGTGCGTCACGGTCTGGAAGGTTTCGGCGGTCAGCAAGGCATCGTCTCGGACCGAATCTGGCGTGAATTCATCGTTGGGTCTGCCTCTCGCCGTTCTCCTCGCAAAGATCGTTGCGGGGCTCGCCTGCACAATAACGACGACGTCGGGTGGAGCCAGGTACTTGAAGAGCAGATCGGCGATTTGAATCATTCCAAGACTTCTGCTGCGCCTGCTGAGCGCCCTGACCTTTTGAAAGATGCCCTCACTTTCCAAGTGAAATCCCGCAATGCCTTCACAGCTCTTGCGCCGCCTCATGTAGCGCACGATTCTCTTGGTCGATTCCAAGTATCGCGAGAACGAAGCCGGCCGCGTCAACGCCGCCAAATATGCGGATTCGGCGAGAACCACCAGACCCTTCAGCCCTCTCGTCGACCGGATGCTATCGACGCATCGAACCGCCATGCCCTTCCGGCACAACTCATCGCGGAGACGTTCCGCGAGGAAAGTCTTCCCGACTGCTGCAGCGCCAACAAACTCAACAATGACAGGCCGAATCTTGCTTCGGCTGTCCCGGCTACTTGTCATAAACTACCGACCAGGGACTGCGCGTTCGTCCGCACTGAGTGCCCCATATCGTGCGGTACCAAGCTTCTTTGCTCCACGTCACCAGAGCCCATTGACGGGGCGGTTGTCGTTTGCGCTGCGGATCTCGTCATTCTGTCATCACCGCCCGAGGATCTTGGTGAATACACGCTCCATCTCGTCGGCGATATGGGCATAAGTTCTATTACTCTCCACCCATGCACGTCCTCGCGATCCCATTGCGGCCCGTTCCGCGTGGCTGCACGCCATCAGCCAGCGCACTGCACGCGCGAAGTGGCGGGCTCCCCAAGGCACGCAAACGCCGGCGCGGCTTTCACGCAAGATCAGCCGTTGCTCCGGATGATCATTGGCGATGACGGGACATCCGAGCGCCAGGTACTCGACCAGTTTCGTTGGTGACGTCGAGAGTAGAACCGGTGATGGATAGAACGGGGAAACGCAGACATCCGCCTCTTGAACCCGGGCCAATGCCTCCGATTGGGGAAGAAACCCGGTGATCTCCATGTGTTCGGCCACGCCGAGCTCCTTGGCGCAGCGCTCGAGCATCAACCTGTCTCGCGGCCGTTCTGCGTCGCCTACAAACAGCAGCTTCACGGGCATCCCTTTCTCTCGCAGTTGCGCGAGCATGTCCACGAGAACGTCAAGGTGACGCGCCGCGTTCAGCGTTCCCAGATACGCAACGGTGACTGATGCGGACGGTCCTCCGGTAGATTGACTCTTGCGAGGGACGACTGTCATTGGATCGAACCCTGAAACGATGGGCAGCACGATGGCCGGATTGATGCCGTGGGCACACACGTCCGACTTCATTCGAGCGCTTTGCACGAATACGAAGTCGCTGCGAGGCAGGACCCACTCGTACAGCAGCGACCGTGACACGAAGCCTCGAATCCTTGCCAACCAGGGATATCGGGCGGTTCTCACTTGCGCATCGGCGAGGTCCGCTTCCGGATAGGGAAACGTCAGCCAGAAGACAAACTTCAGGCCGCGGATGCGGGCGATGAGAACCGCAATCGATGCCAGAAGGAACTTGTCGCTGACGAGCACTGCATCATAGTTCTTGCGTTTCGCCAATTTCAGTGAGCGCAGGTCATGGCGGAGAGCGAGCCAATGCTTGCGCATGCGGTGCAGGAATCCGTCCGCGCTATCGGTCGGGCCCACCCAGATTGTTCGGCCGTGCCAGGTGTGCGCACCCGTGGAAACGCGATCGCTTGCCGCCTGCATCACCAGATCAATCTCGTGCCCGCGAGCCAACAGTTCTCGCCCAAAGAGCACGTTGATCCGGACCCGGTCGGTTGGGAATGGCTCGCGGGGCATGAATAGCATGCGAATGATCTGCTTCGTCATGTCAGTCGCGGGCGCACCCGGCAGCAGGCTCATTGCGCCTGTCGCGGACTGCCCTGGTGGATCGCCAACGGCGGTGAGAAATCGAAACTCGTCTCATTGAGCCGCCCGAGTCGGATCGGCGTGCTCTAACGAGTTCTCAGCGAGCGTACCGATCGTACCTGAGTCTATCAATTGGACAAGCAACCGAGCGTTACGCATCGAGTGTCGCAACATGGCGTGCTTGCGCGCACGCGCCGCGTATTCGGCCCGCTTCACGGGATCCATGACCAGCATCCGAACAGCCTGTACCAGACGTTCCTCAGTTTCGGCATGGATCCCGACCGCCTCACGATCGAGCACCCCGTCCGGGTCGATGTGCAGACTGACGACCGGCACTTCTCGCATCCACGCCTGAATAAAGGTGTTCGGGAATCCCTCGTGCAGACTCGTATTCACAAAGATATGAGCGTGCGCCAGCATTTGATTGATCTCGCCATGAGTTCTTTGGCCGAGATACTCGAGATTCGGCATTGTGCGAATGCTCCGCACCAACGCGTCGTACCACGCCTGGCCTTCACGCACTGGTGGCGCGCCCACCATGGTGAAGCGAACACCTGCGAGATCTCGCAACTGTTCGGCCAGTCGGACAAATACCTCGGGTTGCTTCAATGGTTTGAGGTTCGCCACCCACACGACGGAGACAGGCCCGGTCTTGTCAATTGTTTCGCCTGGCTGCGGATGAAAATTCCGAATGATGGCATCCGCGGTCCGTCCGTAATTCCGTTCGAGCAGTCGCGCCTGCGATTCTGACTGGGCAACAACATGGTGCGCGTGGCGAATCCCGTATTCGATGCTCCGCTTCTCGAGACAACGTCGCATGAAGTTCGAGCCGCCGCGCAGCCTCTCCGGAATCACGTCCGTGTCGCTCGAAATGTGCCAGATGAGACGTGCCCCATGGCGACGCGCATAGTAAGCAGCAACTCCCGTGTCTCCGCAGGCGACGCGCTGGTAAATGACATCGGGATGAATTTCGCGAAGCGCCCTATACAGCGGCAAGGCGTCCGCGAGGTAACCGAACCGCCGCACGGCGCTGTTTCTTCCTATGCCGACGATTTGATATCCGTCCGGCCGAAAGTCCGTGGTGACTCGGTGTGCGACGTAGTAGATCTCGTGCCGCTTCAGCGGAATCAGTGCATCAAGGAGGCACGCGACCTGGAATTCCGCCCCGCCGGGGAACGCCCGCCAGTGTGCCGGGGTTACGACGCAAAGGCGCGTGATTCTTGGACTCGATGTCACCACGCACGGCCGCTGCATGTCGAGTGTCATATGGGCGTGCGCATGACGATAGCGCGACGTTATCGGTGGTTGATCGGTGACCGGTTCGATCGCAACGCTTCGCCGCCGAACGCAAGCCGAATCACACCGGCCGCTGACGCAGGCGGGCTAACGAATTCGTTGGCTCCTGCGCCGACACTTGGACCGGTTGCCGAGCCAGGCGAACCCGATGGGCCGCGATTACGCCGGAGAAATACCAGAACAGGTACGAAATCGCCTCGCTGCTCGTGGTGTTCTTATAGAAAGTAGCGACCACGATCACCGCTGTCACCCCCGCCCAGCCGGCAGCCAGCACTCCCCTTATCCCGTCATCCGCTTCTGCCACGACGCGCGCATCGCGAAAGATCAGGTAATAGATGACCAAGACCAGCGCAAGCCCGAGCACGCCAATCTCCAGGATGATGATGCTGGCCGCAGACTTGAGGAACGGCGCAAACTGACGGAAGTAGGCGCCCGTGAACTTTGCACCCAGTGGAAATTGACTGGCATTGCCAATTCCCACGCCGAAGGCGAGATGTGTTGGGTCCCGCGCCATCTCTCTGAGTGGCGTCAGAATCGCGTCCACGCGTCCAACTTCTTTCAGTGAGCGCGTGCCGACTGCCGCGTCCTTGCTCATATAGGATTCGAGCTCTTCCGGGTCGGTATAGAACTCCAGAATAGTGGGACCCCCTTTGTGTGTGATGAAGTAGTCGTATGTAGGCACAAAAATGGCGCCAAACGTCACCAGAAGTCCGGCTGCGACCACGAAGTTCTTGAGCCGCGCTCGCTGCTGTGAAGCCGCGACAAACGTAACCAGCAAACCCACCGGCAGCAGAAGCAGCGTCGCCTTCGTTTCATTGATCATTGTCGGAATGAGCAGCAGCACGAAGAGCGGCAGGAACAATGCCCTCCCAATGCGTTTGCGAAGGAATGCCGCGGTGAGAACACACGCCGCGCAGACGAGGAATATCGTGAGAAAGCCGGAAGTGGAGAGCATTCCGACTGTTGCATCCCCAGTATAGCCGCCTGCTGACATCGTTTCCATGCGCTGACTGAATGCGATTGGGAATTGAGGCAAGCAAAGTGCCAATAGCAGCAATAGTTGGTTTCGGATCTGCCTGTCGGCGAATGCGTATACTGCCGGCAGCAAGAACAGAGGCATAGCCCGTAAGTACCTGCGCATGCCGGCAATCACCGGGCCGGCGTCCACCGAGTTCGCTATGGCACCGCATAGCATGGTCACCAGAATTGCGCCGAAGACGAACCAGTACGCCGGTCGCACAAACTGGAACCGGTTGCGCGTCCCGTAAATCACGACGAGCAGCATCGTGACAGCTGACAAGATCTCGGGCAGAAATTTGGCAGCACGAGGCAACAGATCGATCTGCGTCAGGTATTCGAACGTCGTTACGGCCAGGATCATCAACAGTATTAGCGTGTTCATGGCACAGCGGCTACTGCTTCGAGCGCTTGGAGAAACCTGAGTAACGAGCCAATCGTCGTATGACCTTCATTAGCACGAGCGCGGTGCTGAACCCCAGTCGCCGCCCATCAATCAGTACTGTATCGCCGAAGACTGCAATCGTGTGCAGACCGTCCGGATAGGGGCCTTTGGGATCCGGCTGAACTCGGCTCACCGTCGTCTCCGAAAATTCGGTGGGGGTCAGCACGTCGATTCTGTTGAGCGTCACGGCGCGGCCGTATCCGTTTGTACAGTCCTGCGCGGGCCTATAACAACGGCCGCCGATTTCAAATACGGGGCCAGCGGAACGTGCGCTGCGGATATCTACCTTAACTGGGTTGCGGGCATGCGGGCGCCATTCGCCATCGAGAGCGTTTGACCACCAGATTCGCAGCTTGTCGTAAGAACCGTCGCCGCGTAACGTTCCGAACAAATACCATATCCGTTCGCGCCTGAAGAGCGTGGCATCGAGAATGCGCGCGTCGTGGATCAGGCGGCTCTTGAAGCCCCAAGATCGCATTTCAGGATTCCATGCGTAAAGGTCGACACCGCCCGCGCGCGCGCTCTCAGGTGTGCAATACCAGACGCCCTCGAATGGGACAATGTGCGGATACGACAAGTGATAGGGTTGCACAATTTCCGTGCGCCCTCGCTGCAGACGCGAGAAACGCGGCAATGACAAGCTTCGGATGTGTCCGCGACCACTCCAGTGGTCTATCTGCTCGAAAATGACTCTCGGGTCTCCGTTCACCGCCCAAACGAACGGATCCGCGCGGGAGCTGAGCGGCGAAGCTCTGGGACACCAGGTCACGGTTCCCAATCGTCCCTCGGCAACGAGCTTTTCCAGGTCCCCCGGTATCGCCTTCACGATCCCGATATTCCACTCGCGCAGGATGCAGTACTTTCTGTAGAGGCGCCGAAGGCCGTTGATCATCGGTCGCTGATCGTGAATCGATGTCGGTGTGTGAGCACTACCCCCTTCGTGTGAAAACCCGCGCACGAGCAGTTTTTCCGTCTCCATCACAATCAGCTTGTCATTCGCGTGCACGTGATGGTCAGAATGAACGAAATGCTCACCTTAGACACCGCGAGTCTGCGGCTGTAACTTACATGCTCGTGTCTCACTTTGCATTGGCCGTCCGGATAATCCCGAGCCACGTGAGCACACGTGCCTCGCGCCCATGGAATACCGAGGCCAGGATCTCGCGATCCGACGGCGACAGAGCGGGGCTACGGACATAGAGAATTGTGCCGAGGCCGCAAAGAACCGTACCGAAAACCAGGTGCATCGCTGGCGGCAGCGCGAGCAACTCCTTCAGCGCGAAGCATACGGTGACACAGGGCACCCATATCACGGCGGTCATCGCGATCACCGCGCGCAGATTCGTCCATCGCGCCGTGTCTCGAACGTGCCACCAGACATAGAAGTTTTTCAGCAACTGCGCGGATCCTGTCGCGATGGCGGCACCGTAGATGCCGGCTACCGGTATCAGGACAAGCAGCATGATGGCGTTGTAGATCCCGAAGATCTTGCTCAACAGGAGAATCGATGCCTTCTCCTGGTATTGCGCGACCATCGTGACGGAAACCTCTACGCGATTAATCGTGGCGAACCCTACGATCACGGGCAGCAGCCAGGAGCTCTCAAGAAACTTTCCTCCGAAGAATACCGAGACAAGCTCGGCATGGTAGGCGAGCGCATACGCGAATATCGGCATCTGCATCGTACCCGTGAGATTGGTGAGCAGCGTGAAGTAACGCGGAATGCGCCTGGCAGCCTCATGCGGCGGGATGGCAAAGAAAAGCGGTTGTATGACGTTGCTGAACTGGCGGGTTGGCAACAGGTGCGCTGTCATCTGATTGAGCCGCACATAGAAGGCGTACGCGCCCACCGCCAACGGGTTCATCAGGGCGGCTAGGAAGAAGTTGTCGGTCCTGGACGTGAGCAGCATCGTCCCGGCGTCATTGAAATTATTGAAGAAGCTGTACCGGAGCAAGCGCCGTCGCTCCGTCCCTTCCAAGGTGAACCCACGATCGATCAGCGGCGGCCTGCAGTGTCTAGCGTGCGCGACGCGTAGCCCGGCGTACATGAGACCGTAACCCACCGTGTCGGCCAGTATCGCGTTGGTCAACGTGAGGCTGTCGAAGCGGATGAGGACCAGGTAGGCCAGCAATTTCGCCACCGAAAGCACCACAGTCATTCCAACGCTGTATCCCTGCAGCATGTGCGACGACAATGAGATTTGCAGAATACTCGCCTGGAAGTGCAGAAGAACAAGCAGGCTGAAAAGCAGGAATTCGGCGCGGTAAGGTTGCAGCTGAAAGAAGGGCGCGATCCATTGCCACAGAAGAATGATAATTCCCAGCAAGGCGACGTTCGTTGCGAAGCGCGCGGACGCTGCAGCACGCACCAGCCAGGCAGCCGCCTGCGCTTGGCCGGCCTGCAGGTACTCAGGCTGGTAACGGCGTAATGTCTGTTCGATTCCGAGCGACGCCGCCGTGCTGATGACTGGAATGACGGCGTATAGAATGTTCAGGATGCCGAACGTCTGTTCGGTCATGCCCCGCACCAGGACGACATAACTCGCAACCGAGGCGAGCTGTGAGAGCGTTCTGAAGATGGCGGTGTGAAAGAGCGAACGACGCGCGTGAGCGCGAGAGTAGAACTTCATTCACGCCCCGCCCCCGGCAGCGTGCCGATAACGGGTTGGGGTGACACTATCGGTGTGCCGCGCTTCTTGGCGACGTGCGCCGAGGAGTATTTCAAGGCTTGGATTCGCGGTAGCGGTAGCCGTAATAGCTATCTGCTCCAAACGTCTCCGACGCGCGATTCAGGATGACTCCCGCAAAGGCGAATTCCTCGAGCAGCTGTTTGGCGCGTTCAAGATAGTCGCGCCGCGTGAGACCTTCCGAGACTATCAGTGCTACCGCGTCGACGCGTGGTGCGACGAGCAGCGCCTCATCGGTGACGAGCAATGGCGGCAGGTCGAGCAGCACGACGGGATCTGCAGAAAGTGTCGCGATGGAGGCGAGCAACTCCTCGAACCGCGCCGAAGCAATGAGATCCGATGCGCGCTCGCTGGGCGCTGAGCTGCCGGCAATCGCCAGGTTCTCGACACCGATCGTGAAGAACACGTCGTTCGGGCTGCCCGAGCCGGCAAAGTAGCTCGCCAGATCATGCGGGGGATCGACGCCGAGGTACTGGCAGATGCTTGGGCTGCGTAGATCCAGATCGAGCAGAAAGACGTCGCCGGATCGCCCGCGCGCGAAACTCAGCGCCAGATTGAGGGTGGTGAGCGATTTGCCTTCTCCCGCACCCGGGCTCGTGATGGCGAGGCTCGTCCAGTTATTACTGACCATGCGGTGCATGAGCCTCGTTCGCAGTATCCGGTAGGCGGCGCTCGCCTGGGCGTTCTCGGTCTCGCTGGTGTCGTCAACGAGCACACGATAGGCGGCCACGAGGTCCGCGTTGATCTGCAGTCGTGGGAACTGGTGACGCTGAATCGGCGTGTCGCCCACGCGCCGTCCGACACGACGCCCGGCGCGTTGCAAGGCCGTTTCCGTCAGTGGAGTGTATCGGCTGCCCCGGCTGTCACCGGCCTTCTTGAGTTTTTCGAGGGCTCGCTCTATGACCATGTCTCGATTCCCACCATCACTGCCCGGAAGAAGCGACCACCGCCGCTACCACGCTGACCGCGACCAGATACGCGGCCGATACTGACCCCCATACGAGCTTGCGCCGCTGCCTGTCGGCGCGGTTGAGGATGACAGGCACAGCCCCGATCGGCGCAGCGAAGATGTCCTGCAAATCCTCGGAACCCCGCACGGTGGGGTCGGATGCGTCGACCATGACCGCAATCAGCAGGGCGATACCGCCGCCCAGCACGAGGCCGAGCAGGACGATGCCGAGGCGGTTCGGCGAATACGGCTTGCGCGGAACGGAGACATTGCGAATCAAGGTGAACCGCTCGCCGCGTGCCTCGCTCTCCAGAACTTGCGACAGCGACGCGGCCTTGATCTTCTCCTGCACGTCCTGATAGCGGTTCTGTGTGTTTTCGTACTCACGCGCGAGCTGCATGTATTCGCGCTCCACGTTGGGCGCCGTCGTAACGTTTCGCTGATACTCAGCAAGGCTTCCACGCACGCGGGCCGCGCTGCCACGCAGATTCGACAGCTCGCGGCGCACGCCGTTGAGTTGACTGCGAATGCGCAGGTATTCCGGGTTATCGGGAGCCGCAGTTTGAGCCGCCTCCGAGGCCGCACCCTGCGCCGCCATGTCGGCAATCGCACGCTTGAGCCGCCTGACGTCGGGATGCTCCGCCGTGTACTTCTGCTCGGCGAGCGAGAGCTCACCGCGTAATCGCGCGAGCTCCGCGCGCCAGTCGCCCACGGTTGCCGTGAGACTTGGGCTCAGTGCATCGAACTGCAACTGGAGCAGGCTCTCCCGTTCTTCAGCCGCCAGAATCTCGCGCTCAACGATATCGATGTCACGCTGCGCTCGATCCGCGCCCGTGAGGTTTCGAGCCTGCGCCTCGGGAAGCGCGTCGCCGTACTTGGCCTTGAATGCCGCCAGACGCGTCTCCATGCCGTCCATCGAATTTTCGAGCTGCTTGGCCTGTGCCTGCAGGAACCGATAGGCCTCCTCAGCCTGCTCGGCACGCATGCGCCGATTGAAGGTGACAAAGAGCTCGAGCACCTTCTCCGCGACGGTGCCGGCGCGTTGCGGACTTGAATTGTGGTAATAAATCGAAAACGAGGTCGAGTAGTCGCGCGGCTCCAGGGTGACGGGATCCACGGCCTCCACGGACGTGTCCTGAGCTATGCGCGATGCCTTCCGCGCGAGGTCAACGTTGCCGTCTTCCGGGTACGGGTCGATGGCCTGTGCGATCTCGAGCAGGCTGTCCGTTGTCAGAACGCGCCGGCGCAGCAGCTCGAGTTGCTGGCTCGCGTCGAGATTATTGTCGCTCTCGAGTTGCCCGACGACCGTCGGAATCATTTTTGACGGAAGCGATGATGGCTCGAGCATTAGCGTGCCGGATGCCCTGTAGACGGGCGGCAACAGATACGCGATGAGAATGGAGAGCAGCAAGGCGGCGGGTATGATGGTCACCAGATAGGGCCAGCGGCGCCGCACCAGTCGCGTGTAGTCGCCCAGTGAGCGCACCTTGTCAGGCGGGCTATTCATGTTGCCCCTGTCGTGCGGGGTTGAGGCCCTTGTAACCCACGGTGATCAATATCCCGTTATTGTCGGCCTCGCCGCCGCCCCCTCCGAGATCCTGCCACACGTAGCGATATTCGCCTGAGACATACCACGTGGGCGTCAACTTTCTGGTCAGGGTCAGCTCCGCAAGCGCGCGATCGCGATCCCGATTTGCGGTGTCGCCGACGCGTTGATCGCGCGTGAAGCGCACCGCTCCGCTAAACGTCATCAGCGGGGACAACGGCCGCAGGTACTGCACGCGGATCTGATCCTTCGTGCTCCGCGTGCCGAATGTACTCGGCGTAAGAAACCGGCCGATGGAATACCGCACACCTGCCAATCGCTTGCGGTAATAGCCCGTGAATTCGAGTCCCCAGTCGGTGACCGAATCCTCGACGGGCGTGGGCGTGAAATCCGTGATCTCGTCGCGTTCACCCACCGCGGCGGCGGTAAAATACATCGTCTCGGACCACTTGTAGCCCAGGCTGATCTTTGCGCCGAGCGTATCCGTTTCATTCGAGCCGTCATTCGCCTCCGAGCGCGAGGCATAGGGGCCGATGGCGAACTCGACCAAGGGCCCAAGCGCTCTGATCAGCATCAGCTCGGCGTACGGCGATTCATATCCCACGCGCTCTGTCAGGAATTCATCACCGTAGTCGACCTTCCGGTAATTGATGAGCCCGCTCATGCTCGTGAGTTCTGAGAATTCGTAAAGGAACGACGGCTCAACTTCGATCGTCTCGCGGGTGCCGCCCACAAACACGATGCCGCTGCTCGTGACGTCGGGGCGGTCGGGATCGAATTCATCGAACGCGGCGTCGCCGTACTCGGCGTTGTAAACGTCCTGGCGCGCATAACGCGCGAACAGCGCCGTTTCGCCCTTCAACGTGCGATGCTCGCCACGCAAATCCAGGAAGTATTCCACGGGGTCGATGCCCTCGCGGTCCGGAAATTCCTGGAACTGCACTCGCGGGCGCAGTTCGAACTGGCTGCGCTCTGTTCGCCGGCCCCAAAGTGCCAGCGCATTCAGGCGATAGCCAACGCTTTCGTCCTCGAGCGCCGGGACCGTGATCAGTTCACGATTGGTATTCCACTCGGCCGCTGCTTCGACGGTGGGCACGAAATAGGTTTGCTGTGCCCAACCATTCGCACTGCCGGCAAGCAACACCACCACGACTCCGGCGAGCTTACGGCACAACGACGACATCGCCGGCTTCCAGTGTCATGTTCTGCTCGAGATTTCGACCCTTGACCACTTCGCCATACCGAAACGGAATCACGCGCTGCTGACCGCCGGAGCTGCGCAGGATGATGATGTCATTGGCGCCGGCGAACGGCGTGAGTCCTCCGGCGACACTCAGGGCCTGCAACACGTTGAAGCGAGGATTCATTACAAACGTGCCGGGCTTGTTCACCTGACCGATCACGTAGATGCGATTGCCCTCCATGACCACGAGCGCTGCCGTCACCACGGCCTCGGGAATGTATTTGAGCAGCCGGGTCGTGACGTCAGTCTGCACCTGCGTGAGGGTGCGCCCCGCCGCGTTGATCTCGCCTGCAAGGGGCACCGTAAATTTGCCATCCGGACGCACGATGACGGTCTTGGTGAGATCGGGCTCCTTCCACACGGAGATCTCGAGCTGATCGCCCGGACTCAGTTTGTAGTCGGCGAGCTGCTGAGCATGCGCGGGCGAGGTCCACAGGTTCGTAGCCAGCCACGCGGTCACCGCGATCGCCAGCACGCGATGCACCACAGTCCCCGCTTTTTTCATGAGCTTTGTCCCCTAGGCTGCGGATAATACGGGTGGGAGGCCCTGCCCCGCCTGTTCTATTTCACTTAACGCCCGGACGTTTTGTCCGGACAGAGTATCCCGAGTTCCGCGCCGCCGCAGCTCTGTCGCCCAAATCGATCGAGGACACGCGCCTGCCCAGTCATTTGCCTTATGTCGGCATTCTGAGACATTGAATCGCAGCGCTGA
>Ga0209108_10000518_pt1 | contig 21361 bp, 19 predicted proteins | sample Rifsed10ft1_FD_184003 | JGI IMG/M metagenome (GOLD analysis project Ga0209108, IMG submission 184003) | Soil microbial communities from Rifle, Colorado, USA - sediment 10ft 1 (version 2) | ecosystem: Environmental > Terrestrial > Deep subsurface > Rock core/Sediment | place: Rifle, Colorado...
GCGCGAATTTTCTCTCGCTCCACGGACACTACTCCTGGCCAGCCGCCGCGGCAGGCTGAGGGCGAATGGATTCGCTTTGCTCACCATAAAGGGAGCGTGTAGCCCGAACGTAGCCCTCACCAACAAAAAGGGCGCTCAGGCCCCACCGTTTGCGGGGCAGGCGGTCTCGGGTGGTGGTTCGACAAGCTCACCACAAGCAGGATTTGCGTTTTTCGCAAGACTCAACTCTTACCGAAAGGAGACAGGTCGCCGCGGCGACAGCACCCGTTCCCTTCGCATCCGCTCAGGGCAGGCACGGTGAGCCCGTTCCCTTCACTTCGTTCCCTTCGGCCCGCCGCGGCGGGCTCAGGGCAGGCAGGGCAAGCAGGGTGAACGCGCTCTGGCTGGCCCTGAACCATATAGTTCAGGGCTGACTCAACGTGATCGGCTCCTCTTTCATCTCGCCTCCCGGCTCCGATGAAAGAGGACATTTCTACTTTGCACAACCAGGACATTCTCACTTTGCAGCTACAGAGCCGGGAGCTGCCTTGACAAGGAAAGTCACGGCACATAATCTACCTTCCCGGTAACAAGCATGCAGGAAGCTGATGTCCTTGAGCTGCTGCGCTCCTCGGACGCCATCCTCCAAGGCCACTTCCAGCTTTCTTCCGGACTCCACAGCGATACTTACATCCAGTGCGCCCGCCTGCTCCAATATCCCGACCGGGCTGAGCGGTTGGGCAAGGCGCTGGCCAAGCTCTTTTCCGAAATCAAATTGGATGCGGTAGCATCGCCGGCGCTGGGCGGCATCCTGGTCGGCCACGAGGTGGCGCGGGCCCTTGGCCTGCGCGCCGTCTTTGCCGAACGCGACGAGGCCGCCGCGGCGGGCTGGCGCTGCGGCGGGGATTTGAGGTTCGAGCCGGCGAACGCTTCCTGGTCGTGGAGGACGTTTGGACAACCGGCGGCTCGACTCTTGAAACGATCAAGGTCATCGAAGAGCGCGGGGGCAAGGTGGTGGCCGCAGGCGCGCTCGTCAACCGCAGCGCCGGCAGTCTCGAGCTACCCGTTCCCATGCGCTGTCTCATCACGATCCAGGCGGGGACGTATCGCCCTGAAGAATGTCCCCTCTGTCGCGCCGGGAGACCGTGCACTAAACCCGGCAGCCGGCCGGGCGGCTGAGAGGGTGCTGAAGAAGTCTCGACGTAGTCATTCCGAGGGTCGGCTACTCTGGCCGACCCGAGTCCGCCGCGGCGGATGCTTTGTCTCCGCCGCGGACGAGGCACCAGCAGATTCCTCTCCCGCAGAGCGGGATCGGAATGACGGGGAAACCTTTTTAGCATCCTGCTAAAGGCCAGGAAGAACAGCGTGCGCAACATCAAGCTCACGATCGCTTATGACGGAAGCGAGTTTTTCGGTTGGCAGTTGCAGCCGAACCTGCCTACCGTGCAAGGATGGATCGTGGATGTCGCCCGGAAAATCACCGATGAAAAGGTCATGGTGTGGGGTTCCGGCCGGACGGATACCGGCGCGCACGCCCTGGGCCAGGTGGCCCACTTCCGGACGCGCTCCATGATCCCTCTTGAAAACTTGCAACGGGCGATGAATTCTCTCCTGCTGGACACGATTCGGATTTTGCGGGTGGAGGAGGTGCCGATGGAATTTCATGCCCGCTGGCACACCCTGGCGAAAACTTACCACTACCGCATCTTTCGCGGCCGCGTCTGTTCGCCCTTCCAGTACCGCTATGTCTATCCCTACCCGTTTCCCCTGGATGAGGAGGCGATGAAGCGGGCGGCCAAGCTTTTTGAAGGCGAGCACGACTTTGCGTCGTTCGCCTCCGCTTCCGAGGAAGAGGGTGAGGAAGGACGAAGCAAGGTCCGCCTCATCTACCGTTCGGAACTGATGCGCGATGACCTCAGCGAGGAGCTGATCTACGTCACGCGCGGCAAAGGCTACCTGCGCCACATGGTGCGCAAGATTATCGGAACGCTGCTCGAGGTGGGAAAAGGGAAATTGACGGTGGATGACATCCCGCGGATTTTCGAATCTCGCGACCGGACAAAAGCCGGGCCGACCGTCCCGGCAAGGGGACTTGTTCTGGTTGGAGTGGAGTATCCGGAACTATGCCGGTAGCAACGAAGCTCGCTTCCATCGATCCCGCAACGGGAGAGGTCATTGCCGAATTTGAGGCAGCCAAGCCGGCCGGCGTGCGGGCAGCGGTCGAGCGCGCTCGAAGGGCACAGCCGAAGTGGGGCGCGACGCCCGTCAAGCAGCGTTGCCGGGTGCTCGGTCAACTGGCGGAAATTCTTTTCCGCCGGCGCCACGAGATTGCCGAGATCATCACTCGAGAAGCGGGAAAGCCGAAAATGGAAGCGCTGATGGCGGAGGTGATGGTTGCACTCGATACGGCGGAGTACTACCGGCGGCGTGCCGCCCGTTTTTTGCGCGACGAGCGGGTGCCGCACCATAACCTGGCGGTGAAGTCCAAGCGCGGCTATCTCCGGCACGAACCCTGGGGCGTGGTGGGGATCATCTCGCCGTGGAATTTTCCTTTTTCGATCCCCATGACGCAAGTCATCCCGGCGCTGGTTGCCGGCAACGCGGTGGTCGTCAAGCCTTCGGAGTTCACGCCGTGGTCGGCGATGCTTGTGGCCGAACTTTTTGCTGAGGCTGGCTTGCCGGAGAGTTTGCTTGAGATCGTGCCGGGCGATGGGATCATCGGCGCGGCGCTGGTCGAGGCGGGCCCGGACAAGATTGTTTTTACGGGGAGCGTTCGCACCGGCAGGCAAGTTCTGGAAGCGGCGTCGAAGCGGATGATCCCTTGCGTGCTGGAGCTTGGCGGCAAAGATGCCATGCTCGTGCTCGCCGACGCCGATTTGGAAATCGCCTCCAGCGCCGCTGTGTGGGGCGGTTTCACCAACTGCGGCCAGGCGTGCTTATCGGTGGAGCGACTGTACGTTGAAAAACAGGTGGCGGACAGGTTCATCGCCCTTTGCGTGGCCAAGGCCAAACGCCTGCGCCTCGGCAGCGGCCTCGACCCGGATGCCGAGATGGGCCCCATGATCCGGCCGCGGCAGATCGAGATTGTCGAAGAGCAGCTCCGGGACGCGGTCAAGCGAGGAGCCAAGATCGCATGCGGCGGCAAACGCCGGCCTGACCTGGGCGGATATTTCTTTGAGCCAACCGTGGTCGTGGACGTGGATCATGGGATGAAAGTGATGCAGGAGGAAACGTTCGGGCCGGTGCTGGCCATCCAGGCGGTCGAGGATGTCGAAGAAGCAGTCGAGCGAGCGAACGACAGTTCGTTTGGATTGGCAGCAAGCGTCTGGACGCGGAACAGCCGGCGCGGGGAGGAAGTTGCCCGGCGGCTGGTGGCAGGGGCGGTGATGGTGAACGATGTGGCCAGCTACTACGGCATTTGCGAAGCTCCGCATGGCGGCCGGCGCAACTCCGGCATGGGCCGGACCCATTCGCGCCTTGGATTGCTGGAAATGGTTCAGGTAAAATACATTGACGTGGAGCGGCTGCCCGGCGTGCACAAGGCCTGGTGGTATGGTTACAGCCGGGCGCTGCTGGACGCTGCCGACGCCTTCTTGCAGATGGTTTTCGCTCGCCCCTGGGGAATGCGTGTGCGAGGGATTCGCGGTTCGCTGCGAGCCATGTTTCGCGGCGACCGGATTTGAGCGGGAGGGCTCAGGACCGAGACGACCATGGCTGACACTGTAACGCAAATGACCGCGGCTGCGCCGAAAATCAAAATCAAGCGACCGCGCCAGCGCGCCTGCGACGAAAAAAACGAGAAGGGAAAACTTTGCTGCGGCCACCTGAAGCGCTGGTATACCTATCCCGAAGCGGTCGCCAAGCTGCTGGGGAAAAACGCAGAGGTCTATCGGTGCGAATTCTGTCAAACACTTTATAAGCCTGACCCGAACGAACTGCCGAGGTCTTACGTGCACCGCTATTAGCGCCGGGTCAGGTTGCGGTGCCCCGAACCTTTGCGACTGATGCGTCCCGATCCCGAAGCCTCGGGATTCGGGTGGCAGAGGGTAAGTGGACTACGACAAACTGATCTTTGATTGGAACACCGTCGCTCAGCCAGAAATTCCGCGCGGCCGGCGGGTGATGCTGGACGATGAGACGCTTCGCGACGGCCTGCAAAACCCCTCCGTCCACGATCCTACCATCGAAGAAAAAATCGAAATCCTGCATCTGATGGAGGCGCTCGGGATTGATTCAGTGAACATCGGCCTGCCCGGGGCAGGCCCGCGGGCCAAAGCCGACGTGATCCGCCTGGCAAAGGAAATTCGCGATGCCGGGATGAAGATCCGGCCGAACTGCGCGGCGCGCACGATCGAAGCGGACATACGGCCCATTGCCGAAGCCTCCGAGCAAGCGGGCATGGCCATTGAAGCGGCCACCTTTATCGGCTCAAGCCCCATCCGGCGTTACACCGAAGACTGGACGGTGGATCATCTGCTTCGGACGACCGAAAAGGCGGTCAAGTATGCGCGCTCGCTGGGGCTGCCGGTGATGTATGTCACCGAGGACACGATACGGACCGATCCGGAAACAGTGAAGTTGCTTTACCGCGCAGCGCTCGATGGCGGCGCTTCCGCCATCGTCATCTGCGACACGGTGGGCCATGCCATGCCGCAGGGCGCATACAACCTGGTCAAATTCGTCATTGAAGAAGTGGTGGGAAGGAGCGGGAAGAGCGTACGGGTAGATTGGCACGGGCACTGCGACCGCGGCCTGGCCATTGCCAACAGCCTGGCAGCCATTGCGGCAGGCGCTGACCAGGTGCATGGCGCCGCGCTTTCGCTCGGCGAGCGTGTCGGGAACGCCCCCATGGATTTGCTGCTCGTGAATCTCAAGTTGATGGGGCTGATTGACCGGGACCTTTCCCGCCTGCGCGACTATTGCCTGGCGGTTTCTCGCGCCACCCGCACCCCTATCCCGGCCAATTATCCGGTGGTGGGACGAGACGCCTTTCGTACCGCCACCGGAGTGCATGCGGCCGCGATCATCAAGGCCTTTCGCAAGAACGACACGCTGCTGGCCAACTCGGTCTATTCCGGCGTGCCCTCGCACTTCTTCGGGCTGGAGCAGGTCATCGAGATTGGGCCGATGAGCGGAAAATCGAACGTCATCTACTGGCTGGAGAAGCGCGGCATACCGGCTACCGAAGAAGTGGTGGAGCGGATTTTTGCCGCTGCCAAACAATCGCCGCGCCTGCTGACGGAGGAGGAAGTCCTGATTCTGTGCGGCGAGGGGACTCGCGCCTCCGTCCGCGCGCGAGAATAGCCGCCCGGGCCTGTTCCCTATGGCACTGGGCGTCCGAGAACTCTTTTCTGCCTGCCGCGGGCGGGCAAGTGAGCGAAACCATTTGCTGACCGGGCTGACATGGTTTTGGGGCGTTTTGGGGGCGCTCCTCCTCATGCAGGCATCCGCTTCAAGCACGACTCAAACCTCCATTCGCGCGCTGCTGGAAAATCCGCGGGTGAGCCGGGGCCTGCGAGTCTTTGCTGCCGAGGGGCAGTGGATTACCGATCAGCAAATCCAGATCACGCAAATCCCTGCTCCTCCCTTTGGTGAAGCTCGACGAGCCGAGCACATGCAGCAGGTGTTTCGCGTTCTGGGCTACGAGGCGAGGCTTGATTCTGCCGGCAACGTCGTGGCAGAACGCCGCGGGGCCGACCCGCGGCGAGTGATTCTCCTCTCCGCTCACCTCGACACGGTTTTCCCCCCGGGAACGGTCGTGACGGTGCGCCGTGAAGGAACGAGACTGATGGCTCCGGGCATTGGCGACAATGGCGCGGGGCTGGCTGCCCTGATCGCCGTGGCCCGCGCCCTCGGAGCGAGCGGAATTCGCACCAGGGCCACGATTGTGTTAGCGGCCAATACGGGCGAAGAGGGAGAAGGCAACCTGCGCGGCATGCGCCAATTGATGGAAACCTACCGCGACCGGCTCGGCTATGCCATTGTCATTGACAATGCCCAGACCGACACCATCACCACCAAGGCATTGCCGAGCCGCCGGCTCGAGATAACGATCAACGGCCCCGGCGGGCATAGCTGGTCCGACTTCGGCATGCCGAACCCGATTCAGGCGCTCTCCCGCGCCGTCGTTTATTTTTCGGTGTATAGGCCTCCTACGAGCCCCCGAACCACCTATAACATCGGCGAAATCCGCGGCGGCACGTCCGTCAACTCGGTGCCTTATTCCGCTTCGATGAAAGTGGACATCCGTTCCGAGTCCGAAGCGGAGATTGACGGTGTGCTCGCGGCCTTGCGAGAAGCGGTGCGCCGGGGGATGGACGAAGAATCGGCTGCGGCGACGCGAAAGAACGTAACGCTCGAAGCCGATTTTCGCGTCATGGGCGCGCGTCCGGGCGGGGAGTTGCCGGAGAATTCGCATCTGCTCCGGATGCTGCTCGCCGTGGATCAAGCGCTTGGCAACCGCGCCCGCCAGCAACGCTCTTCGACCGACGCCAATCTGGGGCTGTCGCTGGGCATCGAATCGCTGGCGATGGGCGGCGGGGGCCGCAGCGGCCAGTCTCATTCGCCCGGCGAGTGGTACGACCCAACCGGCCGCGAGCTCGGCTTGCAGCGCATCTTTCTCACCCTTCTGGCGCTGGCCGAAATCGAAAACTGAGCTTCACTGCCGCACACAGCCACGAGAGAGAAATAAGGAACGGTTCGGCGAGCAGCGCCAAGACGCAATAGAGGCCTATCTTTTCTTTTTCGCAGAGACTCGGGGCGGGAAGTATTCCACAGAAATCAATTCGCCGTCCCATTCTGCGGGCTCGGCGATCTGGCGGTAGGCCACCAGGACGTAGCCGCCACTGTATGTGCAAGGGTTGAAACTTTCGGCGAGGGTGGCGGGATCGCGCGAAAAAAATTCAACTTTTGACGGGTCGCCGGCGTGCAGGCGAACAAGCACATCCTGCGATTTTACGGAGAGGATGAATTCGCCTTTACACCCCACTGCTTCGATTGTGCCCCAGAGGGTGCTCTGCGTGGGCACTTTCGGGTCGGGTAACTGAAGTCCTTCGCGGCGACCGAGTTGAGGCAGAGGTTCGGGCGGCGGGGTGTAGGATTTTTTGGCGCCGGGCGGGAGCGGTGGAGGCGGAACGGGACCAGGCTCGTCGCTCACGGCGCCCGAGCGCATGACCAGGCGCGGCGTGGGAGGCTGAGGTTCGCGAATTTTTTCCTCCACCATGTCGAGGAAACTTTCCGCCAGCACGCGATCCCGCTCCGTATGGGAGATTTCCAGGGCATGCTGAGCAACCTCACGCGAGGCAAGCAGCTTGTCCTCAAAAAGCCGCAACTGGGCCAGGCTGATCTGGAGGGTCACGTCGGCGGGGTCGAGGGCGGCGGCGCGCTCGATGAGCGGGGCATATTCCTCCTCCGGCCTGCCCAGCAGGCGATAGACGCGAGCGAGCGAGTCATAGGCGAGCGCAAACTCCGGGTTCAACGCGATGGCGCGACCGAGACTCACTGCCGCTTTTTCCCGCAGCTCTCGCGGTGTTTCGTCAGCTTGCGGTGGACGCCGCATCAAGACGCCGGCATAGAAATAGTGTGCCCGGTAGTCTGCGGCATCGAGCCCGACGGCGGTAGCAAAGTAACGCTCGGCATCCTCCCAGTTCTGCCGGCGAAATTCGAGCAAACCCAGGCCGGCAAAGGCGGGAGCCAATTTCCCATCACGCCGAATGGCCTCGAGCAGCAGCTTTCCGGCGGCATCGCCATGGCCGATGTGGGCAAGCAAGTCGCCCCGATAGGCCAGCGTTTCGGCCGGCGAAAGCTCTCGGCTCCCCAGGATTTCTGCCGGGGGAATTGCGCTCACCGGAAGCTCGACCGATGGCAGCTTGCCTGAGAATGCATATTCCTGGAGGATGGGACCGAGGGCATCCAGGTCGAGGGAGAGGCCATGACGCCAGGCCTCCTCGGGGTCTTCGCCGCGCTCGAACAGCTTCAGGTAGTGAGGCAGGCGGGAAGCGAGTTGGCCCAGCTCGAGGTAGTGGAGAAGGATCCAGCTCTCCGCCCGAAAACGTTCCGCTTTCTTTTCCTCTTTGAAAAAGTCAGCATTCCGGCTTGCCTTGACGATTTCAGCCAACGGCAGCCAGTCATGCTCGCGGAGGGCGCGAAGCAGATGGGGCACGGGCAAGCCGAGGCGAAGTTTGCCGCCGGCAAGCTGAGCCGCGGTTACAAATTCAGCGATGGCCTCGTTGAGCCACTGTGGGGCATGGGGATAGTTGAGCGCCACGAGCAGATGGCTGTACTCGTGTACCACCGAGCGAAAAGGCTCGGCTAGATCCAGTCGAAGAGCGATGAGGTGCTTGTCCTCTTCCCGGCGAAAATAGCCGGAGCGCCGGAGGGAGGGCTCGAGTTCAGCGGGTTGGTGGTCGGCAAAGCCGCGCCCGTCGCGAAAGGCATAGATCACAAACGCCCGGCCTGGATTCACTTGAGCGTTTGGAAAAAGGTTTCGGAAGACGGCCCGCGCCAGCTCAAAGTTTTGCACTACCGGCGCGGCAGCAGCGACGGTCGAATCGCTGACCACGACAAAATTTTGGCTGCGAAGCTCCACCCAGCGCGGGGCAGCGGACTTGGGAGCTGCCGGCTTGGCTGGTTTGCTGGCCTGCGCGATGGCCCCTTTGGGGCGAGGCTCGCTCGCTTGTGGCAGGGCGGCGCATTGCGCCAGGCCGGACCAAGCGATCGCGAGCCCCGATAGAATCGGGGCGAGCACCGCCAGGGAAGTGAGGCCTTTTGCCGACATCGTTCCCTCCTCCAAAACCAACCTACACTCACGATACTCGGCCGTCAAGCAAACGGCTCCCGTCCCGTGCGAAATGGTTGGAACGGGACTCGCCCGGCCACGCCGATGTGCGGCTTGACTTGCCCGCCAGAGACACTTCGGCGTTGTTTCTCCAATTGTCTTGGGCGGGCTTGCACGCGGTCACAAGAGTGAATACACTCCCGCGCATTCCGCTCTGCGGGATGAGCATGGGCAAGCGAGCCAAAGCAGACCTTTCTCTTGTCATCATCACCTTCATCTGGGGTTCCACCTTTGTGGTGGTGAAGAATGCGCTGGCCGACGTTTCTGTGTTCGTGTTTCTGGCCAGCCGCATGGCCCTGGCAAGCCTGCTGCTCGCCCTGATTTTTCACCGCCAGCTTCGCGGGGCAAAGCGCGAGACCCTGCTGGCCGCGTCGCAAATCGGCTTCTTCCTGATCGTGGGTTACGCCTGCCAGACGACCGGGCTCCTTTACACCACCCCCTCGAAATCGGCATTCATCACCGGTCTCTCGGTGGTGTTGGTTCCGTTGTTGGTCGCCGCCTTTTATGGAAAAAAGATCAACCGTTGGACCGGGTTGGGTGTCTTTGTGGCCTTGCTGGGCCTCTATTTCCTGACCATCCCCGCCGGGCCGTTCCGCGTCAATCGCGGCGACCTCTGGACGCTTGCCGGGGCATGCGCGTTTGCCGGGCACATCGTGCTCATCGAGCGCTACAGCCCGAAGATGCCGACCGCCTGGCTCACGCTGGGGCAGATCGTGACCGGGGCGCTTTTGGCCAGCGCGTTGGTGCCGGCGACTTCGCTGTTGGGTCTGGAAGCGCCGCGCTTGCGGCCGGGCCACGATTTTTTGCTGGCCCTGGCCATTACCGGGATTCTTGGCACCGCCCTCGCCTTCTCGGTGCAGGTCTGGGCGCAGCAATTCACTTCAGCGACGCACACCGCGATTATTTTCAGCCTGGAGCCCGTCTTTGCGGGGATCACTTCTTATATTTTCTACGGGGAGCGGCTCGGAGGGCGGGCTACCATCGGGGCCACGCTCATTCTGGCCGGCATCTTGCTGGCTGAGTTGAAAGGCCCTGCGCCGGCGGCGGTGGAATCGCCAGCCCCCATCCAGCCCGAGGAACGAAACCCGTAATACAACCGCGACTGCCCGCCCAACGTCCAAGCTTCAAGAGACGTTGCTCACCCGGGCAGAAAGGCAACGTCTAGGTACCTGACGGGTGGGCGGCAGGATGATATAATTGTTGGGTTTTGGACTACCTTTGGAGGCCCGATGAACTTCCCCTGGCATGAAATTCTGACCTGGGCGCGCCGGCGCAAGGTCTTCTCGGCAGGTTTGGTGGTTGCCACACTTGCGGTGGGTATTCTGATTGGGACAGTGATTTCCCATAACGCGCGGGCAGCGCGGGAGCAGGGCGGAGTACCCGGGGCATCGCCGCTGGCGGCGCCGAGCCCCGTCCAAATGAGTTCGACCTTCGGGCAGATCGCCAAAGCGGTTGAGCCGGCGGTGGTGAATATCAACACCCGATCGCTGCCGCAGCGGCGACCAAGGCGGCGGCCGGCACCCGGTCAGGGCGGGCCTTTTGAAGATTTCTTCGATCGGTTTTTCGGCCCGTTCGACATGGAACCGAGGCCGGAGCGGAGTCTCGGCTCGGGCGTGATTGTGGACAAGAGCGGGTTGATCATCACCAACTACCACGTGATTACCCAGGGAAACAACAAGGCGGCCGACACGATTCAGGTTCGGCTCTATGAGGAAAGCAAGCTGTACGACGCCAAGGTCATCGGGTTCGATGCCGAAACCGACCTGGCCGTAATCAAGATTGATGCCGGCAAAGCCTTGCCGACAGCCCGCCTGGGAAATTCTGAGGGCGTGAACGTCGGCGATTGGGTGCTTGCCTTCGGCAGCCCTTTTGGCCTCGAGGCAACGATGACAGCCGGCATTATTAGCGCCAAGAACCGCGACAATCGGGTGGTGGCCGGCGGGGGCCAGTTGCAAAGGTTTTTGCAAACCGACGCGGCCATCAACCCCGGCAATTCCGGCGGCCCGCTGGTCAATCTGGCCGGCGAGGTGATCGGGATCAACACCGCCATCATCACGCAGACGCGCGGATTTGAGGGCGTGGGGTTTGCCTTGCCGTCGAACATAGCCATCAGCGTGTACAACCAGATCATCAAATACGGCCGGCCGGTGCGGGGTTCGATCGGGATTTCCTTCCGGGCCGCCGACTCGGAGAATCCCGCGCTCTTGCGCCAGCTTGGCGTGACCTATGGAGTGGTCATCAGTGAGGTCCGGCCCGGCAGCCCGGCCGAACGCGCCGGGTTGAAGGTTCAGGATGTGGTAACGGGATTCAACGGTCAGGCGGTGCGCACCGGCGACGAGCTGGTGAACAAGATTACCGCGACGCCCATCGGCGAGACGATTCGCTTGCGCGTTGTTCGGCAGAAGAAAGAAAGTGAAATAGGGGTGGCGGTCGAAGACCGCGCCAAGATCTTTCCCGAGGTGGCGGGTGTGCCTGGCGGGGCGCTGCCGGAACAGGGCGGGGAGGCGGCGGCGTTTGGTCTCCGGCTGGGCGAGGTCACTCCGGAGATTGCCAGCCAGCTCGGCATGCGCGAACCCCACGGAGTCGCAGTGGTGGGCGTCGAGCCAGGAAGCTTTGCTGATGAGATTGGCCTGGCGCGCGGCGATATCATCGTCGAGTTCAATCAACAGCCGATCGACAGCCAGGCGGATTTTCGCCGCATCCAGCGCTCGCTCCGGCCCGGAGACGACGCGATGTTCCGCGTCGAGCGGCGCGGGCCGGAGGGGCGAATGACGACGCTGTTTCTGGCCGGCACTTTGCCCGCCGAGGGCCAGTAGAGGGCGTGCGACGATTCCTATGAAGGCCTGCGCAAGATTGCGGCGGCTTCTGATTGCTTGTCTCTTCGCGGCGCTGGTCCTTGTCCTGCTATGCGGGATGGAACCAGGGGCATCGGCCGCGAGCCAGGTGAAAGAAACCGGCTCGGCCGGGAGCGGGACGTCCCCAGGCGTCGGGACGGCCACGGCGAAGATCAACAAACAGCGGGGCCGCAAAAGGTCATGGCGTCGAAAACGTCGCCAGGGGCAGCTACGGCCGACCCCCTCGCGCATTACCGAAATTCAAGCGGCCTTGATTCAAAAAGGCTACCTGAAAGGCGAGCCGGCCGGCGTGTGGGATGCTCAAACCACCAATGCCATGCAACGCTTTCAGCAGGTGAGCGGCCTTGAGCCGACGGGCCGGCTCGATGCACGGTCTCTGATCAAACTTGGATTGGGACCGGAGACTGCCGGTGCTGGCGCTCCCCGGCCGCCCGCCGCGCAACCCTCCCCCTCACCGCCTTCGGGTCCGAGCAACCCAAGCAGCCCGCCGCGCTAGCCATCGGGCAGAGCGGGATCGCCAGTCGCCGGAAGGCGGGGAAAGCGGGCCACCCCACCTACCTCAAGGGAGGCCAGCCTCGCCAGGTGTCACAGAATACCGGCCGGCGGCAGCCATGCCCCTGCCATCTTTTCTTCGTGGGGAGTTTGGGAAACGCGCTCCGATCCATTCGGGGCTCGCGTTGACCAAGGGTCGCTGATTTGCTAGATTCAATTTTCTGTTCATCGCTGCGTCAACGATTTACGACCCGATCCTTCAGGAGGCATCATGGCGCCGCCGAAAGTCTATAAGAACCTGATCAACGGTGAGTGGGTGGAAGCCAAATGCGGCAAGACCTTTGAGAATTTGAATCCTGCCGAGCGCACCGAACTGGTGGGTCTTTTTCAAGCCTCGGACAAGTGCGACGTGGACGATGCCGTTGCGGCCGCCAAGCAAGCCTTCGAGCGCTGGCGGCTGGTGCCGGCGCCAAAGCGAGGGGAGATTCTCTTTCGCGCCGCGCAAATGCTGGTGGAACGGAAAGAGGCCCTGGCGCGGGATATGACGCGCGAGATGGGAAAGGTCTTGCTGGAGACGCGCGGCGACGTGCAGGAAGCGATTGACATGGGGTTTTACATGGCGGGCGAAGGTCGCCGCCAGTTTGGTCAGACCGTTCCTTCCGAGCTGCCCAACAAATTTGCCATGTCGGTGCGGATGCCGATTGGCGTTTGCGCGATCATCACCCCGTGGAATTTTCCGATGGCGATCCCGTCATGGAAGATTTTCCCGGCGCTGGTTTGCGGGAACACGGTTGTGTTCAAGCCGGCCACGGACACTCCGTTGTCCGCCTCTCATTTTGTGCAGGTGCTGCACGAGGCGGGAGTGCCCCGGGGGGTGGTCAACTATGTGACCGGAAGCGGCGGTGAAGCGGGTGTGCCGCTGATGAACCATCCGGACGTGCGGTTAGTTTCCTTCACCGGCTCGACCGAGGTTGGGCGGCGCGTCTCGGAAGCTTGCGCCCCGGGGTTCAAGCACTCTTGCCTCGAGATGGGCGGAAAAAACGTCATCATGGTGATGGACGACGCCAAGCTCGACTTGGCGGTCGAGGGCGCCATCTGGGGCGGCTTTGGCACCACCGGCCAGCGCTGCACCGCCGCCAGCCGCGTGGTGGTCCATAAGAAGGTCTATGGCGAGTTTCTGGATAAGTTTGCCGGGCGCGCCAAGCGGCTGCGGGTGGGCAACGGCCTTGATCCGCAAACCGAGATGGGACCGTGCGTCAACCAGAAGCAATTGGAGACGGTCGAGGAATACGTGAAGATTGGAATCGGCGAGGGTGCCAAGCTCTACTGCGGGGGCCACCGCCTCAGCGGCGGGGGATTCGACCGCGGCTGGTTCCACGAGCCAACTATTTTTGGCGACTGCGATCCCAGGATGCGCGTGGCCCAAGAGGAAATCTTTGGGCCGGTGGTCTCCGTGATTCCCTGTGACTCGTTGGAGCACGCGGTCGAAATCGGGAATGGGGTCGCCTACGGGCTCAGCGCCTCGATCTACACCCAGGATCTCAACAAGGCATTTATCGCCATGCGGGATATGTACACCGGCATCTTCTATGTCAACCATTCCACGATTGGGGCGGAGACGCACCTGCCCTTCGGTGGCACCAAGCAGACGGGGAACGGCCATCGTGAGGCGGGGGTGGCTGCCCTGGATGTCTTTAGCGAGTGGAAAGCGATCTACATTGACTACAGTGGCCGGTTACAGAGGGCGCAGATTGACACGGGTGGATTTGGAGCCACCGGCTGAGCCTGGCCTCTTTTCCGTTACTTGACAGCCTTTTGCCGTGGCCGCTAGAATGGTGAAGGAGCGGGTACGTACAGCACGGCGAAACTCTAATCGCTTGGAAGTTATAGAGTTAGGTTATGGGTCGCACGGCACAGCACGAAGTGAGGAACCGCAAAATCCTGGCAGCCATCGTGCGCACCTATATCGAAACGGGCGAGCCGGTACCTTCGGCTACGGTGGCAGGCCAACACCGGGAGTGGAGTGCGGCCACGGTGCGGAAGGCTATGGCTGAGCTGGGAAGCGACGGATTGCTCGACCAGCCCCATACTTCTGCGGGGCGGCTCCCGACGGCTCAGGCTTACCGCTTCTACGCCGGCCGGGTTGCGTGGCAGGCCCGTCTGAGCCGAGCCGATGAAGAGCTGATTGAAAGCACATTGCGGAGCGCGACCACCACGGAGGAGATTTTGGAGCGCGGCTCGCACGTGCTTTCGCTCATGTCCCATTCCCTGGGCATCGTGGTTTCACCGCCGCTGGCGAAGGTTGTGCTGGAGTTTATCCGCTTTATCCTTTTGCCGGACGGCCGGATTCTGGTGGTGCTGGCGTCGCGGTCGAAACTGGTCGAGCACCGCGTCATAACATGCGACGTGCCCTTTACGCAGCAGGAGTTGGACGAGACGGCGAACTATCTGAATCGAAATTTTGCCGGCTGGTCGCTGGAGACAATTGGCGCTGAGATCCTGCGGCGTGTGAAAGCCGAGCGGCGGGAGTATGACCGGCTGTTGCAAAATGCGGTGCTGCTCTGCGAACGAGGAATTCTGCTGCCCGACATGCAAGGCGACCTTTATCTCGAGGGCCGGGCCAACATGGCCGACCGGATTGAGTTCCAGGATCAGGAGAAGTTGCACGAGCTGCTTGAGGCGCTCGAGCAGAAAGAGAAATTGCTGAAGCTCTTTTCCGAATACATGGGCCCGTCGGCGGCTCCCCTGCATATTGCCATCGGGCTCGAGGAAGGACCGCCGGCTATGAAACATTTTGCGCTGATCTGCGCCCCCTATCGTTGCGGGGACCGCACGCCGGGCTCGGTTGCCATCCTCGGCCCGGCCCGTTTGCCTTATGAGCGAGCCATTGGCGCGGTTTCCTATGTGGCCCGGTTCTTCACCCGAGTCCTCAGCGAGAATTGAGGCCCGCTCAAGTAATGTCAGCCAACGAAAACAACCACAAGCCAGAAGAAACCACCAACGACCAGGTTGGTTCCGAGGGCGGGACTGAAGCGAATGGTGTGGCAGCAGCTCCGGGAGCCGCCGTGGAAGCGCCGGCTGCTGCCGCCGAAAACCTGGACGACCAGTTGCGCAAGCTGAGAGTGGAAAAGGAAGAGCTCTGGAACCAGCTCGTCCGGCGCCAGGCGGATTTCGAGAATTTTCGCAAACGAGTGGAGCGCGAGGTGGCCGAAGCCAGACAACTGGCTGCCGCGGGCGTAATTGAGGCTTTGTTGCCGGTGGTGGACGCGCTGGATCGGTCTCTGGCTCTCCCGGTGGAGGGTGGCGCTGAAGAATACCGGAAGGGATTTGAGCTGATCCTCAAACAGCTTGTGGAAACCCTGGAACGCTTCGGATTAAAAGCCATCGAAGCTGCCGGCAAGCGTTTCGATCCGCGTTATCATCATGCGGTGGAGCGGATGGAGAGGGCCGACCTGCCCGATCACACGGTGGTCGCGGAGGTACAACGCGGTTATACCTTCCGCCACAAAGTGCTTCGACCCGTCCTGGTGCGCGTGGCCGTGCATCCTCAGCCGAGTTCCGAGCCCGAAGTCAGCGGGGAGCCTGAACCGGGCAAGCCAACGAGTCGCCTCGACATCAACTAGGAGACCCCCGAACGGGACAAGCAGTGCCAAACAACAAGCGCGATTATTATGAGGTGCTGGAGGCCAGCAGCCATTGCTCGGCCGAGGAGCTCAAAGCGGCCTACCGCAAGGCCGCTCTCAAGTGGCACCCCGACCGCAACCCGGACAATAAGCACGAGGCGGAAGAGAGATTCAAAGAGGCGGGCGAGGCCTATGCCATCCTCTCCGACTCCCAGAAGCGCGCCACCTACGATCGCTTTGGCCACGCCGGTGTCGGCACGGCGGGCGCGGGATGGGCCCCTGATTTCTCCAGCACAATCTTCGACGAATTCAGCGACATCTTCGGCGACCTGTTCGGCTTTGGCGATCTGTTCGGGACGGGCGGAGGGAGCCGGCGCGGGCGCGTCGAGCGCGGCGCCGATCTGCGCTTCGACCTGAGAATCAAGTTTGGGGAAGCCGCCTTCGGCCTCAAGACCAAAATCAAGATCCCTCGGCTGGAGATTTGTCGCGCCTGCCAGGGTTCGGGAGCGCAGCCGGGCACGAAGCCAGCAACTTGCTCCACCTGCCACGGTCGTGGACAGGTGCGTTATCAGCAAGGATTCTTCACGATTTCCAGAACCTGCCACACCTGTCAGGGGACCGGCAGCGTGATTCCGGAACCCTGCTCGAGCTGCCGCGGCGAGGGTCGCGCGGAGAAGGAGCGCACCCTGGAAATCCGCATTCCCCCCGGCGTGGACACCGGCACCCGGCTGCGTTATTCCGGGGAAGGGGAAGTCGGCTGGCATGGCAGCCCGCCCGGCGACCTTTACGTTGTCCTCCACGTCGAGGAGCATCCGTTTTTCGAGCGGAAGGACGCCGACCTCTATTGCACCATCCCAATCACGTTCCCTCAGGCAGCGCTTGGAACCGAGATCAAAATTCCGACACTGGACGGCGAGGAGAAGCTAAAAATTCCCGAGGGGACGCAAACCGGCTCGATCTTTCGCTTGAAGGGCCGCGGCATGCCGCAAGTGAATGGCGGCGGTCACGGCGACCTCTTTGTGCACATCCGCGTGGTGACACCTTCCAAGCTCACCCGCGAGCAAAAACGATTGCTCGAGCAGCTTGGCCAAACCATGCCGGCCGAGAGTCGTCCCGCCGAGCGGGACAGCTCTCTTTTTGAAAAAGTGAAAGATATTTTTGGATAGCCCTACCGGCAAAGCGGGTAGCCCATCCTCGCGGAGCCGGGCTGGGGTACGCCTTTAAGGTGCCACTCGGCGCCGCGGCAAGGTTTCCATCTGCACCAGTTCTGTTTCTTCAAGAGAAGCGCCGGAACCGCGCCGGATCAGCAACGGCATGCCGTCCGCATCCGTCCAGATCTCGGCGAGGTAGGGCTGGCCATCTACGGAGGTCTCAAACCGGAAATGGCGCGCGTCCACCTTTGTTCCCTTGCGGTCGAGCGGCTCGTTCCCCAGGTAGGTGTAGGTTTGCTGGGTGGCCGACGCCACCAGGGTGGGCAAAGAGATCAAGACGACATCGAACATCTTCGGCTGGCCGCGGACAAAACTTTGTTGATGGAGGGCGTGGAAGTTGAACAGCGGCGATCCGAAATCCGCCTTGTAACCTGCCGGCATCCGCACTCGACGTTCACTCCGGCTTTGAGAACTTGTCACTACCTGATGGGCCTCCTCGGCTGAGAACTGATAAGTGCCGGCCAACTTCTGGCTGCCCAGGGTAAGTTCGATGTCCAGCTCCTTCGGAGAAAAATCTGTGCCCATCGTGAAGCGAAACCCATACTTTACGGCTGGTTCCGTGATCTGCGCGTTGCCGGCAAGGATGAAACTGTCCCTGGTGAAGAAAGTTTTCCAATCTTCGAAACCAACCTGCTTTCCGCCAACGCGAAATTCGTAGCGCCCCCGGGCGAGCAGATGCGGACCTTCCACAACCAGTTGGGGATGGCCCGTGGCCGGGAACAGCAGCAGGGTGGCAAGCAATGTGAGGCGGCCAAGAGCTTGGCCGAAGCAGTTCAGTGGCATAATGGCGCCGCGCGTGGCAAGTCCCGGCCAGCCGGGACGCTGGAGCGGGACGAGCAGCCGCAGTATAGGCCTCGAGCGCCCGGGGAACAAGAATTTGCGCCGCCGATTCTTTGTCGAAGCGTTCCAAGGCGGCCGTGCAGTGCTCAAGGGGGAGCAAGCCGAGCACCTCGGCCGCGTTTTGCGCGCCCGTACGGGCCAGCTCTACGAGCTTTCCGATCAATCCAGCGTTTGGCTGGGGCGAGTGGCGGCGGTGAAGCGGGATCAGATCGAATTCGACCTTCTCGAACGCGTGCCGGTCGAGCAGCCGCGCCTCGAGATCAGTCTCCTGCTTTCTCTCATCAAGTTTCCGCGGTTTGAGTGGTGTCTCGAAAAGGCGACTGAGTTGGGGGTGACCGAGGTCATCCCGATCATCGCCGGGCGCAGCCAGAAGGGGCTGGCCGATGCCGCCAGAAAACGCCTGGGGCGGTGGCAAAAGATTTTGCTCGAGTCGGCCGAGCAGTCGCGACAGTTGCGTATTCCCCGGCTGGCGACCCCGGCGGGAGTCGAGCGCGCTTTGCGCGAAGCCTCCGCGCCGCTCAAACTCTTCCTCTCAGAATCGCCGGAGGCAAAACCGCTGAAGGAAGTGTTGGCCGGAAGAGAGGCCAGGTCGGCGGCGGTGGCGATTGGCCCGGAAGGTGGTTGGACGGACGCGGAGGTTAGCGTCGCCCGAGGGGCGGGTTTCCTGGAGGCATCGCTGGGTCCCGCCATACTTCGCACCGAGACAGCCGTGGCTGCAATCCTCGCCATTCTCGTTTACGAAAGCAGCCGGTAGCGAAGCACGGTCCAGAGGATTTTCATCCCGGCAAGAATCGAACCCTTGATGGTTCTGGAAATCTTGGAGCGGCCGACGCGGGGCCGATAGTGCACCGGCACTTCCACCACGCGCAATGGCTGCCGTGCCGCCTTCACCTGCATTTCGACCGTCCAGCCGTAATCCCGATCGGCCATGCGCAGCCTTTCAAGCGCGTCCCGCCGGATCGCCCGAAAGGGCCCGAGATCGGTGAACCGCACGCCATAACACCAGTTGATGAACCGCGTCGCCAGCCAATTTCCGAGACGCTGCTGCCGCGTGAGCGCCCCGGGTTCGCTCCGGCCCAGCGTACGTGAACCGATGACCAACTCTGCCTCGCCGCGCAGGATCGGTTCGACGATTGCCGGCAGATCGGCTGGATCATCGCTTGCGTCTCCATCCATGAATACGACAATCTCGATCTCCGGCTGCAGCCGGGCCAGGGCGGCCAGACAGGCGCTGCCATAACCGCGGCGCGCTTCGCGCACGACCTCGGCCCCGGCGTTCCCGGCAATCCATGCGGTGCGGTCGGTGCTGCCGTTATCCGCCACCAGGATCTGAGAAAACCATTCGAGTGGCAGGCTGGCCAGAACGCCGCCGATGGCCTGCTCCTCATTCAAGGCAGGGATGATCAGAGCGAGAAGGGAATTGCCCGGTGGAGAGAGCCTGGCATCCATTGTGGTGCGATTCTCGGTTTTTTGGCAACGATCCGGCACACAGCCGCTCACGGTCGGGCGAGGCCGGGCAACGCAGAGAGGGGTTGCTCGGTCGAGAAGGCTGTGGTATAAAACCAGCGACCGAAAACTATGGGGATGGAAGAGCGCCCGAACCGAGTAGCCTCACCAGCAACGCCCCCACCCGCCCCACGGCCCTTTCTTTCTGAATTGCGTTTCTGGCTGCGCGACCTCTTTGTTGCCGCCGGTCTGGCCGCCATCATCATTGTCTTTCTTTATCAGCCGGTCAAGGTCGAAGGGACCTCGATGGTGCCCGTGCTCACCGACCAAGAGCGCATTTTCATCAACAAGTTCGTCTATCGCTTTGAGGCCATCCAGCGCGGCGACATCGTGGTTTTCTGGTATCCCATGGATCGGACGAAGTCTTTCATCAAGCGCGTGGTCGGCTTGCCGGGCGAGATGGTGGAAGTTCGCCGCGGCCACGTTTGGGTCAACGGCAAGGAATTGACCGAGCCTTATATGCGGCCCGATTTCTACGACACCACCTCCTACCCGGCGACGCGGATTCCGCCTGACCATTACTTCGTCCTCGGGGATCACCGCTCGAGCTCGAATGACAGCCGCGTCTGGGGTACGGTGGAGGCCAAGTTCATATACGGCAAAGCGGTCTTTTGTTACTGGCCATTTGACAAGTTCGGCGCGCTCCGAACCACCCCGAATGGCAGCCCATGAAGCGAGAACACACCAATCGGGATTCGAGGCTGCTTCAAAGGCCTGGCAGGACGACGATTGACGCCCCAGCTCCAACCCCGGCGGGCACGCCGCGGCGTGCTCGCGCTCGAAGACGGTCGGACGTTTAGCGGCCGGGCGGCCGGTGCCGCCGCCTCTCGTGCCGGAGAAGTTGTTTTCAATACCTCTCTTACCGGATACCAGGAAGTCTTCACCGACCCAAGCTACGCCGGTCAGATTGTTGTCCTGACCTGTCCCCATATCGGCAACGTGGGCGCGAATGCCGCCGATCAGGAATCGGGCAAGCCTTACATCGAAGCTTTGGTGGTGCGGGAATTTTCCCAACTGAGCAGCAACTGGCGCAGCCAGGAAACCGCCCAGGGCTACCTCGAGCGGCACCGGATACCCGTCATCAGCGAGATTGATACGCGCGCCCTGGTGCTGCACCTGCGCAAGCACGGCGCGATGCGAGGTGTCGTCTCCACCTTGGAGAGCGATACGGGCAGGCTTGTGGAACAAGCCCGGTCGAGTCCGAGCATGGCCGGGCTGGAACTGGCAAGCGGCGTGTCGGTGAAGGACCCTTACGCCTGGTCGGAAGGGAGCTTCCACCTGAGCACGGGGCTGCCCATGTTAACGCCCTCGAAGTTTCACGTGGTGGCGTACGATTTCGGGATCAAACAGAACATCCTTCGATTGCTCGCCGACCATGGATGCCGGGTGACGGTGGTGCCGGCAAAGACCTCGGCGGCGGATACTCTCGCGCTTGCACCCGACGGCGTCTTTCTCTCGAATGGGCCGGGCGATCCGGAACCTTGCACCTATGCCATTGAGGCCATTCGGGGCCTGCTCGGCCGCGTCCCCATCCTCGGGATTTGCCTGGGCCACCAGTTGTGCGGCTTGGCGCTCGGCGGGCGCACGTTCAAGCTGAAGTTCGGCCACCACGGCTCGAACCACCCGGTCAAGAACCTGCTCACCGGCAAGGTGGAAATCACCGCCCAGAACCACGGCTTTGCCGTGGACCCGGAGTCCCTGCCCTCAAGCGATGTTGAGATAACCCACGTCAACCTGAACGACTCCACGAACGAGGGCATGCGCCACCGGTCGCTGCCACTCTTTAGCGTCCAGTATCACCCCGAGGCCTCGCCCGGGCCGCACGATTCGCGCTACCTGTTCGAGGATTTCGTGAAGATCATGGAGAACTTTGGGAGGCGGTAGTCAGTTGGGATGACAAACGGATCCGAAGGGGATGACTTCGAGATTTAGCCTCGTGGATTATTGAGGGCTCCAAGTGTCGCGACGGACTGACATCCACGGAATCCTGATTATCGGCTCGGGGCCGATGCTCGGCTT